>Ga0209830_10000114_pt1 | contig 90954 bp, 79 predicted proteins | sample ArcticOcean_MG_C_12_FD_187439 | JGI IMG/M metagenome (GOLD analysis project Ga0209830, IMG submission 187439) | Marine microbial communities from western Arctic Ocean - ArcticOcean_MG_CB8_130 (SPAdes) (version 2) | ecosystem: Environmental > Aquatic > Marine > Oceanic | place: Arctic Ocean...
TATGACTCATTGATTGGCTTGTAGAATACTATCTTTGTACTCAATGGATTTTACACTTTTCGCAAACGACCCTAGCTCACAAGCACGAGCTGGATCTCTCATTACTGACCACGGTACGATTGAAACACCAATTTTTATGCCGGTTGGTACATCGGCAACCGTAAAAGGAGTTCACCAGAGAGAATTAAAAAACGACATTAAACCGGATATAATTTTAGGAAACACCTATCATTTATTCTTACGTCCTGGAACAGGAATTTTAGAGCAAGCAGGTGGTCTTCATAAATTTATGGGATGGGAAAAGCCCATTTTAACTGATTCAGGCGGATACCAAGTATACTCCTTATCTGCCAATAGAAAAATAAAAGAAGAAGGAGTAAAATTTAAATCACACATCGATGGTTCATACCATTTTTTTACTCCCGAACGTGCCATAGAAATCCAGCGATCCATTGGTGCAGACATTATAATGGCTTTTGATGAATGTACCCCTTACCCATGCGATTATAATTACGCTAAAAACTCTATGGAGCGAACCCATCGTTGGTTAATGCGTTGTATTGAAACTCACAAAAAATTACCCATGCCTTATAATTATGAGCAAACTTTGTTTCCAATTGTTCAGGGAAGTACATATAAGGATTTACGTAAAATATCAGCTGAATTTATTGCTGAACAAGATTTGCCTGCCAATGCAATTGGTGGTCTTTCCGTTGGTGAACCAGCAGAGGAAATGTATGCCATGACGGATGTTGTATGTCAAGTACTTCCTAAAGATAAGCCACGATATTTAATGGGTGTAGGAACTCCAATTAATTTACTTGAGAATATTGCATTGGGTATTGATATGTTTGACTGTGTTTTACCATCAAGAAATGCAAGAAATGGTATGCTTTTCACAGCTGAAGGAACAATTAATATTAAAAATAAAAAATGGGAAAAAGATTTTTCTCCTATTGATACTGCAGGCTATTGTTTTGCTGATTTAGACTATAGTAAAGCTTATTTACGCCATTTATTTACTGTTAATGAAATGCTTGGGAAGCAAATTGCAACCCTTCATAATTTGAGTTTTTATCTCTGGTTGGTTCGTGAGGCCAGAAAACATATCTTAGCAGGAACTTTTAGTGCTTGGAAAAGTAAAATGGTACTACAAATGGAACCACGGTTGTAGAATGAAACTCATTGATTTATACATTATTAAGCGCTATATAAGCACTTTTTCAGTGATGATATTACTTTTTATTCCTATAGGAATAATGGTAGATGTTGCTGAAAAGATTGATAAATTTAAAGAAAAAGAAATTCCATTTATGACCATATTGGAATACTATGTTGATTTCACCTGGTATTTTGCGAATCTATTATTTCCAATTTTTCTTTTTTTATCCGTAATCTGGTTTACTTCAAAACTGGCAAATAATACTGAGGTAATTGCAATTTTAAGTTCAGGAATTTCATTTTTCAGGTTTTTAAAACCATTCTTGCTAGCTGCAATGTTCATTGCAGTATTTGCATTTTTTGCAGGTATGTTTATTGTTCCAAAATCAAACCTTGGATTTAATGATTTTAGATATAAATACCTTATTACAAAAAAAGCGAGGAATACATCAAAGGTTTTTCAACAAATTAATGAAAATGAGTTTATTTATATCAGTAGTTATGATCCAATAAGAAAGAGGGCAACAAATTTCACCTTGGAACATTTTGAAGGAAATAAACTAGAATTTAAAATTAAAGCAAATAGAATTCGTTGGATAGAAAAAGATAGTATTTTCCGTTTATCGAATTACACTAAACGATCTTTTTTTGGTGATAGTGAACGCTACCAAGCTAATGCAAGAAAAGACACTATATTTGACTTTGAAATTGATGATTTAGCTCCTGTAAATTATATGGCTGAAACGCTTACTTTTTCTGAACTGAATCAATTTATTGATGAGGAACGAGAACGAGGGTCTAAACTAATAAATAGCCATTTACTAGTTAGACATAAGCGCTGGAGTATTCCTATTTCTGCTTTTATATTAACGATTATAGCAGTAGCTGTTTCTTCATTTAAAAGAAGAGGAGGAATGGGGGTGAACTTAGCTTTTGGAATTAGTTTAGGTTTCCTATTTATTTTCTTTGATAAAATTTTTGGTGTTTTAGTAAGTAAATCTACTTTCCCACCATTCATTGCTGCTTGGTTACCTTTGTTTTTATTTGGTTTATTAGCATTCTTTCTTTTACGACATGCAAAGCGATAGATCAAAAAGCCTTCTGCTGTATCACTTTGTGGTAGTTATTTTTGGATTTTCCTCCGTGTTAGGAGCTTTAATTTCTCTTGATGCAATTCCCTTAGTAATCTATCGTATGGGTCTAGCTGCTTTAGGTTTAGCCATTTATTTTATTTTATATAACCCTAAATACTTTATTCTTAAAACTTCTATGTGGAGCTCTGTATTTATGGGTGGTGTCATTATTGCAATTCATTGGGCTACTTTTTTTTATGCAATTAAAATTGCAGGGGTTTCTTTAACATTAAGTATGATGGCCACGGGCGCATTTATGACAGCAATGTTGGAACCAATTTTAATTAAAAGAAAAGTTTTAGTTTACGAAATTTTTTTTGGTGGATTTACAGCCCTTGGAGTAGGGCTAATATTCAATGCTGAATTTGAAGAATTTCAAAGTATATTAATTGCTTTATTCTCTGCATTTCTTTCTGCTCTTTTTACAATTTTAAATAATCAAATGGTAAAAAAAGCTCACCCAATAACACTTTCATTTTATGAATTACTGATAGGTGCATTAGTAGGGATACTCTACGTGCTTTTTTTTGGTAATTACAATCTAAATGATTTTCAATTTGAAGACTGGGATTTTGTATGGATTTTTATTTTAGCCTTTATCTGTACTTCTTACGCGTTCAATGTTTCAATCAAGGTCATGAAGCATTTATCATCTTTTACCATTATGATGATTATTAATCTAGAGCCTATCTATGGAATATTATTATCTCTTGCTATTTGGAATGAGAAAGAATATCTGAGTCCAATGTTTTACCTTGGTTTTTGCATAGTTTTAGTATCAATCTTGATGAATGGTATATATAAACACAAGAAAGAATCTTAAAAAACAAACCTGAATTATAAAGAATTTTTACATTTGTCACAGACAATTTTTTTATGGAATATTTAGATTTTGAATTACCAATTAAAGAGTTACATGATCAACTTAATAAATGTAAATTAATTGGAAAAAAGAGTAATATTGATGTTACTGAAACATGTGATCAGATTGAAAAAAAATTAAAAAACACTAAAGAAGAAATTTATGCTAATCTTTCAGCATGGCAACGAGTACAACTTTCACGTCATCCTTCACGTCCTTTTACTTTAGACTATATAAGAGCACTTTGTGGAGAGTCATTTTTAGAGCTTCATGGAGACAGGAATGTTTTAGATGATAAGGCAATGGTTGGAGGATTAGGAAAAATTGATGATCAATCTTTTATGTTTGTAGGGACTCAAAAAGGATATAATACTAAAACAAGACAGTATAGAAACTTTGGAATGGCAAATCCTGAAGGTTATCGTAAGGCTTTACGCTTAATGAAGTCTGCAGATAAATTTGGTATTCCAATTATTACATTTATTGATACCCCAGGAGCTTTTCCGGGCTTAGAAGCTGAAGAACGTGGCCAAGGAGAAGCAATTGCGCGTAATATTTTTGAAATGATGTCTCTTACTGTCCCCATAATTGTTGTAATTATCGGTGAAGGAGCTTCTGGAGGTGCTCTGGGAATAGGTGTTGGTGACAAAGTTTTTATGCTTGAAAATACTTGGTATTCTGTTATTTCTCCTGAGTCTTGTTCCTCTATTTTGTGGCGAAGCTGGGAACATAAAGAACAAGCTGCAGAAGCCTTAAAACTTACTTCTAAAGATATGCTTAAGAATAAATTAATTGATAAAATAATCAAAGAACCCCTAGGAGGAGCACATTTTGATCGTGAAACGACATTCAAGACAGTCCGTAAAGAGCTATTGACAGCATTTAAAAAAATGGAGAAAGATTCTTCAAAAGAGCGAATCGATAAAAGAAGGAATAAGTTCCTTGAAATGGGGAATTTTTTAGATTAGCTTTCTTAGCTTATCAACATTTTTATAAACTTATAAACATTAAATTCTTTATAGTTTGTTTTATCATGAAATCAGAAAAGGATGTAGATTAGTATCATGGAAAAAAAGCAGGCACTTGAATATAAAAAAACACCAAATCCAGCTGTAATAAATCTTCAACAGGGTAGAATTCCTCCACAAGCTTTAGAATTAGAAGAGGCTGTTTTGGGTGCTATGTTAATTGATAAAAAAGGAGTAGATGAAGTAATCGATATTCTTCAGCCTGATGCCTTTTATAAAACAGCTCACCAACATATTTTTGAGGCAATTTATCAACTTTTTCAAGATTCACAACCCGTAGATTTACTTACAGTTTCTTCAGAACTTCGTAAAAAAGGTAAATTAGAGACTGTTGGAGGTGAGTTTTATTTAGTACAACTTTCTCAGCGAGTAGCTTCTTCAGCACATATTGAATTTCATGCTAGAATTATCCTTCAGAAATTTATTCAAAGAAGTTTGATAAAAATTTCAAATGAAATTATTGAAAGCTCTTATAAAGAATCAACTGATGTATTTGACCTTTTAGATGAAGCAGAGTCTAAATTATATGAAGTTAACCAAGGGAACATCAAGAGATCATCAGAATCAGCTCAAAACCTTGTTATAGAAGCTAAAAAGCGCATTGAGGAAATTTCAAAACGCGATGGATTAAGTGGTGTGAGCACTGGTTTTGAAAAACTTGACAAGCTAACCTCTGGCTGGCAGCCTAGCGATTTAATTATTATTGCAGCACGACCAGGTATGGGTAAAACAGCTTTGACATTATCAATGGCCAGAAACATAGCCGTAACTAAACAAATACCCGTTGCTTTCTTTTCTCTTGAAATGTCGTCTGTACAGCTAATTACACGTTTAATTTCAGCAGAAACAGGCCTGTCTTCTGAAAAATTAAGAACCGGAAAATTAGCTGATCATGAATGGCAGCAATTAAATGTTAAAGTAACCGATCTTGAAAAGGCTCCCCTTTTCATTGATGACACTCCCTCTTTATCTATTTTTGACTTGCGGGCAAAATCACGAAGACTATCTTCCCAACATGGAATTAAATTAATTGTAGTGGATTATCTTCAACTAATGACCGCTGGAACGAGTACTAAATCAGGGAATAGAGAACAAGAAATTTCAACAATTTCAAGAAATTTAAAAGCATTAGCCAAAGAATTAAATATCCCTGTAATCGCACTTTCACAACTTTCACGAGCAGTAGAAACTAGAGGAGGGACTAAACGTCCTATGCTTTCTGATTTAAGAGAATCTGGTGCTATTGAACAAGATGCTGATATTGTATCCTTTATTTACCGTCCTGAATACTATAATATTGATGAATGGGATGATGATGAACGTTCACCTTCTGAAGGGCAAGCTGAACTCATTGTCGCTAAACACCGTAATGGAGGTCTTGATAATATAAGACTAAAATTTATTGGTCATTTAGGTAAATTTGAAGATTTAGACAGTTTTGACTCCCCTTTTGAATTTCAATCAAAAATGAATCCTAATGCTATATCGTCTTCAAGTCTTCCCAATCCAGATGATGCTTTTGATGATTTAAAGGATGATTCTCCATTTTAGATTTCAAGACCCATTAATAGGTCTGTTTGTGAATCAGTTCCCAACTGAAAAACATGCTTTTCAAAGATTTTAAATCCTTTTTTAGTATAAAATGCGATTGCATCTTTATTTTGTTCCCATACACCAAGCCATAAAAAAGTGTACCCCTTGTTTTTGCCTAATAATATTACTTTAGAAAGTACATCTTGTCCTAATCCTTTTCCTTGAAAATTGCTTAAAATATAAATACGCTGAATTTCAAAAGAATCTTCGAAGTTAACAACCTCAGTTTGTGTGTCGTTAAAATTTAATTTTAAGTAGCCAATAATTTTTTTTTGAAAAAGAATCCAATAAAAATCTGAATTTGGATTCTGCAACTCTTTTTTAAGCTGTTTAGAATTCATTTTTGTTTTAAAATACCAGGCCATATTTTCTTTAGTATTTTGATGCCCAAAAGTTTCTTCAAAAGTTTGAACAGACAACTGCAGTAATTTGGATAATGATTGAATTCTAATAGAATCTAGAGTTACAGACATTAATTTTTTTTATAACTTAATTTTAAAATTATTAAGATCTTTTATAAGCTCTTCAGGTGTTGAAAAATGAATTCCATTTATGCCAAGTGCTTTTGCACCCTTAATGTTTCTTAAGTTATCGTCAATGAATAATGCTTCAGACGGATCTATATTAAATCGATCTAAAGTTATTTGATAAATTTCTGAATAAGGTTTCCTAGTTTTTTCAGTTCCAGAAACTACAATTCCTTCAAACCAATGTAAAAAATCAAAACGTTTAAGGGCCACTGGAAAGGTTTCAGCACTCCAATTAGTTAATGCGACTACTCTAAACTTAGGATTATCAATTAATTTTTTTAAAACTTGTACAGAGCCTGAAATAGCTTCTCCTAACATTTCTTCCCATTGCCCATAATATTTTTTTATTAAAATTTCATATTCAGGAAATAACGCGATTCTGTCTTCTGTTGCTTGAGCTAATGGGTAACCTGCGTCTTGGTTTTCGTTCCAATCCATAGTGCATACGAGCTCAAAAAAAGCATTCATCTTAACGCGATCTCCTCCAAAAATATCTAGGTATAAATATTCTGGATTCCAATCGATTAGAACACCACCTAAATCAAATATTATAGTTATTTTCTCTTTCATTCGTATAAATCTTTTTGTCCCATACTCATTAAATAAGCTTTTAAAAATGGATCTATTTGTCCATTCATTATTGCATCAACATCGGTAATTTCAACTTGTGTTCTAACATCTTTAACTAATTTATAGGGGTGCATTACATAATTTCTAATTTGAGATCCCCATTCAATTTTTTTCTTTGAGGCTTCAATTTCATCTCTTGCAGCTAACTTTTTCTGAAGCTCTAATTCATATAGCTGTGAGCGTAATAATTGCATTGCTTTATTTTTATTTTCTAATTGAGAACGAGTTTCAGAATTCTCAATAATAATTCCTGTAGGTTGATGTCTTAAGCGAACAGCCGTTTCTACCTTATTAACATTTTGTCCTCCTGCACCACTAGAGCGCATTGTTTCCCAAGTATATTCTGATGGGCTAATGACAATTTCAATACTATCATCTACAAGTGGATAAACATATACAGAGGCAAATGATGTGTGGCGTTTAGAATTTGTATCAAACGGTGATATTCGAACTAATCGGTGAACACCGTTTTCTCCTTTAAGCCATCCAAAAGCATAGGAACCCTCTATTTCTATAGTCACAGTTTTTATTCCTGTAACTTCTCCGGCTTGGTGATTAAGTTCTTTAATTTTATATCCTTTTTTTTCAGACCACATTAAATACATTCGCATAAGCATGGCAGCCCAATCACAACTTTCAGTCCCACCAGCACCAGCAGTGATTTGAAGTACTGCACTTAAATCATCTCCTTCATCGGAAAGCATGTTTCTGAATTCAACTGCTTCTAAAAGTTGTTCGATATCATAATATTGTGCTTCTACTTCCTCACCAGTAACCTCTCCTGCTTTAACAAATCCCATGAGTACTTCAAGGTCTTCAGATTCTTGAATAAGGTTATTGTAATCTGTCACCCATTTTTTTAGATTTCTTAAACCTTTCATATGAAGCTCAGCTTTAGAGGCATTACTCCAAAAATCTGGTTCTAAAGTTTTTTCTTCTTGATTTTTAATTTCAATTTCTTTGGCATCAATGTCAAAGATATTGCCTTAAGGCAATCAGGCGTTCCATTAAATGTTTGTATTGCTCGTTTGAAATCATATGTTTATTTTAAAATATAAAAATAAGGAAATCTCTTATTTACTAGTGCAAAACAACTCTTTATTTAAAAATTAAATCTAATATAGATTTTCAATTCCCCTAATCTTAATCCGTACTTTTACAGAAAATTAAAGTAAATTATATATGAACCTACTTTCTGTAGAAGGCGTTTCGAAATCATATGGAGAACGAATTGTTTTTGAACCTATTTCCTTTGGAATTAGTAAGGGTCAAAAAATTGCCTTTATAGCTAAAAATGGAAGTGGTAAAACTACTCTATTAAAAATCATTGCTCAGCAAGACACCTCAGACACGGGAGAGGTTAATTTTAGAAAAGGAACTCATATTTCTTATCTCGCTCAAGACCCAAAATTAAATCCTAATTTAACAGTGGAGGATACTATATTGGGTTCAGATAACAAAACTCTTAAGGTGATAGCTGTGTATGAAAAAGCGTTGTTAAATCCAGAAGATTCTGAAGGATATCAAAATGCTTTTGAGGCAATGGATCAACATGAAGCTTGGGATTTTGAAACTCAATATAAGCAGATGCTTAGCAAACTTAAATTAGGAGATTTAAAAATGAAAGTTTCTAATCTTTCAGGAGGACAAAGAAAACGTCTTGCTCTTTGCACATCTCTTCTTGAAAAGCCTGACCTTTTAATTTTAGATGAACCCACTAATCATTTGGATATGGAAATGATTGAGTGGCTAGAAGCATACTTTATAAAAGAAAAGATGACCCTACTTATGGTTACCCATGATCGTTATTTTTTGGAACGAGTATGTAATGAAATTATTGAATTGGACGAAGGGGAGTTATTCACTTATAAAGGAAGTTATTCATATTATCTAGAAAAACGAGCTGTAAGAATTTCTCATGAGGAAACTATGGCTCATAAAACTAAACGTCATTTTGTAAAAGAATTGGAATGGATGCGAAGACAGCCAAAAGCTCGAACTACCAAATCAAAATCAAGAATTGATGATTTTAAATTTATAAAAGAAAAAACTAAACAACGGAGAAATGATCATGAAGTTCAATTAGAAATCAATATGGAACGTCTAGGTTCTAAAATGATTGAAATGCATAAAGTTTCCAAAGCCTTTAAAGACAATGTAATTTTAGATCAATTTGATTATAACTTTCAAAGAAATGATCGTATTGGTATTATAGGTAAAAACGGAACAGGAAAATCTACTTTTTTAAATTTACTTACTGATGCCATTAAACCTGATTCAGGAAAAATCATTCGGGGTGAAACATTGAAATTTGGTTATTACACTCAAAACGGAATAAAAGTTAAAGAAAGACAAAAGGTCATTGAGGTTATTCAAGAATTCGGAGAGTTTATACCATTAAAAAAAGGCAAAAAAATATCTGCTCAGCAACTATTAGAACGTTTTTTATTTGATCGTAAAAAACAGTATGACTTTGTTGAAAAACTCAGTGGAGGTGAACGTAAGCGCTTATATTTATGTACTATTCTTATTCAGAATCCTAATTTTTTAATTCTCGATGAACCTACAAATGATTTAGATATTGTTACACTCAATGTTTTGGAGAGTTTTCTTTTAGATTTTCCGGGTTGTTTATTGGTCGTGTCTCATGATCGTTATTTTATGGATAAAATTGTTGACCATCTTTTTGTTTTGAAAGGACAGGGTATTATTGAAGATTTTCCAGGTAATTATTCTGATTATCGTGCATATGAAGGAGAAACTCATTCAACCAAATTAATTGAAGAAAAAAAAACAAAAAAAGATTGGAAGTTAAAAGAATCAACTAAGACCTCAATGTCATATGAAGACCAGCAATCTTTTAATAAACTAGAAAAGAATATAAGAAAAATAGAACTTAAAAAGTTGTCTCTTCAAAATCGTTTTGTTACTGAAACAATGAGTGCTGAAGAAATAAAAGAGCTTTCCATTACATTAAAAGAATTGGAAAATACTTTAGAGGAAAAAACTAATCAATGGTTAGAGTATTCGATAGAAATGGAAGGCTAACTAATTATTTCTAATTACATTTTTTTTGGTTGATAAATAAAAATGGGATATCCTTCTCTTTAATTTGTTTTTAGTAGTTTTAAATTCATTAAATATATTTATATGACAAGAGTAAAGCTTGCAATAGCTATATTATTTATATTTTCTTTTGGACTCAATGCTCAAAAAAAAGGAGATAAAAACAAACATTTAATTAATACATCTCTACTTGACAACACCGAGCTGTATACTGGTTTTTTTAATTTTAATTATCATTCTCAAAAAGATCAACTATTTTTATCAGTAGATAAATTAGATCAAGAGTTTCTATACGTAAATAGCTTAAGTCAAGGAATTGGAAGTAATGATATTGGTTTGGATCGAGGCCAATTGGGAAATGAACGTATTGTTTATTTCACAAAAACTGGGAATAAATTATTAATGGTTCAACCTAATTTAAAATACCGATCTACCTCAGATAATCCTTTAGAGCAACGATCCATTAAGGAGGCATTTGCAAAGTCTGTCCTGTATAGTTTTCCAATTGAAGAAAGGATTAATGGATCCTACATAATTAATTTAACATCTTTCTTATTAGAAGATGCTCATGGGGTTAGCAAGAGACTAAAGCAACGTAAGCAAGGAACTTTTAAGATCGATAAAGGCAGATCTGCTGTTTATTTAGACAGAACTAAAGCATTCCCTTTGAACATTGAATTTGATATGTTATTAACCTTTACTGGTAGTGATCCAGGAAATTTATTGCGTTCTGTTACACCAACTCCAAATGCAATTACTGTGAATCAGCACCACTCCTTTGTCGCATTACCAGATTCTGATTATGAAACACGTAAATTTGATCCACGTTCAGGTGTCAATGCTTTATCTTTTTATGACTATTCTACACCTGTAAATGAATCTACTCAAAAGCAATACATCTATCGTCATCGTCTGGAAAAGAAAGATCCTTCTGCAGAAATTAGTGAAGCCATTGAGCCAATTATTTACTATTTAGATAATGGAACACCAGAACCAGTTCGTTCTGCTCTTATAGAAGGTGGAAATTGGTGGAACCAGGCTTTTGAAAGTATAGGATATAAAGATGCTTTTCAGGTAAAAATTTTACCAGATGATGCAGATCCATTAGATGTTCGTTATAATGTGATTCAATGGGTACATCGTTCAACTAGAGGTTGGAGTTATGGCTCTAGCGTTGCAGATCCTAGGACTGGAGAAATCATAAAAGGCCATGTGAGTTTAGGAAGCCTGAGGATAAGACAAGATTTTATGATTGCATTAGGTCTCACAGAGGCACCTTTTGACCCAACTAATAACAAAGAATATGCAGCTCTCGAATTAGCATTGGCTAGAATACGTCAATTATCTGCACACGAAATAGGGCATACGTTAGGTTTTGCACATAATTTTGCAGCAAGTGCAAAATCACGTACTTCAGTAATGGATTACCCTCATCCTTATTTAACCTTAGAAAATGATAAAATAAATTATTCCAACGCATATGAAAAAGGAATAGGGAGTTGGGACAAAGTAAGTGTGGGATATGCTTACAGTGATTTTCCTGGTGACATAGATGAATCAAAAGAATTAAATTTACTGCTAGAAAACTCTCTTAAAGAAGGTCATCTTTTCATAAGTGATAGTGATGCACGACCAATAGGAGGAGCACATCCAAAAGCACATTTATGGGATAATGGGTCTTCCGCAACAGATGAATTAAATGTTTTAATGCAGATTAGATCCAAAGCATTAAATCAATTATCGTTAAATCACATTAAAGAAGGTGCTCCTTATAGTGATCTTGAAGATCTATTTGTACCAATGTATCTCTTGCATCGTTATCAAGTTGAAGCTGTTGTGAAAATGATTGGTGGTGTTGATTATAATTATGCTGTTAAGGGACCAATTCTTTCTTCTGTTATAGTTGTTAGTCCTACACAACAGCGTAATGCATTATTAGAGTATTTAAATACCTTAAATCCTAAAGCATTAAAAATCCCATCACATTTTAATAAATTAATTCATCCACGATCTTTTTCAAATCCTCGAACCCGTGAAAACTTTTTATCACAAACGGGTGTAACTTTTGACTATTTAGGAATTGCAACAAGTTTGAGTGATGCGCTTATAGGAATGTTATTACATCCAGAACGTGCAAATAGATTGGTAATGCAATTTGGTTTTGATAAGAATCAACTATCCTTACAAGAAACATTGAATATATTGGTTAACAATCATTTCAAGAAGACACCTCGTGATACTCATGAAAACCAACTTAATGAAATCGTTAAGGGTTCTATTTTAAAACATTTAATGCAATTGGGGCAAAACTCTTTGGCAAGCAATATTACAAAGGCAATTATATATGAGCAATTGGAAACGTTGGATCGCTGGTTAGCTGGGCATTCAGAAGCTAATTTTTCAAATTTTTATCGAATGGAAATTCAAAATTACTTTGATAATCCCTCTGGTTTTAATCTAACCTCATCGAAAAGACTTCCTGATGGTTCACCTATTGGTTCTTTTTCATGTGATTATTAATACTGGATATTTTTTAAATTTAATCTTAACGAATGAAAGTCAACTTAATAAGTGATACTGTAACAAAACCTTCTAAGGAAATGCTTGAAGCTATGATTGCAGCAAAAGTTGGTGATGATGTTTTTAAGGAAGACCCTTCTGTAAACAAATTAGAAAAAGAAGTTGCTGCACTTTTTGGGATGGAGGCTGCTTTATTTTTTCCTTCCGGTACAATGACCAATCAAACAGCAATAAAAATTCATACACAACCGGGCGATGAATTAATATGTGATCATTATGCTCATGTTTATAATTATGAAGGAGGCGGGGTCAGCTTTAATTCAGGGGTTTCATGTCGATTAATTTCTGGGAATAGGGGTCGTATTACTGCTGCTCAAATTAAAGACGTAATCAATCCTCCAGACTTTTATCACAGTCCAAAAACCACTTTGGTTTGTCTTGAAAACACAACGAACAAAGGAGGAGGAGCTGTTTATGATTTTGATGAAATTATTGCAATTAAAGAGTTGTGTGATAAGCATAATTTAGCATTACATTTAGATGGAGCTCGACTTTGGAATGCTTTAGAAGTTACAAAGGAAACACCAATTGACTTTGGGAGGGTTTTTGACACGATTTCAGTTTGTTTAAGTAAAGGCTTAGGGTGTCCAGTTGGATCTTTGTTATTGGGATCAAAGCAGCATATTAGAGAAGCAATTCGTTACAGAAAAATATTTGGAGGTGGTATGCGCCAAGTTGGATATTTGGCAGCAGCAGGAACTTATGCCATTAATCATCAACTAAAGGATTTGAAAGAAGACCATAGAAAAGCCAAAGAGCTTGAGGGTGTTTTGCAAATGAGGAACTATGTTCAAAATGTAGAACCAGTCACAACTAATATTTTAATATTTTCTTTGATTGAAGGTGTTTCAGAAACTAAATTTATTAAAGATTTAAATAAAAGAGGAATTGATATAATTTCTTTGGGAAAGGCAAAATTAAGAATTGTTACTCACAGGGATTATACACAAGATCATCACGATTATGTGTTAACAACTTTAATAAAAATGAATGAATATGCGTAGCTATATATTAATTACAAGTTTGATTTTTGTAACCACATTTACGGCATGTAAAAAAAAATCATCTATGAATTTTGATACCTCTATATTACCACCTGTTGCAGATAAAATACCATTTCAATTAAAAGAACATAATGATTTGAGAGTCGATGATTACTTCTGGTTTAAAGAACGTGATAACCCTGAAGTAGTCGATTATCTTGAGCGTGAAAATGATTATTTAAAAAAAATGACTACTAGTTCACAGTCATTTCAGAAAAACTTATTTGAAGAGTTAAAGTCTCGTATGAAAGAAGATGATGAATCGGTGCCTTATTTTTATAATGATTACTGGTACATCACACGTTTAATAAAGGGACAACAATATCCCATCTATACTCGTAAAAAAAAGTCTTTAGATGCTAAAGAAGAAATTCTTTTTGACTGTAATAAAATGGCAAAAGAACATGATTATTTTCGATTAGTAGGATTAAATATAAGTCCTGACAATTCAAAAGTAGTGTATGGAGTTGATATAGAGTCACGAAGAAAATATACAATTTATGTGAAGGACTTAAATAGTGGCCGAATTCTTCCAACTAAAATAAAAAACACGACAGGTGGATCAGCATGGTCATCAGATAATGAACATTTTTTTTATGTTTATAAAAATCCAGAAACACTTCGTTCTGAAAGTGTTTTAAGACATAATATTAAGCATCCTGAAAATGATAATACATTAGTTTTTAATGAAAAAGATGAAACTTATTCAGTGTATGTCAGCGAATCTAAATCAACCGAATATATTTATATTTCGTCATATAGTACGCTTACTACCGAAACTCAATTTATAAAGTCAGATATGCCACTAAGTCCTTTCCAAGTTGTTCAGTCAAGAATACGAGGACTTGAATATAGTGTTGATCATTTTGAAGATCACTTTTATATTTTAAGTAATAAAAACAAGGCATTAAATTTTGAGTTATCTAAAACACTTACTTCAAAAACTAGTATTGATCAATGGGAAACAATTTTAGCACATCGTGAAGATGTATTGCTTATGGATATTGAAATTTTTAAAGAATACTTGGTTATAACTGAACGCACGAAAGGTTTAACACAAATACGTATTAAGCGATGGGATGGAACAGAAGATTATTATTTACCAATAAAAGGAGAAACATATGATTTGTATGGTGGATATAACCCAAGTTTTGATTCAACAAAATTACGTTATGGGTATACGTCACTTACAACCCCAAGTAGTCTCTTTGAGTACGATATGGTTAAAAAAACTTCTACATTACTTAAGCAAAGTGAAATTATGGACCAAAATTTTAATCCAAATAATTATGTAGAAAAACGTATTTGGTCAACAACACGTGATGGTTTAAAAGTTCCAATTTCTATAGTGCATCATAAAGATACTGCACCCGGTGTTGAAACACCATTTCTTTTATATTCCTATGGTTCCTATGGTTCTACAGTTGACCCTAGTTTTTCAAGTAATCGACTGAGCTTATTAAATAGAGGCTTTATTTTTGGAATTGCACATGTTAGGGGTGGGGAGTATTTAGGTCGCCAATGGTATGAAAATGGAAAATTATTATACAAGAAAAATACTTTTAACGATTTTATAGACTGCTCTAAATATTTAATTAAAGAAAAGTATACCAGCGCCTCTCATCTTCATGCACTTGGAGGTTCTGCAGGTGGATTATTAATGGGAGTCATTGTAAATGAAGCTCCAGAATTATATAGAAGTGTAATAGCAGCAGTTCCTTTTGTAGATGTAGTAACTACTATGTTGGATGATACCATACCATTAACTACAGGAGAATATGATGAATGGGGAGATCCTAATAATAAAGAACATTATGATTACATGAAGTCTTATTCACCTTACGATAATATTAAAGCACAAGCTTACCCCAATCTATTAGTCACTGCAGGATTTCATGATTCTCAGGTGCAATATTGGGAGCCAGCAAAATGGGTAGCCAAATTAAGAACATTAAAAAAAGATGGCACTGTTTTGTTTTTAGATACTAATATGGATGCTGGTCATAGTGGTGCTTCAGGTAGATTTAATGCCTTAAAAGAAGTAGCAAAAGAATATACTTTCATTTTACAGTTAGAAGGAAAAATTGACTAATAATTTTTCATTAAATTTGCAAAAATTTTTTATTTTAAAAACGAAGTATGAATGGACATGTGAACACCTATCAAAATATATTAGAGTTGATTGGAAACACACCTTTAATTCGACTAAATAAAGCTGTAAAAGGTTATAAAGGATCTTTTTATGCAAAGTTTGAGGCTTTTAATCCTGGGCATTCAAATAAAGACAGAATAGCAATATATATTATTGAAGAAGCAGAACGCAAGGGTATTTTAAAACCAGGAGCTACTATAATAGAAACTACTTCAGGGAATACAGGTTTTAGTTTAGCAATGGTATCTATGATTAAAGGATATAATTGTATTCTAGCAGTTAGTTCAAAATCCTCAAAAGATAAGATTAATATGCTAAGCTCAATGGGAGCTAAAGTTCATGTTTGTCCTGCTAATGTTCCAGTTGATGATCCAAGATCTTATTATGAAGTAGCTAAAAAAATGCATAGTGAAATCAAAAATTCGGTTTATATCAATCAATATTTTAATGAACTTAATGTTGAGGCACATTATCGCTTTACAGGTCCAGAAATTTGGGAGCAAACAAATGGGAAAATAACTCACCTTGTTGCAAGTAGTGGAACGGGAGGAACTATTTCAGGGTGTGCGAAGTTTTTGAAAGAAAAAAATCCGCATATTAAAGTTATTGGAGTCGATGCCTATGGTTCTGTTTTGAAAAAGTATCATGAAACACAAGAACTAGATCCTAATGAAATATATCCATATCGGATAGAAGGATTGGGAAAAAGTTTAATTCCTTCTTCCACTCATTTTGATGTAATTGATTTGTTTGTGAAAGTTACAGATGAATCAAGTGCTCATACCGCTAGAAATATTACTCGCTCTGAAGGGATGTTTGTCGGCTATACCTCTGGTGCTGCGATGCAGGCAATTCATCAATTAGTAGATGAAAAATATTTTGATGAGGACAGTAAAGTTGTAGTCATTTTTCCAGATCATGGATCACGTTATATGAGTAAAATATACAATGAAGAATGGATGGCAGCTCAGGGATTTTTTGATTCCTCTAATGAATCACAAAATAATATTCAATACATAAACGACCTTACAATTAAAAAATGAGAGATTTATTTGAAAGAATACATGAAAACAAAGGACCACTAGGAAAGTGGGCTTCTCAAGCAGAAGGTTATTTTGTTTTTCCAAAGTTAGAAGGACCAATTTCCAATAGAATGAAATTTAAAGGGAAAGAGGTAATTACCTGGAGTGTAAATGATTATTTAGGATTAGCAAATCAGCCTGAAGTAAGAAAGGTAGATGCAGAAGCAGCTGCAGAATATGGGTCAGCCTATCCAATGGGTGCCCGAATGATGTCAGGTCATACTGATTTACATGAGCAATTAGAAAATGAGCTAGCTGAATTTGTAGATAAAGAAGCGGCTTATTTATTGAATTTTGGATACCAAGGAATTTTGTCTACTGTAGACACTTTAGTTGGAAAAGATGATGTGATTGTTTATGATGTAGATGCTCATGCTTGTATTGTTGATGGAGTTCGCCTTCACATTGGGAAACGTTTTACCTATAAGCACAATGATGTTACTAGTCTTGAAAAAAATTTACAACGTGCTACGAAGTTAGCAGATCAAACGGGAGGTGGTATCTTAGTAATATCCGAAGGTGTTTTTGGAATGCGAGGGGAGCAAGGACGTTTAAAGGAAATTGTTGCCTTAAAAAAGAAATATAACTTTCGTTTCTTAGTAGATGATGCACATGGTTTTGGTACCCTTGGTGAAAGTGGAAAAGGAGCTGGAAATGAGCAAGGTGTCCAGGATCAAATTGATGTTTATTTTGCTACGTTTGCTAAGTCAATGGCTTCAACAGGTGCATTTGTTGCTGGTGACAAAGAAATTGTTGATTATTTAAAATACAATATGCGTTCTCAAATGTTTGCAAAATCGTTACAAATGCAATTAGTAAAAGGAGCATTAAAGCGACTAGACATGTTCCGAACTCGTCCTGAATTTAAAATTAAGTTATGGGAGAATGTCAACGCTTTACAAAATGGATTAAAAGAAAGTGGTTTTGATATTGGTACTACTCAAAGTTGCGTTACACCAGTATATTTAAAGGGAAGTATCCCTGAAGCTATGGCATTAGTAAAAGATCTTCGCGAAAATTTTGGAATATTTTGTTCTATTGTTGTTTATCCAGTAATACCTAAGGGGTTGATTTTACTACGACTTATTCCAACAGCAACACATACAATTAAAGATATTAAAATTACATTAAAAGCGTTTTCTGGAATTAGAGAAAAACTAGAAAACGGGACCTACAAGCGTTTATCTGAAGTGATAATGAGGGGTGTCCAAAAGTAGCAAAGTATCTACTTACTTTACACGATAATTAATCATTAAGCATAACTGGCATTACAAGCATGGTTATGTTCTCTCCTTCTTCTGTGTGATCTAATGGAGATAAGATGCCTGCTCTATTTGGAAGTGACATGGAAAGTTTAATGTTATCAGATTCCATATTATTGAGCATTTCAATAAGGAAACGAGAATTAAATCCAATTTGAATGTCTTCACCTTGATAATCACAATCTAGGCGCTCTTCAGCACTATTACTATAATCAAAATCTTCAGCAGAAATCTGTAATGCAGCTCCTGCAATTTTCAAACGAATTTGATGAGTTGTTTTGTTAGAAAAAATGCTTACTCTTCTAACTGAATTTAAAAAATCAACACGTCCAAGTTGCATTTGATTAGGATTTTCTTTTGGTATTACAGCTTCATAATTAGGATATTTACCATCAATTAATCGACAAGTAAGTGTTGATTCTCCAAAACTAAATTGTGCGTTGGTGTCATTGTATTCAATAGATATTTCATCTTCAGAGCCCAATAAAATACCTTTTATTAACTGCAAAGGTTTTTTAGGCATTATAAACTCTGAAGTGCCATCAGATGTCACGTCAGTACGGGTGTATTTAACGAGTTTATGAGCATCAGTAGCTACAAAGGTTAAAGATTCAGTGGAGAACTGAAAAAAGACTCCACTCATAACAGGGCGTAAATCATCATTTCCACTAGCAAACAAGGTGTTATTTATGGCAGTATGAAGAATTTTACTATTTAATACTGTCGTTTTTGCATCACTTACCTCAGATGATTTAGGGAATTCCTCTCCCTCAACATAAGCCAAAGCATATTTACCATTATTTGCACTTATTTCCACTGTACTCTTTTCGGTCTTAACAAACGTTAAAGGTTGTTCTGGAAAAGTTTTTAATATATCTAGTAATAATCTCGCAGGGAGTGCTATCAAGCTATTACTTTCAGACTCTACTATAATAGAAGTTGAAAAAGTAGTTTCAAGATCAGATGCAGTTAAAGTCAACTTATTTCCATTAATTTTAAATAAAAAATTATCTAAAATAGGAAGGGTATTAGTACTATTAATTACCCCTCCTAACATTTGAAGTTCTTTAAGAAGGGAAGCGCTAGAAACAATAAATTTCATATTAAATATTTACATCAAAGATATTTGAATTGCTCTAATTCCTAAAAGAAACTTATCAAAAGTTATGCTAATAACTGTTGACTTCTAATTCTTAGATTAATCCATCCAATTCCTAAACCAAATAAAAATGTAAATAATAACAAACCTATTTGCAAAATTGCTATATTTTGAATTATTTTTTGTTCGTCTAAAAATGGAACTTGCCATGTCTTTTCTCGTAAAGATAACCTGTCATTATTTTCTGTTAAATAATGAATTCCATTCATTATTAAACTTTTATTAGAATAAAAATTATTAGTCCATTTATCATAACCTAAACTTAAAGGAATTCCTTTATCAGTCTGATTTTCTGCTAGATTTCCATCACCAAAAATTATCATTTTAACAGGACCATCTTCTTTTGAACTCTTAAGGTTTATTGGTTTAATTCTGTTTTTAAATAATGATGTGGTTTTCCCCTCTATGGTTATCCCAAGAATTTTATCAGGCTCATTAAAACTTGAAGGTTGAATTTTCTGCCCTGCAAGTTCCAATGAAATTAATTTAGTTGCACTTGTTAATTTAGTAAATTTTGAAGATTTTAAAATTGGTTTTTTAAATAAATTATTGGTAAGGGTATCAATTGGACTAACAAATTTTGTTATTATAGGTCCAAGGTCTTTTCCAATATGAGAACTAATTTCTGGTTTAGAAACAGGATAGTATGGCCATGGGTAAGATATGTATTGAGTGTTTTCCTTTGAGCCACTAGCCAAAACTATAGGCGCATTGTAAAGGTCTTGAATAATTTTTTTTTGAATCTTAATGCCATAGTTAAAGAAGTAATCATCTAAATTTAAATCTCTAGGAAAACCATAAGTTTTTCCTTTTGTGCTGAAAAGACTTTTAAGATCAATATTTAAACCTTCAAGCATCCAAAATTGACTCCCACCGTTTAGACTATATTGGTCTAATATGTATTTTTCATTTCGTGTAAATTTTTCTTTAGGGTTTGATACTAATAAAAGATCAAATTGGTTTAAGTTTTCTAAACTTTTTTGATCGGTTAAACCTTCCTTTTTAAGGTTAAACGAGGCTAAGTCATAGTAAGGACGAAGACTTTTTAAAAGATCAGCTATTTTTATATTTTCTGATGTTTGATGTGAGGTGAGAACAGCAATAGTAGGTTTACTTGTCAGGGTTATTTTATGAATACCATCCATTATTTGATATTCTAATTGTTGCAATGAACGTGTTAATTTAATCTTTTGTGTATCACCCAATTGATTTTGAATGAGCGAAATTCGTTCTGAGCGTTCACCACTATTAATAATAATCCAAGGAAAAATAATACTCTCATTTCGTTTACCATCTTTATTTTCAATTATAGTTTCAGGGCTCATACCATATTCTTGCATTTGCTGAATTATTTGATCCGTAGTTCCAAAATCAAAAGGGTTGTTATAATTAACAATAATTTGATTAGAATGTTTTTTTAATTGAGCTATAACAGCATCTACTTCATTTTTGAAACTAACATATGGTCCAGGTAATTCACCCTCTAAAAAAACATCTATTCGTAATGGTTGTTCAAGTTTATTAAGTTTATTTATTGTTGACTCTGCTAGGCTATAACGCTGATCTTGTGTAAGGTCAATTTGTATATTAGATACACTACTTAAATTAGTTAATGAAATTGTAAAAAAAACAATTATTATTGGTGTTTTGAAAGCTTTTTTAGGAGTTTCATTATTTTTAATTAATAACACACTAAGACTAGATATACCTAAAAAAAGACCTAAGAAATAAATAATGGTTTTAAGTGTCAATACTCCTCTGCTTATGCTTAAATAATGGGTTTGAATTCCAATATTCGAAATGATTTGATAAATCCAATTATGTCCTGTGAAATCCGATAGAAATGACCACAAATAAAATTGTGTAAAACAGACTAATACTGATACAAGAAAGGATGCAATTTGATTTTTAATCAAAAGAGAAGTACACAAGCTTAATGCTAAAAAAAGAAAGCCTACTCCAATTAAACCAAGGTAAGAACCAACTATACTTCCCCAGTCTAAGTATGTATCTTGAGTTAATAGGGTGTTAATTGCAAAAATATTTAAAATAGTAGGGAGTAATGTGATGGAAAATACAGCAGTAATTCCAAGAAGTTTTCCGCCATAAATATCAATGGCTTTTAATGGCTTTGTCATTAATAACTCAAATGTTCCAGTAGTACGCTCTTCAGAAAAACTACGCATACTAAGAGCTGGCACAAGTAATAGAAAAAGCCAAGGGGAAAGATCAAAAAAGGTTGATAAACTTCCAATGCCTATGCTGAGTATATTAAAAGGAGTGTCAAAAAACCAAAGCAATAAGGTGTTTGTTAATAAGTAAAAGCCCATAGCTATATAACCTATTGGATTACTAAAAAAAAAATTCAATTCTCTTCGAGCGATATTCAACATATTAATCAAATTGTATAGTTACGGGATCACGATAGTTGAGACCAAAAAGAGAACTAGCACTCCCAACAGTAAGAGGATTACTCTTATATACCGCTAGTTCTAAATGTCCTGCAGAGTTAAATAAGGCTACTTTTTTTCCATCTTCTTCCCTTTTTTCTTTGGGTAAACTAAAGTCAATCGAACCACCATAGCTATTATGTATTTTACGAAATTTAAGTGTACGTGCTAAAATTATAAAATCTCTAGTTTTCCCGATTTTTTTAAAAAGTTTTTCAGTAATATTTGTAACCACATTTCCATAATTATCGATATAGATGACACTTCCTAATATCTTATTTCCCTCAGGATTGATTACAGGTTTAATGTTCGTTAATTCACGTATTTTATTGACAGGTGATCCTATTACCTCAAGTGCTCCATCTCTAGATATGTGAGCCGCTACATTAATAAATACGTCTAGAACAGGAAAAGATGTAATTACTGATTTGTGAATGTTGATAGCTACAGTTTTTATTGATTTTAATTCTTCTTTAATCAACGAAAAAATTCCATTATCTGCACCAATAAAAAAATGTCCATCAAATTCCATTGCCAAGTGAATGTTTTCTGGTGTAAATTCTGATTCAACCCCAATAATATGAATACTTCCTTTCGGGAATGCTGTATATGAATTCTTTAAAATATAAGCAGTTTCTGAATGATTGTAAGGACTAATTTGATGTGAGATATCAATAATATTTGCCTCAGGTATTTGACTTAAAAGTGCAGCTTTTATTACGGCAATAGAATAATCTTTATGCCCAAAATCTGTCGTTAAAGTTACGAAGATCATAAAGTGAAAATTAAATATTTAATTAATTAAAATTATTCTATTTTTATGCGCAGGCTAAAACCTGCGAAACAAAAATAATTCATTTTAAACTAGTAGCCTTTGAATGAAATAAAAATTGATTTAACTGAGGTAAATCCGAGAGATTTTTTTGGGAATCAAAATTCCAATATAGCTAAACTACGAACATATTTTCCTAAAATTAAAATTGTTGCAAGAGGTAATTCATTAAAAGTTTTTGGGGAGCCCCACATTCTTAAAGAATTTGAAACACGAATATCAATGCTCATTGAACATTTCATGAAGTTCAATAAATTAAACGACGAGATTATAGAGCGTATAGTTATGGCTAATAATGATCAAAAAAATGAATTAAATAATGGGACTGAATCTGTTATTCTTCATGGTGTAGGGGGGAAGGTTATTAAGGCAAAAACCTTTAATCAAAAAAAACTTGTAGATTCAATGCAAGGGAACGACATGGTTTTTGCAATTGGACCAGCTGGTACAGGAAAAACATATACTGGTGTTGCTCTCGCTGTCAGTGCTTTAAAAGAAAAAAAAGTCAAACGCATAATATTAACCCGCCCAGCAGTTGAGGCTGGAGAGAATTTAGGTTTTCTTCCTGGAGATTTAAATGAAAAGCTCGATCCTTATATGCAACCACTATATGATGCTTTAAGAGATATGATACCTAATGAAAAATTAAAAAGTTATATTGAAAAGGGAATCATTCAAATAGCTCCTTTGGCCTTTATGAGAGGAAGAACTTTAGATAATGCATTTGTAATTCTTGATGAGGCTCAAAATACTACTCATGCTCAAATGAAAATGTTTTTAACACGAATGGGTAAGAATGCTAAATTTATGATCACAGGTGACCCAGGTCAAATAGATTTACCAAGACGAATAATTTCTGGACTTAAAGAAGTTCTTTTAATTTTAAAAGACACAAAAGGAATTAAAATCATTTACCTAGATGACAAAGATGTTATTCGTCATCCATTAGTTAAAAAAGTAATTGAAGCTTATAAAAGTATTGAACACGAAAATTGATGATTTCAAAAGCACTAATGCATACTAACCTTCAAATAGAAGGATTAAATTCAAAATATACTGGAAAAGTAAGAGAGGTATATTACATGCAAAATGATTTATTATTAATGGTAGCTACTGATAGACTTTCTGCCTTTGATGTCGTAATGCCTAAAGGCATTCCATATAAAGGTCAAATTCTGAATCAGATTGCTACTCAAATGTTAGAAGCAACCTCAGACATTGTTCCAAATTGGTTAAAAGCATCACCTGATCCAAACGTTTCTATTGGAATTTCTTGTAAGCCATTTAGAGTTGAAATGGTTATTAGAGGCTATTTATCAGGTCATGCTGCACGAATATATAAAGAAGGAGGTAGAGTTTTGTGTGGTGTTCTAATGCAAGAAGGAATGATTGAAAATGATCGTTTTGAGATTCCTATAATTACACCTTCAACAAAAGCAGAAGAAGGTCATGATGAAGATATTTCCAGAGAAGAAATAATTTCTGAGGGTATTGTAAATGAAACAGATTACAATCTTTTAGAAAAATACACTAAACAGCTTTTCGAAAGAGGTAGCAAAATCGCCAAAAAACAAGGTCTCATTTTAGTAGACACAAAATATGAATTTGGTAAAAGTAGCACTGGAAAAATTCTTTTAATCGATGAAATTCATACTCCTGATTCCTCACGTTACATTTATGAAGAAGGTTATGAAAAAAGACAAAAAGAAGGTCTGCCACAAAAACAATTATCAAAAGAATTTGTCAGGCAATGGCTTATAAGTAACGGATTTAAGGGTCTTGAAGGACAAAAAATTCCAGAAATGGATGAGACGTTAATTAATTCTATTTCAGAGCGTTATGTTATGTTATATGAAAAAATCACAGGACTTTCCTTTAAAAAAGCATCAATCGATAATATCCAACACAGAATTCAAATGAATGTTTCTGAATATTTAAAATGATTTTTGTTTTATGACCTTACCTAAATACTTCATATTAAAATATCAGTAATAATATATCAATAAAGAACTTTAGTCAACTAGGTGATTAGTAATTCATAGATTACTTTAGCTTCCGTATTTGCAGAGAAAATTAAAGCGTTATCATATTTTTTAAACCAAGTTATTTGACGTTTTGCATAGCGTCTAGTGTTTTTCTTTATTTCTAAAAAACCATTTTGAAAGGATTCTTTTCCTTCAAAACAAGGAAAGAGTTCTTTATAACCAACTGTTTTTAAAGGTGAAAGATCTTTTTTGGTAAGTAATTTTTGAGCTTCTTTTATTAGTCCTCTTTCTATCATTTGATCAACACGGAGATTGATTCGTTCGTATAAATCATTTCTTGGGCGTTTCAAAATGATCATTTTTGAAATAAAATTTCTTGGTTTTTTTTCTTTTCCAAGGAAAGATGAATAGGGTTTTTCTGAAGAAATACAAACCTCTAGAGCTCTAATAAGTCTTGTGGGATTTTTTATATCAACACGCGTATAATATTTTGGATCTTTCTTTAAAAGAAGTTCCTGAAGTCCTTTTAGACCATGAGTTTTATGAAATAATTTGATTTGACTTCTAATCTCAGAGGATACCTTAGGGAAAGAGTCCAATCCAAACATTAAAGAATCTGCATACATCCCAGATCCTCCAACCATAATTACAAAATCTTTTTTTTTAAAAAGAAAGTCTAATATTTGAAGAGCTTCTTTTTCAAAGTCTCCAACGGTATATTTTTCATGTATAGATTTGTGCTGTATTAAATGGTGTTTTACTTCTTTTAATTCTTTGCTGGATGGAACCGCAGTACCTATATTCATTTCTTTGTAAAACTGTCTGGAATCACATGAGATTATATCCGTATCAAATAATTTAGCTATTTCAAGACTTAATTTAGTCTTTCCAACGCCTGTAGGTCCTGCAATATAAATAAGAGTTTTAGTTAACATGATTTAATTTTTTTCCACATTGATGGCAGTATATCGCAGCTTCTTTGTGTTCACTTACAAGGCAGTGAGGACAAGCTTGGGTATTAATATCTATATTAATTTTTTTAGACATCTCAGCAGTTACTATACCTGTGGGCACAGCAATGATTCCATATCCCATAATCATGATAAATGAGGCAATAAACTGACCTAAGGGTGTTATGGGAGCAATATCACCATAACCAACAGTAGTAAGAGTTACAATACACCAATAAACGCTTTTAGGAATGTTTGTAAATCCACTTTCAGTACTTTCAACTAAGTACATGATAGTTCCAAAAATGACACATAATATTAGCACACCATATACAAAAACTAAAATTTTTGTTTTACTTGCCTTAAGTGCTTTAAGAAGAGTATTAGACTCACCTACAAAATGGGTGAGTTTTAAAATTCTAAATACTCTAAGTAATCGAAGTGATTTTAAAGCCACCATACTATGTGTTCCTAAAAACACTATGGATAAATACTTCGGTAGGGTTGAAAACAAATCAATTAATCCAAAAAAACTAAAAATATATTTACTAGGATTGGTAACACATAATAAACGAGCGATGTACTCAAGTGTAAATAAAATTGTAATTATCCATTCTGCTATATTGATATAATTATGATAAATTTCATCTATGGATTGAATACTTTCTAAGGAAACTAACACCACACTCAAAAGAATTAAGGCTAACAATAGTATATCAAATAGTTTGCCTGCAAAGGTGTCCGCTTCGTAAATAATTTCGTGAAGTTTATGTTGCCACTTCCTCATGATTTTGGGTATATATAATATTTAATTAAATATTTATATAGGTAAAGGTATTAACTTCTTAAATTTTTTACGTCTTAAAAAACTATGAATTAATTTTTGAGTATCAGGATTATTGTCCATTGGTATCAATCTTGAAAGAATTTGGTTCCTACTTTTAATTTGGTGGTTTAGTTCATGATATCCATAGCCTTTGAAAACAGAATCTTCCACATAAATAAAAGAGTGTTCAGCCTCATTTTTCCCTTTATCAATAAGAAGGAAACTTTTGTGAGGATAGTTATGTGATTCAACTATTGATTTTATTTTAAGATTATAATCATCAATGGACTCTTTACCAGTACAGGCTCCATCACATTTTTTAATTTCATAATTAAAACAGGCTATTTTGTCAGAGGATAGGCTTGTTTTTTGAAGGCAAATTCTAAAGTCATCTGCCCACTTAAGAAGAGCTATTTTAGCCGCTTTTTTATTTTTAAAAACACTTAGATATTTTATATTACTTCTAATTTGTTCTATTATAAAAATAGGATAGTCATGAGAATTATCTAGGAGTATTCCCACAGGAAAAAGGCGAAATTTCATGGCATGATTTAATTTTGGACTAATATTTTTAATCTCATTTTGTTCTTTTAGTAGAGTAACTAATTCACCTCCTGTAAGTGAATAAGTAATTTGAGCTATTTCTTTTTGGATTAAAATTGCTTTAGGGTGACTAGCTGTCAAATGATTTAAAACTCGTTTTTTTATATTATTGCTTTTCCCAATATATATAATATCATTATTTGAGTTGTGAAGGTAATAAACACCCATTTCAGATGGTAGTTTTTCAACAATTGATATGTATTTAGAGGGTATCTTATTTGGATTGATTATTTTAATGTGTTCCATTAAAATTTCTTTTTTAACATCCTTTTCTAAAAGAAGTTCAAATAATTTCAAGGTTACTTTTGCATCTCCATGAGCTCTATGTTGATCTGAAAAAGGAATGCCTAGATTTCTAACTAACTTACCTAAGCTGAAGGCGGGTTGATCTGGCATGAGTTTTTGAGCTAATTCAACTGTACATATTGATTTTCTTTCAAACGAAAACCCTAACCTTCTAAATTCTGTCTGAAGAATACGGTAATCAAAAGAAGCATTGTGAGCTACCAAAATACAATTATCAGTAATTTCTACAATTCGTTTAGCAACTTCATAAAACTTAGGAGCATTACGCAACATTTTAGTATTAATGCCCGTTAGTTTTTGAACAAAAGGCTGTATTTCTTTTTCAGGATTAACAAGACTACTAAATTGATCTTTTATTTCTTGTCCGTCGTATTTATAAATTGCAATTTCAGTAATTCCTTCTTCATTGAATTTACCTCCAGTAGTCTCAATATCAAGTATGGCGTACATAATTAATAAGTTCGTTCTCCAAAAATTTTACTACCCACACGAATCATGTTAGAACCTTCTTCAATTGCAATTTCATAGTCACCGCTCATTCCCATTGAAAGGATTTCACAACCTTTATGTAAATCAGTGACTTTATTGAATAGTGCCGCTAATGACATAAATTCTGTTCGAATTTGTTGCTTGTCTCCAGTAAAACTTGCCATTCCCATTAACCCACTAATAGCAATGTTTGGAAAGGACTTTGAAGTCTCAAGCAGTGAGTTTAATTCCTCAAAAGGAAGTCCAAACTTAGTTTCTTCTTTTGAAATTCTAATTTGGAGTAAACATCTAATAATCCGATTGTTTTTTAAAGCTTGTTTTTGAATTTCTTTAAGTAATTTCAGACTATCAACAGAATGAATTAAATGTACAAATGGAGCCATGTATTTAACCTTGTTAGTTTGGACATGACCAATCATATGCCAATGGATATCTTTTGGAAGCTGTTCCCACTTGCTAACCATTTCTTGAATTTTATTTTCTCCAAATATACGTTGACCAGCGGTGTATGCAGTCTCTAGATCTTCTATAGGTTTTGTTTTTGAAACTGCCACAAGCTCTACTTTCGATGGAAGAGATTTTTTTAAAGATCTAATATTTTTAATGATATTCATTGGGTATAAATATACGTTTTCAAAACGCATCTCAAAAGACTCTTGATTAAATATTAACTAAAGAAGAAACAACCATTCCCGTGAGCATTTTAGGCGAAATATAAGTTGATTTAGCAGGAAGGAATATTTTATTTTTGGCATTATTAAATAGTGATTGCTTTGAAATAGGCTTCATATAGAAAGCTAAACTTTCTGATAACGTTGTTTTTAAAATCTTTGGGCTACCTAAATTAGGTCGGTACTCTAATGTTTTTTGAATTTTATTAAAATCTTTTAAAATAAAATTATTGATATAATTTGGAATTGTTTCTTTTTTAGATTCTTGGATCATTAAGCCATAAAATGAATTATTTATTTTCACAATCAAACTAAAATCAATAACACTTTCGTTTGTATTTGAAAATTTAATAGCTCCTAATTCAATTAGTTTATCAACTAGTTTGAGTTGAATTGAAATATCTATATTATTTTTTGAGAACCAAACAAAGGAGTTTAACGAGATTTGATTTTGATGAACAAGAAAAGTAGAAACAGGAAAGTCCGCCTTAATTTCCTTGGAAAGATTTATCATACATTCTGTTCTATGATGACCATCTGCTAAATGAAAATAATTTTGTTTTTGTGACCAGGTTTCAAGAATTTTATTTTGTGTTTCGTTAAGTCTCCATAACTGATGTCTTGTTTCCTCGAACTCAAAATCTACAGAACACTTTTTATTTTCAATTTCGTTTAATTTAAGAGTTACAGGAAGAGGGGATTCATGAATTACCATAACGGGTTCTGCTTGAATCTTAACTGTTTTAATGTAGTTAGTCATGTGTTGCACCCTTTTAGAATAGGTCTGTTCGTGCATCGTGATATTGTTATTGAAAAAGTCATGGGTAGACAAACTTCCAATAAAACCAATAATTTGTTTGGTAGGTTTAGATATTTTATAAAAATAAATACTGGGTTTATTTTTTTTTAAATACCAATTGTTTTCAATAAATTTTTCCCAGTTTTTACGAACGATAAAAGATTTATTGATTTCTTTATTTTGACGATAAATAATATTTGAAAAATGTTTTTTATTTATCTTAAATTTTTTAAGTTCAACATCATTATAGGAATCAAGACTCCTCATCACTTGAATTGATGGATTTATAGGGAGGTCAAAACAAAGAGGCGAAAATTTTGGCATGATAAACTATTAATTAGCCAATACATGAAATTATTTTGTGGGCAATCTCAAGAGCTTTTGCTCCGTTTTTTAAAGAAATATTTGGTTTTTTTTTCATTTTAATTGCCTTTGCAAAATGTTCTAATTCATCTTGTATTGCATTCCTTTTAATTATTTTGGGATTTTCAAAATATATTTGTTTTCTTTTTCCCTCTGCATTTGAAAATAGTAGTGAAAAATCATCAGATTCTTTTGGAGCATTTTTAATTTTCACTACTTCAACTTTTTTATCTAAAAAATCTACAGATATATAGGCGTTTTTTTGAAAAAAACGTGATTTTCTCATTTTCTTTAATGAAATTCTACTGGCTGTTAAATTAGCAACACATCCATTTTCAAATTCTATTCTAGCATTACTAATATCAGGTGTTTCACTTATTACAGCTACACCTGAAGCTTTAATATTTTTTATTGGTGACTTGACAACACTTAATATAATGTCTATATCGTGAATCATTAAATCCAATACTACAGAAACATCAGTTCCTCTTGGATTAAATTCAGCGAGTCTATGTGTTTCAATAAACTTAGGTTCTGTAATTGAGGCAGAAACAGCTTTAAAAGCAGGATTAAATCGTTCTACATGACCTACCATTCCAATAACACCATTTTTATTTGCAAGAGTCACAATAGCTTCAGCTTCTTTATCAGAAGTTGCAATTGGTTTTTCTATGAACACATGTTTTTTTGCGTTTAATGCTAACATTGCCATATCGAAGTGAAACAAAGTTGGAGTTACTATATCTATTACATCACACACTGCTATTAGTTTTTCTGGACTTTCAAAAGCTTTATATCCGTGAGTTTTAAAAAGTTCAGTTTGTACTTCAGGGTTAGGGTCATAAAAACCAATAAGTGAATAGACTGAGGAGGCAGCTAATACTTGTAAATGAATTTTTCCTAAGTGACCTGCACCAAGAACACCTATTTTAAGCATTTATTTATTTAATTAATTAGCATCAAAAATACAATCTAATTATTATACTTTAAGAAAAACAAAGCTATTTTTGTGACAAATGAAGGATACCATAAAACAAAAAGGTTTGAGACGTCAATTAATAAGTTCACTTAAAGCTAAGGGTATTTTGAATGAAACTATTTTAGACGTGATGACAAAAATTCCGAGGCACTTTTTTATGGATCCTAGCCTTGTTAATTTTGCCTATGAAGATAAAGCTTATCCTATATCGGCAAATCAAACAATATCTCAACCCTATACTGTAGCTTTTCAAACTGAACTTTTAGAAGTTTCAACTTTTCATAAAGTGCTTGAAATAGGGACAGGTTCAGGCTATCAAACTGCTGTTTTGCTTGGTCTTACACCAAATGTATATACTATAGAAAGACAACAATCTTTATTTAAACAAACGCAACGTTTGTTTTTGCAATTAGGATTACGTCCTAAAAAACAAATATTTGGAGATGGATATAATGGACTTCCCAACGTTGCACCATTTGATAGAATTATTGTTACAGCAGGAGCTCCTGAAATACCAAAACCTCTTATGAATCAACTCGCAATTGGTGGTAAATTAATTATTCCTTTGGGAGCTAATACACAAATAATGACACGTTTTACTCGAACTTCTACTCTTGTTTTTGACAAGGAAGAGTTTGGTCAATTTAAATTCGTACCCTTACTAGAGAACAAAATTTAATTTTTTTTAATGAAGTTCGATAATACTCAAAAAGCATATCAATTAAAAACAGATAGAGATCTACAAAAAGCATATTATTTGTTTCTGTTGTTTTCAAATGAAAAATTAGTTTCTATAGGTAGTTTTGTCACTAGGCTTATTTTAAAAATGAAACTGCCCGTTTCGTATATTTTTAAAATTACTTTTTTTTCTCAATTTTGTGCAGGCTTAAACAAAAAGGAATCACTTAAAGCTGTAGATTCACTAAAGTCTTACAAGATTCTATCATATCTTCATTATGCAGTTGAGGCAGTAAAAACAGAAAAAGGTATGGAGATTAGTAAAAATAATACTCTAGAAACACTTTCGTTTTCAAAAGAAAACAAAGCGCTTCCCTTTAGTGTTTTTAAAGCAACTAGTTTAGGCCCTATTAAATTGTTTGAAAAAAAAAGTGAAGGAATTTCTTTCACTGATTCAGAAAGAATTGAATGGGAGCGTATACAACTTAGAATTGACGCTTGTTGTGAAGCAGCAAAACAAATAGGGGTAAAGATGCTCATCGATGCTGAAGAATCTTGGATTCAGCCAGCTATTGACGAAATTGCCGAATCATTAATGGAAAAATATAATAAAAAGACTCCTGTAATTTATACAACCCTTCAGATGTATCGAAAAGATCGAATGATTTACATGAAGAATTTGTATAATAAAGCAACTAAACGAGGTTTTAAGGTCGGTATAAAATTAGTTAGAGGTGCCTACATTGAGAAGGAAAACTTAAAAGCATATAAACTCGGAAAGCCCTCCCCAATTTGTGAATCAAAGGAATTAACCGATCAAAATTTCAACAATGCTATTGATTACATGCTTTCTAAACTTAATATTGGAAGTCTATTTATGGGCTCACATAATGAACAAAGCATTTTGAGAGTTACCGAATGGATGTCACAAAATAAAATTTCAAAAAAGCATCCGCATATTTGGTTTTCACAACTTTACGGAATGGCAGATCATATTTCTTTTAATTTAGCTTCTAGTGGATATCAGGTAGTTAAATATGTTCCATATGGACCTGTGAATGAGGTTATTCCTTATTTGATTAGGCGTGCTGAAGAAAACACATCAATTAGAGGTCAAACCCCCAGGGAATTAAGTTTGATTAAAAAAGAATTGAAAAGAAGAAGAACTAGAGTTCTTTAAATGAAAGAATGTTTAATGTTTTTTCACAGTTAGCTACTTTAAAAAATCCTTTATTATCAGACGTGATTTCAATATAATAGATATTACAAGAATCTTTTTTAGTTTCACTTTTCGAAAAGTTAATTGTACCATTTTTTATATAAAAATAAATTAGACTATCAGTAAGTGTTTCATTTTCAATCAATAATTTCGATGGAATTTGAACTTTTTTCTTAAGCAAGTTACTTTTTACACGTGCAGAAGGACCATAATTAAATTCGGTTTTCTTTTTATCCAGAATAAAAGTCAAGAATACCAATCCAACAGAAAATCCTATTAAGTAAAACCCAATACGGTATAATAATTTCATGCTTTTAATAATGTAAGTTTTCTTGTTTCAAAATCAACAACTTTCAACTTAAAATGGTCATATTTTAATGGAAGATGTTGTTCGATTTTTTCTGCCCATTCAAGAAAGCATAAAGAGCCAGATTCAAAATATTCTTCTACACCAAAATCCAATGCTTCATTTGAATTTTCTAGACGATAAAAATCAAAATGATAAACAGGACCATTTTCCCCTTTGTAATTATTAACTAAAGAAAAGCTGGGGCTACTTATGGTTTCTTCAATACATAAATGTTTGCAAAGTGCTGAAATTAAGGTTGTTTTTCCAGCTCCCATAGGCCCGTCAATTCGAATTACCTTACAAGAACGTTGCTTAAGAATTAATTTAACTGCAAGGTCAAGCTCGTCTTTTTTAAAAATCAGATCCATACCTCAAAGATAGTATTAACGTGGATTTAAAACAATAAATGGAATGATCATTTCCTCTAGTGAAACACCACCATGTTGAAAGGTGTTTTTAAAATAATTAACATACTTGTTGTAGTTGTTTTTGAACACAAAATAATGATCTCCTTTTGCAAAAATATAATGATTATTGATGGATGTAGACGGAAGTCCAAAAGACTGTGGGTCAATGCATTTTATGACATCTTTGGTTTCATAGGTTATGCTTTTTCCTGTTTTATACCTTAAATTCACACTTGTTTCTTTATTACCTATAACAGCACTTGGATGACCAACGTTTATAGTGCCATGATCAGTAGTTAGTATTACTTTAAAACCTAATTTTGATGCTTTTCTGAGTAATTTTTTTAAAGAACTATTTTTAAACCAACTTAATGTGAGAGATCTATATGCTTTATTGTCAGGAACCAGTTCTTTAATGACTTCCATTTCAGTTTTTGCATGAGAAATCATATCTACAAAATTATATACAACTGCGGTTAACCCTTCATTAAAATGATTTTGTAAGTTTTTAATTAGTTGATTACTTTGTTCTAGTTTAGTTATTTTATGATAACTAATAGGACGTTTCAAATCTAATTTATCGCATTGCTCCATTAAAAGTTCTTTTTCAAATAAATTTTTCCCTCCTTCATCTGAATCATTTTTCCACCACTGAGGATACTTTTTTTCAATATCTAAAGGAGTTAGACCAGAGAAAAAGGAATTTCGAGCATATTGAGTAGTTGTTGGTAAAATACTAAAATAGGTGTACTCTTTATCGACACTGAAATTACTATTTAACTCTGGTAATATTGTTTTCCATTGATCATAACGAAGATTGTCAATCATTATTAAAAGCGTAGGTTGATGCTCCCTTAATTCTGGAAGAACATATTTTTTAAATACTGAATGAGATAGGGGAGGTCCTTCTGATCCCTCCATCCATTTTTCATAATTTGAGCTAATGAATTTAGCGAATTGCATGTTAGCTTCTTTCATTTGAGTTTCAAAAATCTCAAACATACTATTGTCGTCTAATGTTTCTAACTCAAGTTCCCAAAACATCAATTTTTTAAAATAATCTATCCAATCTTCATAGGTTTCTAAATCAAATAATGACTGTGATATTTTACTAAATTCTTGCTGGTAGTTTTGAGTCGTTTTTTCCGCTACTAAATTTTTAATATTTAACGTTTTTTTTAATGATAATAGAATCTGATGAGGATTAACAGGCTTAATTAGATAGTCAGATATTTTAGAACCAATAGCTTCTTCCATTATATGTTCTTCCTCATTTTTTGTAATCATTATGACAGGAAGTCTTGGTTGAATACTTTTAATTTCATCTAAAGTTTCTAGACCATTTAATCCAGGCATATTTTCATCTAATAATATAACATCAAAAAGTTTGTCTATAATCAAATCTAGTGCATCTTGACCGTTTGTACAAGGTGTAAGATCATAGCCTCGCTCTTCTAAAAACAAAAAATGTGGCTTAAGCATTTCAACCTCATCATCTACCCATAAAATTTTGATCCGATCCATTTGTTATATTTGTTTTAAAATTTAGTACAGCGTGCAAATCAACCACACTTTATTTAACGATCCAATTTATGGATTTATTGCCATAGAATCAGATTTGATTTTAGAACTAATTAATCATCCTTATTTTCAAAGGCTACGACACATATCTCAAATGGGACTTTCTAGTCTAGTATACCCAGGGGCGCATCACACTCGTTTTGAACATGCTATTGGTGCGATGCATGTCATGCAAAAAGCAATTAATGTGTTACTTAAAAAAGGAATCATTATTTCTGAAGAAGAACAAGAGGCTATGCAAATTGCAATTTTATTGCATGATATTGGACATGGTCCTTTTTCACATGCTACTGAAACAACACTTCTTTCGGGCGTTAATCATGAAGAATTGTCAATTCGTATTATTAAGCTTTTGAATGAAGAATTTAAAGGAGCATTGAGTTTGGCCTCAAAGATTTTTACCAATAATTACACTAGAGGATTTATGCACCAATTAGTGTCCGGCCAAGTAGATGTGGATCGTTTAGATTATTTAAAAAGAGATAGTTTTTATACTGGAGTAACCGAAGGTAATATAAACACAGATAGAATTTTATCAGTGATGAATGTTGAGAATGAGCAATTAGTTTTTGAAAGTAAAGGGGTTCATTCTTTAGAAAAGTTTCTCTTAGCAAGACGACTTATGTATTGGCAAGTATATCTTCATAAAACGAGCTTAGTCGCAGAATTAGTTCTTGTAAAAGTATTAACTCGTTTTAAAACAATGATTGAATCTGGTAATCACACAATTGAGCCCTCTCATATTTTATTTCCTTTTTTCAACACTTCCAAATCAAAAAAAATAAAAAATAACATTTTAAATCACTATTTAAAACTTGATAATACTGATATTTTATTTTTGCTCAAATCTTGGATGACTCATGAAGATATAGTATTAAAAAAATTATCAACGCAATTAATTCAGAGGCAATTGCCTAAAATTGAAATTAAGGAAAATCCTTTTGATCTTTCTGAAATAAAAAAATTAAACAAAAAATTGAGCTCATTAACTTCTTCGGATGATCTTAATTATTTTGTCTTTACTGGGGATATATCAAACCAAATGTATATTTCTGACCATACCAAAATTTTGTTAAAAGAGAAATCCGGTAAAATATTCCCTCTTGAGTCACTTATTAATTATTTAGATTTTAAACAGTTCTCGACACCGTTTCATAAATATTATTTGTGCTATCCCAAGAGTATTAGTTCCTTATAAATCCTTATTTTTGACGAATGAATTTAACTCTTAAAGAAATAGCTTTAAAATTCAAGGGTTCTATTGAAGGTAATGCTGATGTTGTAATCAATCAACTTTGTAAAATTGAAACTGCCAAACCAGGATCTATCACCTTTTTAGCGAACCAAAAATATGATAAGTTTATATACATTACAGAGGCTTCTGCTGTTATCGTTCAGAAAGAATTTGTGCCTCAAACTCCTATTAAGTCTTCCTTAATTAGAGTTGATGATCCTTATACTGTTTTCACAAGCCTTCTTTTAGATGAGGGAAATAAGAAAGAGAATTTAAAAACAGGAATCCACACTTCAGCTGTAATTAGTCCTTTAGCCAAAATAGGTGAGGATGTCTTTATCGGAGCAAATACTGTAATTGGCGAAAGCACTATTGAGTCCAATGTTCAAATTCATGCTAATTGTGTAATCGGTGATCAAGTTTACATTGCAAAAAACACAAAAGTATATCCATGTGTAAGTATTTTAGATGAATCAGAAGTTGGTTCATCCTGTATTATACACAGTGGGGTTGTAATTGGTTCTGATGGCTTTGGATTTGCTCCTCAATCATCAGGTACTTATGTCAAAATTCCACAATTAGGAAAAGTAGTACTAAAAAACAATATTGAAATTGGAGCTAACTCTACTATTGACCGAGCTACTTTAGGGGAAACGATTCTTCATGAGGGAGTAAAATTAGATAATATGGTTCAAATCGCTCACAATGTTGAAATTGGAGAACATACCGTTATTGCTGCTCAATCTGGAGTGGCAGGCTCAACTAAAATTGGTGCTCGTTGTATTATTGGAGGCCAAGTTGGAATTGCTGGTCATCTAACCCTAGGGAATGATCTTCAAATTCAAGGAAAATCAGGAGTGACGAAAAATATTTCAAATGGTAAAGCAGTTCAAGGAAACCCAGCTATGAATTTTAAATCTTATTATAAATCATTTTCTTTGTTTAAACAATTCCCGAGTATAGATGCACGTCTTCGAAAATTAGAAGAAAAACTAAGGCCATGATAAAAAAATCAACACAACAAAAAACATTAGTAAAATCAGTAAGGTTAGGTGGAATTGGCCTTCATTCAGGTCAAAAAGTTGAACTAAATTTAAAGCCAGCTCCCCCCAATTCAGGTTTCGTTTTCCTTAGAACAGATTTAGATCCTTCAGTTGAGATACCGGCAACTTCAAGTTTTGTTTCAAAAACAGATAGAGGCACTACTCTAGAAAAAGATGGGGTAGAAATCCAAACTTGTGAACATTTACTTGCAGCCTTAGTGGGCATGTCTGTTAATAATTGCTTGATCGAAATTAATAGAACTGAGATCCCTATTATGGATGGTTCCTCAAAATATTTTATTGAAGCGATAAAGTCGGTAGGTCTCGAAGAGCAAAATGAAAAACAAGAAGTTTTTGTTGTTGAAGAAATTATTAAAATTTCCGATCAAGAAACAGGAAGTGAAATTATGTTATTACCCTCAGAAGAAACTTCTTATACGGTTATGATTGATTTCAACACAAAAGTTTTAGGGTCACAAAACGCTACTTTAGATAAAATTGAAAATTTTTCTCATGAAATAGCTTCTTCTAGAACATTTAGTTTTTTACATGAATTAGAAATGTTGTTAGAACATGGACTTATTAAGGGCGGTGATCTAAATAATGCTATTATCTATGTTGACAAGCCAATTGCTGAAAGCAATATGGATCGGTTGAAGAAAGCATTTCAAAAAGAAGAAATAACAGTAAAGCCCAATGGTATTTTAGATAACTTAACCCTTCATCATCCTAATGAAGCAGCAAGACATAAGTTATTAGATGTTGTGGGAGATTTGGCCTTAATTGGCATGCCTTTTAAAGGAAAGATTATAGCTATTAAACCAGGACATAATATAAATACTAATTTTGCCAAACACATTGCAGGTTTAATTAAAATTAATCGTAAATCAAATGCACCTATTGTTGATTTAAATCAACCTCCTTTAATGGATGTGGTTCAAATCATGGATATGTTACCACATCGACCTCCATTTTTATTGGTTGATAAAATATTAGAATTATCAGAAAGGCATGTAGTTGGAATGAAAAACGTGACAATGAATGAGCCTTTTTTTCAAGGACATTTTCCTGGAGCTCCTGTAATGCCAGGAGTTCTTCAAATTGAAGCAATGGCTCAGGCTGGTGGTGTCTTGGTTTTAAATACCGTTCCAGATCCAGAAAATTATTTAACATTCTTTATGAAAATAGATAATGTTAAATTTAAACGACCTGTTTACCCTGGAGACACTTTGATATTTAAATTAGAATTGATTACTCCGATTAGACGTGGAATTTGTAATATGAGAGGCCAAGCCTATGTTAATAATCAACTTGTTAGTGAAGGTGATCTAATGGCGCAAATTTCAAAACGAGATACAACAAAAGAATAATTTATGATTCAACCCCTTTCTTTTATTCACCCAGAGGCTCAAGTAGCAAAAAATGTAATTGTAGATCCTTTTAGCACTATTGATAAAAATGTCGTTATAGGAGAGGGAACTTGGATTGGTCCTAATGTAACAATTATGGAGGGAGCGCGCATCGGGAAACAATGTAGAATTTTCCCAGGAGCTGTCATTAGTGCAGTCCCACAAGATTTGAAATTTGATGGTGAAGATTCATTAGCAATAATAGGCGACAAGACTACCATTCGTGAGTGTGTTACTATTAATCGTGGCACGTCTAGTAATGGAGAAACAAAAATCGGAAACAATTGTCTTATAATGGCTTATTCTCATATTGCACATGATTGTGTTATAGGTGATTACTGCATTCTTTCAAATAATAGCACTCTAGCAGGACATATAAATATTGGAAATTATGTTGTTTTATCAGGTTTGACAGCAATTCATCAATTTTGCTCAATTGGAGATTATGCATTTATTTCTGGTGGCTCAAAAGTTAGAAAGGATGTTCCCCCTTTTGTGAAAGCTGCAAAAGAACCATTATCATTTATTGGTGTAAATTCTATTGGCTTAAATAGAAATGGATTTAGCAGTGAAAAAGTGCAAGAAATCCAGAATATATATAGAATCCTCTTTCAACAAAATAATAATATTTCTCAAGCAATACCAATCATTGAAGCAGAAATCAAAGCTACCAAAGAGCGTGATGATATATTACAATTTGTATTGAATTCTAAACGGGGATTAATGAAAGGATACAATTAAAAATATAATTTATAACTATGGCATCTACATCAGATATTAGAAAAGGGTTGTGCATTAAGTACAACAATGATATTTATAAAATTATTGAGTTCTTACATGTAAAACCTGGTAAGGGACCAGCATTTGTTAGAACAAAGCTAAGAAGTGTGACATCTGGAAAAGTCTTAGACAACACTTTTTCTGCAGGTAATAAAATTGAAGATATTCGCGTCGAAACACAAAAATATCAATTTTTATATAATGAAGATACTCAGTATCATTTCATGAATACAGATGACTATAACCAGATAAGTATTGAGAAATCTATTTTAGATTCTCCACAATTATTAAAAGAAGGTGAGATGGTTTCTATTTCAATAAACTCTGAAGATGGAATGCCATTATCCGCTGACATGCCTGCTAGTGTTGTTTTGGAAATTACTCATACTGAACCAGGAGTTAAAGGAAATACAGCTACAAACGCAACAAAACCAGCCACTGTTGAGACGGGAGCGTCAATAAACGTTCCGTTATTCATTAACGAAGGTGATAAAATTAAGGTTGATACCGAAAAGAGTAGCTATATAGAGCGTGTAAAAGAATAATAATATTATTATAAATTAATTATAACAACCAAAAATAAAATGAGTGTACTTGTAAATAAAAATTCAAAAATAATCGTACAAGGATTTACGGGGAGTGAAGGTACTTTTCACGCTACCCAGATGATTGAATATGGAACTAATATTGTGGGAGGAGTAACCCCAGGAAAAGGAGGACAAATACATTTAGATAAACCTGTTTTTAATAGTGTAGCTGAAGCTGTAACGGTCGCTCAAGCTGACACATCGATCATATTTGTTCCTCCAGCATTTGCTGCAGATGCAATTATGGAGGCTGCTGAAGCAGGAATTAAAGTAATCATTACTATTACAGAAGGAATTCCTATAAATGATATGACAAAAGCCTACGCTTATGTTAAAAACCAAGGAGCTACACTAATAGGACCTAACTGTCCAGGTGTTATTACTCCTGGAGAAGCAAAAGTGGGAATTATGCCCGGATTTGTATTTAAAAAGGGAAATGTAGGCATTGTTTCAAAATCAGGAACATTAACATATGAGGCTTCGGATCAGGTAGTTGCACAGGGATTAGGAATCTCTACTGCCATTGGTATAGGTGGAGATCCAATTATAGGGACAACCACTAAAGATGCTGTTGAGTTGTTTATGAACGATCCAGAAACTGATTGTATAGTTATGATTGGTGAAATAGGAGGTCAATTAGAAGCAGACGCAGCCAAATGGATCAAATCAACTGGAAACAAGAAACCTGTTATTGGATTTATAGCAGGAGAAACCGCACCAAAAGGCAGAACAATGGGACATGCCGGTGCCATTGTTGGAGGAAGTGAAGATACTGCTGAAGCTAAAAAAGAGATTATGCGTGAATGTGGGATTTATGTGGTAAATTCTCCCGCTCAAATTGGAGCAAAAGTTGCTGAAGTATTAGCCTAGTTTTTAAAGCTAAATCAATAAAAAAGTTAAAAATGAAATTATTAATTGGTAAAACTGCAATTATTACAGGAGCAAGCCGTGGTATTGGTCGTGGTATTGCTAAAATATTTGTCGAAAACGGTTGTGCTGTTGCCTTTACTTATAATAGCAACAAAGAGGCTGCAGATAATCTTGTGGCTGAATTAAGTAGTGAAGAAGTAAAAGTAAAAGGATATAAAAGCAATGCTGCAAATTATAACGAAGCACAAAAGTTAGTAGAAGAAGTTTTAGTTGACTTTGGAAGCTTAGATATTCTGGTGAATAATGCTGGTATTACAAAAGATAATTTATTGATGCGTATGAGTGAAGAAGATTTTGATCAAGTAATTGAAATTAATCTTAAATCTATTTTTAATATGACAAAAGCTATTCAACGCACTTTTTTAAAACAACGCCATGGATCACTCATTCATATGAGTTCTGTGGTTGGAGTAAAAGGAAATGCTGGTCAATCAAATTATGCCGCTTCAAAAGCGGGAATGATCGGTTTTTCTAAATCAGTTGCCTTAGAATTAGGATCACGAAACATTAGATCTAATGTTATTGCGCCTGGTTTTATTGAGACTGAAATGACAGATAAGCTATCTGAGGACGTTGTCCAGGGATGGCGCGATGGAATTCCTCTTAAAAGAGGAGGACAACCTGAAGATGTGGCCAATGCTTGTGTGTTTTTGGCTTCTGATTTATCCAGTTATATAACTGGGCAAGTACTCCATGTAGATGGAGGAATGTTAACTTAATTAAATTTTATATTATGCAAAAATTACCTAAAATCGGATTACCAATTATATTATTAGTCGTTGTCCTACTTATTTTTATTTCTAAATCTTCTATAAATATAGGTTATGGAGAAGCTGGAGTTTTATTTAAAACCTTTGGTGGAGGAGTTGTTACAGATGAGCCACCATTAGGAGAAGGATTCCATATTATAGCACCATGGAATAAAGTTTACATATATAATGTAAAGCAACAAGAAGTATTTGAAAGTAAAATGCAAGTACTTTCTTCAAATGGCTTGGAAATTAGTCTAGATATATCTGTATTATACCAGCCTACTATTGCGGAATTAGGGAAACTACACCAAACAAAAGGAGTAAATTACCTAAATATCATTATTATTCCTCAAATAAGAGCTGTAGCGAGAAGTGTTGTTGGACGATATACACCAGAACAATTATATTCTACAAAACGTGATGCTATTCAAAATGAAATTTTTGAAGAAACTAAAAAAGTAGTTGAAGGTCAATATGTACAATTAAATGCAGTTTTAGTTCGTGATGTGACTTTACCAATAGCCATTCGTGAAGCGATTGAACGTAAGTTAAACCAAGAGCAAGAGGCTTTGGAATATGAATTCCGTATTGAAAAAGCAACACAAGAGGCAGAGCGTCAAAGAATTGATGCAGAAGGTAAGGCAACAGCTAACCGTATTTTGAGTGCTTCATTAACAGATAAAATTCTAAGAGAAAAAGGAATTGAAGCGACTATCAAGCTTTCAGAATCTCCAAATTCTAAGGTAATCGTGATTGGAAGTGGTAAGGGAGGTCTTCCAATTATTTTAGGAAATCAATAGGTTAGAAAATTAAAATAATTTTCAATACATTTGTGTCCATGAAATTAATGAACATACATCATCATTATTTAGAAGTCTCAAACGAGTCCTAATGATGCTATGTATATAGAGTAATAGAAACCCGTTTGAATTTCAAGCGGGTTTTTTTATTTTAAAATTCGCAGAGTTTAAGCAATAAAATGAAAAAATGATAAGAATAGCGATTCAAAAATCAGGAAGATTAAACCAGGATTCTCTTAGGTTACTCAAAGACTGTGGTATTTCTATCGATAATGGAAAAGATCAATTAAAAACAACAGTTAGAAATTTTCCTATGGAAGTGTTTTTTCTAAGAAATGGCGACATTCCTCAGTATATGCGTGATGGTGTTGTCGATTTGGCTATTTTAGGCGAAAATTTAGTAGTTGAAAAAGGTGGAGACTTATCCATTATTGAAAAATTAGGGTTTTCAAAATGTCGTGTTTGTATTGCAGTGCCAAAGAGAATATCATTTTCTGGTCTAGAAGATTTAGAGGGTAAGCAAATTGCTACATCTTATCCAAATACAGTAAAGTCATTTTTATCTAAGAATAAGATTAATGCAGGATTACATATTATTAACGGATCTGTTGAAATAGCTCCTAATATTGGCTTAGCAGATGCCATTTGTGATATTGTTTCTAGTGGAAGTACACTATTTAAAAACAACTTAAAAGAGGTTATTCAGATTGCCACTTCAGAAGCGGTTTTAGTTCAAGCACCCAATTTAAATGAAGTTAAAACAGAATTAATTGACAAACTTTGCTTTAGAATAAAATCGGTTTTACGCGCAAAAAAATCTAAATATATTTTAATGAATGTACCAAATGATAAAATTGCATCTATCAGTACTATTTTACCTGTTTTAAAAAGTCCAACAATTTTACCACTTGCAGAAGAAGGATGGAGTTCGTTACATTCTGTAATAAATGCAGGCGATTTTTGGGAAGTTATTGATTCTCTGAAGGCAGAAGGCGCTGAAGATATTCTTGTATGTCCAATTGAAAAAATGGTATTGTAATGAAACAATACATTAATCCATCATCTAAAGAATGGGCACATCTTTTAGAGCGTCCTAATGCTTCCTCTTCGGACTTGGAAGTTGTTGTAGAAGAAGTCTTTGAGCAAGTGAAAGAAAAGGGTGATAAAGCTATAAAAGAGTACACTCAAAAATTTGATAAGGTTTCTATTCAGCATATTTCTGTTACTAAAATTGAAATTCAATTAGCAGAGAATAATGTAGCAGATAAATTAAAAGAGGCTATACAACGTGCGAAACAAAACATTGAGGTATTTCACTCTGCACAAAAAACCCCGGAGATTCGAATTGAAACCGAACCAGGAGTGAATTGTTGGCAAGAAAAAAAAGCTATTGAAAAAGTAGGTTTATATATTCCAGGAGGTTCAGCTCCATTATTTTCAACGATTTTAATGTTAGCTGTTCCTGCTAAAATTGCAGGATGCAATGAAATTATCTTATGTACACCACCGGATAATTCAGGAAATATTCCCGCTGTGGTGCTATATACCGCTAATCTTTGTGGAATTACTTCGATCTTTAAAGTTGGTGGAATACAGGCCATTGCTGGGATGACATTTGGGACTGAATCAATACCGGGTGTTTATAAAATATTTGGTCCAGGAAATCAATATGTTACCGCGGCTAAACAATGGGCAACACGATTTAATGTTAGTATCGACATGCCGGCAGGGCCAAGTGAATTATTAGTTGTTGCCGATGATTCAGCAGATCCTGATTTTATAGCTGCAGATTTACTTTCTCAAGCAGAACATGGCCCCGATAGTCAAGTAATTCTTGTCACTACCGAAGCTGAAATGTTGAACAAAGTTACTGTTGCAGTGACAAATCAATTAGAGCGCCTGCCCAGAAAGGCCATTGCAGAAATAGCATTAAAAAATTCTAAAATGATTTGTTTTTCAAATGATAATAATGCAATTCGTTTTATAAATGATTACGGACCAGAACATTATATTATTTGTGTGAAAAACGAGGATCTTTATGTTTCAGGTATTCGAAATGCAGGGTCAGTATTTATTGGAAATTACACTCCTGAGAGTGCAGGAGATTATGCTTCAGGAACCAATCATACTCTTCCAACCAATGGATATTCAAAACAATATAGTGGTGTGAATCTAGATAGTTTTTTAAAAGCCATTACATTTCAGAGAATCACCAAGGAGGGAATTCAGTCTTTGGGAAATACAATTGAATTAATGGCTGCTGCTGAGGGTCTAGAAGCCCATAAAAATGCAGTGCGAATTCGTTTAAATAAATTAGCTAATGGAAACTGATTTTAATCAATACTTTCGGAAATCTTTACTAAAATTAAAACCTTATCAATCTGCGCGTGAGGAATTTATCAACGATGGACGTAAGATGATTCTGCTGGATGCTAATGAAAATCCATTTGAAACCTCAGTCAATCGTTATCCAGATCCCCTACAAATGGAGCTAAAATCCCAAATTGCGATTTGGAGAAAGGTAGGTTTAGAGCAAATTTATTTGAGTAATGGGAGTGATGAATTCATTTCTCAAATTGTCATGGGAAGTTGTGAGCCTGGCATGGATCATATTGTTATAGTGCCTCCTACTTTTGGGATGTATAAAGTAGCGGCAGCCACCTTTGGAGTTAGTGTTAAAGAAATACCGCTCACTTCTGAATTTCAATTGGACGTGCCCAGTATTTTAACAGCTATAAATGAAGAATCAAAGCTTCTTTTTATTCCAAACCCTAACAATCCAACAGGGAATAGTTTTAATTCCAACGATATTAAAACGCTTATTGAAAATTTTAAAGGTTTAGTAGTTGTAGATGAGGCCTATGTCGAATTTGCGAAAACTCCTTCAATTCTCCCTTTGTTAAATAATTACCCAAACCTGATAGTTTGTCAAACATTTTCAAAGGCTCAAGGAATGGCTGGAGCTCGTTTAGGAATGGCTTTTGCTCATAAAGAGTTGATTTCTTTTTTAAACCGAATCAAGGCACCTTACAACATCAATTCATTAACACTTAATGCTGTTTTACGAAAGCTAAAAGAACAAGAACAGGTCAAAGAACAGGTCGCTGATTTATTAAAAGAGAGAGCCCTCTTGGAAGCTGCACTTAAAAAGGTACAATGGGTTGAAAAATGTTTTCCTTCTGATGCTAATTTTTTACTGATCCGTGTAGATAACAGTATTCATAGATACAAACAGCTTATAGTCACAGGAATTGTAGTTCGAAATTCATCTAAGAGTTTGGGATGTGAAAACACATTGCGGATTTCTGTGGGAACTCCCAAAGAAAATAATATATTAATCAAAGTGTTACAATCATTAGACAACTAATTATGAAGAAAGTTTTATTTATTGATCGAGACGGAACTTTGGCATTAGAGCCAGAGGATTATCAATTAGATGCTTTTGATAAATTAATATTTTACCCTCAGGTATTTACTTATTTAGGGAAAATTGCTAAAGAGTTAGATTACACATTGGTAATGGTTACGAATCAAGACGGCTTGGGAACAGAAAGTTTTCCTGAGAACACCTTTTGGCCCGTGCACAATCTACTTTTAAAAAGTCTTGAACAAGAAGGAATTTTTTTCGAAGAAATACTCATCGATAGAAGTTTACCTAAAGATGGTGCTCCAACGAGAAAGCCAAAAATAGGTATGTTAACACAATATTTTGATGATAGTCAGTATGATTTAGCTAATTCTTATGTGATTGGAGATAGGTTAACAGATATTGAATTGGCTAAAAACCTTAACGCTAAAGGTATTTTTATCACAAATAATAAATCTTTAGGTGCGAATGAGGCCTCTGGTGGCTTAAACGAAACGATTGTCTTAAAAACGAAATCTTGGGAAGTAATTTATGATTTTTTAAAATTAGAACAGCGCATCACTTTACATAAAAGAGCTACCCATGAAACGGATATTAACTTAAGTTTAAACCTAGATGGTTCAGGAAAAAGCAATATTTCGACCGGGATCGTATTTTTTGATCATATGCTAGATCAGTTGGCGCGTCATGGGGGAATGGATATTTCACTTCAAGTGAAAGGAGATTTAGAGGTAGACGAGCATCATACCATAGAAGATACTGCCATTGTATTGGGTGAAGCCTTTGCTGCTGCTTTAGGGAATAAGCTTGGCATAGAGCGTTATGGTTTTTGTTTGCCTATGGATGATTGTTTGGCACAGGTTGCTATAGATTTTGGTGGGCGAAACTGGTTGGTTTGGGAAGCAGAGTTTAATCGTGAAATGATCGGACAGATGCCTACAGAAATGTTCATACACTTTTTTAAATCTTTTTCCGACGGAGCCAAAGCCAATTTAAACATCAAAGCAGAAGGAACTAATGAACATCATAAAATAGAAGCTATTTTTAAAGCTTTTGCCAAAGCAATAAAAGTAGCAGTAAAACGTGATTCAGATAAAATGATTCTCCCCTCAACTAAAGGAAGTTTGTGATATGAAAGTAGCCATTATTGATTATGGGGCAGGGAACATAAAAAGTTTACAGTTTGCTCTTGAACGTTTAGGAATTACAGGATATCTTTCTTCAGACCCTGAACAGATAAGCAATGCTGATAAAGTTATTTTTCCAGGGCAAGGGGCTGCGAAAAGCGCTATGGCTATGTTAAAAGTAAAAGGATTAGATCTTTTAATTCCTCAGTTGCAACAACCCGTTTTAGGAATTTGTTTGGGCATGCAATTGTTATGTGATTATACAGAGGAAGGAGATGTGAAAGCTTTAGGAATTATTCCAGGAAAAGTACGTAGGTTTCCAAATCAAGTAAAAGTTCCTCAAATGGGATGGAATACAATTTCAGAAACACAAACCACTATTTTTCATGACATTAAGCCTAATGAGTTCATGTATTTAGTTCACTCTTATTTTGTTCCTATTCTTCCAGAAACAATCGCTGTAAGCACTTATCATCGGCCCTACAGCGTAGCTTTAAACAAAGATAATTTTTATGGAGTTCAATTTCATCCCGAAAAGAGTAGTAAAGCGGGGCAGCAATTGCTTCAAAATTTTTTAAATATTGGTAAATGAGAATAATACCCGCCATTGATCTTATTGACGGTAAGTGTGTGCGTCTTTCTAAAGGAGATTATAGTACTCAAAAAATTTATAACGAAAGCCCTTTGGAAGTTGCGAAGGCTTTTGAAGCGCATGGAATTGATTATTTGCATTTAGTAGACCTGGACGGCGCTAAATCTAAACATATAGTGAATTATAAGATATTAGAAGCTATAGCAACTAAAACAACCCTTAAAATCGATTTTGGAGGGGGGCTAAAGTCTAATAAAGATCTCGAAATTGCGTTTGAATGTGGGGCGAATCAAATTACGGGTGGTAGTATAGCAGTTAATGAACCGAAAATCTTTGAAGAATGGATTCGTTCACATGGAAACGAAAAGATCATTTTGGGTGCGGATTTTCATGGAGATTATATTGCAACTGACGGTTGGCTTAAAACCTCTAGTTATCGCTTGTTAGATTTTGTAGGAAGCTATCAAAATAAAGGTATAGAATATGTTATATGCACAGACATTAGTAAAGATGGAATGCTTCAAGGACCTTCATTTGAGGTTTATAAGAATTTATTAAAAGAACAGCCTGAAATCAAGCTCATCGCTTCGGGTGGGATTTCTGCTTTTGAAGAACTCCCTAAGTTAGCTTCTATGGGATGTCATGGAACGATTATCGGAAAAGCAATTTATGAAAACAGAATTAGCTTGAAGGAATTAGAACGTTTTATACTTAATTAAAATAATATGTTAACTAAACGCATCATTCCTTGTCTGGATATTAAAGACGGTAGAACCGTAAAGGGTATTAATTTTATTAATCTTCGGGATGCAGGAGATCCAGTAGAGATGGCTCGTCAATACGCAGATCAAAATGCAGATGAATTGGTATTTTTAGATATTTCGGCAACCGAACAAAAACGAAAAACTTTAGCCGATTTAGTTTTAAAGGTAGCTGCTGCCATTGATATCCCTTTTACAGTAGGGGGAGGAATTAGTTCCGTAACAGATGTGGCAATACTCTTAAAAAATGGTGCTGACAAGGTTTCAATTAATTCAGCTGCTTTTAAAAATCCAGAATTAATTAATGAATGTGCACAGCAGTTTGGAAGTCAATGTATAGTAATCGCAATTGATGCAAAAGTGATTAAAGGCCAATGGAAAGTTCATTTAGTAGGAGGTAAGATCCCAACTGAAGTTGATTTATTTGACTGGGCAAAAGAAGTAGCAGAAAGAGGAGCGGGTGAAATTTTATTTACCTCAATGGACCATGACGGTACTAAAGAAGGGTTTGCCAACAAAGCATTAGCTCGATTATCAGAAGAAGTTAATATACCTATTATTGCCTCAGGTGGAGCTGGAGAGATTAGTCATTTTGTAGATACTTTTACCCACGGAAAATCTGACGCTGCTCTGGCAGCAAGTATTTTTCATTTTGGAGAAATCTCAATTCCCGAACTAAAACAACAACTCAAACAACAACATTTAGCAATACGAATTTAATATGAAAACACTTAATTTTTCGAAATTAACCGAAGGCTTAATCCCAGCAATTATTCAGGATGCCACGACTAAAAACGTTTTAATGTTGGGATATATGAATGAGGAAGCTTTGACTCAAACCCAGGAAAGTGGAAAAGTCACATTTTACAGCAGAAGTAAAAAGCGCCTATGGACTAAAGGGGAGGAGAGTGGCAACTTTCTTGAGTTTATGAGTTTTAAGGAAGATTGCGATCAAGATGCACTTTTGATTCAAGCCAATCCAAGGGGTCCAACTTGCCATAAGGGGAATGATACTTGTTGGGGGGAAAAAAATAAAAGTAATTTTGGTTTCTTTTCAGAACTGGAAAAAACTATTGCTAAGCGAAAGGAAGATGATAATGATGAAAGCTATGTAGCTTCTTTATTTCGAAAAGGCATTAATAAAATTGCTCAAAAAGTAGGGGAGGAAGCCATTGAAACTGTTATTGAGGCTAAAGATGATAATAGAGATCTCTTTTTAAATGAAAGTGCAGATTTGCTGTTTCATTATTTGATTTTATTAAAAGCCAAAGGCTTCAGCCTCAGTGATGTTGAAGCTCTCTTACGACACAGAAAGCGGTAAATCAAAAACTTTAACCTGATCTTGAAGACGCTGGATTAACATATTTATAATTCGTTTATTCAAGGAAGAAGAATTTAAGCTATACTTTTGGTACTCCGCCACTGTAAAATGTCCAATAATTAATCCTTTTAAAGAGCTTCTGAACTTTTGATCCTTAATCAAGCTGTTTTCGATATAGGTTATTTTTTTCTCCAAACATAGATCGTAAAATACCCCCTTTCGTTTTTCAATATAATTAGTAAACACAGAGAGAAATAAAGGGTTTTGTAACTTTAATATAGGACGTAAAGTTTCGTTTTGAAAACGTTCATCACTAGTCATGCTATCAAAAGCAATAGTTTTCTTAATTTCCGGACGAATGTTTAACAAGTCATTAGGTCTATCATTCATAGTTATATTTAATTTATAAAATTAAATTTTTTTAAGCTTAAAAACAATTTAGTTATTTAGATTTACGTAGATTTTCTTAACAATTGAGCCAATAAATTAATAGTCGTTTACATTTAAATGATTTCTCTTGATTTTAGTACTTTGTAAAAAATATATGGTATTGAAAAATCTTATTTTTATTTTCTTTTTTCTTTTTTCTTTTTTGATTTCTGCACAAAAACAAGAGGAGAAGCTTCAGATTATTATTGATGCGGACACGGCAAATGAGATTGATGATTTATTTGCCATTATACGAGCACTAGGAGAGCCACGTTTCGAGCTATTAGGAATAACTTCTGCACAATTTCACACATCACCATATGCAACTACAAATACAGCCCAAGAAAGCCAGGAAATGAATGAAGCACTAATAAATTTAATTCCAAAATACCAGGTTCCAATAATTATTGGTAGTCCGTTTCCGCTTAAAAATAATAAAACTCCACAAACTTCAGAAGCTAGTCAGTTCATTATTAATCAAGCCAAAATTCTTCCAAAAGGAAAAAAACTTCATCTAGTAATATTGGGCTCCTGTACCAATGTAGCTTCAGCTTTATTAGAGGCTCCAGAAATTAAATCCAAACTCATGATTTCCTATATTGGCTTTTGGCATGATCCTGTCAAAAACACTTATAATAAAAATGAATTCAATACAAATAACGATATAATCGCTACTAATTTTCTCTTAGACTATGAAGGCTTAAATTTTGAGGTGATGTCAGCAACGACAAGCCAATACCTAGTTTTTGACAAAGTGATTACTTTTGAGAAATTAGGAAACAATATCCTTGGAAAATATATCAAAGAGCGCTGGGAAAGTTATGAGCGTTGGTGGACAAAAAATGATTTGGAAAAAAAACGTTGGATTATGTGGGACCTTGCGATTATTCAAGCTTTAGTTCATCCTGAATGGACCAAAATTAAATCATTTAAAACCCCTTTAGAAAATCGTCCACGTGAAATTCAAATCTACACTGACATTGATACTCTGAAAATTCAAGATAACTTTTGGAATCATTATAAAACCTTAATAAATTAATTATTTATGATCCTTTTTGATCAAAATACACCTGTTGATGAATTAAACAATTATTTAAAAAATAGACTGAATTTTCTGAATAAAAATGAAGCTTTGATTCGAACAGAAATTGCAGGAGAAGGCAATATGAATGTGGTAATGCGCTTAAAAACAAATCAACGTTCATTTATCCTTAAGCAGTCTCGACCTTTTGTCAAGAAATATCCTGACATAGCAGCTCCTTTGAATCGAATAGATGTAGAATATAATTTTTATAGACAAGTAGGATCACATTCCTTTTTCCCAAAAATTTTAAAATATGTTCCAATAAATTACCTTTTGTTTATGGAAGATTTAGGAGATTGTGAAGACTTAACTTCCGTTTATAAAAGTGGAGAGGTTTCGCAAGATTTTATTCAAAAACTAATTACTGGGCTTCAACATATCCATCAACAAGTTATTCCTAAGGAGTATCCTAAAAATATGATCTTACGTGAACTCAATCACCAACATATATTTATTTTACCTTTCAAAAATAACGGTTTTTCTTTAGACAATATTCAACAGGGATTGGAGGCATTAGCAAAACCATTTAAAAATGACAAAGTCTTAAAAAATAAAATAGATCGTGCTGGTAAAGCTTACATGCAAAATGGAGACACCCTTTTACACGGAGATTATTATCCAGGAAGTTGGATGCGAGTTGGGGAGCGTTTATATATAATTGATCCTGAGTTTAGTTTTGCAGGTCCCAAAGAATTTGATTTGGGTATTATGGCAGCACACCTTATTTTAGCATCAGGGCAGAATTCAGTTTTTGATCAAGTTTGTGAGGCTTATCGAAATAAGGTAAAGGTTGAGCAAGTTCAAACTTATTGTGGAATTGAAATCATAAGGCGCTTAATTGGTTTAGCACAATTACCTATGGCACGAACTCTAAAACAAAAAAAAAACTTACTCAATTTAGCTAAGGAGTATATTTTAAGCTAAGTAAAGATCAAGAATTATAATCTAAAAAAAATATGAAAAACATTAATCCCGATATATTTACTTTTTATAAAGATCTAGATAAGAACAATAATCGTGAATGGTTTGAGTCACATAAACCTAGATTCAAAGCACTAGAATCAGAAGTTAAAGACTTTAACGAAATTGTAAAATTTGGACTTGAAGAAACAGATGATATTGAAAAAGTAAAAATGTTCCGTATCTATCGTGATGTGCGTTTTTCTAAAAATAAAACACCTTATAAAACCCATTTTGGAGTTAGCTTTCATAGGAAAAAACCCAACCTTAGAGGGAGTTATTACATGCATCTTGCTCCACAAAATAGTTTTATTGCTTCTGGTTTTTGGAATCCCAACCCAATGGATCTATTACGAATTCGAAAGGATTTAGAAATGGATGCTCAAGAATTGAGAGATGTTATTACTGATTTCACATTTAAAAAAGCTTGGGGGGAACTTCAAGGAGGTTTAGTTAAAACGTCTCCTAAAGGTTTTAATATAGACCATCCGAACATTGACTTAATTCGTCACAAACAGTTTCTCTTTATTAAGAGATTTGATGATAAAAGTGTACTTTCGTCTGATTTTCAAAAAGAAGTGATTAAGAGCTTTTCCGCAATAAGACCTTTTTTTGATCTCATGACCAGCGTATTAACTACAGATTTAAATGGGGTTTCACTTTTGTGACATCTAAATTTTTACTTATGAAAAAAGCAAAGTATTTATTAAGCCTTAGTGCTTACATTTTATTTTTAGGGTGTGCCGCACTAAAAAATAATAGTGTTAATAAACCTATAAACATTCAAGCCACCATTAACTTGGTTGATGTGAACGATGATAAAGTAAAGATAACTGTTTCTCCTTTAGTGGTTATTCAAGATGAAATAATATTTTATATACCTCAAATTGTGCCTGGGACCTATGAATATTCTAATTTTGGACGCTTCGTAGAAACCTTAAAAGCTTTTGATAAAAAAGGAAATCTACTTCCAGTTGAATCCCTAGACAAGAATAGTTGGAGGATTTCCAACGCCAAGAAGCTCGTAAAAGTAAGTTATTTAGTAAACGACACTTTTGATGGGCCTGTTGGAAGTGACGTTTATCCCATGGGAGGGACTAACTTTAAAGTGGGTGAAACATTTTTACTTAACCTTCATAGTATGATAGGTTATTTCGAGGGAATGAAAGAAGTTCCCTATCACCTTAGTGTGAATTCACCAAAAAACTTAAAAGCTTTTACTTCACTACCAAGTATTTCGGAAAGTGATAGTCTTGATGTGTTTTTAGCCAAAAGATATTTTCATATTATTGATAACCCAATCTTATATAGTGAACCTAACGCTGTTTCTTTTGACTTAGAAAAAATCAAGGTAGGGCTTGCTGTTTATTCTCCAACAGGAATCCACAAAGCGGAAGTATATCAGTCTGCAATTGAAGAGATGATGATAGCGCAAAAGAACTTTTTAGGGGAAGCTAACAATACTACATCATATGATATTTTACTTCATCTGATGGATATGGACGAATTACAATACTTTGGTGGCATGATGGGAGCGTTAGAGCACCACACATCTACCACTGTAGTGTTTGTAGATCAAATGAAGCCTCAAGAATTAACACAAAACTTAGTTGATGTGGTTTCGCACGAATTTTTCCATACGCTTACTCCATTAAATATTCATTCAGAGGAAATACATAACTTTGAATATAACACTCCCTTAATGTCAAAGCATTTGTGGATGTATGAAGGGACAACAGAATATTTTGCAAATTTATTTCAAATCAACCAGGGCTTGATTGATGAGCAAAATTTTTATAACCGTATCCTTGAAAAATTAAATTATTCTAAGCGTTATGACGACACGATGTCCTTCACAAAAATGAGTGCGGGTATTGTTGATGAACCTTTTCAAGCCAATTATGGAAATGTTTATCAAAAAGGTGCGTTAATTAATATGTGTTTGGACATTATTATCCGAGAGCAGAGTGGAGGAGAACATGGAATACTTTGGGTCATGCAAAACTTAGCTAAACGCTACGGAACCGAGAAACCCTTTAAAGATGAAGAACTTATCGATGAGATCGTTACCATGACATATCCCGAAGTAGAAACTTTTTTTAGAACTCATGTAGAAGGTACTAAACCTATAAATTACATGGATTATTTTAATAAAGTTGGTTTAACTATTGGAGACACTGAAGTACCACTTTCAAGTATAATTTTTAAGGAAAATCAAAATCTTTTTTTTGAAGCAAAACTAAATGATGAAGGTGTTAACCAGTTTATTGTGAATGGTCTAAATACGACTATTGAATCCATGGGTGTTAATGTAGGAGATGTTTTTTTAGGATTAAATGATAAATTATTTCCTGAAATCAACCAAGAAAATACTAAAGAAATAAATGCATTACTTACTTCAAGTTTTATGTGGGATGACAAAACTGAATTTAGCATTACTGTTCAGCGTAATAATGATATAATTTCTCTTAAAGGTATTACCGGAACTCCATCTGTAAAAGTAAGTGGAGTCATAAATGATACTGAGGCTAGTGAAGCTTCCAAAAAATTAAGAAAAGCTTGGCTTAAGAACTAAACCATGAAGAATTAAATCAACTACATATATTCTATAATTTATATTATGTAAAATAGAATATTTATGAAGTGAAAAATCGTAAATTGTAATTTAATCTCAAATCGCACTACTCTCAATGAAATTAATTAATAAAATAATTATTGGCGTAATAATACTAATTGCCTTAGCAACTAGCTTTCTTATATATGGATTATACATAAATCCAAAAAGTCCTCTTGGTCATGCATATTATAATAATGGTAAGGATGATATTTCAATTCGTTATTACAGACCCCTAAAAAAAGAACGTATTATATTTGGTAATGAAAACGAAGGTGCGTTAGTTCCTTATGGATCTTACTGGCGTTTAGGAGCAAATTTAACCACTAAAATTGAAACTAAAACAACTATCTCATTTGCGGGTAGAGAGCTTCCATCTGGTACTTACGGACTTTACGCCTACCCTAATAAAGAAAACTGGGTTATTGTAGTACATGAAAAAACAGGCGGGTTTAGTTTTGCTGAGCCGGATGAAAGCGGGGTTATTATGAAAATCAATACTGCGAGTCAATCATTAGATAAATTGATAGAAAAACTCACCATTGATTTCGTTGATAATTATCTCAGAATACGTTGGGATACTACCCAAGTTTCGATACCAATTAATTAATGACATTATTTTTCAGAAATATTCTATGGCTTTTAAAGTCAACTTTAGTTATCCTATTCCTGGGTGGGATTACATACTACTGTATCGATAAGATTCAAGAGAAAAATAATTTAATGGATATTGAGGAATACTCTCCTAAATCCACTTTAATTGTACCAGAGCATACTGTTAAGCGATCAAAATATCCTTTTATTGATGTGCATAATCATCAATTTGATATGCCCATAAAAAACCTTCCTAAGCTTGTATCAGAAATGGACAGTTTAAATATGGCCTTTATGATAAATCTTAGTGGCTTTAGAGGACTATACCTTCGGAAATCACTTGAAAATATTAAGAAGAATGCACCAACTCGATTTGGGCTTTTTCTTAATATTGATTTTGAAGATATTGATGATAAATTTTTTTCAGAAACACAAGTAGCATTAATAGATTCTGCAGTTAAAGCAGGAGTTATGGGATTAAAAGTATATAAATCTTTAGGGCTTACCAGTAAAGACAATAAGGGAGCTCGAATTGCAATAAATGATATACGCCTTGACCCTATCTGGAAAGCTTGTGGTGATAATAATATTCCTGTTCTAATTCATAGTGGCGAACCTGCTTCCTTTTGGAACCCTAAAGATAAGTTTAATGAACGCTGGTTAGAGCTACGTCAAAAACCAAATCGTTATCGTGATCCTGAAATTAATCCTTCTTTTGAAGAAGTTATTGCCGAACAACATGATGTTTTTAGAAAACACCCTAATACGACTTTTATAAACGCACATTTAGGATGGATGGGTAATGATTTGGATCGTCTAGGAGAGCATTTGGACCTCTATCCTAATGTGTTAACGGAAATTGGCGCAGTGTTGGCAGAAATAGGTCGCCAGCCCATAAGAGCTAAACAGTTTTTCACAACCTATCAAGACCGAATTTTATTTGGAAAGGATAGTTATAATGTTAGTGAGTATTATACTTATTTTAGGGTACTGGAAACAAATGATGAATATTTTGAATATTACAGAAAACGACATGCGCACTGGAGAATGTATGGCTTAGCTCTCCCCGATTCTGTTCTTAAAAAACTATATTATAAAAACGCTCTTAAACTTTTTCCGAAAATTGATTCAAACTTATTTAAAAATTAAATCATGATACTAGTAAATATTCCCACAATTGAAGGAAAAGTTATAACTGAAACTTTTGGAATTGCACGTGGCAGCACTGTTCGTGCTAGAAATGTAGGACAAGACATTTTTGCTGGATTAAAAAACTTAATTGGTGGAGAAATATCTGAATACACAAAACTACAAGCAGATTCAAGAGAACAAGCCTTACAACGATTGATTGAAGATGCTGAAAAGATGGGTGCTAATGCAGTTGTGAATGTTCGTTTAACTACCTCAATGGTAATGCAGGGCTGTTCAGAAATATTAGCTTACGGCACAGCAGTAACTATTAAATAAATGGATTTTATCATTCCTATTTTAATTACCATACTTCTTGTTTATTTCTTAGTCAAAAGACAGGGAGATAAGAAAAAAGAAAACTTTGAAGATCGTAATAATTAATTTTTAGCACCCATAAAAACGTTTACTCCCTTGGCAATTGGATTTCCAGAAGTTCTTCTAAAACTCACGATCTGCCCCGTGTGGTAAAGTACGTCTGACAAGGGGCCATTAATTAAATTCCATATTGGATAAGAACTACGGTTACCATCCCTATTGAATTTAACTTTCATCAAAGTAAGTTCTTCTTTTGAAGCATTTAAGAAAAGTAAGCTAGCATCTTCCAGAAACGATAAAGTAACCTTCCTAAGGTTTGCGTAATCCTGGGGAATATCAGTTAAAGGTCTAATATTTTCTTTACCACTTGCTGCATTAAAAATCATATTCGATAGTCCATAGATGTGTTTAATAGTTTCTAACATAGATTGTGCCTCTTCTGAAGGGCGATATTTTAAATCTTCGGCCGATAAACCTTCAGTAGCCCAATAATACCTAAACCCAATTCCCTGTGTCATTCTGGCAAGTGAAGTGCCTGTAGTAATATTGTCTGGAGCTTCAGGAATAGTTTTAAAGGGTAGTTTATCTTGTGACATAAGTGAGGTTGAAATAAGGTAAAATACTAAAAAGATTCTCATAAGACATACTAGTTTAAAAAATCTAAAGTACTATTTTCGTCAATCAAAAATCTTTTTTTAATGGAAAAGAAGCTTAATAGTTTAGAGGATTTGGCCCGTATTCAATTTGAAAGTCTTGAACCAGATCCTGAACCAATCGCTATAAAAGGACCGACATTCATAAAACAAAATCTTGAAGCACACTTTAGCAATAAAGGAAGAGCAGGAAAAACGGTTACCATTATTAAAGGATTTAATGGTGAGGCTGTAGCATTAAAAAATCTTGCTAAAATTCTTAAAAATTCAATTGGAGTTGGTGGAACAGTGAAAAATGGAGAAATTATAATTCAAGGAAATTATAGAGATTCACTAATAGTTCTTTTAAAAAAGATGGGTCATTTAGTTAAAAGGGTTGGAGGATAATCACCATTCTATACTCTGTTTTCCTTGATTTTTTAAATAAGAATTACAAAGACTAAAGTGCATATTACCAAACCAATACCCCCTATTTGCACTTAATGGAGAAGGATGTCCACTAGTCAACACCAGATGTCTTTCGCTATCAATATATTTTTCTTTTTTTTTGGCAAAGCCTCCCCATAAAATAAACACCAGTCCTTCTTTTTCATCTGAAAGTTTTTTTAAAATAGCATCAGTAAATTTTTCCCATCCTTTTTTTTGATGACTCCCTGGCTCATTTTCGCGAACCGTTAATGTAGCATTAAGGAGTAATACCCCTTGTTGTGTCCAATGACTTAAATTTCCACTAGCTGGATAGGATATTTTAACATCTTCCTGAAGTTCTTTGAAAATGTTGATTAATGAAGGGGGATGCTTTATTCCCCTTGGAACAGAAAAAGATAAGCCATGGGCTTGACCTTCTCTATGATACGGGTCTTGACCTAATATAACAACATTCACATTATCATAAGAACACTTAGAAAAAGCATTGAAAATGTCAGTTTTTGGAGGAAAACAATTTTTAAATTTATACTCAGAAGCTATAAAATTAATTAATTGCTTGAAATAAGTAGAATCAAATTCAGTTTGTAAAGGTTTTTCCCAGCTGGGATGTATTTCTAACGTCATGAATTCATTACTTTTGCCTTGTAAAGTTAATAAAATTGAATGGGAAAAATTCCAAAAAAAACTTTAGAAGATCTTGAATATTATGAAGTTCTTCGGCAATGTGCAGATTTTGCTATTACTCCTCTTGGAAAACAGGCCTGTTTATCATTAAAGCCTAAAACAGCTATTAAAGAACTTTTAGAAGATCTTAAGGCTGTTTCAGAATACCATGCGTCTTTTGATAATGAAAATCGAATTCCAAATCATGGATTTGACCCCCTTATCAGTATTTTTTCTCTTTTGAGTGTTGAAAATAGTGTATTGGATATTTCAGTATTTAGAATTATTGCAGCTAATACTGAAATCACAAATACTCTATTGATTTTTTTTCTCAAATTTAAGATCTATTACCCTACTCTACATAGCTATACGGACAACTTATATGTTGACAAAGAGATAAAAAAGACAATTGATGCTGTAATAGACCGTTTTGGAGAAGTTCGTGATAATGCATCTGAATCACTCTATCAAATTCGTAAGCAAATACAACAACTTCGATCTAAAATTAGCAGTAGTTTCAACAAAGCCTTAAGTCAGTGTCAAAGTGCAGAATATCTAGATGATATTAGGGAGTCTGTTGTTGAAAATCGACGAGTACTGGCGGTAAAAGCAATGCATAGAAGGAAGGTTAAAGGTGCTATAATGGGAAGCTCTAAAACAGGTAGTATCGTTTTTATGGAACCAGAAGCAACTCACGCTCAGAACCGCGAATTACAAAATTTACTTTTTGAAGAGGGAGAAGAAATTAAAAAAATCTTAAGTGTTTTAACGGATTATTTTAGGCCCCACCTTTCATATTTAAAGCTACAGCATGAATTTTTACTAAGTATAGATATGGTTTTTGCAAAAGCTCGCTATGCTCAAGAAATTGGAGGTGTGCTCCCTTTAATTGATCTAACAGATCGAAGAATTGAATATAAAGCTGCATTCCACCCATTACTTCTTCAGTCAAATCGATTAGAAGATAAAACTACCTATCCACAAGATATACTTTTACATCCTGAAAAAAGAATAGTTGTAATCTCAGGCCCTAATGCTGGTGGAAAAAGTATTACATTAAAAACAGTTGGATTACTTCAGCTAATGTTGCAAAGTGGTTTGCTAGTCCCTGTTCACGAAAACAGTAAAGCCACTTTATTTAATCAAATTTTGACAGATATTGGAGATAATCAGTCTATTGAAAATCATTTGAGCACATATTCATATCGTTTAAAGAATATGAAATATTTTTTGCGAAAATGCAATACAGATACACTTTTTCTTATTGATGAATTTGGGACTGGCTCAGATCCGGAATTAGGTGGTGCTCTTGCAGAAGTTATTTTAGAAGATTTCTATTCACGAGAAGCTTTCGGTATCATTACAACTCATTATTCAAACTTAAAAGTTTTAGCTAATGAATTGCCTGCAATGGTTAATGCCAATATGCAATTTGACAATAAAACCTTAGAACCAATCTTTAAATTAATGATGGGAGAAGCTGGTAGTTCCTTTACTTTTGAAGTAGCCCAGAAAAACGGACTTCCATTTAGCTTAATTAATCGAGCTAAAAAGAAGATAGAGCGAAGTAAAGTGCGTTTTGATGCAACAATAGCTAAACTCCAAAAAGAGCGCTCTCAGATGATAAAAACAGGAGAATCTCTTAAAGTCAAAGAAACAAAAGCTGCAGCAGAGGGAGATAAAATGGAAGAAATTAATGCTAAGTTAAAAACAAAATTAGTTAGCTACCAAGAGTTGTTTGATCATAATCAAAGAATGATTTTATTAGGAAATAAAGTTAATGATATTGCTGAACGGTTTTTTGAAAACAATAAAAAACGACCACTTATTTCGGAATTACTTAGGACAATTGAGTCTGAAAATTCCAAAAGAAAACGAAAATCTAGTGCAATTTTTAAAAAAGAACGTGAACTGAAGAAACAACTTGATGAATCTGTCAAAAAAGAGTTAGAAGTTGTTAGGAAGGAGAAGAAAAAAGAAAAAAAGAAAAAAGCTACTCCTACTCCACCAAAAATAAAACTAAAAGTAGGTGATAGTGTTCGAATGTTTGATGGCCGATCCGTAGGGACTATTGACTCTATTGAAAAACAAAAAGCCATTGTTAATTATGGTATTTTCACTACACAAGTAAGTCTTGATTTATTAGAGCTAGTAGAAGTAGGTAAATAGTAAAATTCTTAATGTTATTTAAATGAAAATAGGACCATATTAAGTTTGTTTAGTCTTTCAGTTTTCCAATAGATTTACCTACAATCATTGATACAGCTGCATCTCCAGTTACATTAACAATTGTTCTACACATGTCCAGTGGTCTGTCTATAGCGAAAATTAAAGCCAAACCAGCTTCAGGTATCCCCGCTTGAGCAAGAACGATAACTAACATTACAATTCCTGCACTTGGAACCGCTGCGGTTCCGATAGAGGCTAATGTTGCAGTTAATACAATACCTAATTGAGCACTCAAGCTTAAATCTAATCCAAATGCTTGTGCTATAAAAACAGCCGCAACTCCTTGGTAAACAGAAGTACCATCCATATTGATAGTTGCGCCAATTGGTAATACAAAACTAGCAACTTCTTTATCTACTCCTAAATTTTCTTCAACGCATTCCATGGTCACGGGAAGTGTCGCAGCACTTGAGCTAGTTGAGAAAGCTAAAAGTTGTGCCGGTGCAATTCCTTTCATGAAAAAAGAAGCTTTTTTATTTGTAAAAACACGAACAATAATTATATAAACTACAATCATAAGGGCCAATCCTAGTAGTAACGTTATTGCATATAAAGCTAGTGCTTGAAATAATTCTAGACTCGGTGCCTCTACAACTAATGCTGCTAATAAAGCAAATACTCCGTAAGGGGCTGCTAACATTATTAGATCAATTAATTTTAAGATAATATCATTAAAAGAGTCAAAGAATTTTTTTACTGGTTTTACTTTTTTTTCTGGTAATAATATCATTCCAATACCAAAAAACAATGCAAAAAAGATAACCTGAAGCATGTTTCGGTTATTAGATGCAGCTAAAAAAATATTTGAAGGAACCACATCTACTAGGGCTTGAAGTGGTCCAGACTCTTGTTGTTTTGCAGCAGCAACTTGTTTCTCTTTGGTGTCTGAAGAATAAGCCTCTACAAGTTCTAATCTTGTATCAGTACTAATAGATTTTCCGGGTTGTATAACATTTACTAAGATAAGTCCAATAGTAACTGCTGTCAAAGTTGTTATAAGGTAAGTAACAATTGTTCTTCCTCCCATCTGTGATAACTTGGAGATATCTTTCAGGTCTGAAATACCTTTAATTAGGGAGGCTAAAATTAAGGGAACTGCAATTAATTTTAAGAGATTAATAAAAATAGTTCCAAAAGGTTTGATATAATTCCCAATGAAAGTATCACCTCCTTCAATAAGAGAAAGAATGATTCCAACGACAACACCAAGGGCCATTCCAATTAATATCTTCCAGTGTAAGGCAAGTTTTTTCATGGGGTAATAAATGTTAACGTTTATTTGTTCTTTTCAATAACATAAAATCAGCTAAAACTAATGCAGACATTGCTTCAACAATAGGAACTGCTCTTGGAACTACACACGGATCATGTCTTCCTTTGCCTTGCATCTCCACCTTTACCCCTTGTGAATTAATTGTTTGTTGATTTTGCATAATGGTAGCTACAGGCTTGAAGGCGACATTAAAATAAATATCCATACCATTAGAAATTCCACCTTGAATTCCTCCAGATCTATTTGTTTGGGTAGTCCCATCTGAATTAAATAAATCATTGTGCTCACTACCCTTCATTTGGGTGCCTTTAAAACCACTACCGTATTCAAATCCTTTCACAGCATTAATAGAAAGCATAGCTTTAGATAATTCAGCATGAAGCTTATCAAAAACAGGTTCACCAAGTCCTACAGGAACATTTTTAATGATACAAGTAATAACACCACCAACGGTGTCACCTTCTTTTCGTATTTGTTTAATATAACGCTCCATCTCATTTGCCATTTTTGGATCTGGACATCGAACAGGATTTTGCTCAACTGAACTAAAATCAATTTCAGAGGGATGGCTATCTAAACTAAGTGTTCCAACACCAGAAACATAGGCTTGAATATCCATAGGAGATAAAAATTGTTTTGCAATTGCTCCTGCAACAACTCTACTAGCTGTTTCGCGAGCAGAACTTCGTCCACCTCCTCTATAATCGCGAATACCGTATTTTTCATCATAAACATAATCGGCATGTGAAGGACGGTAGCTATCTTTTATGTGAGAATAGTCATTAGATTTTTGATTTGTATTGTGAATAGCAAATCCAATAGGAGTCCCAGTTGTCTTACCTTCAAAAATACCTGAATAAAAACTGACTTCATCTGGTTCTTTTCTCTGAGTTACAATTGAGGATTGCCCTGGTTTACGTCGATTTAAGTCATTTTGAATCGCATCTAAATCTAATTTAATACCTGCAGGACATCCGTCAATTACACCACCAATCGCAGGTCCATGAGATTCTCCATAAGTAGCAAGTCTGAAAAGAGTACCGTAAATATTACCTGACATAACTAATTTTTATAATCCCAAAGATAAAGTTAAAGTTTCAGATTACCTTTTACCAAACGTTTTTTAATAAGCGCAGCCTTTAAGATACTAACAGGATGAAGGCTTTCACGTTGAGTACCGTCTTTAATTTGATGCCTGCAACTAGTGCCATTTGCAGCAATAACAACATCATATCCTATATTTCTAACAGATGGAAAAAGACGTTCCTCCGCCACTTTCATACTTGTATCATAATGTTCTTCTTCATAACCAAATGAACCAGCCATTCCACAGCAGCCAGTGTTTAACATCCGAACGTTGTAGTTTTTAGGAAGATTAAGAATTTTAAAAGTATCTGAGGGATTACCCAAAGCTTTTTGGTAACAATGGGCGTGAATCTTAATCTCTTTCGCATCCGTATGAAATTGTGTTTCTTGAATGTTATTATTTTGAAGTTCCTTTGCTAGAAAGGAATCTATTAAATGACAATTAGAAGCAAGCTCTTTTGATTCTTTTGGAAAAGAACTAAGTTTTGGATATTCATCTAAAAAGGTATAAATAGCTGAGGGTTCTATACCTAAAAGAGGTGTTTTTTCGGAAATAAGAGGATGATATAATAAGACGTTTTTATTAGCACATTTTTTTGCTTGTTTTAAAAAACCTTTTGAGATATAAGAACGTCCACTTTCTGATGGCCTCAAAACTTTTACCGAATAACCTAAGCCCTCTAAAAGATCTACAGCATCTTTTCCAATGGAAGTTTCATTATAATTAGTGAATTCATCTAAATATAAATAAACACTTTTACTATTATTTGTTAAATCTCTGTTATTTAGTATTTTATATAATGATTTCTCTAGTTTAGGAATAGTTCTTTTTAAGGCAATTCTTAATGTTTTTTTCAAAAATACACTAACGAAAGGAGCGCTAAATAACCAGTTTTGAACTAATCGTATCGGCTGAGCTAAATGATTTAACAGACCCACGTTTGCAAATAGCTTGTCGCGTAGTGAGCTTCCATGAGTTTTTTGATATTGGTATAAGAATTCTGCTTTATATGTAGCAATATCTACACTACTTGGACATTCTGTAGCACAGGCCTTACAACTCAAACAAAGATCAAAGACCTCTTTTAATGCTTCGCTGTCAAATGCATTAGGTTGTATGTTTTGTGTTAACACCTCACGAAGTACGTTTGCTCTTCCTCTGGTGTTGTGTTTTTCGTCTCTAGTGGCACGATAACTTGGACACATTGTTCCTGAAGCAGTAACGGAAAGACATTTCCCTGCACCGTTACACTTTTCTGAAGCTCTAAGTAATCCTTGGTCAGATGAAAAATCAAAAAGTGTTTTGTGAATTGGCGTCTCTTTTTGTAAAGTTCTAAGGTTTTTGTCCATTGGGAAAGAATCAACAATTTTTCCTGGATTAAAAATTGAATTGGGATCAAACATCTTTTTAATTCTTTTAAATAGCTCATAGTTTTCCTTCCCTACAACAATTGGTATGAATTCAGATCGAACAATTCCATCGCCATGTTCTCCACTTAAAGAACCTTTGTATTTCTTTACTAAATGCGCCACTGCTAGAGTAATAGTTTTAAAATCTTTAACTCCTTTTTTAGTTTTTAAATTCAAAATAGGTCTTAAGTGTAACTCCCCTGCTCCAGCATGAGCGTAATAAACAACTTCTTGATTAAATTCCTTCATCAGTACTTGAAAGTCTTTTATATATAAAGCAAGCTGCTTCAGCGGGACGGCAGTATCTTCAATACAAGCAACAGCTTTTGAATCTCCAACAATATTCCCTAGTAGTCCAAGGCCAGCATTACGCAATTCATTTGCCAAAACTATCTCTTCACCCCATAAAGGAATTGCAGCATAGCTTAATCCTGAATTAATTATAGTTTCTTGAAGAGCCCTTAATTCATTTTTAAGGATTTCTAAAGTATCTCCACGAAGCTCTAAAAGAAGAATTGCTTTAGGATCACCCTCTAGAAAAAAACGATTTTTTTTATATCCCGGATGATCTTTAGTACAGTCTAAAATTATTTTATCCATCAACTCACAGGTATAGAGATGGTGATCCATTACAGGTACTACAGCCTCCATAGCTTGTTGAATGCTATTAAAATGAACAGCTAGCATTACTGCGTTTTTTGGTGGCAATGGACTTAAAGCTAGGGTAATAGAAGTTGTAAATGCTAAGGTCCCTTCACTTCCAGCGAGTAATTTAGCAACATTAAATGGGGTGCCAGATTGAGTAAATGGCTGTTGATTTAATAAAACATCAACTGCATATCCTGTATTACGCCTATGAACACTTACTTCTGGAAAATCTGATTTTATATGATGTCGTACTTTCTTATTACCAAGTTCTTGAAACAGTGATTTGTATATTTCACCTTCCATGTTTTTCTTTGATGTTTTTATATTCAAGTCAGCTGCTGAACAATTTCCAAATTCAACTTCTGAACCATCACTTAAAAGAGTTTCTAAACTCACAACAACATCTCGGGTTACACCATACCTAATAGAAGTTGTTCCGGAAGAATTATTACCTACCATACCACCTAAAAGACAATATTGAGAAGTTGAGGTGTTTGGGCCAAAAAATAAACCTTTCGTTGCTAAAAACTCATTAAGAGCATCTCTGTTAACTCCAGGCTGAACCTTAACTGTTCTTGACTCGACGTCTAAAGCTATTATTTCTGTAAAATGTTTAGAAACATCAACGACAATTCCAGGCCCAACACATTGTCCTGCGAGTGAAGTTCCAGCAGTACGCGGTATCAAACTTATTTTATGACTACCGGCAAAGACAATTAATTCTTTTAGATCTGCTTTATTTTTCGGAAAAGCAACAGCTAAAGGATCTATTTTGTACACAGAAGCATCTGTTGCAAATAAGGTTTTATGAACTGAGTCCCACTTCAGAGTACCTTCCATTTTTTGTTTTAACTCCTCTAGTTCTGATTGCATGCAGGTAGATCGTTTTAAGCTAAAATAATGATTTGTTCTCCAATTCCAACCAATTGTGTAATTTAGCTATTATTTAAAAATTATGTTTAAAAAAATCATAGGTGTTCTTAGTTTAATACTTTTAATATTATCCTGTCAAAACACTTCAAATACTGTTCGCTTAAGAGGAACTACTGATCTTGGTGACGGAAACAAAATACTTCATGTAGTTGCGGATTTTAATAATCAGCCTAAAATTTTAGATACGATATTAGTGAAAGAAAATAGTTTTTCATTAGATCTTGAGATTGAATCTCCAGACATTCATTTCCTTCAAATAGATGGCCGTAAAGAAAGTTTTCCGTTTATAGCTGAGAATGGAACTATTATAATTGATTTACATAAGGATAGCTTAGGACTCTCTAAAGCTTTTGGTACCATTTCTAATGACGATTTCATGCGGTATAAGTCTGAAACACAGGTTTATATTACTTCTTTAAATGCTATTGGAAATGACTTGCAACAGGCGATGATTTTAAAAGATTCGCTCTTAATTCAAGACTTAAGAGATCAATATCAAGAAGTTGGTGATCAGATCAAAAGCTATGAACTTGATTTTATTAAAACATCTAACAATTCTTTTATTTCGGTTTTAATTTTAGAACGATTTGTTGCTAATAAAGGAATTACTATTCCTGAAGCAACTGAAATCTTTAATGATTTTAATGATGTTATTAAAAATAGTATTTCTGGAAAAAAAGTATCTAAATTATTAGCTCCTTCGTCAAAACCAGAAGTGGGTTTAACTGCTCCCATGTTTGAAGGACCAAATCCAGAAGGAGTTCTCATTTCGCTTGAAGACCGTTTAGGAAAAATTACAATTATAGATTTTTGGGCAAGCTGGTGTCGACCGTGTCGTGTAGAAAATCCAAGTTTAGTTAAGTTGTATCAAAAATATCAATATAGTGGTTTGTCAATAGTGGGTGTTTCCCTAGACAAAGGAAAGTCTCAATGGTTACAGGCTATAGTAGATGATGGTTTGATTTGGGATCATGTTTCAAATTTAAAATTCTGGAACGATCCAATTGCTAAACTCTATCAGGTAAGTGCTATTCCTGCTACCTTTGTTTTGGATGAAAATGGTGTTATCATTGCTCAAAATTTAAGAGGTATTCAATTAGAACGAAAAATTGAAGAGCTTTTAGGCTCTTTATAGTCCTAGTAACGTTGTTTTTTATATAGTATTCCACCTGCTGCAAGGGTAGTAAGAGATAATATTCCGAGCATTAATTGCGAGGTGTAAATTACTTCAGGCATAAAAATAATAGTAATAATTATTCCTCCCAATGCACCACCAAAATGAGCTGTATGGCCAATTTGATCATTTTGTGTTTTCATTCCATATAAAGTATAGATCAAATAACCTATTCCAAAAAGATAACCAGGAATTGGAATTGGAATAAAAAACAACATCAATTCAATACTTGGATATAATAATAAGGCACTAAACAAAACACCTGTTACAGCACCACTTGCTCCTACTGCAGAATAATTAGGTTCGTTATAATGGAAAAAATATGCAAAAATATTTCCACTTAATAAACTCCCAAAGTACAGGGAAATAAATGGTAAATTTCCGAGAGCGCCTAAAACAAAATTTACGAAAAAATAAAACGTAAACATATTGAACAAAATATGTGAGGTTGATACATGTAGGAAACCAGCTGTGATTAATCTAATATATTCTCCATCCCTAATTTTAGAAATTTGAAAATGATATTTGAGGAAAAATGATTCTTTTTTAAAGCCAGTAACAGAGGCTAAAATATTTGCACCAATAATTGTATATGCCAGTAATGATAAGTTTTGGATCATAATGTATAAAGCTATCTAATTATTAAAAAACTTATAGTCAAAAACAATTCCTTGCGCCAAGGGTAATTCTTTAGAAAAGTTTAAGGTGTTAGTCTGTCTTCGCATATAAGCTTTCCATGCATCGGAACCACTTTCACGTCCACCACCTGTTTCTTTTTCTCCTCCGAAGGCACCACCAATTTCAGCACCTGATGTACCAATATTAACGTTTGCAATGCCACAATCACTTCCCCAATGTGATAAAAAAGTTTCTGTTTCACGCATATTTAATGACATGATTGAAGAAGACAATCCTTGTTTCACTTCATTCTGAATGGCAATGGCTTCCTCTACAGACCCTTCATATTGAATTAAATATAGAATTGGGGCAAATGTTTCTTTGTGAACTATTGGTGCATCATGGTCAATAATAGCTATAGCAGGTTTGACATAACAATTACTTCCGTATGAGCCCTTATCAAGCACACCTCCTGGAACCAACCAAGAGCCACCTTGCGAGTCAACTTGTTTACGAGCTTTATTATACATAGTAACTGCATCTTCGTCTATTAAGGGTCCCATGTGATTTTTTTCATCCAAAGGATTTCCAATACGAAGTTGAGCATATGCTTTTTTCAAAACATCTTTAAAGGTTTCAAATATATCTTTATGGACTATTAGCCTTCTTGTAGAAGTACACCTTTGTCCACAGGTACCGACAGCTCCAAAAACAGCAGCCATTAGGGCAGTATCAAGATCGGCATTAGGTGTAATGATAATTGCATTATTTCCTCCCAATTCCAATAAGGATTTTCCTAAACGAGCTCCTACTCTTTTTGCGACATCTTTACCCATTCGGGTAGATCCTGTGGCTGAAACTAAAGCTATTCGTTGGTCATCTGCTAGCCATTTACCTACATCAGAGTCACCATTAAGTAGACAAGAAACGCCTTCAGATATTTTATTTTCTTTTAAAACCTCACTAATAATTTGCTGACAAGCAATACCACACAAAGGTGTTTTCTCACTAGGCTTCCAAATACATACATTACCACAGATCCAAGCTAAAGCAACATTCCAACTCCAAACGGCTACAGGGAAATTAAAAGCAGAAATAACACCTACAACTCCAAGTGGATGGTATTGCTCATATAAACGATGTGAAGGTCGCTCTGAAGTCATTGTCACTCCATGTAACTGTCTTGAAAGACCAACTGCAAAATCACAGATATCAATCATTTCCTGAACTTCACCTAGACCTTCTTGTAACGATTTTCCCATTTCCAAAGAAACCAATTGTCCAAGTTGAAATTTCTTTTCACGAAGTTTATTTCCTAATTGTCGGACTAATTCTCCTCGTTTAGGTGCAGGGATAATTCTGAAACTTTCAAAAGCATCCTCTGCTTTATCTAAGAGGCGTTCATAATCCTCAATAGTCGCACCTTGAACAGTTCCTAGTAAAGAACCATCAACAGGACTATATGAGGCGATTTTTTTTCCTTCACCATGCCATTCTCCTCCTGAGTGACATCCCTTCTGATTGATGTTTATTTGAAGTGCCTGCAATAACTTTTTATATTCCATAAGGATTTTTATTTTAATTGTGAAGTAAAAGTGCTCTCAAAGATACGGTCTGCATTTCCCGTTTCAAAACCTTCTCTTCTATGTCTTCTTTTTAACTGATTTTTTGGAAGTTTTGAGAATTCAGGAAGAGGACTTCGTTCAGCAAACTCAACATAACTTCCAGCAATTTCTTTTGTATTATTATCTGAAAAAGTAGCTAAAACCTTATTGGCAACAGAACTTGTTTGTCGTAACAGCTTATCTTGACTTGTTTTTATTTCACCTCCAGAGGAGTTAAGATGAATACCTATTGATTTTAAAAACACATTAAAAAGCTCTAAAGTACTGAAATTGTCTATTAAATCATGGACACTAATAGTATAGTGATTAAGGTAATAACGGTTATAAATCACCCAAGCTGCATACTCGCTTTCAGTCAAAAGTGCTTCATAATCTTTAAGTGAAGGAAGTCTCCACAATGGAGTTTGAAGATAAGTAGCGACAGCATTCGGATCATTCAGATCTATAGTATCTAAAGGATCAGAGGTTACTGAATCAGTGTATTTATTAATAATTTTTTGTATTGGAGCTGACAGTTCTTTCACGTTTAATTCACTAATAAATATTCGTGGCAAATCATCTGTTGGAGGTTCATACCAAAAGGCATTTAATTTTTTAGCCTTAAAATGATAAAAATCTTTCTTCTGATAGTCATGTGTTAAAAATATTTTCTCAAAAGAAGAAATTCCTAGAAAAGGAACTCCCAGTGTTCTAAAGGCAACGTGGTCATTAACAATATCACTTTGACTTGCTACCATGCCCTTATCAATCATTGCTTTTGTTATTTTTCTAACATCAGGCACCCGCTTTGCATAAACCGAAAATAGGGCGTCTAAAATCTGAGTCATAATTGTGTTACTCTTGAATTTCATAAATAGTGAATAAAGTTCATAATTAAGTTTATAAAAATAAAGCTCCTGTGGGAGTTTTTAAGAATTTATCAAAAGGAATTTCTTCTTGTTTTAAAAATCCTTTCTGTGGAAGTGCTCCCGCAGAAACCATTTCAATGACAGCGACTAATGATGCAGCAGTGGTCCATGAAATAGCGCGCCATTTTTTACCTGAAATTTCTATAGGGTAAAAGGCTTTATAATATTCTTTACGAGATAAAACTTTATTATTCCACCCCTCAACTACTGCATATATATAAACAACATCTTCCTCAACAGGAGGTTTTGCATTACTTAAAATTTTCTCCAACTGATCTTTATCATTTTTTAATATAAGTTCATACATTAAAAAACGCATTAATTTTCCATGTCCAGGATAACGAATGGTTTTATAATTGAGAGTGTCTACTTTTCCTTCAAAGGTATCACATAATGTTCCTAAGCCTCCCGATGTCGTGAAAGCCTCAAACTCCTGTCCTTCAATATTTATATATTCAAAGCCCTCTAAAGAAGGTACATTTTTCTTTTGACCATTATGAATAGCTTCAGCATCATTAATGTATTCATTAATCACACCATGAGGAGACCATGTAAAAGAATATGCTAATTGACCATTAGGATATCTAGGTAGCGCGCCTACTCTCAATTCAATATCCCTTAAAGTATCAAATGACAGTGTAAGGTCTTTCCCTATAATTCCAATTATACCTGGAGCTAATCCACACTGAGGAGCCATTACTGAATTCCCTGTCTTACTTAGCTCCTGAATAAACTGTGTTGTAGGAACATCTTCCGTTAAATCAAAATAATGTACTTCTAACGCATGGGCAAGAAGTGCAATATCTTTATTTAAAAAAAAAGGTAAACATGACACTACAGCATCATGTTTTTTTAATAATTCCGACATAAAATCTTTATCTGTCACATCACCTAACAAACATTTAAAGGGTAATTCATATGAATAATGTGGTGCCTTTTGATCTAAAGCCGTTACTACAAAATTCTCATTTAACAGAACACCAACAAGGCTCCCTACCTTACCCATTCCTAGAACTAATATTTTTTTCATTTTTAAAACTTAAAGTTAATTTGTTTTATATATAACAAAAGTATTGTATATCGTTATATATATAACTAAAATATTAAGATCTTAAAGTAAAGTTTTCAACAGGTATAAAGATGTAGATTAAATAAGTAATTTTACAAAGCATTAAATTTTATATGTGAAAGCACTCGTTTATTATCTTACATATCCATTATTATTTTTGATTTCCAGACTACCATTCAGTGTTTTTTATAAATTTTCTGATATTGTTTGTTTTTTTGTTCAACATGTTTTTCAATATCGTAAAAATGTAGTAAGAGAAAATTTAAAACGTGCATTCCCAGAATATGATCATAAAAAATTTATAAATATTGAAAATAAATTCTATCGTCATCTTTGCGATTTATTTTTAGAAATCATAAAGTCAATGGGCATGACTAAGGAGCAAATGATTAAACGTTTTAAGGTTAAAAACATTGAAGTACTCACCCAATTTGAAAAAAAAAATACATCTGTTTTTTTAATGTGCGGTCATTATGCTAGCTGGGAATGGATGATGTCACTGGGATACTATATGAAGCATAAAGGATATGGAATATACAAACCTATTCGAAATCAATACTTTGACAATCTAATCAAGAAAATTCGAAGTCGACATAATGCTTTCATGATCTCACAACGTACAGCAGCACGAGAAATTAAAAGAATGGAAGCAAATAATGAACGTGGTGTTTTTGGGTTTGCTAGCGATCAATCTCCTCGTCCAAAGCATTTAACATACTGGCGTTCTTTTCTTGGAACTAAAGTTCCAGTTTTTACTGGTGCTGAACGCTTAGCTAAAGAACTCAACATACCAATTGTTTTTGCTAAAATAAATAGAGTCAAACGAGGTTATTATGAAGTAGAATTCAGAGTACTTTCGGAAACACCTCATAAAATTTCTGATTACGGTATCACAGATTTGTTTACGGAATGGCTAGAGGTACAAATTAAAGATGACCCCTCTCAATATTTTTGGACTCACAAACGATTTAAACATGCGAAAAAAGTTTAAAGCAATGAATTTATTTCCGAAACAAAACGTTGCGCTAATACAGCAGCTTTTTCTTTTGACATAGCTTCAGTATATACTCTTATGATAGGCTCTGTATTTGATTTTCGAAGATGTACCCATTCTTTTTCAAAATCAATTTTAACACCATCAATGATTGATATTTTTTCAGAAACATAACGTTTCGCCATTGTATTCAAAACACCATCGACATCTATTCCTTCATTTAAAATAATTTTGTTTTTACTCATAAAATAATTTGGATAACTAGCGCGAAGTTTGGAAACAGAAACTTTTCTTTCCACAAGTAAGGATAAGAAAAAAACTACACCCACTAATGCGTCTCTTCCATAATGCAAGGGAGGATAAATAACTCCACCATTTCCTTCGCCACCTATAACTGCATTAACAGCTTTCATTTCTGTCACAACATTAACCTCTCCAACAGCACTTGCAGAATAATGACCCCCATGGGCAAGAGTAACATCTAATAATGCTCGAGTAGATGACATATTAGAAACAGTAGCTCCAGATGTTTTACTTAAAATATAATCGGCACATGCTACTAAGGTGTATTCTTCTCCAAAAAAATGACCTTTTTCATCTACAAAAACTAAACGATCTACATCGGGGTCTACAGCAATACCAAAATGGGCATTTTGCGAAACAACAGCCTCGCAAAGATCTCCTAAATGTTCTTTTAATGGTTCTGGATTATGAGGAAAATCTCCATTGGGAACACAGTGAATTTTAACAACTTCAACCCCTAAAGCCTGTAAAAGCTGAGGTATGATTATCCCTCCTGATGAATTAACTCCATCAACAACAACTTTAAATAAACCCTTTTTTATTCCAAAAACGTTAACCGTATTCATTGCAATCGTAGCATCAATATGTTTTTTTATATAAGTATCATTGGTTTTTAATACTCCTAAATGGTCAACATCTGCATAATTAAAAGTTTGTTTTTCTGCAAATGCTAATACTATCTCACCTGATTCTGCATCAATAAATTCTCCTTTATGATTTAAAAGTTTTAGAGCATTCCATTCCTTAGGATTGTGACTTGCAGTTAATACAATCCCTCCATTTGCTTTTTCCCAGGGAACTGCAACAGCAACAGTAGGTGTAGTTGAAAGTCCTAAATCAATTACATTTATTCCCATTCCAATAAGCGTTTGGTTGACCAGGGAGTGAACCATTGGTCCTGAGATACGTGCATCTCTGCCTGTGACCACTGTTAAAGTACCCTCAGAATTTAAAGAAAGCCATTGTCCATAAGCAGTTGTAAAACGTACAATGTCAAGTGGTGTTAAATTTATTGAAGGCTTACCTCCTATGGTACCTCGAATTCCAGAAATAGATTTTATTAACGTCATTATTATATTTTAAATTAAGTTCTGTAATATCATTTTTGATTATTAAAACTACCAACTATAACTCATTCTTACAAGAGCCATTAAAGCATTAGGAATGGATGTATTAGTTCCCGGATTTATAATGTACTGAACATTGGGCTTTAAAACAAGCGGATTTGAAAAGACAAACTCATATGAAATTTCAATTGCAGTCTCACTTTGAAGTTTATCCATACTGAATTGAGATTGATAATAATCAGAAAACCGAGAATGTGCAATCGCAATTCCACCTGCATCATTTTCGCGATTTGAAAAAATACCATGATAAACAAAACCACCTCCCCAATATGATTTTATAGGATTATATTGATTAAGTGAAAAACCAACTTGAGTAAAAATCTCTACTCCTTTATCAACATCTTCTAATTGAGTTAATTTTTTATCACCTATAAAATAGATTCCTTGAGAATTTTGTTTTTGGATTCCCTTAAATATTTGTTTTTGAAGATGGTTCCAAATACCTAGTTTATATGTAGAATGTGTAATACTGTCTTTTTTTATTTCATAACTGAACTCATGAATAAAAAAGGCACCATCATTTTTATTTAATGACCATTTAAGGGAATTAGGATTACTGACTTCAGTGCCCGGATCACCATCATAGATTGCATTAGTTAACTGAAGATTAGAGTTGATTTTTAAAGAAATAATAGCACCTAGACCAGAAAGGGGGAAAATAGATGTTAACACATTTGCAGAAATATCAGGTTGAATACCAAAAGAACTATTAATGAAAAATCTACCTGCCTCTGTGATTGCAAAAACAGAATTTAAATCATGTTGTCCAATAATAAATTTAATACTCTTTAAGCGATGTTCATACCAGAATTCATATAATCGAGAATTAGAATTTGCCTCTATATTATTGACTATTTGAAAATCGCCTATTAAATCAGATAGTGAATTTCCATGATTATTTAATAGATAGACAAAAAAACGTCCATTTTTCCAAAAGTCTAATTTTTCCGTATCAAATGTAAATGTCAAATCAATATTCCCTAAATAGGCAGAGCCTTGGTCAACCCCTCCCTTTAAATTTGAGGCTAAGTCTAAGGTATAAGCTCCTTCAAAAATAATTCCCTTGTTCGAAGATTGTGCCGAAACTAAACAAGAAGCTAACAGATATAAAAAGAATAAAAAAATAAAGGTGTTTGACCTTAAAAAAATATTTATATACAAATTAAATTTATAAAGTTTATCAAAAGTAAACTATTTTAGAAACTACTATAACTCATTAATTATTTGGTATTAATAAAGTAAATTTGAATATGAATTTTTTGGCTCATGTTTATCTATCTGAAGACAATTTTTCTCTAGCGGTAGGAAACTTAATCGCAGATAGAGTGAAGGGAAAGGATTTAACAAATTTTTCTCCAATGATTCAAAAAGGAATTCTTTTACATAGAAAAATTGATACTTTTACAGATCATCATCCATTATTTAAAGAATGTGTTTCAATATTATTTCCTATTTACAGACATTACAGTAGAGTAATTATTGATATTTATTTTGATCATTTTTTAGCATCAAATTGGGATAAATATAATTCGAAAAATCTAAAAGTCTTTTCAAATGAATTTTATGATGCATTAAAAATAGAATCAGAAAATTTTCCTGAAAACATCAAAAATTTTTCTAGGACATTAATTTTTTATAACTGGTTTGATAGTTATAAAACAATTACTGACTTAGAACTTATATTAACTCAAATGGCACAACGCACCAGATTTCCATCAAAACTGAGTGCATCCAAAAAACAATTAAAAGGAAATTATACGTATTTTCATAACCATTTTTCTTCATTTATGGAAGAAGTTATTGATTTTACTAAAAACGAAATAAAGAACTTATGACGTCATTTAAAAACACTCTTAAAACATTACGTTATCTATTTTTTTTAGCTTTATTATATTCTTGTGCACAAGAGAAAATCACTAAAGCAGCGGTAGTTAGTGCAAGGGCTGAAGCCTCAGAAATAGGTGTGGCAATTATGAGAAAAGGGGGGTCCGCTTTTGATGCTATGATAGCAACAGATTTAGCTCTAGCTGTTTGTTATCCTAATGCAGGAAATATTGCCGGTGGAGGATTTTTAGTGTTCAGAACTGCCTCGGGAGAGTTAGGAAGCTTAGATTATCGGGAAAAAGCTCCGTTACTAGCATTTGATAATATGTATCTTAATCAAGAAGGTAACGTTATACCAAATAAAAGCACTCTTGGAGGGCTTGCTGTTGGAGTCCCAGGGACAGTTGCGGGAATGTTTGCTGTACATCAAAAGTTTGGCAGCTTACCTTGGAATGAGTTAGTTCAGCCATCTATTGATTTAGCAAGAAATGGTTATAGGGTAACCCTAAAACAAGCCTCTAGTTTCAAATCTAAAAAAGATGCTTTTATAGCTATGAATGGTGAAAATACTTTTTATGCTCAAGAATTTACTGAAGGTTCGATTGTAAAAAATGAAGCCTTAGCAAAAACACTTGAATATATAGCGAAAAACGGAAAAGAAGGATTTTATAATGGACCAGTAGCTGAAGCTTTAATTAATAGAGTCCAAGAAACAGGAGGTATTATTTCACATGAAGATTTGCAAGCCTATAAGCCAGTATGGAGGGAGCCCATAAGTTTTAAATACAAAAATTTAAATATTCATACTATGGCACCCCCTTCGAGCGGAGGAATTTGTTTAGGACAGATAATGAAAATGATTGAACCTTTTGATGTTGGACAATATTCTCACAATTCTCAAAAAGCAGTTCAGATAATTGTAGAGGCAGAACGTCGTTCTTATGCAGATAGAAGTTTATATTTAGGAGATCCTGACTTTGTAAATATTCCCACAGATAGTCTTTTATCCAAAAAATATTTAATGAATAGAATGAATTCCTTTTCATTTAAAAAGGCATCTAAGTCATCTGATATTTTACCAGGAACTATAGTTTGGGAGGAAAGTGAAGAAACTACCCACTACTCTATTGTTGATCAAATGGGAAATGCAGTAGCAGTAACCACTACCCTTAATGGAAGTTATGGATCGAAAGTGTTTGTTGAAGAAGGTGGTTATTTTCTTAATAATGAAATGGATGATTTTAGCAGCAAGCCTGGAGTTCCAAATATGTTTGGACTTTTAGGCGGAAAAGCAAACGCAATTGAACCACAAAAACGAATGTTGAGTGCCATGACCCCAACCATAGTAGAGCGTGATGGGAAATTAGCCATGATCCTAGGAACGCCAGGAGGCTCAACCATTATTACCTCAGTTTTGCAAACTCTTTTAAATGTTTATGAATTTAAAATGGATATCCAAAAAGCAGTTACCGCTCCTCGATTTCATCATCAATGGCTTCCAGATGTAATAGTTTTTGAGCCTAATAGCTTTAATACTTCTTTAATTAAAAACCTTCAAGCAAAAGATTATAAAATTACTCAAGAGTATTCGCGAATTATTGGAAGAGTCGATGCTATTTTAGTATCCGAATCAAATCAAATTTCTACAGGTGCAGATCCTAGAGGAGATGATACCGCGGTTCATCTATATTAATTTATATTCAACTAACGTTTAAAAGCTTTATTAGTTCTATTTTTGCGAACTATACTTATGAAAAAAACTAAAAATAATATTAATATTGAAGGAGCTAGAGTTCACAATTTAAAGAACTTAAATGTTACAATTCCACGTGATAAACTAGTCGTTATTACTGGACTTTCCGGAAGCGGTAAGTCTTCCTTAGCTTTTGATACCATTTATGCAGAGGGACAACGCCGTTATATGGAAACCTTCTCTGCATATGTACGCCAATTTCTGGGTACTATGGAACGACCAGATGTGGATAAAATAGATGGTCTTTCTCCAGTTATTGCCATTGAACAAAAAACAACTTCAAAAAGTCCACGATCAACAGTTGGCACCATTACTGAATTATATGATTATATTCGACTACTCTATGCCAGAGTAGGAACAGCATATAGTTATATTTCTAACAAGAAAATGGTTAGTTATACCGATCAACAAATTCAAGAATTAATTTTTGAAGATTACATGGGATGTAAAATTATGTTTCTAGCACCCATTGTAAAATCTAGAAAAGGACACTACAGAGAGTTATTCGATTCTTTGTCACGTCAAGGTTTTTCAAGAGTCCGTATTGATGGTGTAGTTACGGACTTAAAGCAAGGACTTAAAGTTGATCGGTATAAAACCCATGATATTGAACTCGTTGTTGATCGTTTTAAAATTAAAAAAGATGAAAATTTTTTAAAACGATTAAATGAATCTTTAGTTACTGCTATGCATTACGGTAAAGATGTTTTAATGATTATGGATATTAATACTGATAAAACACGCTATTTTAGTCGTAATTTAATGTGTTCTACCTCAGGAATTTCTTATCCCAAACCAGAACCCAATTCATTTTCTTTTAATTCTCCAAAAGGAATGTGTCCCGATTGTAAAGGGTTAGGGGTTCAACATAAAGTTAATCTTAAAAAAATTATTCCAGACGAAAACTTATCCATAGCTCAGGGAGGCTTAACTCCCCTAGGGATTAAAAAAAATAGTTGGACTTATCGACAAATAGAAACAATTGCAAAATGTTATGGTTTTACTTTAACAGACCCTATTAAAACCATTCCACCAAAAGCAATGGAAATCATTTTAAAAGGAAGTCAGGAAAAATATGAAATTCTCTCGACTTCACTTGGATTGACAAGAACTTATAAAATTGATTTTGAAGGGTTAGAAAATTATTTAGAATCTTCTTATGAAGAAGCTGCTACTGCGAGTATTAAAAGATGGGCAGCATCCTATATGGATAGTTATAATTGTACAACATGCAATGGTTCACGTTTAAAAAAAGAAGCTCTTCATTTTAAATTAAATAATAAAACAATTGCCAATTTGGTTTCAATGGACCTGAAAGATTTACATAAATGGATTGCTAATCTTTCTAATAATTTAAGTGAAAACGAAAAGAAAATTGGATCGGAAATTATCAAGGAAATTCTTGTTAGATTACAATTTTTATTAGATGTAGGGCTACAATATTTACAACTTAATCGCTCATCAAAGTCTCTTTCAGGTGGTGAGGCTCAGCGTATTAGATTAGCTACACAAATTGGCTCACAATTGGTAGGGGTCTTGTATATACTTGACGAACCCAGCATAGGTCTTCACCAAAGAGATAATGATAGATTAATTAATTCCCTAATTGCCTTAAAAGATCTAGGAAATTCAGTTCTGGTTGTAGAACACGATAAAGAGATAATGCTTCGTGCAGACCATCTTATTGATATTGGTCCTTTTGCCGGAAAAAATGGTGGTGAAATTATTTCGCAAGGGACTCCAAATAGTATATTAAAAGAAGATACCTTAACGTCTAAATATCTCAATAACAGCCTACAAATAGAAATCCCAGATGCCAGAAGAACAGGCAAAGGAACTAAATTAACTCTATCAGGTTGTACTGGTAATAATCTTAAAAATATAACAGTTGATTTTCCTTTAGGTTTAATGATTGGTGTTACTGGTGTTTCCGGTAGTGGTAAATCAACTTTAGTCAACGGGACCTTATATCCAATTTTAAATGCTCATATTTTCAATGGTGTTAAAGTTCCACTTCCTTATAAAAAAATCTCAGGCTTAGAATACATTGACAAAGTTGTTGATATTAATCAAAGTCCGATTGGAAGGACACCCAGAAGCAATCCAGCTACCTATTGTGGTGTTTTTAGTGAGATTAGAAGTTTATTTACACTTACGCCTGAAGCACAAATTAGAGGATATAAGCCTGGGAGATTTAGTTTTAATGTAGTAGGAGGACGTTGTGAAACCTGTCGAGGTGGAGGCATGAAAGTTATTGAAATGAACTTTTTACCTGATGTTTATGTAGAATGTGAAAGTTGTCAAGGGAAAAGATTTAATAGAGAAACACTAGAGATACGTTACAAAGGAAAATCAATTTCTGATGCTCTAAACATGTCAATAAATGAAGCCTGTTCTTTTTTTAAATCTATTCCTAAAATATATCGAAAAGTAAAAATGATTCAAGATGTAGGTTTAGGATATATCACCTTAGGTCAATCATCCACTACCCTATCTGGTGGTGAAGCCCAACGTATAAAATTAGCTAGTGAATTGTCTAAAAAAGACACAGGAAATACCTTGTATATATTAGACGAACCTACTACTGGTCTTCATTTTGAAGATATTAGAGTTTTACTAGATGTTCTAAATGTTCTAGTAGAAAAAGGAAACACTGTCCTTATTATAGAACATAATTTAGATGTTATCAAGCATGTGGATCATATAATTGATATTGGACCTGAAGGGGGGCGTTATGGTGGAGAATTAATTTGTAGTGGCACTCCCGAAGAAATAATTAAAAACTCTAAAAGCCATACTGCACGGTTCCTTGAAAAAGAATTTCAACAACATTTAAAAACTTCTTTAATATGAAAACAAATCAAAATAAGAACTGGAATAAAATAAAAACAAACGATTCCTGGGCACTTTTCAAAATAATGAGTGAGTTCGTTGAAGGTTATGAGAAATTAAGTGCTATTGGACCTTGTATTTCGATATTTGGATCTGCTCGTACCCCAGAGGATCATCCTATATATAAATTAACAGTAGACATAGCTGAAGCGATAAGTAAATCTGGCTATGGTATAATTAGCGGTGGCGGACCAGGAATAATGGAAGCAGCAAATAAAGGTGCTCAAAAAGGTGGGGGTGCTTCCGTTGGACTGAATATTAATCTACCATTTGAACAATATAGCAATCCCTACATTGATCAAGATAAATTAATTGATTTCCATTACTTTTTTGTTCGTAAAGTTATGTTTGTAAAATACGCTCAGGGTTTTGTTGTCATGCCAGGAGGAGTTGGTACTTTAGACGAATTATTTGAAGCTTTTACACTAATTCAGACTTCTAAAGTGGCTAAATTTCCAATCATACTTGTTGGAACATCATATTGGAGAGGTTTAGTGGATTGGTTAAAAAATACTTTGTTAAATGAAAAAAATATTAGTCCAGAAGATATTGAGCTGCTTGAGATAGTCGACAGTGCTGAAGAAGTTATGGGTTGTTTAGATCGTTTTTATAGTAACAATAATTTTAAACCTAATTTTTAATGCTGAAGTTACTTGTTTCTAACAATATTTTTAGTTGGCTATTTGTACTAGGATTTTTGGCAACAAACATAAGGGCTCAAGAAATAGACTATTCAATTGATGCAACTTTAAATATTAAAGAGAAAAGTATTGAAATAAGTCAACAAATAAATTTTACAAATCCAGGCAAAGAAAGAACTAACATTCTTTATTTACAGGATTGGGTTAATGCCTATAGAGATACTGAAACACCATTAGCCAAAAGATTTTCTGAAGATTTTAATAGAAAATTTTATTTATCATCTAAAAGTAAATTAGGATTCACACAGATTGACACTATTAAAGGAATTGATTATTCATTAGAATGGAATCGAATTGAAAAACAACCTGATATCATTAAAGTTGTTTTACCTAAATTTATAGAACCAGGCGAAACCACTACCCTCTTTCTTTCATATGTGATAAAAATTCCAGACAGCAAGTTCACAGGTATGGGGATTAATGATAATGGACGAGTGTATTTAAATCATTGGAATATTTCAGTTGCACCGTTCATAAAAGGTTCTTGGCTGTTAACTAGTAATTTAGATTTGAATGATTTCAGTGGAAACCCGGCAAACTATGAAATTACTTGGCACTACCCCAAAAACTATTTTTTAAATAGCAACTTATTGGAAACAGAAACTACAGTTGATGGTGTAAATAAACACAGTATTTTTAATGATAACAGAAGAATACAAGCCGATTTTGTTTTTGACACTACCAATTATTTCACAACGATTAAACTAGAAAACGGTAAAGAAGTTATTACAGATTTACTCCCTCCAGATAAGAATGCAATTAACTTAAAAAACACCTTAGAACGAATTATTCAATATGCTGATACCATATTTACTCCATTTCCAAACGAAAAGGTGATGATTTTAAAATCAAGTTATGATAAAAACCCTTTTTATGGTTTAAATCAATTACAAACAACAATTAAAATATCTAAGAACAAGAACATTGATATTAAGTTTTTTTCAGACACTTTTTTTTATGAGATTAAATTTTTAAAAGCATATTTTGGAAGGTATCTAAATCAAAATTTACTTATTGACAAACGAAAATATCATTGGATAATAGGGGGAATTCAGACTTATGCTATGATAAAATATATTGAAGAATTTTATCCAGATGAAAAAATGCTAGGAAGTCTTGCTGATTTCAAAATATTAAACCTTAAACTTCTTAATAACTATAGTGCTTCTAAAATAAAATTTAATGACGCTTATGAATTTATCTATGAGTTTGTAGAGCATTCAAATATTCATCAAACAGACAAATTATCAAAAGATAAGCTTAGTAAGTTTAATGAAAAAATAGGAAGTCCAAACCATGTAGGTGTTGGATTACGATATATTGAAACTTCTCAACAAACAAATTGGCTTCCCGAAATTATTAAAACATATTTATCTTCAAATGGATCAATAGATTTTGAAAAATTACTAAGAAGTGGTGATCAAAATATCGATTGGTTTTTGAAGGATTACTTAGGGAAAAGAAAATCTTTTGACATTAAAATCAGAGGCCTTGAAAAATTAAATGATTCTATTCGTTTTAGTGTTATTAGTAGAGATCAGCGAAAAATACCTGTTTTGGTTGGCTTAATAAAAAATGATAAGGTTATCAAGGAACAATGGGTAACATTAGGCAAAAGTGACACAATAATAACTTGGGAGCAAAAAAAAGCAGATTTTATCGCAATAAACCCTTATATTAATTTCCCAGAAGGGATTAAATCAAATAACTGGAGACCAATCAATACTCCATTGGGAATAAAACCGTTAAAATTCACCTTAATTAAAGATTCTGAAAATCTAAAAAAGGAGCAGATTTTGTTTCATCCCGTCTTTGACTTTAATATTTATGATGGAATTACTTCGGGAATTCGTTTTTATAATAGTCGTATTAAAAATAGAGCTTTTGAATTTGATTTTCATCCACAATACTCCTTTATTGAAAAAGACATTGTTGGCTTTTTTAAAGTAGATTACAAGTTATTCAAAGCAGAAAGTAAAAATTACCTTACTCGTTTTAGGGTCTCTGGAAGTAGTTTTCATTATGACACAAATTATCGTTATTCAGTGTTAATCCCCTCTATAACTTGGTCTTTTAGACCAAAAAACATTAGAGACAATAAAAGACAGTACCTTCTATTGGCTTGGTATAATGTGTTTAGGGAAAAATCTCTTAATATTATTTCTAACCCTGATTATAGTATTCTTAATTTACGCCATATTTTAACTAGAAATAATACCATTGATTATTTTAGTACACATACAAACATAGAATTATCCAATACCTTCAGTAAAATTCAATTTACTGGAGAAGTTCGTAAACTGTTTTCAAGCGGAAGACAACTAAGTGCAAGATTATTTGCAGGAAAATTTTTATGGCACAACGCATTAGAAAATCAATTCTTTGATTTTAATTTAAATCGTCCTTCAGACTATCTTTTTCAATATAGATATCTAGGACGTTCTGAAACTGCTGGGATTTATAGTCAGCAATTTATTCCCGCAGAAGGGGGGTTTAAATCAATTTTTGCACAATCAACTGCTAATGACTATATGGCTTCCCTAAACATTTCTATGGGAGTTTGGAAATGGATAGAATTATATGGAGATATTGGAGTATTAAAAAACTATAATTCAGATCTTAATGCATATTTCGATTCAGGAATTAAATTAAATTTTAGTCCTGACTATTTAGAAATATATCTACCCATTTTTTCGTCTAATGGATTTGAATTCATGCAACCAAAATTTGCTGCCAAAATTCGTTTCAATTTAGATCCAAGCTTTAGTACTCTTACCAGTTTGTTTACCCGTAAGTGGTTTTAAACTAAATATTTATAAATTTAAATAAAGGATCAACTTGTTTTGGACTTAGAAGACCACATTATTTTTTGTAATTTTGCACAATCGTATGACAAGCCAAAAACTAGAAGAAGACCATAAAATTAATTTTATTGCCTTTAAAAAACAGGTATTAGAAGATTATAAAATAGCTGTTTTAAGCAGACAATGTAGTCTTCTTGGGAGACGTGAAGTATTTTCTGGAAAAGGTAAGTTTGGAATTTTTGGAGATGGTAAAGAATTACCTCAACTTGCAATGAACCGTTTTTTTAAAAATGGAGATTTTAGATCAGGATACTATCGAGATCAAACACTTTTATTCGCCCAGGGACTTCTTACTGTTGAAAATGTTTTTGCAGCTCTATATGCAGATTTAGATATAGAACGCGAACCCATGTCAGGTGGACGACAAATGGGAGGTCATTTTGTCACAGCAAGTAGAGATAAAGAAGGAAATTGGCTAAGGGTAATTGACCAAAAAAACCATAGTGGTGACATCTCTCCAACAGGATCCCAAATGCCACGTCTTTTAGGATTAGCACACGCTTCCAAAGTATATCGAAATCTCAGTACCCAAAATGATGCCTTATTTTCAAAAAATGGAAATGAAATTGCTTGGGGGACTATTGGAAATGCTAGTACTAGTGAAGGAATGTTTTTTGAGACCCTTAATGCTGCTGGTGTTATGCAAGTCCCAATGATTATAAGCGTTTGGGATGATGAATATGGTATTTCCGTATCTAATAAAGATCAAACGGTAAAAGAAAGTATATCAGAAGCTTTAAAAGGGTTTCAGAGAACAGATGATGCTAATGGTTTTGAAATAATTACTGTAAAAGGATGGGATTATTTAGCATTAATTGAGGCCTACCAATTTGCTTCAAAAGTAGCACGAAAAGACCATGTTCCAGTATTGGTTCATGTAACTGAATTAACGCAGCCTCTTGGACACTCTTCCTCAGGTTCTCATGAACGTTATAAATCAAAAAAGCGTCTTGATTGGGAAATGGAATACGACTGTAATTCTAAAATGAGGTCTTGGCTAATTACTGAAGGTTTTGCTAAAGAAAGTGAGTTAATTCAAATAGAAAATAATGCAAAAAAAAGTGTACAAGCCTCAAGAAGAAAAGCTTGGAGTGATTACACAACTCCAATTTTAAAAGAGAAACAACAACTACTTAATTTTTTAGATGTTTTAAAGTCAAGTACACATAACGATACCCAACTTCAGGTTATATTTTCTAATTTAGATGAGACACTTGATTTAGGATATAAGGATATTATCTCTGCTGGAAGAAAAATCAATATATTACTCGCTAAATATCCTGATGCACAAGCAAAAGAGTTCCGAAATTGGTTAAAAAAACTTACCTCTTATGTAAGTGAACGAATTTCATCACATTTATATACTGTTTCAAAAAAAGATTTAATTGCTTTTAAAGTAACACCAGTAAAATTCAATAAAAATAGTATTCCTGTAGATGGACGTGTTATTATTAGAGATAATTTTGAGGCACTTCTTAAAAAACATGATAATCTCTTGATTTTTGGTGAAGATGTTGGGAAAATTGGAGATGTAAATCAAGGATTAGAGGGATTACAAAACAAATTTGGATCACTAAGAATTTCAGATACCGGAATCAGAGAAGCTACCATCGCAGGACAAGGAATAGGCATGGCATTGCGTGGGCTTCGTCCTATTGCAGAAATTCAATATTTAGATTACATCCTATATTGTATTCAAATTTTGAGTGATGATTTAGCTTCAATGAATTACCGTACTATTGGAAAACAAATTGCTCCATTAATAATTCGAACTAGAGGACATCGTTTAGAAGGAATTTGGCATTCTGGCTCACCTATGGGAGGTATGATTCATTTGTTGCGTGGTATACATATTCTAGTTCCTAGAGACATGACCCAAGCAGCAGGATTTTATAATACTTTACTTCAAATTGAACAACCTGCCATTGTTGTTGAATGTTTAAATGGCTACAGGCTTAAAGAAATCCCTCCTTCAAACCCTGGAGAATTCACATTGGCTCTTGGAAGAATAGAGGTTTTATCGGAAGGATCTGATATTACAGTAGTTTCATATGGGTCTACACTTAGAATAGTAGAGGGAACTGCAAAGCGATTAAGACAGATTGGAATTCACCTAGAAGTAATTGATATTCAATCCTTAATACCATTTGATTTAAATGAAGATATTCGAGATAGTATTACAAAAACAAATCGATTATTAATCGTCGATGAAGACGTTCCAGGCGGTGCTTCTTCATATATATTGCAACAACTTATTGAAAAACAAAACATCTTCTCATTATTAGATTGTGCTCCTAAACTTTTATCAGCAAAAAGTCACCGTCCAGCATATGGAGGTGATGGTGATTATTTTTCAAAACCTTCTGAAGATGATGTTTTTGAAGCTGTTTATGATATTATGCATGAGGCTAATCCATTTGAATTTCCAATATGACTATAATGTAAAAAGCTTAAGAAGTAATTCTTCTAAAATGCTTTTTGAATCATTATTGACACCTTCAATTCCTTTACTTTTCAAATCAGCTTCTAATACATGTTTCAACCCAATTGTTATCTGTCGCATTGTTAGTCGACTCGCAGCAGCTTTATAATCATTTATAAAATAAGGGGTTACACCTATTACAGATGCTACATTAGACTGATTTTTCAATCCTTTAAGAATAAGAAGCTTCTGAAAGTAATTATGCAATGTCGAAAGTGTTAATGTAAGTGGTTGGTTTTTTGGGTTTCTATAAAAATATTGAATAATTTGAAAAGCTTTTGAAAATTGTCCTAATCCAATAGCTTTTTGAAATTCAAAATTATTAAACTCTTTACTAATTCCAACATGAGATTCTATGTGTTCATCAGTAATGATTTCTCCATCATTTACAACAAGCTTAAGTTTAATCAATTCATTATTAAGAGTACTTAGATCAGCCCCAATGAATTCAGATAACATTACAGCAGCTTTTGGATCAATTAAAAGATTTAATTGATTGGCTTGGTTATTCACCCAAGGAACTATTTGATTATCGTAAAGAGGTTTTACTAATAAAACTTCTCCTATTTTGAGTGCTGCTTTATAAAACTTCCTGGTTTTATTAAAGACTTTATTTTTATAATTTAAAATGACAATACTATGGGGCATTGGATTTTCCAAATAAGAAATCAATTCGTCCAAGAGTTCTTTCCTTATGAATTGCGCTTCTTTAATTATCACTACGTTGTATTTTGAAATCATAGGATAACGTTTAGCCGTCTCAATAATGTCAGAGGGTACTATCTCTTTTCCATAAAAATAAGTACAATCAAAGTCTTTAGATTCTTCTTTAACCAACCTGCTAATTAGTGCATCTGTGATTGCGTCAATAAAATATCCTTCAGTTCCTGCCAATAAATAAAATGGAGAGAACTGGTTTTTTTCAATCTTTGAAAGTAGCGTAAAGAACTCTTTCATTTTAAAAATTTATTGCATTTTTACAACATGGAAAAACTTAATTTTCCCAACTATAATATGTTAATCAAAAATAAGGAAAATAAACCCTATATTTTTGATCGTGTTCGTAAAAAATGGTTGATATGTACTAAAGAAGAATGGGTACGTGTTCATTGTGTGAATTTTCTTATTGAAACCAAAGGATATCCAGCTTCTTGGATTTTAATTGAAAAGGAGATTAAGGTATATGAGACAAAAAAACGTTTTGACATAGTAGTCTCAAATCTAAGAGGAGAAAATCACATTCTTATTGAATGTAAAGCCCCTTCTATTTCGATTACTCAAGAGACATTTGACCAAATTGCACGATATAACCTTTCTCTAAAGAGCAGATTTTTAATGGTAACAAACGGATTTGATCATTACTTTTGTCAAATGGACTATAAAAATAAACGATATAGTTTTTTAAAAGACTTGCCAAATCATATAGCCATCTCATGAATTCATTAGCAGTAGTCGTACTTAATTATAATGGGATTAAATTACTAGAAAAATTTTTACCTAAAGTTGTTGATTATAGTCCTGAAGCGCATGTAGTTATTATAGATAATGCCTCAACTGATGAATCTGTGCCGTGGATAAAAATGAATCATCCTAGCATACAATGTATTACTTTATCTCAAAACTTTGGCTATGCAAGTGGTTATAACAAAGGGTTGAAAGAAGTTAAAGCCGAAATATATTGTTTGCTTAATTCAGATGTTCTAGTGACTAAAAACTGGCTTCCTCCCCTACTTAATCATTTTAACTCAAATGCAGATACCGGAATTTTACAACCACATATATTAGACTACAATAAGCCTACACATTTTGAATATGCTGGTGCAGCAGGTGGCTATATAGATGCTAATGGATTTCCTTTTTGTAGAGGAAGAATTCATTCAAATATTGAAAAAGATTTTGGACAATATGATTTGCCAAAAGAAATTTTTTGGGCAAGTGGGGCATGTTTCTTTATTCGTAGTAAACTATTTTGGAAACAAAATGGATTTGATGATTCCTTTTTCGCACATCAAGAAGAAATAGATTTATGCTGGCGAGTTTTTAATACAGGATTTAAAACAATGGCAATAGGTGCCTCTAAAGTATACCATGTGGGAGGTGCAACATTAGGAACTTCTCCCCGTAAGGTTTTTCTAAATCACAGGAATTCACTCTGGATGCTAACAAAAAATTTGCCCCCTGAAAAATTAGCTTGGAGAATTTTCAGGAGATTATGTTGGGACGGTATAATTGGTATTTATTATCTGTTTAATTTAAAGTTTAATTCTTCGTTAGCAATCATTAAGGCTCATTTTGCGTTTTATAGAAGATTTAAATCAATAAAGACAAAATCTAACATATCCATAAAAAAAGAAAATTACTTTTACACAAGGAATATTATATTATCATTCATAAAGGAGAAAAAATTAATTTTTAAGGATTTGAATAGAGAATAGAATATTTTCATTTAATTTGCATTGTATAAAATTTTAAATTTAAAAATATTATGAAGAAAGCAATCGCTTTAGTGATCTCAGGTATATTATTATCATCTTGTGTATCACAAAAAAAATTCACAGAACTTGAAGAATTACAACAAAACACAAAAAATCTACTAGATTCTGCTACAGTTAAACTAAACTCTTGTGATGAGGAAAAAGAAACTGCAATGGCAACATTAAAATCTTTACAAGAACAAAACAACTTTTTGACCGCCAATAACCGAGACTTAATTAGTAACATTGGAAATCTTACTACCCTTTCACAAAAAGGCGCTGAAAACCTTGAAATTTCTCTTGAAAGTATGAAAGAAAAAGATGTTCGCATTCAACGTATGCAAGATGCGGTTACCAAAAAAGATTCGGTAACTCTTGCATTAGTTACGAGTCTTAAAGGAGTTTTAGGTAATATGAGCGATGAAGACATTGAAATTAATGTTGAAAAAGGTGTTGTTTATGTTTCAATTTCAGATAAACTATTATTCAGAAGTGGAAGCTATACTGTAACTTCTCGCGCTAAAGAAGTACTTGGAAAAGTTGCAACTGTTGTTAACAATAAGCCAGAGCTTGAGTTTATGGTAGAAGGCCATTCTGATAATGTGCCAATTAAAGCAGATGGTATTGTTGATAACTGGGACCTTTCTGTTAAAAGAGCAACCGCAGTTGTTCGTATACTTGAAAAAGACTTTGGTGTTGCTCCTGCACGTATGACTGCTGCAGGTAGAAGTTACTACGTTCCTGTAGCAGACAATGATACTTCTTCAAACAGAGCTAAAAATAGACGTACAAGAATTATCGTACTTCCTAAATTAGACCAGTTTTATAGTATGATAGAACAAGGAATGGAAGCTGCAAAATAAAAAACATTAGACCAGTATTTAAAAGGCTATATTCATAATATAGCCTTTTTTTGTGAACTATTTTAAAGTAAATAAAAAACTAAAATAATTTTAAAAAACCTGATTTTAAATTCAATGATTAGGACTTAATATTAAGTTTAGCAAATCGCAGAAGAAGATTTTTAACTCCAAATCCTTTGAAGGCAATGGCAGCTTTTTTATCAGCTCCTTTGCCTTCTATGTTTTGAACTATACCCTTACCAAATCTTGTATGTTCTACCTCCATACCTTCTAATAGCGTAATCTTCTCCAAAGATACTTCAGTTAAATTAGGCTCAATTTTACGTAATTTTTTTAACTGAGTAATTGTGGGTGCTGTATTTAACTTGACTGGGGTCTTAACTGGTTTCTTAGGAGAATTAAATTGAGTTGGTTCTCCGAAAATAGATGTATTAATAAGTGGTTTATAATTGTATGTGTCTTTTGGAATAATATGATTAACATACTGGCTTTCAATTTCTTCAATGAAACGACTAGGCTCTGCATCTATTAATTTTCCCCACCTGTACCTTGATAAGGAATAGGAAAGAAAAACACGTTCTTCTGCTCGTGTTAAGGCTACATAAAATAAGCGTCGTTCTTCTTCTAATTCTGATCGTGTATTTAAACTCATTGCAGAAGGAAATAAGTCCTCTTCTAATCCAACAATGAATACATAGGGAAACTCTAATCCCTTTGCAAGATGTATTGTCATTAAAGCAACTCTATCACTATTAGGATCATCATCTTTGTCTAAGTCAGTAGCCAAGGCAACATCCTCTAAAAATTCAGTTAAACTTCCTGTGGCATCTGCTAACTCTTCTTGTCCTTCAGTGAAATCTCGAATTCCATTTAATAGTTCTTCAATATTTTCTATTCGTGCAATGCCCTCGGGGGTAGCGTCTTTTTTAAGCTCTTGAACCAATCCAATTTTCTTAGTGATCAAATCGGTAATCTCAAATGCATTTAAGTTTTCGTTTTCAATATGAAATCGTTGCATTAAGGTGGTAAAATTCATTAACTTTAAAAGTGTTCCTGCATTTACTGGAATGTTCAATTCTTTGGCACGTGATACGGTTTCAAAAAGGGTTAAATTATGTTCTTTAGATGCCACCACTAATTTATCAATAGTCGTCTGTCCTATTCCTCTAGGAGGGTAATTAATGATTCTCTTTAAACTTTCCTCATCTTTAGGGTTAACTACAATTCTTAAATAAGCTAATACATCTTTAATTTCCTTTCGTTGATAAAATGAAAGACCACCGTAAATTCGGTATGGAATA
>Ga0209830_10000117_pt1 | contig 90836 bp, 68 predicted proteins | sample ArcticOcean_MG_C_12_FD_187439 | JGI IMG/M metagenome (GOLD analysis project Ga0209830, IMG submission 187439) | Marine microbial communities from western Arctic Ocean - ArcticOcean_MG_CB8_130 (SPAdes) (version 2) | ecosystem: Environmental > Aquatic > Marine > Oceanic | place: Arctic Ocean...
TGGGTCTGGACATGAAGCCCCAGGAAACGGCGAACGTTGCGTGGAGTTATGCGACGCTCGGGCTGATGCCGGGGGCTGAGGCGCGGGCGGCGCTGGAGGCTGCGGTGGTGCGGATGGGTCTGGACATGAAGCCCCAGGAAACGGCGAACGTTGCGTGGAGTTATGCGACGCTCGGGCTGATGCCGGGGGCTGAGGCGCGGGCGGCGCTGGAGGCTGCGGTGGTGCGGGTGGGTCCAGCCATGACCGCCCAGGCCGTGTCGACCAAAATTTGGAGTGTCCTTTCGCTGGCCGCAACGCGAGCTGTTCCGCTCCCCGCGTGCTATCCCTCTCTGTGGCAGGCAGCCTTTGGGTTCGAAGAGCGTTCGTTCAATCGTGTCGAAATTTCGATGCTGTTTCACGCGCACCTGATACACACCGAGCTGGTCGGCGGAGTTCCGCGGGGTGAGGTGACTTTCCCGCCGTGGATCATGCACCAGGCGCGCGAGGCATGGATGTATTCGGCTCGGGACGACGTGACGGTTTCCAGGTCGGTCAAAGAGATCGCGTCAATCCTCGGCGACCTCGGCATTCGTAACGAGGTGGAGCGCCTCACGGACGACAGCTACTTCTCGGTCGACGTGTACCTGCCCGACGACGACGTCGCGCTGGAGTTTGACGGGCCGTCTCATTTCATCCAGATATGTGACGGCGGCGAGGGGGCTGCACCAGGTGGCGTAGGCGACGCGTCTCGCGCCTCGACGAGGAAGACGATGCGCACGGAGTTGCGCGACATGTTTCTCGCGAGGCGCCACCTCGTGGTCCTCCCCGTGCCGTACTTCGAGTTCGCCGAACTGAAAGGTCGGACGGTGAAGACCGAGTACGTGGCAGAGAAGTTGAGAGCGGCGGGTGTGGCCATGCAGGCGGTGAACCGCGACGGCGAGGAGGAGAAGCAGGCCACGGTCGCGAGTTGAAAGCGCGCTTGGTGTCTGCAATCAGCGCTCGAACTAGACATTAGTATTTCAGGGTAGTTTAGTGGAACACAAAAAACCTCACCGTCTCCAAGGCGCTTCCTGCAGCAACTCCGCGAACGCGGCTGTTTTCTTCAGCGTCGGGTCCGGGCAATAAAGCGCCTTTACTATGGTCCGCTCCCCGGTGGTCGCCTCCACGACTCGGTGCCAGGCTCCGTTCGCGGTGACCAGTAGGGCCGAGTTTTTACTCGGGGTTATTTGCCGCACCACGCCGTCGCTCCCCACCCACTGCGTGTGAGCGTCCGACTCGTTATCGACGGTGAACACCAGTTCCAGCTGCGGCTGTTCGTAAAGCTGCACGTCCTGGTGCCACTCCATGTTTGAACCTGGCAGGTACAGACGGGCTTCGATTGGGTAGTCGCCGCATCGCAGGACGGAGCATTTTGATACAGTTTTTATCAAATCCACCACGGCTTGGCCTGCGAACACGGAATACGCGAGGTCACTGACCGGCACCATGGCGCTTCGCCGGCCGCGCGCGACGGAAAAGTCGGGTTTCATCTTTTTGTTCGCGCGAAGCTTGGCGCACAGCTTCGCGACCACCGCCAAACTCTCTTCGTCGAGGAAGTGTGGGACGTACCACACCTGCGCGTCTGTGTCGGTGTGAGGCATGGTCGGGTCCACGGTTTCCAGGAAAGCAGAGTTGGCCAGCAACTCCAGCTCGGGGGGAGGCGTTAGGCTCAAGGAGGGCAAACGCCATTGCGTGGCAGGGTGCCTTCCCTTTTTGCGACCGAGGCGACCACCGCGGATCAACGCAGGTCGGGTCGTGCACCCAGTGCGTCCAGCGAAGCACACAGGGTGCCGCGGCTCGCGCACACACCGCGCCGCGAACGTCGACGACATTGTCGACATCGCACGTTTTAGTCGTGACACAGCGTGGGATGGATGTGCCGCGCCAAAAGACTAAGCAGTTTTTCCTTTTCCAAGCAAGAGAGAAAACCGCCCGGGCGTGCCGCGGGCTTTTGTTCCGGCCCTCGTGAAACCGAAATGACGGCGCACCGCACGGTCACTCTCGCGCGCGCGATAGGTCCCAGGGGCGGCGGTCCTAAGCCCGGGGACCAAGTTCGACGCGGTCGGTCGTTCGCGCGCGGTGGACTTCGTGTCCGATCCGTGACACGAAAGCGGTGGAGGTTCCTCGTGTGGTGCGTGCGCGTTTCCTGATCGATCTAAAGACCCTGGTCTCCCGTTTCGTTTTCGGGGCACTTCGTTTGCCCTCGCCGGTTCCGCACCGCCCGACCTGCAGCCCCAGGCCCCCCCGCCCGCCCGCGGAGAGGACGATGAACATGTTTCCTGTGGTATTTGAATCAGTAAGCCAGGCCGGCTCAGCTTTGAAACTATCGAAACTGCTGACTCTTTGCGGGCTCCCGGGCGGCGGCTCGCGCGATCGCGCGAGGCGGCGTAAGGTTTTCGTCTGTTTTTCATTCGCGTTTTTTCCGCAACCGGCAATCTCCAGTGATGAAGGTTAAACTTTCGTTCTACCTAGGTCCGTGACAATGCGGATCCACACACCTTGGAGAACTGAGGAGATGCCGGCGCTGGTTGGTTTTTGGACGCGGACGCATACGCGGACGCATTCGCGGACGCATACGCGGATCGTTGCTCTATAGAGCAATCAGTCTCGCCCCCGACCGCGCCCGAATCGATTCTCGTGATTCAAACCGTCGTCTTATTTCCCGTGAGGATAAACTTGAGTTTGGAGACCTGAGATGAAGAATCGAGAATTCGCGGTTTTTAGGGTTCTTGCGGGATACGAACCGACGCACACGCACACAAACTTAAAGCCCGCTTTCACACGACGCACTCCAATTCACCGAGTCCCTAACCCGTCCCCTCAAAAATTGATCGTCGCGTCATTCGTCATCGTCGCAGAAAGGGAAAGGAGATTTGATCATACACTTTCCTCAAAAAATATACATATAAAAATATGGGTATTTTATTTTCGCGTCTTTGGAACGCGTTCGGGGAGAAGGAGGCCCGGATTTTGGTGTTGGGCCTTGACAACGCGGGGAAGACAACTATTTTGTACCGCCTGCAGGTTGGGACGGTCGTCAGCACCATCCCCACGATCGGGTTCAACGTCGAGACGGTGACGTACAAGAACATCAAAATGCAGGTTTGGGATTTGGGCGGGCAGACCAGCATTCGGCCTTATTGGCGGTGTTACTACCCGAACACGCAGGCTGTCATATACGTAGTAGATTCGTCGGATGTGGAGCGGATACAAACCTCCAAAAACGAGTTTCACGCCATCCTCGACGAAGACGAACTCCGCGACGCCGCGGTTTTGGTGTACGCGAATAAACAAGACCTGCCGGGGGCGCTTTCGGATTTGGAAATCACATCCGCGCTGGAGCTGGGCGACATCAAGAACCGCGAATGGGCGATTGTGAAAACCTCCGCTCTGAAAGGAGAAGGCCTGTGGGAGGGCATGGAGTGGCTCGTCAACGTCCTGAAAGCGCGGCCTTAGAGTAGGGAGTAGGCGGCCAGGCGCACGCGGCCAAAGAGCGTAGTCCACGTGTTGTAAATCGATTTGTACCAAGGTGTATCGACGTGTTGATCGGCGTTTAAAGCCCTTGTGTTGGGGCTGAACACTGCTTTGAAGTTTTGTCAGCAGTACACTTTGTACAGCTGGTGTCTTTGAAGAGTCTTTGACAAGGCAGAGTAATCACCCTTGTGAATTTTCCTCTTCGCATCTTGCGACGAAGACTTTTCCTGCTGAGAATGTGCTGAGAAACCAGGTTGTGGGGTTTTTCGTAGCGCTACTTCGAACCGTCCCATAAAACGCGTTACAAACGTCCGAGACCGCCACTCCCCCACTCCCCCCGACTCCCCACGACTCCCTAAAATGGGCATCGGCAGTTCCCTCCCCGCGAAAGGCAAGGTGGTGTTCATCACCGGCACGTCAAGAGGCATCGGCAAGACCACCGCGGAGCACTTCGAGAAGTTGGGGTACGTCGTGTACGGATCGTCCCGACAGGGAGGCGGTGGGAACCCCAAGATGCTTACGCTGGACATCACGGACCCGGCGTCGTGCCAAGCCGCGGTGGACGAGATCGTCCGCAAGGAGGGACGGCTTGACATCTTAGTCAACAACGCGTCTTTCCACTGCGTGGGGTGCCAGCAAGAGTTCACCATCGAAGAGCTGCGGTCGATCACGGACACAAACTATTTCGGAACCGTCAACATGATGAAAGCCGCGACGGGGCAGATGCTGAAACAGCGGTTCGGCCGAATCATCAACGTCTCCTCCGTGGGCGGCGAGGTGGGTATGCCCTTCAGCGCGGGGTACAGCGGCGCCAAGCACGCGGTGACCGGGTACAGCTACTCCGTCCGCCTGGAGCTCAAGCTGTACAACGTGTTCGTATCAATCGTGTCGCCGGCGGGTGTGCAGACGGGGACGCTCGAGATGGGCGCGGTGACGAAAGCCGCCGCGCACGGCACCGACCCGCTGTTCGCCACCGCGGTGGAGAAGTTCTACCAACGCTACCTGGTGCCCACGAAGGAGGACGAGTCCGTGGCCAGCACCAAGGAACAAGTCGCGGCCGCGATCGAGGGCGTCGCGAAAAACGCCAGCCCCAAGTTCATGAACCGCGTCGGGCTGATCAGCGGACTGGTCATGTTCCAAAAGCGAAACCGAAGCCAAGCCGCGTTCGAGGGGTTCTGGATGGGCGCCATGGGAGGAGGGATGCCCACCAAACCAGCGGTGGAGGCGTAACACGTTTTGGTGAGTTGATGATGTGTTGAGTTGGTGTTTTGAAACACGTGTTGAGTATCATAAACGTATGATCTGTTGTTAATACCTTACGGTACATTGTTCTTGTGAACAAGTCAACACGAAACGTTTTCGGAACCTCAAAATTCTAAAAAGAAAGTCACAGAAACGCCCCCGCCGCGGCGGGAACCGCGGCGTACGGCACCACGCAGTCCCCTAACAACGCCGCCGCGGCGGCGACGGCGGCGGTGACGCGGTGCGGGTCTTCGCAATTGTCTCCACCAATCATGGCGTTGTCAATAGAGATTTCCGTGGACCGGCCGCCGACGTCCACTTTCAACGTGTTTGGATTTTTACCGATTTTCCAACACACGCGCGTGTCCGCTTCCAGAACAGTCGGTTCCTTTCCCTTCCCACTCAACCTCGCGGCTCGTTTTTCAGGCTCGCCCGCCGCGACCTGCGCCGAAACGGGTACCGCGAGCGCGGCGTGCAGACACGTGCCCACCGCGCGTTTCAACAGGTCGTGAACTCGTCTCGCGTCCCTTTGGCGGCGTTTACGTTTCTCCACCGCTTCTTTCTCGCCGGCCTTCGCGTCCTTCGCGCCGTCCCCGTCCCCCTCCGCGAGCTTCGGCTCCAGCTTCGCGAGGTACTCCTTCAGGTTGGGCAGAATCAAAAGCTGTGTAACTCGGGGTCCTAGCTCGGAAAGCCCGCAAATCGCGCCGTAGTGCGTGGCGAGGGGTTTGGTTTCGTCAAGAAGCGCTTTGAGTAACGTGCGCCTGGTACGATCAACGCCGAAAGGGTCAGGGAGGTCGTGGCGTGTATATCCGGGATTGGAAACGGGTCCTTCCGGAAAGTGACCGGGCGGTAAATTGACACAGGGCCCTGTGTCTTCTAACCACAGTACGCCAGTAAGAGTTACAGCCGTAGTAAACAGGGAAAAGAGGGGCTGTAATCAGTCTGGGGAATGGGTTAAATAGGAAACACGCACGTGATTCGCGGCTGAATGGTGGGGTACCGTTCGCCGAAGCGCCGGCACACCAGCGAAATCGTGGCGGCGGCGCGTTCCCGCAGCTGCCAGTGGTCGTCGCCATCTGTCAAAATACCACCTGAATCGTCACCACCTCCTCTGTTGCCTATTCGCTTCGCCACCATGCACGTCACCACAACAGGCATGAGCTGGTGCAGATACAGCTCCAGGTTTAGGTGTTTGTTCGAACTCAGGGCTTTGATCGCGGCGATCACGGCGTTGAGGCGGGGGACGTTCTTCAACGAAGTCGCGACTTCGGTTTGCGCGAACTGGACGAAGTAAGGCACGAGCTGGTGCAGGCCGTTGTCCGTTTCCATCGACTCAAGGGCGGCTCGTAAAACAAGTGACTCACTGCCCTCACCGCCGCCCCGGATCGTCGACGTCACGCGGTCAAAGTACAACTGCAACTCCGCGGAAAGCTCGTGCGCCAACGTCGGCTCCACCACGTATGGGCAATTACCCAGGCCTTCCGTGCCGGTGCCGGTGCCGGTGCCATTGGTTTGTGCGCGGTGTGACGCGGCTCCTCCTAGAGCAGGGACCTCATCAGGCGCCAATGGTGTTCGGAACGGTTTGTGTTGTGTGTTGTGTTTGTTCACGTCGGAGGGACCGTTTTCAAACGCCACGACGCCTCTTTTCGCGTCTCGAGACGTCAGTGGGTTTGGATTTTCGGGAATCACGGGCTGCACACCATCCACCGCGAGCCAGTGCGGTACCACGTTCACCGCGACGGGCGGTCGCGGCAGCCTCGCCGCGAGGACGTCCTTCAGGGTGAGCTCCTTTTCGTCCGTGAAGAACAACTCGGCGTGCCCTGGCACTTCCTTGAACGCCACCGGCCCGGCGCCCGCGGGAAAGCCGTACAGTGGGTCCACATCCCGCAATCGCAACGACGCGTTGACGTCCTCCGTGGTGATCACTCGCCGTTTGCTGTGCTTGGCGAACTTCATCGCATCCTGAATCACCTCCCGTAGACGGTACTCCACGTCAGGCGCGAGCGCGCGCGCGACTTCATCGGGCAGGGACTCGATCCCAACCTGCTGCGCGATTATTTTAATGGACTCGGGGTGGACGCGATCGTTTTCCACGGCAACCTGCCCCGTGGGTGTCGTGTCCGCCATGCCGCGCGTGCGCACAACACGCGACACGAACTCACGCGCGACGAGGCGAGACTCGGGCGACCGCGTGGGCGACGCGCGATGAGAGTGACTCCACGCGGTGGATCGACTGGAAGTTGTTTTGGCCATCCCGAAAACGTCGGTGAAAATGAAATTCTCAAGTTTATCCAATTTTGACGCGGTGGAGATATTCCTTCTCTCATGCCGCGCAGTCCCCAGAGCTCCCCGCGCGCGCCCCCGCGCTCCGCGTCGTCCGTCGACACCGCGCATGGGTCTCCTGGCCGATGCGGTGTCTCGTTTGACGTGGTCGTGCGCGTTCCCGTCCTCTCGGTGGAGCACGCGGAAGATAGAAGTGGTTCAACAATCGTGGAAAACGTTTCAAGGCGGTTCGGACGCGACGACCGTTGGAGTGGTGGTGTTCCGCCGGTTCCTTAAACGAAGCCCGGGGTTTCTTCAGCTGTTCCCGTTCCGGGACCAGCCCCTTGAAACCTTGTTCCTAAACGCCAAGGTACGGCTGCACGGCAAGCTGTTCATGGACACGCTTTCACGGACGATTGCGTTGCTGTCCGATGACAAGGCGCTGAAAAGTTCACTGTTCGACTTGGGAAGCCGGCACGCGGATTTGTACCGCGTGAAAACAGGGCACTACGAGGCCATGGGAAAGGCGTTGCTCGAGTCGCTTGAGCAAAGTTTGGGGCCCAATGGGTGGGACGAGGAAACACAGGAGGCGTGGGAGGAGACGTGGGCGCATATCACGAAGCTGATGCAGGCGGGGGCGGGGAGCAGGGACGTGTCGCACCGCGGGGACGGGTCCGTTCGGGGACGGGACTTGTCCAACCGGGGACGGAAAAGCCCGAGAAAACCGAGCGTGACGCGTAACAGCTAGCGAACGTACGCGAGCTGAGGTGCCACAGCATTCCGCATAATTGTTAGCAAGGGCTATTATTATTAAGACCCTTGCTGTCGGCGGATTTAATAAAAAAACTGTCACAAAGTTTTTCGTTTTTTGCCAGTGTCAATATTTTGTCGTTTCTCTCCGCCGAATCTCCAGTCCGGGGCTCGCGGGAGCATGGCGACGGTGGACGCTTTTGAGGGTTTCGAGCGGGTTCTGCCGGCTCGGGGGCCTTTAGAGAATCGACGAGGACGAGGCGACGAAAAGCAATGGGCGTGGTGGGTTCCCACGGTGGGCCTCGGGGTTCTTTTCCTGGTCCTGGAGGTGCTGGTGCAGGAATCGGGCGCGTGGTTTTGGCCGAATCGGGTGCGCGGCGCCAACACAGGTGCAGACCGGTTGGTAGATGTCGGGGGAGTGGACTTACCGGTTTCGGAGGGGAGGGTTCTGACGCCTTCGGGGGCGTCTGATTCATCCGAAGCGTCGGAAACGTCGGAAACGGTGGCACCAAACACCACGCGCACCGCCTTGGATGACCAAAACGAAATGACCTGGTCCATGCTTCTTCCATCCGTGACAACCGACGCGCGCGTGTTTGCGAGCCGCGGCGCGCACGCCACGTTGGGCTTCGTGTGTTTCTCGTCCCCGATTCCTGGCGCGGACGCGGAGACCATCGCGATCACGCGATTTACCCCAGTCACAACGCGCCCCGACCACGTGCACCACATCACCGTGTTCGGGTGCGACGCGAGGGTCGAGGAATTGTACGGCGGGGTCACGTTCGGCCAGGGATGCGCGACGTGGGGGTTCGCGATGGCGCCGTCGAGAAAAAACAATTCGCAAACAACGCCGCCGTGCCGCGTGGTGCTGTACGCGTACGACAAAGGCGCGGCTCCGTTTGTAGCGCCGGAAGGTACCGCGGTGCACGCCGGTGCCGGTACGGGAATCACGCACGTGATGTACCAGGTGCGTTTGCGTTTCACCAAATCCCGCCAAGACTGTTTGCCCATACTCAGTACAAGACTGAGACTTTACTTTTACAAGCACAGGTGCATTATTTAGCGCCGCTCGAGGGCGGCGACGAAAAAGAAGTAGTCGCCGAACCGCCCGCGCCTTGGCCCGACCGAAGCGGCGTTTTGTTCGACTTGGTGGTTGGCCAGTGGTTGATTACCGAGAAACGCATCACGAAACGGCTTGGCATTTTAGCCACCATGCACACGAAGATGACCCTTCCCGCGGGTGAAAAAAACGTCGAGTTTGAGTACGCGGTCGGGCCGTTCGCGAAACGGCTGGCGCCCGATTTCGCGAGCGCCGGCGGTGTTACTTTGACGAGTAATAACGATGGTCTATCCACTGGTGACGAAAGAAACAGCACACGCAACGACCACGCCGAACAAGTAAAAGAGCTCACCCTCGTCGCCGCGCACATGCACGGCCACGGCATGCTGACGCGGTACGAGTTCGGGGTGGTTCGGGGGGGCGAACGAATAAAAGCGGGCGTTTTGGAGGCGTATGGGGGGTACGGCTCGGATCAATCCTTCCAAACGCTTCCGGTGGAACGGGTTGGAAACACGGAAGGATCCGCGAGTAATAATTCAACACCTGGAAAGACGGAAGGATCGATGAGTGACGACTCAAGAACAGTCGAAGACAAAGACGTGTTCGGCGGGGTTTGGCGTACCGACAAGGGAGGGGGCGATACCGTCAAAATGCGCGTTGACGACTTGCTGTACGTCAAGTGTACGTTCGACACGCGCGGCGCGAAGACCAACACGTCGCGGGAAAAACGCGTCGGCGGAGGAACCGATGCGCGTTGGAGCGAGTCAAACGTCGATACGGGCGACACCGCGGGAGTTCCGTCAACAAACACCCCCAGGGGTAAAAACGTCCCGTACGGCGTGGGGCACGGCGAGGAGATGTGCGGGCAGCTTGTTTATTACTACCCGTTCGTCACGCGAGTTGGTGTTGACGGCGGGATGGTACGGCCGGAACCCGCGCTGGACGATTTGGAAAACGCGCGGGACAACGACTTGTTCAACATCGTGTTCGGAGACCGAAGGGTGAACAGCACCACGAGCGGGGATGGGAAATGATTTGTTTAGGTTTAGGGGTATCCCCGGGGATGATAGTAAATATATGCTGATGGGTTTAGGTTGTTCAGTAATATCCCCGTAGATAGTAGTAGTAGTTTTTAGTTTCACTTTGTGTATCTACCTCGCGCTTCGTTTCGCCCGCGGCGGCTTCCCCGAGGACCGCGCGCCGTGTAACGTCGGCGAAACCCCGAGCCGGCTCGGCGACGGCGGCGTTTCGTGGAGCGGCGCGCCCGGAGATCCGGCGGCGTTGGACGCGTTTATCGTGGTGGGCACGCCGAAACCCACGATGGGAGGCGCGGCGGCGGCGACTGCGGTGCCGTTGCCGCCCGCGAATCCGAAACTATGAACCCGGCGACTCGGGAAGGGACCGCCGGGTTCCGCGGACCCGGGGGACACGCTCGCGCCTCGTCCGTTGCCGGGCGCGTTGCCCGAGCATCCGTTGCCGAAAAGAGGCGCTGGCCCCAACAACCCCCGGGTCAGTTTCCGCGGACGCGGGTTCAGGGAATTTGGCAGTGAGTTGTTGAACCCCCCGTGGTGGTGCTGGTGGCCGCCGTGCGAGCCGTACCGACTGCCGCTTCGGCTGTCGTGTCCCCGCGTGCCCTCGCTCGCGTCGTCGTCGCTCGTCTCGCCGTCGCTCTCGGACGCGGAGGCATCGTCGTAACTCATCTTGCTCCCCAGATCCGTCTCGTCATCCAAATCCACGTCAAAGTCGTCCAAGTCATCCTCGTCGTCAATCTCCCGTCGCACCTCGCCTCGCCAAGCTACGTACGTGATCGGTAGCCGAAGCAGCGAAGCGCTTCGCCGAAGGAGGTACGGGTCGAAGGGGAAAAACATCCGAAGCGGCCGCCGCGAGCGCACCGCTTCCGCGACGTCGGCGCCGAGCACGGAAACGACGCTCCCCACACGACGCAGCGTTTGCGTTTGCGCGAGTTGACCTGAGGACACGTCACAACCATCGCCGCCCGGTTTCGCATGTTTAGCCGCCTTGCGCTCCGCAACGTGCCTTCCGATCAAGTCGTCGTCGAAACCGGGAAGCCGCGCGTCGGAGGCGCGGTGCAGAAACTCCAAAACCACGCTCGGCAAACACGTTTTCAACGGGTCCAGTTTGTTGTACAGCGCGTTGAGCAGAGGGAGGGACCGCAACGCCTCCGCGGGCGCGCCGCCTGATTTCAAAACGTCATCCATGCGGTACACAAGCACGTACATCAAGCACTGGCACGCGCTGTCGAACACCGCCAGGGTGGCGGCGCTGGCGGTGGCAAACTCTGGTACGACGAAAAAGAAAGTGTCAGTCGGAACGTATGCGCAATTGCGCAGGCGGAACGCGGTGATTGGGAAAGGCCCGTACCCGACGCGCCGGTTCCATCCGTGGAGGCGCCATTTTCGATTTCGATTTCCAACCCCGGCCCCTCCGCGGACCCGCCGTCCTCCCCAACGCCGCTCTCGTGGATCTTGAACGAGCTCCCGAACCCCCTGGCTAGCGCACCACCAGTTATGGTGCTTTTCTTCTGAACTGATTGCCCAACGGAAATAACCCCACTGCCACTCGCCGCGGAGTCCGCGAGCGAGACGCACCAGTTCGTGACTCGTGTCAGCGCCTTGGTGAGAAACTCTGGGGGGAGGAACGCAGCGCGGCTCAGGAACGACGCGAGGTACGCCGCGGACGCCAGCCGGCCGGCGGGGGGGTGGTGCGGGTTCGTTACGCGTTCCACAAGGGCATCCACGATCCGGCCGCTTAAACCGAAGGAAGCGCCGAAGGAATTACCGCTGCTGAAAGGGAGGTTTAAACAAGACTCATCGGAATCGCCGACCCGCGGAGGCTCGCGATCCGCCGCGTCCCGCGCGCAGACGTGGAACACCAGGAACTGCGTGAACTTGGAGGTGTGCGCCGGGAGCAGGGTACTTAAAAAAATGCCAAGAACGCAGTCGCCAACCCCGTTCAAGTCCCCGCGGTCGATACGAGTATCAACGTGCGCCAGCACTGCGCTCATCATGCCGTCCAGGGTGTCCGCGGCTTCGTCAACCGCGAACGAGCTTTGTGGACCGGTTTCCCGGTTTCCACTCGACGCGGCAGGCGACGCGGCGCCGTTTCTGTGGTACCCGTTGCCCCCTCCTTTGTTCCGGCCGAACTGCCCCCCAGCGCGTTGCCGCGCATCCCTCTCCCACACCGCCGCCTGCCGCGTCATTTCTATTTCGATGGTCTTCTCGATGTCGTCGAGTTCGAAAACGTCGTCCACGGCGCCGAAGCCGTTCGTGCGGTCGCCGTCCTCGCCGTCCCCGTCCATGTCATCCTCGACGTCCGTGTCGCTCCCACTACCGTTGTCACCACCCGGGTCTCTAATGTGCTCCCACGTGATTTCCACGTCAACTTCGAGTAAGTGCGTTGTGACGCCTCGTAACAAGGCGTCTCTCAACGACTTGCCGATCTCGGTTTCCGCGACCCTAAACGCGCACCGCAGGTACTGGGTTTGTATATTTTTGTGCGCGCTTTTGTGCGGTACGTGCCGCAACAAAACGGTTCGCAACACGCTCGCCGCGAGCGGCACCAGCGTCAGAATCGTGGTCACCGAGGTCACCACGCCTGCAGTTACTGTCTCTGCCGTTCGAAGGGCCCCGGGTGTGGAGAGTGAGGCTGTGCCGTGAGGGTCAATACTCCTACCAGAGCCGTGCATCGCGCTCGCGTACGACGGCGACGTCCCGAATCTTTCCTTTGCGTTGTCTCCCAGCCAATCCTTGTCCAGCAGCGCTAGGTCGTACCCCTGGGGAGGCGTGAAGAAAGACACCAGCATCTCCAAGCATGTCTGTAGCAGCGACCCGGTGTGCGTGGATACCAGGTTGACGCAGAACTCGGTGACCAACAGCGCGGTGGCTTCGCCGCACCGCCACGGGTTGACGCCCAGGACGGTTCGCAGAAGCTCCTCGTGGTTGGTTTCGCAAAGTGAGGAGACGCACTCCACTAACACGGTTAGCATCAAAAGCTTGTCCTGTGCGACGTCCGGGGCCTCCAGCCCGTCCAGTGCCTCTAGAAGCTCGTAGTACTGCGCTCTTTCGCCGTTACGCACGCCGTCCAGGGCGTGTTTCACGAACGCGCGTACCAGCGACTTCGCTTCATCCGCATCGAGATCGTCCTCATCCTCGTCGTCGTCGGTGCGCCGGGAAGACGTCGCCGCGGACAACGAAGCCTCACCGCTTCGGTGACTGAACCGCTGTCGCGCCACCGCGGAGAGATCCATCACGAGGCCGGAGCACCAGCCTCGTGACGAGGACGCGACGCCGGCGACCACAAGCGCGTGCGTCGCACTGCGTCGGCGGCGTGGGAATCTCCTCCACAAAAGGTTGCCCAGTTTTCGGCGAGCGAAACCGCGAAGGATGGGCCTTTTTCTTTCGAAATACCCATACGGAATACCCAGAAGGGATGCATGCGTCGGCGCGACGTAAATTCTCATGTCGACGAATCCCTAGTGGATAGCTTTCCCACGATTGCGTGCGTGTCACGCGCCACACCGGAAGCGCACGCACGTGTGTCCTCTCCCACCCCTCCCTCGCATTGTCCGCGATGGCGCTCAGCATGGCATCCACCGCGTCCCCGGCTTCGTTCGCGAGCCGCCGCGGCGGCGCGATGGGCGTTCGCGTCCGCGCCACGGCGGTCGAGGGGGCGGCGTGTGTCGTGGCACGTCGTCGCCAAACGCGGCTTCGCGTCGTCGCGAAGGACTACCCCAAGCCCGCGCAGATCGCGAACACGGACAACTACCGCGAAGGCGCGGCTTTGTCGCAGAAGTTCGTTGACCTGAAGGACCTTGGGACGAAGAAGCGGGTGGTTATCGTGGGCGGGGGTTTGTCCGGGTTGAGTTGTGCGAAGTACCTCGCGGATGCGGGCCACGAACCCATCGTGCTTGAGGGACGCGACGTGCTGGGCGGCAAGGTAAGCGCGTGGCAGGACAAGGACGGGGACTGGATCGAAACCGGCTTGCACATCTTTTTCGGCGCCTACCCGAACATGATGAACCTGTTCGCGGAACTAAACATCGAAGACCGGCTGCAGTGGAAAATACACCAGATGATCTTCGCGATGCAGGAGCTCCCCGGCGAGTTCACTTCTTTCAACTTCATCAAAGGCATCCCCGCGCCGTTGAACTTCGGTTTGGCGATTTTGATGAACCAGAAGATGCTGACGCTTCAGGAGAAGCTACAAACGGCACCGCCGTTGATTCCTATGTTGATTGAAGGGCAGGACTTCATCGACGCCCAAGATGAACTATCGGTGCAGGATTTCATGACCAAGTACGGCATGCCTCAGCGCATCAACGAGGAGGTTTTCATCAGCATGGCCAAGGCGCTGGATTTCATCGACCCGGATAAGCTCTCCATGACCGTGGTGCTCACTGCGATGAACCGTTTCCTGAACGAAACCGACGGCCTGCAGATGGCGTTTCTGGACGGGAACCAGCCGGAACGCCTTTGCGCGCCGATGGTACGTATTTCCCACCCAACACATTCCGCCTCCCTGATTGCCCATACGAGACTGACATTTCTTTTATTTCAATCCAGGCGGCGCACATCAAAGCGCTTGGCGGGGACGTGCGCATGAAACAGCGCGTCAAGGAGTTCGTTTTGAACCACGACGGGAGCGTGAAGCACTTGAAAATGGTCAGCGGCGAAACAATCGTGGCGGATGAGTACGTCAGCGCGGTGCCGGTGGATATCATGAAACGCATGATGCCCAAACAATGGGGGGTCATGCCTTTTTTCCACCAGATCCAAGAACTGCAGGGCATACCCGTGATCAACATCCACATGTGGTTCGACCGGAAACTGCAAAACGTGGACCACCTGTGTTTCTCGCGCTCGCCACTCCTTTCCGTGTACGCGGACATGTCCACCACGTGCAAAGAACACTACGACGAGGAACGCTCAATGCTGGAGCTGGTGTTCGCGCCGTGCTCGCCAATCGCGGGTGGCAAAACCAACTGGATCGCCAAGGTGCGGGGCTTTCCCAATCACCACGTTCCGCCTCTGCGATTGCGCATACTCGTCCTGCGAAGGGACTACTACGACCAGAAAGGCGCATTCCCGAGGACTGTTACCACGACTGTTTACGTAATACCAACCCCGGATATACGCGCGGCCGAGAGACTGACACTTTCTTTTTCATTGTACAAGTCCAACCAGGAAATCGTGGACGCCACGATGGTGGAGCTGGAGCGTTTGTTCCCCCTGGAAATCGGCCCCGGGTCCCCCGACGGTGTGGGGGCCATTTTGCGGAAGCACGCCGTGGTCAAAACACCGCGGTCCGTGTACGCGGCGATTCCCGGACGGAACAAGTACCGCCCGTCGCAAAGCACGCCCATCTCCAACTTCACCTTAGCGGGGGATTGGACGAGCCAGAAGTTCTTAGGCTCGATGGAGGGCGCGGTGCTGGCGGGCAAGCTCGCGGCGGAGGTGGTGACGGACAAGGCGGTGTACGGCGCGAGCACCAAGGGTTTGAAGAAAATCATGCCCGACGTTATTAAAGAAGCGGCGACGCTGACACAAAAAGAACCCGTGGGGGCGACTGAAGGGGAATCCGCGCTGACCTTCGGCGCGGGCGCGGTGATGACGGACGTGGAGGAAAAGGAACTTATCGTCATCGACCCGGAGCAAATGGTGGCAATGGACACTCGCGTCACCGCGCCGGCGCGTTAAGGGGTTGTTTTAACACCGTGTTATTGTTTGCCGCAGCGAGTCGGTAACGCCGAAAGAGAGGTTATACGACTCATTCATTTTTTATTTTTAGTCTCCGTCTCGCAACTGGAGCCGTTTTTCGCGTTCCCGCTCCGCCAAGTACGCCTTGTACCGCGTATCTTCCAGCGGGGGAACCGCGTTTGCCGGTTCCTTCATGTCGTTCCAGTCCCGCTCCACCCCAGGCAAGCCTCTTTGGTGCCACACCCCTCGGAAACGCTCCAGCTCTTTAGTCTCCGCTCGTAGCGCGTCAAGCCCTTGCTGCAGTAATTCTTTCTGCCCAGGGTCCGCGTTCGCACATCGCACCTCGAAGAGTTCGAGTTGCGTACGCAACGCATCGCGCGTCTCGTCACTCACAGAACCTCCGAAACGCTCGGGCTTGCGCGAAATCCCGCTGCCGGTCATGACGGGGGGAAGTGCGGAAACCACAAGGCGCGGCACGGTGTGGAAGCTCGGACACCCCGAGGCGGCACGATGTCGTGACGACGGTTGAACTCCCGAGCGTGTTTTTGACATTTTGAGTGCCGTCTTGTGAACGAGTGTGATTTCTGACGTCGACTGCGATCAGCGTCACTGCGGCGCGGTCATCATTTACATCGCCAAAGAGGACCGCGCGACGAATACGCACACCTCCACGATGTCGGCGTCGACGTCCGCGGTGCTCGGCCTGGGCGCGAGTGTGGGGTCTCGCGCGCGCGGCGCGAGGTCGCGCGCGCGGCGCGCCTGCCACGCGTCGCCCGCGCCGCACGTCTCGCGCGGTGCCCGATTACAGATCTGCCTCACCGCGACCGCGAAGGGTGACGGCGAGAGGCCGGGTCACGACGCTGGCGACGGACCTGCGACGACGAGTGACACGAGTGAGCCGGGGTCGTCGGGGGACGTTTCCACCGATGCGGGTGACACTTCAAAACCACAGGTCAAGGTGAAACAGGTCACCGCAAACCCCAACAAGTCGGTTTTGGCGAGCTTGGGGGATTCCAACCAAGCGTCATCTGCGCCCGCGCCCGCCGGCTTCGCGAAACTCGTGCCCTCGCGCATGCGCGCGTGGTTCGACCAGATCCCGGCTAAGCGCCGAGCCGAGCGCTTGGAGCACCTGTTACTAACGGCGGAGTCGGACAAGGAGAACTTTGTTAAGCAAGACGCGTACATGCGCGAGTTGGCGGCGAACGAGGCGTGGGACGAGGTGCAAGTTCGGTTCGAAAGCCGAACCGTGGAGAGCGGCCCGGGCAGCGTCGTGGCGTATCTCCGAGCGTTGGCTGTTACCGGTCGTCTTGAGCAGTTAGATGGCCGGCCTGATACGAAACAAATGAGCCCGTCGCAGCTCTCACTCACCGCCGCACAAGTGATGAGGGATACGAACATGAGTTCCGAACAAGCCGTCGCGGCGGTCGCCGAAGCGGTCGCGACGGCGGCGGCGGAGAAGAGCGCGCTTCCGGGGTTACTTTCAGATTTGAGCCAAAGAGCGGTGCCTTACAAGCTGCAGCAGCAAAACGAAACAGACACAAGCAAACAGCAACTGGCAATAGGCAGGTCACCCAACCTCCCCATGCACGTCGTGGTGGTGCCCGCGAACGGGGGGTACGACGCCTTCGCGGCGAATCAAAACTCGCGCGCCGCGAAAGGCGGCGGGTTGATCAACTTTGTTTTTTACTCAGCGCTGCTCGGCGTGCTCGGTTCGGCGGCGATGGGCGCGGCGCAGAAACACGCGTCGGGTGTCACCACGGGTGCTGCTTCTTCTGGGTCCACTACGTCATCAAAAAGCTCAGGAAACACATCAGGAAACACATCAGGAAACACAAGTTCCGTGTCCGGTTTGCTTCCGAGCGACGGCAAAAAGCTCCCCGGCGCGTCCGCGGAGGATAAAAAGTCCAGTTTCGACCCGAAGGAGTACGACGCTTCGCAGGTTTCCGAAAGCTCGAAAAAGACTTTCGACGACGTCAAAGGGTGTGACGAAGCCAAAGCCGAGTTACAGGAGATTGTGGAGTACTTGAAGAACCCCGGTTTGTTCACGAAGTTGGGCGGGAAGCTCCCGAAAGGCGTGTTACTGAGCGGGCCTCCCGGGACGGGGAAAACTCTGTTAGCGCGCGCCGTCGCGGGCGAAGCCGGGGTTCCTTTCTTTTACCGCGCCGGGTCGGAGTTCGAAGAGATGTTCGTTGGCGTAGGGTCGAAACGCGTGCGGCAGCTGTTCAAAGCCGCGAAGGCGAAGATGCCTTGCATCATCTTCATCGATGAGATCGACGCGGTGGGGACGTCGCGCAAGGTACGGAACTTTCCCGTTCGCCGCGCACCGCCTTCGCGATTGCCCATACCCCGACTGACGCTTTCTTTTTACAATCGCGCCAGGCGTTTGAAACGCAGTCGCGAAAAACGCTGAACCAACTCCTCACGGAGATGGACGGGTTCGAACAGAACGAGGGCATCATCGTGATCGCGGCGACGAACATCCCGGAACAGTTAGATCCGGCGCTCACCAGGCCGGGGCGGTTCGACCGGCTGGTGCACGTCCCGAACCCCGACGTCGGGGGAAGGCGGGAGATCCTAAAGCACTACTTGAAGGACAAGCCCTTGGACGCGGACGTGGAGGTGGAAGGTGCGGGGCTTTCCCAATCACCACACACCGCCTCTGCGATTGCCCATACGAGACGTTGACCACTTTTCTTTTTGCAATCAGGCATCGCGCGCGGCACGGCGGGGATGTCCGGCGCCGAGCTCGCGAATTTGGTCAACATCGCCGCGGTGCAAGCCGCGGTGTCTGGAGAAACCAGCATCAGCCTGGAACGCCTTGAGTGGGCCAAGGACCGGATCATCATGGGCGTGGAGCGGAAAAGCGCGGTGCTGACGGAGGAGAGCAAGAAGGTACGGCCCCGCGCGTTTCCCAAATCCAGGCACCTACGTTTTATCTCTCAGCTGGTGACTGGTGTCCATACGTCGCGATATACGCGACGTTAACCCCTTTTCTTTTCCAAAAAAAGCTCACGGCGTACCACGAAGCCGGGCACGCCGTGGTGGCGATTCGAACCCCTGGGGCGATGCCTGTTCACAAAGCCACGATCGTCCCCAGGGGCAACGCCCTGGGGATGGTCACGCAGCTTCCTGACAAGGACGAAACGTCAATCACTAAGAAGCAGCTCATGGCGCGGCTTGACGTGTGCATGGGCGGCAGAGTCGCCGAGGAGCTTATTTTCGGCAAGGACGAGGTCACCACGGGCGCGCTTTCGGATTTACAACAAGCCACGCGTCTCGCGACGTACATGGTCGGCGAGGTTGGTTTATCGTCCCTAGTCGGGCCGGTACACGTCGACTCCATGTCCAAAGGAGGTCGCCGAAACACGGAGGCGCTGGTGGATAAGGAAGTCGTGCAGCTTTTGCGGGACTCGCACGCGCGGGTCACTAAGTTGCTCACGAAACACACCACAGACCTGCACGTGCTAAGCGCGGAGATGCTTTCCAAGGAAACGCTTACGGGGGCGGAGATTAAGGAGTTGCTGGGGCTTGCTGGGGGGGTGAAGGATTCGGGAAAGGATCTGGGAAAGGCGAAGAAAGACGCCGGGGCGAGCAAGAAGAGCTCCGAGAAGGTGGGGGATGCGATCCAGGGCGACAAAGAGAACGTCGGAGCGAAGGATAACGAAAGCGAGAAGGAAAACGAAACCCTCCCAGACGCCGAAACCGCGTCGGAACCGGACGTCGTACCCGCGGGCATTTTAGAGCCGGTTGAGGAACGCGCAAACGCAAAGGTGGGGGTGTAGAAAGTAGGCGTCTTGATGAGCGCAACCATCAATTCAACCAATTCAACCAAAGAGTTTTTTTTTTTTTCTTCGTAGGCCGCGCGGGTGGAAGTGAATAATTGAACCAATGCGTGTCTATTAATGAATCATTCGTCATCTCGCGCTAGCTCCGCTAGCGCCACCGCGATGTCCGCCCCTACTTTGGCGTTGTTTTTCACCAGCGCTAGGTTTGCGGTCAAAGACGCGCCCCCCGACAGCTCACGGACTCGTTTCAAAAGAAAAGGCGTAACGTGTCTTCCGATAATTTTTTGTTTCGTAAGCTCCCTCAGCGCCTTCACTATGGCGGCTTGCACGGTACCGCCAACGGCTTCGTGCTCTTTAGGAATTGGGACGCCGAACACACACCCGCCCAGGTTCAGTTGTACCGTCGCTTTTATTACCCTCGCAGCTTCGGCTGGCGTGTTCACGACACACGGCGCGTCGCACCCCGAGCGTCGCGTGAAGAACGCCGGGAACTCGGTAACCCCGTACCCCACTACACAAACGCCCTGCGTTTCCAGAAACTCCAGGGTTCGCGGGATGTCCAACACGGACTTCGCCCCGGCGCTGATCACGGCGATTGGCGTTTTCGAAAGCTCGGTTAAATCCGCGCTGCGATTGGTACACGAAAAGTGTCAATCTTGTGTGGCCGTGTTCGTGACTTGTATGCGCAAACAGTCTGCTTGGGAAGGATGTACTTCCCATCCTTTTAATGACGCCGTGTACTCAAACAGTCACGAACGGGGCGGTAAACCGTGTGTCAGGATTTGGGAAACGCCCAACACGCACCTCACGTCCAACGAGTTTTCGCCGCCGCGATGCACGCCGCCGATACCGCCGGTGACGAAGACTTTTATTCCCGCGCGCGCGGCAAGCAGCGCGGTGGCGCTTACCGTGGTGGCGCCTGTTTTTTGGGTAGCCACGCAGACGGCTATGTCCCGTCTGGAAACCTTCAACGCGTCCGTCCCCATCACCGCCAAGCGCTCCAAATCCGCATCACCCAAACCAACCATGCACACGCCATCCATGATGGCGATCGTCGCGGGGACCGCGCCTCGCGCCTTCACGATAGCCTCGACCTCCCTCGCCATTTGGAGGTTCGCAGGGTACGGCATGCCGTGCGACACGATGGTGCTCTCCAGGGCAACCACGGCGGTGCCCGAGGCGAGCGCGGCCGCGACGTCGGGGTGTAACACCAGCGCACCGGACGCGAGTGAGTCGCCGTCGTCGCAAGGGGTCGTGTGCCACGCAGACTTTTCGGGAGACGCAAGTTCTTTCGGGGACACCAAATGGCCGGCCAACGAGCCGACTCGGCGCGTCGCGCGAGCCTCCATCGCGGCCGTGACTCGAGCCTGGCCAATGGACCGGAAGAGGCGGACGCGTGCCTCCACACTGACCACCACAAACAATGAAGCAATGAATGTGTATTTTTGTGTTGTGAAATATTTTAACTTAACTCATCTACTCCTCGGGCGGCGGCTCCTCTGTGTCGTCGTCGTCCAGAGGCTCGTCCTCGTGTTCCTGATTTGAATCCGGGCCTCCTCCTTCCCCTTGTTGGGCATTTGAATCGTCACCCCCAGCCGCTTCGTCTTCCGAAAACACAAGCGTCAGCAGCTCCCCCGCGAACAAGTACCCTAAAACCGCCGCGCCCGCGATCCCGAGACTCCACGTGCTCCGCCGTCTGAACCGCGCGTCCTTCGCCGTCTCTCGCGGTTTCTTCTTTTCCCCATCGTTTTCGTCACCCCGACCCCGACCCCACCACCCTGTTCTACCCTTCCTTGACGGCTGTTCAAGCCAGCTTCCGCTGTCGATCGCGTGCATCGCGCTGCCGCCCGTTCCGCCGTGCCCGTGTTCGTTTGGAAAAGTCACGGTCCGCATCGCCTCGACGTACTTCACTAGGTTTGGAAAAGATTTCAACTCCAGGCGCAGCGCGTCGCCCACCGGGGACAGGGCGTGGTAGCTTAAATGCGCGAACGCGGCGGCGTCCAAACTAGTGGGCTTCACGCCGAAGAAATAAGTACCACCGTTGTCACTGAGCAGCGAGGAAAGAGCCGCGTACGCGTCGCGCGCGCCGGCGCGGATACGCGACTCGCTTTGGCTTTGGTCGGAGCTCTCGCCGGCAAACCGTTTCAAAGCCCGGCTTCGCCACAACCACGGGATGATGTACGAAAGCGGCGCCGGGAAGGCTTGGCCGTATGCTTTGCGTGTGTGTGCGGTGAACCGAGGTTTGTCGATCCACGTGTAGTACGCCGTGGCGGTCGCGAGCTTCGCGTCCACCAAAGCGGTAAACGCGATGAGAAGCGCTTTGTCCGTGTGCGAAACGAGGTGCGCATCCAGGTTTACGACTTTTTTGGAAAGATGATCCGCGATGCGTTTCGCGGCGAGGGACCCGGTGTGGTCTCTTGACGAGGAAGACGAACCGGCGCCCCCGGCAACGCCTTCCGGAAGACCAACGACGTCGTCGCACTGGTCCAGCGCGGGGAGCTGCCCACTCGGCGACGCGTACGGGGTTTTGCAATCCTCGCTGGTGAATTTCAGACCCGCCAAACGCATGTAGGTCTCCACGGCGACGCACTCGGGGGACAGCGAGGGCAAACCCCACGCGGACGGCCAGCGGTGCAGAATCAGCTCGGACTCGCTGCCGTCGCAAGGCTCCGAGGAGGACATCGTGGACCAATCGTGCCGTCCGGTGCCGCCCGTTGTGGTCATGGGCACCGAGATCGGCCGACTTTATATTTGGTGCTGCCAAAAGAAGTTTAGTTTCGGCGAGTCGCCGCCTGCCTCGGACGCACCGAAAATAACGCTCCTCGAGACGACAATCGCTTTGGGAGACCGCCTCGGGTCAGTCCTCCCCTCGCGCCACCCCCCCGTGCCAGAAGGACGCCATGCCAGAAGAAGAAGAAGACACCGGCCCCACGATCTTCGAGGCTGCCGCCGATGAAGAGATCACCGAGACGCACTGGTGCGTGTTCGTCGCCTCCGCGAAAGATGTTGCTCGCCTTCCCGGCTCCTCCTTTTACAGACCGACGAACTTACCATTACCACGCCTCTTCTGATCGCAGGGAATACCACTGCCGCAAGAACCGCAACGAAGGCAAAGGCGACGCGGTGTACAACAACCTAGCGTACGTCCCCGTGTGCAACTGCATGCCCGTTTGCCGTGCGGGATGCAGGAACCCGTCGTGGATGTGGACCAAGAAGACCGCGGGGCGTTAAGCCGCCTCGGACGACCGAAAAAAATACGTGAGAAACGCTTCGACTTCCTCGTTAGATTTCGTTGAAATGAGAAGCACTCAACGTCGATACGTCTCATCATTATCATGATCCTTATGTCTTTGCAAGGGAAAGACACCCTGTTGAAAGTAACCACCGAGCGCAAGTCCATCATGATTGATGAGATGTGTTACACACGTCGCTCTAAAACTGCGGCGTGCTCTCCACCGGGTCCCCTCTGGTGTTTCTCCGCATGATTTCCCTGGCGAGCCTTACTTGTCTGCCGAGCACCAGCACGGAAACCTCCCCCGTACCGAGGGCGCCTCGCGCGGTCCGCCCGACCCGCCGCACGTACTCGCTCGGGTCGCGCGGGAAATCGAAAAGAATCACGTGCGACACCAAGCTCGCGTCAAGGCCTCGGCTCGCGCGATCGGTACACACGAGCATCATGGGCGTCTCATTGGGTTTTGGCGGCGCGAGGAACCGGTCCAGGCTGGCTTTCCTTCGCTCGTCCGTCAGCGCGGCGTGGTACGGCATCGGAACCAACCGCTCCCCGTCCCGGTCCGCGCGCCTTAACATGTTCTCCACCCGGCGGCAGGTTTCGATTTTGTTGCAGAAGAGCAACATTCGGCGCGCCGCGCCCCCCGCGCCTTTCTTGCCGCCTCGCCCCTTTCCTCGTTCCGCCTCCAGCAACTGCTCCAGCGCTCGGTACTTGCGATAGAAACCGCTCTGGTCATCCACCACGTCCCCGCCACTGCAGTCCACTAAACGTTCCAGCAACCCCGCCGCGGGGCGGTGCAGCCCCGGGCCTTGCACGACTCGCAAGTCGCCGTCGAAAAAGTCACGTAGCTGCGCCAACACGTCCTCCGGGATCGTCGCGGTGACCAGCACGAACTTCGTTTGTGACTTTTCACCCATCGCGAGACACGCTTGTCGTAACGGTTTCACCTGTTCCGCGAACTCGAACGAGTCACCCAACAGCACGTCGCACTCGTCCATCACCACGGCTTGCAAATCGGAAACGTCGATCTTACCAACCTTGTTGTAAAAAAAGAAAGTGTCAGTCGGGGTATGGGCAACCAGGGAGGCGGTGTGTGGTGGGTGGGAAATACGTACCTCCACCATGTGCTGAACTCGTCCGGGCGTCCCGACCACCACGTCGATGCCTTCTTTCAGCGCCTGGGTTTGCGTTTTGCCTTCGTTGCCTCCGGTCATGGCAAGTGACCGGCACCGCAGCCCGCCCCTGGCGAGCTCCCGCACTACACCCAAAACCTGCATCACCAATTCGCCGGTGGGGCAGAGAATTAAAAGCCGGGGTTTGTTCGGCGCCGCGCGCCCTTTTGTTAGTTCGACGCTGTGCAGCTTTTGAAGCAGCGGTAACAAGTACGCGAGCGTCTTACCGCTCCCCGCCTGGTCCGCGAGCAAGATGTTCTGGGAAGGGACATGCTTTTCGTAAGCATCTTCTGAAGCGATTTCTGAAGCATCCGTAGTGTCCGCATCAGTACCTTGCTCCAAATTTGCAGAGCCAACCTCAACCTTACCCGCCCCGTCCTCGGTTTGCACAAACTCCGCGGCGAGCGCTTTGTACGTCAGCGCCTGGATGTGTGAAGGGCGCTCGATGCCCATCGCGGCTAGCGCGGTTTCCACCTCCGCGGACGCGCCCAGCTGCTTGAACCGCGAGCCCGCGAAGAAGTTGTACTCATCCGCGTCATCCGGCTCCCGCGTGTACACCATGGGTTCGAATTCGTCATCAACGTACTTACTCATCGCCTCCGGGCGGTACCGGGCGTTGTCGGACTCCGTTCCCGCCACGCCGGACCAGGACCGCGCGTCCTTCAACTCATCCTCCAAACCCTCTAAAATCCAGTCATCGGCGTCCTCGGAGGTCTCGTCGTACCGATTTCCGGCTTCCCCGCGGTATCCGTCGTTGTTCCGCGACGCACGGCCGTAGTCGTCGTCGTCGTTGCCGTACCGGTCGTCGCGGTACTCGTCGCGCCCCGAGTTCGACGGCGGAGGACCCGACCGTGTGGACCGCTCATCCGCGCCGTACCCCCGCGTGGTGTCGCTTCGGCGGCCATCCTCCACCAGCCGTCTGATTTCAGCCTCCGCGGCTTTAACGTCGCCGCCCTCCACCTCGACCAAACCCAGCTCCTTGCGCACGGAAAGATGCGCGCCGGTGCGTTCCTGAATCTCCCGGATCTTCTCGCCGCCTTTGCCGATAACGCGGCCCTCTTGCCCGGCGCACTCGACTGAGACGAAGAACGCGGAATCAGGCGTGCGGCGCGTGTCGCGCGTGTCGCCGCCGCCGTCACCGTACCGGTCACTCCCGTACCCGCCGTTGGACGTCACCGCCGGGCGAGTAAAACTTTGTTCTCGTTGCGTTGTCCGGTCAGAGCCGTACGCGCGCCCGTCCGAGTCGTCGCCGCCGCGAAAGCGGGAATCGCCGTACTCATTTCTTTCTCTTTCGTGTCCGAAGGTCTCGTTAGAGGTGTCGTTCCCGAACCGGACGCCCCCGCGTTCGGGTCGGCCGAATTGCCTACCGGAATCGTTCTCACGGGACGGGAATGACTCGCGGGCCGGGAATGACTCACGGGCCTGGAACGACTCACGGGCCGGGAACGACTCACGGGCCTGGAACGACTCACGGGACGGGAAGCGCCCCGAACCTCGGTCGTCACGGTCATCACGCGCGAAGTCGTTCCGTGCGAACCCGTCGTTCCGTGCGAACCCGTCGTCCCGTCCTCCCGTGTTCCGTCCGTCAACGCCCCTTCCGCCTCCTCGGCCGCCCGCGAAGCCTCGCTGCGAGCTCATGCCCCGTCCCCCGCGGCCTTTCTGGCGTAAGGACCCGCGCTGTTCCGGGCGCTCGTCGTCCCAATCGTCGTCGTCGTCGCCGTCGCGGTCATCCCTCGCGAACCGGTCGCCCCTGCCGCCTCTTCCGCGCGCGCCTCTGCCGCCTCGTCCACCGCCTCGGTCACCTCTGCCGCCGCGCGCCCCTCTGCCGCCGCGGAAAGCGGGCCGGTCCTCGTCGAGCCCGTCGTTCTGCGACGGCCAGTCACCGGACGGCCGGGTGCCGTCCCCGAACTCGAGCACCCGGAACGAACCGCCGCCGCCGGCGCGGGTGGGGCGCGCCGGGAGACGCGGGGGCGGGGCGCGGACCGAAGGCGTGGCCGTGCGAAATCCCACCGGGGTTTGGCGCACACCCAACGAAGGGGCAACCAAGGCGGAGATGGTCATCTCAAACCCAAGCGTCGAGGTCGTGGTGCGCGACGACGCGTCGACAGATGTGCAGGGGCGGCGCCGGCGAAAAAGTGAAAAAGTGTGGAAGAAGGCAAGAAGCAGCATAAATAAATTTCCAGAAAATAAAAACGCTTTCTTTCTCACTTATCTTTCTCCTTGACTCACCCTCCCATGACCTTCGCCGCGACCGCGGAGACCAAAGCGAACCCCAGGATGCCCCCTACTACGCTAGGATCCATTCCTTGGAACGGCGTTTCGGAAGATGAATCGTCGTCCCCCACGCCCGGCGCCGGTTTCCGTCCCGACGGTTTCACGGCCGGAAACGGGTTCCCAACCTGATTGTAAAAAAAGAAATGTCAGTCTCGTATGGGCAATCAGTCAGTGGAATGTGGTGGGTGGGAAATACTTACCGGCGCGGTCCCCGTAAGCGCCAGCCTTTCGTCCACCGCGCCTCGCGCGTTGTACTCGTCAACGACCCGACGCGCGTACTCCGGGACGTGCTTTTCCGCTCTTGCGTCGGTTCCAAAGTTCCGTTTCACGTACAAATAGTTCCGGATGGTGTGGTAATCCAGGGAGTACATGCCGAACTCTTTTCCCCGCGGTCCGATTTTTTCAAGCACGTAGGCTAACAAATTGCCCACGAAAAGAGGCGCCGGTTTTTCCGGGCCCCGCCCCAAGGTCGCCTCGTCGTCGCTCTTCACCGTCTCCACCACGAAAGGCTTCCGGTTACCCGAGCTCGTTGATGGGGTGACTTCGCACTCATCTCTGATCATGTCGAACATCTCTTTTCCTTTTTCGTTGCGCACGGTCACATACTGCGGGTGTTTGTTCATCTCCACGCCGACGCTCATGGGCACGCCCATGTACCCCACCACCAAATCAGCCAAGCCGTTGACGTAGTCGAAACAGCTGTAACAACTCGGCGCGATGACGTCCTTCAGGTCGTTCGCCGGGAGACAAAAATACGGAACTTTTTCGAACCGCCCGTCGTAGTGTTTCAGGTGTACCCGGTAATCCTGCATGAACTCGTAGTGCTTACAATGGATAAAAGAAAGTGTCAGTCTTTCGAATGTGTATGAGTAATTACTCTGGACAATCGGCAGAGGTAATAGTCCCTTATGGTACGAGTATGGGTAATCAGTCTGCGGAATGTGTTGGGTGGTAAATACGTACCTGCACCGTACCCGGGTCGTCGCTCGCGGCGTTTAGAAACTTCGGCAGCGTCTCGGCTTTTCCGTTATCGGTACAGTTGGTGCCCATGACGTACAGGGCGTCCAGTTCTAAATACGGCTCAACAGCTCTTAGCGCGGTTACGGCGCACCCCACCCCGATGAAAAGCAACTTTTTGATTCCCCGCGCTTCCACCTCCGCCAGCACTTTCAGGTTCGGGGACAAACTGGGTTTCACGCCTTTGCTTGATAAGATCTGTTCAACCGTCGTGGCCAGGATAGGTTTGGGAAGTTTCGGGTCATCATCATCGCTCGCAACGCACACCACCCCGTCCACCTTGCCACTGGTGAGCATCTCAATCGCGATGGATGTGATGATTCCCGTCCACTGCGCGCCCGGTATTGGTTTTTCCCTTCGCGCGTAGAAAACCTCATCCACCACGCCCAAACGCATTTCGTCGTTCGACAAATCCCGTCCCCGGCCGTGCACCGCTTCCTCCAACTTCTCCACGCGGGACATACCGTCCCCGAGAAAAGCACACGACTCCTTGACGTGCGCCACGTACACCGTGTCGCACAACCCGCACGACGAGCAGTGGTCCTTCGCGGGGTACACACCGCCTGGCGTGATGGGCCTGGCTTTCTCTCGCCAGTCGGATTTCACACCCTGGGCCGCGTGTGGCACGACGTGGCCACCGCGCCCGGTCTTTTGGGAACGCGAAACGCGACACGCACCGGTGCCGGTTTGGCGGACAAACCCGGAACATGACGACGCCATCGACGATGCCATCGACGACGCCATCGCCATGAAACACCGGGTTGGGGGGGGGGGGAGGCAAGCAGGCGTGCCTACGTGTGAAAGCGCCCCGAATGTATCTTGGGCAAAAGGTGAGGTTACTTACTGACGAATCGTTGCTGCAAACGCATTTTGTCGTTGTTCTCCACAACGCGAGGCGCTTCGATGAGACGGTAGACACGCGCGGAGTGCCCGCCGAGAATTCGCGGGTGTGGAGTTGGAAATGAAACGCTGCCCACACGGGAAGCCAAAGAAATCCGGCTGCGTGGAGTGCAACCCGTGTCCGCACGGCAGGCTGAAATACCACTGCGCGGAGTGCAATCCCTGCCCTCATGGCAAGATCAAAAGCAGCTGCGCGGCGTGCATCCCCTGCCCTCACGGCAAGGTGAAATACAGGTGCGCGGCGTGCAAACCCTGCCCTCACGGCAAGGTAAAATACAGGTGCGCGGAGTGCAAACCCTGCCCTCATGGCAAGCGGAAAGACAGCTGCGTGGACTGCAACCCTTGCCTCCACGGAAAGATGAAACGCAACTGCGCGGAGTGCGTCGGATGCCCTCATGGTAAGTTGAAACACAGGTGCTCAACCTGTATCGCTCTCCGCGATACAAAGGCCATTGAATGACCTGAGCAGTTCATTGGGTAGGAGTTGTTGCCCATGCGTTATGCAGTGCAACTAAATGGGATGCATCACAGTATGGTTCGTATTATACAAGTATTACAGCGGGCGTACAAAAAGTGTCACCGCGACGCGTCGCTTTGTTCGTCACTCGCCTAAGTCAAATTCGTCCTCGTCGTCGTCGTTTTCATCCGCATCCACATCCATCCCGAGTTGTTCCCACAGCGCCACCGCCGCGTCCTCCAGTTTCCCCGCTTTCCGCCAAAGCTCCGCGGCGTGTGCGTTGCTTTGCATTTGCGAGAACGCAGCGCCGTTGGCGGAAAGCGCGGCGAAGCAAGAAACCCCCGAAGCCGCCTGGCGAATGCGCTGCGCGGATTGCCACAGGTCTATCGCTTTGAGTTTCACCAGAGATTTCGCGCTCCGTTGCGCTCTTCCGTTTTCGGTCCATCCGGCTCCACTGAAGGCGTCTCCCGGGTCCGAAAGCACGGCTCGTGTGACGCGTGTTACGGTGTGCGGCTTGACCGCGCCGAAACCGCGGACGCCCTTCAAACTCACGCCGCCGCCCAGGAACGCGCTGGGCGGGGCGCTGAGGGTCGCCATGGTGTTGGATGTTGGAAGACGTCACGTCGATTCGGTTATTTCAGGTGGTTATTTCCTTCCCGCGGCTGACTGACAACTCGATTTCGTCCAACGAGCCACACCGGAACTCGGAAAACGCGCGTGCAAGTGGTTTGCGTCAACCCGCTTCGCTTGGTGAACGCGCCGTGGCGTGCCTCGCGAGGTGAACGTCAGCAGCACGCACGCGCGCGGTTGGTGTGCGGCAGGCTTGGATGCCCAAAACGCGTGAAGCAACGCGTTTTAATGAGTCACCATCGCCAACCGCCAACGCGCTGCACGCCCACACCAAGCAAGTTGCAACAAAGCAACTCCTCAAAAAAAAAAAAACGTCACGGCCAGCAGACATTTCTCATATCCCTTTCGGCCGACGCGACGCCGGGACACACGCGCGCGCGGGGGGGTTATCGTCCTCACCGGTTGGCACCCACCGCTTCGCGTGGTGACGTGTGCGGAGGTGTGCGTTGGACATAACCCTTCGCCACCGGGATCGCGCGGTGGTCTCTCCGCGGTTTGAGGATTGAGGGTTCGGTGCCGAGATCTGCGTGTTGATTTGTGAAGTGCCCGCGACGTGTGACGCGCGCGGCCTGGATGGCTCCCTCCGCCCCAAAATCGGGCCCCTCTTCATCGCCCCGCACCTCTGAACAAAGCCCGCACCCTTCCTGTACCAGCATCATAGAGGACCAAGGCGTGTACGACTCGTCGTGCGGGTACTGCGCCTCCAAATCGAATACCTCGAGGGCGCACGGCATGCAGGCGCATGCGATGAGCGTGGAGACGTACCAGCGCCTGCTTGACCGCGGGTGGAGACGTTCCGGGCGCTGGATGTACCGCCCTGAGCTCAGTAATACGTGCTGCCCCGCGTTTACGATAAGGCTCGATGTCGCCAAGTTTGTTCCATCGAAAACACAAAAGAAGGTTGTGAAGAAATGGTGCGCGTACCTGGACGGACACTTGGACGACGACGGGAACAAAATTAAAGATGAGACGGATGAGGAGGAGGATGACGGGAAGAAAAAGACGAACGCTTTGGGCAAACAAGGAAAGGACACCGTGAATGCTATGGGGTCTGATACTGAAAAAAAGAAAACTAAACCCCCGGTGCCTCGCGAGTTCGAGATCAAAGAATCCCGCGCGTCGTTCGACAAAACCGAGTTTCTTTTGTGGAAAAAGTACCAAGCCTCGGTGCACGGCGACGACGAAACGAGTTTGACCGAAAACGCGTACCGCCGGTTCCTGGTGGATACGCCCCTGAAACCCACGAAACACGCGGTGGCGTGTGAATTGGACGGACACGAAAAAGGCTGGATCGCGTGGGACGGGTACCCCGATTGTTTGAGGGCGGGCACGGGCGGTGACGCAAGTACTGGAGGTGATGACGAGGAAAAACACGAGGAAACAGTCTCCCCCGCCCCCCCCCTCGGGTTCGGGTCCTTCCACCACCAGTACCTGGTGGACGGCCGGCTCGTCGCGGTTGGGGTGGTTGACGTGCTGCCGAAGTGTTTGAGCAGCAAGTACTTCTTCTACGACCCAAAGTTCAAGTGGGCGAGCCTGGGGAAACTCAGCGCGCTGAGGGAAATCGAGTGGGTCAAAAGGGCGGCGGCGGCGACGGCTTCGTCGACGACGCCTCACACAACAGCGTCGCAAAACCAGTCACAGCAAATGCAGCTGAAGTACCTGTACCTCGGGTACTACATCCACGACTGCCCAAAGATGCGTTACAAGGCGGAGTACGTTCCTTCCGAGCTGAAGTGCCCGGTGACTGGGTTGTGGACGACGTTGACCTCGGATGTGGGCGCGCGAATCAAACACGCGACGTTCGCGCCGTTGCGCGACGCGAACGATCCCGACGTGCTCGCGGTTATCGCGGCGCGGCGGCGCCGCGACGACGCCGGGGACAGGGAAAAAGAAAAAGAAAAAGAAACCACGAAGAATCGAACCGGTGACGACACTGTTGACAAAGAAAAGGCCTCTGCGACGAAAGACCAGACGGACGAAATCGTAGTCGGCCTGGCGTTTGGTGGCGCGTTGGTTTCGGTGGCGCCGTTCGCGGAGTGCCGAAACTCGCTACCGAAAAACTTCGCAAAGTCGGCGCGAAAAAAGATGGTCACTTGGAAAAACGCCGTCGGCCCGGCGGGAAACGGGATCGTGTACCTGATGGATTTGGACGCGGTGGACCCGACGGTTTGGGGAGGGGGGGGGCACGAACACGCAGGGTCGGACTCGGACTCCATGGAGGAACGGGACGGGGAAGGAGAGTGACGGAGGAAAGGGGTGTGGGTAAGGCACGACGACGAGCTTGTAACATTTTTCACCAAAAGTCTCTCCACTTCAAACTCGGCGCCCCAGTCGGCACTCGTTATTTCCGATATTTTAGCCAAATTGTCCCGCATCGCATGCCCCAGACCGTGTCGCGCCTTGGGGCGTCGGTGTCGGCGCAATGGCGGCACTCCTCAAGTCGATTTCCGCGCTGAGCGTGGCGAGCGCCACGACGAACTTACCCCCGGTACGTGCCGTCCGAAACCGGTTCCGGTTCCGGCCCGATTCGCGCGCAATCGTTCCACAATCCCGACAGTGCGCATTGCCGCAGTCGTAATCACACCCTCGACGTCCTGACCTCAGACGGACTTCCCCCCCCCCGTTCCTCGCATCGCGCAGGAAGTGCTAGACTGGCTACGTCGCCTAACCCTGTTCGGCGTGGGATTCAAGCTGGTGCGTGTCCCGACTCACGCTCGACCGATCCAAGGGTCCTAGATTGGGAGGGCGCCTGATTTCGGGATTGAAGGTGATCTGCGTTCCTCTGACGGATTCGTGCGATTTTGATTCATTCATGGACATCCAAAGCTTTTCGCGTAGGCGGTAGCTGACCCATCACGTGTTCTCAACTCCCTTCCATCCCCCCCCCACAAAAATAACAAATAACAAATAACAGGGTCGCGGCACCGAGCGCGCTCACTTGAAGAAAAAGGCGCTCGTTTCGCGGCGTCTTTTAACGCCGTATTTACTGAACCACGCGGATTGCGAATCCTTCGTCAGCGCGGGGGGTTTGCGCGGAATAGTGGGCGACCTCCCGGAGTGGTGCAAACGCCCTGAGTTCGAAACCGTTTTGTGGCTGAACGGTGTCATCACGACCCTGTGGCCGCACTTGTCCGCCGGTAAGGGCCTTTCCCAATCACCACATTCCGCCTCCCTGATTGCCCATACGAGACTGACACTTTCTTTTTTGCCTCGAGCGCTTTCCCAGAAAATAGGCACCGCGCTAGGTAAAATAGTGGGCAAGATTTCCCCGTTAGGTATTTCCCTATCCTTCAGGGAGTTCGCGCTGGGTAACGAATCGCTAAACGTCCTCTCCGTGCGCAAAGCGAGCTCCAATTTCACATCGTCCAAAACCACAACCTCCGGGGACGATGAGGTGGTTTTGGACTTGGACGTCCGGTGGTGCGGCGACCCCACCGTGGTGCTTGACGTCCGGGTCATGGGCCTCACCCTGCAAGTCAGGCTACAGGAACTGCAACTCGTAGGGCCCCTGCGATTGGTGCTCGGCGGGTTTGACGACCGAATGCCGTGTTTCCACTTGATGAAAATAGCCTTCGTGGAGCAGCCTTTGGTGGATTTTTCCCTCTCCCTGGTTGGCGGGGACATCGAGATGTTCCCTGGCGTGAAGGAAAGCATCACGGAAATCATCGCCAAAGGCTTAGCCAAGGCTATTGTTTGGCCCAAGTACGTCAAGGTTCCTATCGCTAACAAGAACGGAAAAGCGGGCGTCTCCCAAGGCGACGCGCGCGCGGTGCTGGAGGTGACGCTTGTGAAAGGGAACAACCTACGGAACGTCCGCGCGTTTGGTAAGAGCGACCCGTTTGTGACGTCCAAAGTCACAGGGAGCTCGCGAACCGTGAAGAAAAGCTCCGTCGTGGTCGGCTCGCGGAACCCGCGGTGGAACGAAACGTTCAAGCTAATTATCGACGACCCCACAACGCAAACAGTTTCCATAAACGTCAGCGACTACTCGCCCTTCGCGGAGGATGCGGGGGTGCGGCAATTGGGCAAGACGCTTTTGAAAATCAACGGCGCGTGCTTTGGGTGGCAGCGGGTGATGCGAAGACGCGTGTACAACATCGGGGGCGTGCGGAAGACGTACAAGAAAGGCGCCAAGCTGGAGCGCGCTGTGACTACGGGTAAGTATTTCCCAATCACCACATTCCGCCTCCCTGATAGACCAATCGAGACTGACACTTTCTTTTTTATCGGGCCAGGCGCGGATACCGACGATTCCGATTTTTCGTTGTTTCAAACCACCATGGGAACCGGGCGGGTAAGCTTGAAAAACCTCGTGCCGTTTCAGGAAACCGCGCGCAGGGTGATTCTCACGAAAAGCGCGTACTCCATAATAAACGACTCCGGCCTCGGTCTCGGGTCCAACGACCCGCGGTCCAAACGCAAAGCCAACGCGGCGGGCACCCTGGACGTGCGGTTGCGTTTGGTGCCGCTCAGCGCGGACGTCACGCGCACCGCGCGCGCGCTGGCGACTACGGGCGCGGCGGCGACGCGCGCTTTGAACGAACACAGAGCGAGCCTTGGTGTGGTTGACAAGAAAACCTTCGTGAAGCGGATGCTGGAGAAGCACGACAAGCGGGAAACGGAAGCGGACCGAGTCGCGAGGGCTAAGAAGGCGGAACAGAAAAAAAAAGCCGACGACGTCGAGGTTCTGGTGCGGGGCGTGTTGGGCGGCGAGGCGGATAAAATTCTCGACAGCGGCCAAAACGAAATCGCAACCGCGACTCCCTCGGTTGATTTCCACCGACTGCGCCCGCACTTGTACGGCCTGTTACACGTCACCCTCGTCCGGGGCGAGGGGTTGGTACCGAAAGACACCTCCGGGTTGTCGGATCCTTATTTCGAGTTAAGCTTGAACGCCCAAAAATGGCGGTCGCAAACGGCGCGGCAAACCCTGAACCCCACGTTCGACGCGTGTTTCGAGTTTTTCGTCACACCGGACGACTTTTTAACCCCGGGCGTTTCTTTGAATTTGGAGTGCTGGGACGAGGACATCGTGGGCAAGGACTTCATGGGCGACGCGCGGATTGTTTTGAGAAACGTGGTGCGGAAATCCTTAACGGCGCTCGGCGAGACCGTGTTTGAGCGCGTGGCACTCGGGGGCGTGGAGAGCGGGTACGTGTTGTCTTTCCCAAATCCAGGCACACTGTGGAGGCCCGATTAGCCTGACTGAATGCTCATACACATGGTCCGAAAGACTGACCCTTTTCGTTTCATTCGCAGCGCCGCGCACTTCAAGTTCCGGTTCCAACCCGCGGACGTGTCCGCGTTCCGGGCGCTGAGTCAGCGCGACGGCGGGGATGGGACGGTGGAGGGGTGGTCGTGGGGTAGGCAGACGGAGGGAGGGTCGTCCGCGGGTATCACCAAGCAAGCTTCCAGACACGAGAGACACGGGGTTGAATCCGCCACGGAAGGAAACGAAACACCCAGTCTCGATTCCGACACACCGAAAAAGAAACGAAACTCTTTTTGGAAGCGTCGTCGCAAAAAAGCCGCGGCGAACGCGTTTGACCCCGAACCGCCGTCTCCGACTTTCTCGGGTAACTCGAAAGGTTTGAAAAAGCTGGAAACCACCGAGCTCGGGGTGGAGACGCGGTCTTCTCGGGGATTGAGTACGGGGCGCAGCGGGGGGGGGTGTTTCGGGGGGTGTTTCGGCAAGCGACGAAACTCGATTCCGCAAAAAACAACGGCGGCGAAACGTGCCGGGCATAAAGACGAAAGCGCGGAGTCCGAAGCGGGCTCCTCCGGACCCGACGACGAGTACCAGATTCACCCGGACGACCGCACCGAACGGTAGGTTCCGTGTATAGTTATCTTGGTTCTATGACTCTATTATTATGACTATTACCCCGGAACCCGAAAATCCCAAACCCGGTCATTGTCAATGATCCTTTCAACTTCCGCGCTCTACCCGCTTAAATCGTTCCACCCTGATTTTCCATCCGTCTATACTACTGTTCGTGTATCCTCTGTTCCGCCAGCACGATCAGCGCTCGGTACACGGCTTGCGCCGCTAAGGGCATGGGCGTTTCCTCGCCCCAGCTAGGGTCTAGGTTTTCCGTACCAGTCGGGACGCCCGACGCGAAGCGCACGCTCCTGATGATTTGCCGCATCGGGGTCATCATCGCGTGCGCCGGGGAAGTCGTGACCTCCCGCACCGCACCGCTTATGCGCCTCACAGGGGTTGCCAACGCGCTGCGCATCACGGCCGCCGCGCGAACGCGAGCGTGGTGCGTTTTTGCTGTTTCGGTTTCTGACGATGATGAAACTGCGTCTGAATTTTCTTCGCCTTCGCGCGACGACGACGTACTCGCCGCGAAGTCCCCGCCGTCCGCGAGATACCGCTTCAGGTCCGCGGTGGAAATCGCGAGCGGTTCGTTTGTCTTGTGTTTGTTGTTGGCCTGGGACGTGCTGGTCTTTGCTTCGTCGATCAGCACACCAGGTGGTTCGAAAGCCGTACCAGTTGGAACCACGTCCACGCCGTACCCGCACTGCTCTGCCAGGAAAACAACCACGCGCACGTCAACCGTGTCCACCACCGGCATCTCCCCGCAAAGGTCGCTCACCACGACGGACGCCCTCGTCGCGTCACGTAGGCTCTGGAACGCCACGAAGTCGTTCGCCGCGAAGTCGCCGTCCCTACGCGAAACCGTGTACAGCGCCTCGTCGTCACTCTCGGGGTGGAACACGAGCACGTGCACGGCGGGGAGCGAGGCCCACCAAGGCGAGCTCGAGCCAGGGTCAGCCGGGGATGAGAATACACGCGTCCTTCGACGCGACGCGCGACCCCGCGACGTCCCCGTGGCGGGGACGGAAATTCCGCGACATGCCGCGAACCCACACGCCATGGACATCGCAACGTCGGACCGCGGGGCGCGCCAGGCGCGCGGAGTGGAGTGCCCGACGAATGCCGTGGACTGGGGAAGTAATGATTTTCAGCGCTACCAAAACTCTCCAGTCTGGCTAACAACCACACCTGCCCCACACCGCGCTCGTTCAGGTACGCCTTGACCTGTCGAGATGTCCGCGGTCGCGGTGTTCGCCGCGTTCGTGGTGGGCCGCATCATCATCGACAACGTAGAGGAACTCGTGCTTCGCGAACGCGAGACCATCGCGAGATGTGTGAGTCGCGTGACCGCGGGACCGCAGGGTCCTACACTGGACCTGGCCACCGCGTTACGCGACGTCGGCGAGGTGAACCGCGCGTTCGCCAACCCCGCGCTGGGGGTTACGCCCCGGCCTGGATGGCGCTACCGCGCGACCTTGGTGTACAAACCAGGTCTCGGCCAAGAAGCGTTCTTCCGAGCGCTTCGTATTGGTCCCAGGCTGGCGTCCTTGATGGGCACCGTGTGCGTGGATTTGGAGGAGGTGGCGGCGGTTTCGGGCACTGCTGCTGCTGATGACAACATGAGGGGTGCGGACCAAGGCGAAGGCAACTTTCACGAGACGACGCGAGACGCGGAGGCGGAGTACGAACACGTCGCCGGGCCGTGCAGGCGGGCGAGTTTGAGTTTTTTTTATACCCTGCTTCGACCGGCGATGCGTCGCATCGCGGTGGACGCTGCGGCGACCGCGGCGCCGAGCCCCTATCCGCAAACGCAAACGCTACGAACCGCGTTTCAACGTGATGCGGGTGACGACGACGACGACGGGGTGTGTACAATATGTATGGACGGTACCGTGGATACGGTCACGAAGTGCGGGCACGCGTACTGCGAGGAGTGTTACCTGCGGTGGCTCGCCGTGAGTTTGGAGTGTCCGCTTTGCCGTTCGCGACTGGGGCGACACGAGACGTACGCGTTGATATACGAGGCTGAGTTGAGTGGTGATGATACTGGGCACGGCCGGACAACGCCGCGCCGGGAACAGGTCCCGGGGGGTGAGTACGGCAACATGGACGCCGGAGAGGCGTCCAGAGAGGCGGAGGCGTCCGCGCACGGCGCGACTTGGCTAAACGCGCGCCTCGCGGCGCTTCCGCCCGTCGCGGAACAAGCGGGTGGGCGAAACGCGCGAATCTCGCGTTTGTTACGGCGACTGCGAGCGCGGGAACCGGGTGGGCAGGGAGGCGAGGGGGACGCGGGTGGAGGGGAGACGCGGGTGTAAAAAGAATTCGTCGCGTTAATAAACCCGGGTCTGGTCGGTTCTTTCGTTTTCTATAATCGGCGACCCGCGGCGACGGCGGCGTACCACGCGTTTGCCCCCGCCGGTCGTGTTCGTCGTCAAGCGCGCGACGCGGCCGGGGCGCGTCTATTACAGAAAGGTCTTGAGTTCTCATTCATAAATCCGGTCTACTACGAGTAAACTCTCCTCACGTCATTCAAACAGTCGCATTAAGTTATATTATATTTTTGGGAAAGGTTTATTCACAGCTCCCCCGGGTTGTTTTATGGGTAAACGGCGTAAAACTGGCCGCTTCGTGGAGGGCCTCACTTGGCGGGTTCCTCCTCTCCCTCGCGCGGCGCGCGGTCCAGGTTCATGGACGCCAGCTTTTGAAGTTGCTCGATGTCAACCTCCTGCAGCGTCACTTTCTTCGCGGCGTACATGTAGTTCACCGCCAATGCGGCGATGATTGAGTAAAACAGCCCAGAGTTGGCGTACGCGAGGGACAAACGTTGAATAAACGGCTGGGGTTCCTCCTTGACGCACTGAAACGGCGAGTTTCGTTTAACAAACTCGCACGGATCGTTGACGGACATGAAATGCTTGTACATCAAAACCGCGGTGGCGATGTCCATGTCGCACTCGTAGGTTGGTGATACGTAAGCGGTGGTGGAGTCGGGGGGGACTGTTTGTAAAAGCTTACGTCCAAAGGAGGGGAAGCCGGTGGGGGGCGTTTCCGTCGGCGGCGCGCCCGGGTCTGCAGTAGCAGGCGGGGGCGAGGGCAAGGGCGGGGGCGGCGGGGGCGGGTAAGCGGCCGTCGGGTCGCGGCAAGACGACACGGTGCTGTCTGCGCTGTAGAACTTCAGTGCCGAACTTACCGGTTGCACGAGCATGTTGCACGTGCATCCGCTCAAGTCCTTTAAACCCGCGTACTCGGCATCCTCGCCGCTGGTATCCGCGGCAGGGTCACCAATTGCCATCATGTCAGCCAAGGACGTCCCGCCGCCGACGGGGTTGTAAAGCGTGACGTCCACGCCCTCGCCGTCCGCGGTTTTCACCACGGCCGGGTCGAAGGGAACGAACGAGTACGAAGTTCCAGTCAAGTTTACGTTCGTCGAATTTGGGGTGAGGACCAAGTCCAGACACTGCTGGTATCCGATGTCGGCGTCGTAATAATCGTCATACCCCAACGGGGAACACACGATCCCGTCTTTGTGATACTCCTTCTGAATGATGGATTGCACCACGTTCATGCTCGGATCGCTGTACCACCAGAAGAACCCGACGAAGGAAAACAGCCACACCGCGTTGACGACGATGGTCCACGGATAGAGCACCGAGTTCGGCGCGATGGGGGAGCATGTGAACTGTGTTGAGGTTGGAGGGGGGGGAGAGTTAGTGGCGGATTTGAGGAAAGACGGATCGTAAAACAACCGAGATGGGACAAGTATTGATGAGTAATAACTGGAGAGCGTAGCTCTCGGGGACGCGAAACGCGAAACGCGACGCGACGCGGAAAGGAAGACTGGAAACGAACGGAACGACGTTCGAAAACCGCCACAGAACACGCCAGAACACGAACCTTGGTGTCGTAAAAGTTCTCCGGGATTATCTTCTCGATCCACTTGTTGACCATGATGATATCCGCTGCGACGCGGAAGGTGGGTGTGGGGTTGGTGCGTCAGCGAAACCGGGGCTTTATCCCATATCGTTCCGACGTGCGTTCCTGGTCCGGGGACGCGTCTCGGGCGTGAAAAGAGTCGCGATGTCGCGTGCGAAAACGTTTCGAAAAAGAAACGCGGGCCACACGAGGTTTCGTTCACGCCGGGGCCACGAACGCGTTCCCGACGAGTCCCCGCGTCACGTCGGGAACAGCCAGGCAAGTGTGCATGGAACAAATGTTTGTTCAACATCTGCTGAATCATCATCTCGGACGCGGGCGGTCGACGGGGAAAACGGACGCACCGGCGTCGCCAAGTTTCGTACCTTATTAGCCCAACGTGTTGAGAGAGGTGCGAGGTAGTGGTGAGAGTGGTGTGGTGGCGTGCGCGTGTGCAGCGCGCGCGTGTGGCAGTGCGATGGGGGAGCGTTAATAACCTCGCCTTGGTTTTGGCCGCCAGTCCGAGATATTTTTTACATGACTGGTTGCCAGTGCACACGAGCTCGAAACGAAGCATTCATTGTACGACAATCTTCGGGGGATTTTTTGGATCAGGTGCAAGGAGTGGGTCATTTCTGAACCCTCGTTCTTCAGGTGTGCGATGATTTGGGGTTGTTGGAGGGCCAGAACATGGAGGCAAGCTCTGTCGAACCGGAGACCCGAATTTTTGCGAATTCCCATGTCGGAGTTTTTGCCACATGTCAAGCGCTTTTCTCCGGTGGAAACCGTTTAAAACACACCCGGGACCCTGCGTGATCGTCGCCGCTGGAACGAGATACCGTGATCCGTTTCGGTGGTTCTCAGGAGGACTGCGTTTCGATGCGAACTGGGCCACGCGGATTTCGCGATGGCGCCCTGACGACGACGAACACGGTAGGTACCCACGGTACATGTAGTTCCGGCGTGTTCGTTTTTCCTCGGATTCACATTTCGGTCGTCGCCTTTCTTCGCCGGCCTCCACGTTTCCGGCTAATCTGGTAATCTTCTCTCCTCACAGGCGTGGGCGCGAGTTTGACTCGGGGGCGTGTGGCATGGAGTCCGCGTTGGTTCCCATCCGGGGCGGGTGGCGGCATCTTTCGCACTCCGGTTCGTTTGTGAGTTTCAGCGGTTTGAGAACCTCCGCGCGTTCGCCGAGTCGCGCCCGCCCCGACCCCCTGGACTGGCACGCCGTGCTCGGCATCCAGGCGTTGTCCATGATCTCCATCCTGTCAAGCACGTTCGTGTTCAGCACCGCGGTGTTTATGGTCCGGACGTGGGGCGCGGTGGACGACGCGCGCGCCGCGGCACACGCGGGGTTGATGATCGCGGCGAAACCGGGGTTCAGCGCGCTGTCGTCGTACGCGTGGGGACGTTTGGGGGACGGTCGGTGTGGGTTCCGGTAAGTATTTCCCATTTACCACATTCCGCCTCCCTGATTGCCCATACGAGACTGACATTTATTTTTACAATCTCAGGCGCTCCATGTTGGCAAGCGCGTTGATAACCGCGGCGCTCACCGCGGCGCTCGGTTGCGTCACCTCGTTCCCCGCCGCGCTTGTGTTACGAGCCACGACCGGGCTCTGCGACGGCGTTATGATGCTGTCGAAAAGCGCGATGGCGTCTATATCGAACAAAACCAACGCCGCGAAGGCGTTTTCCACGTTTGGAGTGACGTACGGATTGGGGTCGTCAATAGGGCCGACCGTGGCGGCGCTGTTGGCGTACCCTTGCGGCGGGGACCCAAATTCGTCCTGGACCAAAAGCCACAGCATCCCGCTGATCAAGAAGTGTCAAACCCAGATTCTCGTGGAGTACCCGTTTCTGTTGTCCACAGCGTGGGTGGGGATGGGTGGGTTTTTGCTGTGGGGGTTTGCGTTTTTCTTTATGAAAATCCCGGAGGGCGATGGGGAGGCTGGTTACGTGCGCGCTTCGGAAAAGAAATTCGCCGAGTCGGCGCGTGAGTCACAGTCCAACGAGGTGGAGATGGGGCCCGTGTGTTCCATAGCGGATACCGTGCACGAAACGGACGGGACGAGCGACGAGGAGGAGTCATCCCGGTTACTGATGCCGGCGCCGGGTACGCGAAACGACAAAAAGAAAAAGAAAACAGATCGAACGCACACAAGTTGCAGTTCGGAGTTCTCGTCGCCTGCCGCCAAGCCGTGGCACTCCGACCCGAACGTGCGTCTCGCGACGCACGCGCAGGTGTGGTGCGCGTTCATCACGATCACGGGCGCGGAGTTGACGCCTATTTGGATGGCCACCTCGGTGGGCAACGGCGGGCTCGGGTTCGGCGCAGTGGAGATTGGAACCTTCGGCGGGGTGATGGGTTTTTTTATTTTGGTCTTTGCCGCGACGCTTTTCGCGGTTTTGGCGAACAACTTCGGGGTTACCACCTCGGTTCGCGCCGCGCTCACCGCAAACGGCGTGGTTTACCTCGCGCACCCCCTGGCGTGGTACTCCACGCGGAGCGGTGACTCCGCGTTGACTTGGAGTTTGCTCACAACGTTCGCGCTGGCCCGAGGGTGCGCCGGGCCGATCGTGATGGGCGGCGTTTCGCTGATTCTGAACAACTCGGCGCCCCGGAAATCGTTAGGTAAAGTTAACGGGTTCGCGGGGACGTTCACGAACGTCGCCAGAGCCTTGGCGCCCATCGTGGGGGGGGGGCTCATGGCGGGAATGGTACACGCCACGCGGACGCTGGTGGGCGGCGGCGGCGACGGCGAAAAAAAAAACGGTTTCGAGTTTTCACTCGCCGAAGCCGTTCCGCCGACGTGGTGGCCGTTCGTTTTATTTAGTGTTAGTTTCTTCGGGCTGTCCGCTTTAGCCGCGAGGCTTCCCAGGGTGTTAGACGCGCCGCGAACCGAGGGCGAGGGGTAGGCTTGGCGAGGGATGGGTAGAAACGTAGCGGTTCCGATAGGGGTAGCGTGGTGAAAAATAAATTGACCGCAAAAGAAATCGGATCGTCCCGAAGCAAAACTTGTGGCCACAAGCACGCGGCCTCTGATTACAACGCACCTGCGCGGGCGTGGCCCGCGGGTGGTGGAGGACATGGGTAGGACAATGCGGTCGTGCGACGTGCGTGCCGTCGTGATGTTGTCCGCGCTGTTCGCCGTTGTCCTTCCCGTCGCAAGCGCCAAGTCCGCCGCCGCGCCTTCCGCGGTGCACCTGACCTCCGATGGCGCGGACGGTCGTCTCGGCACGATTACGGACGACGCCTTCGCCGCGATCGAGTTCTTCGCGCCTTGGTGTCCGCACTGCCAGAACTTCGGGCCCACCTGGGAGACCGTGGCGGGTTACTTCAACACGGGCGAGCACGCGGCGGGTGGGGTCCCACCGACACCGCGAGTCACGGTGTACTCCGTGGACTGCGTCGCGGAGCGCGACTTGTGCCATGCGTTCCGCGTGCGCGGGTACCCCACCGTGCTGTTCGGCACCGCGGCGCAGTTCAAGCTGGTGAGGGCGACGGAAAACGCGGGCGGCCTTACGAAGCTCGGGGTGAAATCGGCGGTGGACATGCTGGCCGCGATTGGCGCGGTGACGGGGGGCGAGTACGCGTTGACGAAAGAAACGCGCACGGCGGAGACGCGAGCGGCGGAGACGCGAGCGGCGGAGACGGCGCGGGCGGAATCGGCCGCGGCGCCCCCGGACAGTGCCGACGGTGATGACCCTGAAATAGCCCCGCACGCTGATTTGCACGACATCGCACTCGCGACCGTTCAATCGTGGCACGAGATGACCTCTCCCAACTTGCTCACTCCGCGTTCGCGAGACGCGTTTTTGGGATTTACGGCGTTGATGGCGCGAAGTCACCCGTTGCGTTTGTGCGCGGATGGCGCGCGCGATGTGGCCGCGTCCTTCGACACACTGTGGCCCATCGAGGATGGGGACATGCACGCGATTCGGAAACGACTCGGGGGGATTCGCATTTGCGGTGACGGCTTGGGGAAACTCCTGTCGGGCGGGGATCCCGACGGGAAAAAAACAAAAGCCCACGCTTTGGATCCCGATTTTACGCTTCGCAAAACGCGCTGGCGTTCGTGTGCGGGGTCTGTGGAAGGCAAGCGGGGATACACGTGCGGGGTGTGGATGCTGTTCCACTCCCTCGCGGCTAGGTCCGCGCCGGTGAGTTCAACGGGTGTTGTTTCCGATCAAAGTGGTGCTGTTTTGATCGATGAAAGCGGCGCGTTTTGGTTCAAAAGCGTGGTGGCGTGGGTGGAACACTTTTTTCCGTGCGACGAGTGCCGGGATCATTTTCTAGCGATGGCGGGCGACGCGGTCGGCGCCTTTCCGAAAGTGGTCACCAGAGATGACGCACAGCTCTGGGCGTGGAAAGCGCACAACAGGGTTAACAGAGATCTGGCGGAGAGCGAGAAAAAAGGAGAGGGCACGGGGTCGGGGGACCCGGCGTATCCCAAAACGCAATGGCCGGACGCGAACGCGTGCCCCGCTTGCCGCGCGCCGATTGTTGGCGTGGGCGAAAACGGCGAAACCATTCGATGGGACAAAGACGCGACCGTGAATTTCCTCACCAGGTTCTTTCACGGACTCGGCGCGCCGAGGTTGGGCCTGGGGGAGGACGCATTTGGTGCCAAAAAAAGAGTTGCCAAACACCGGGTTGCCAAAAATGGCGTGAAAACAACCGCGCTCGGGTCGGTTGGTGTGTCCAACAAAAGAAAAAAGGACTCGCTTCTTTTTTTCCTTGCCGCGTGCGCGTGCGTTTTGTTCGTCGCCGTTTTCGCGTTGTCACCGAAAGGAACGGCCGCGTACGTGGGCAACCTTTTCAGTCCTGGTAGCGCCCGGCGCGTGCTACTTGTTGTGTGTGGAGGCAAGGGGAACGGTAAGTCACGGTTTCGGCCCGGCGGCGGCTTGACGGGCGACGGGTCGATTTCCGGAGTGGACCGCTTCGACAAAGTGTTGTAGGGTACTCTTGGTGATTAGATTAGATTACCCTTTTACGATATCACACAAGTAGTTTTTTTCAATTAAAAAACTTCCTTCCCGACTACCTTTCCACGTTATCCGCGGCGTACCTCGTCGCCGCGTCCAGTACGTTGGCTTTGTTTGTTTCCAAAATCGCGCCGTTCGCGGTCATCTCGTCCAAAATGAAATGCGCCTTTTCCAGGTGAAACATGATGTCGAGTTCGCACACGTTTCCGAAATGCCGATCCAGGGTTTCAACCACCGCGTGTATGAACTCGTAAATCGCTAGCTCGTTTTCGGTGGAATCCACGCCTACCAAGAAGTACAGGCTGGCGTACCGCCGGTAAACCACCTTCACCCCGCGGTGCTCCACGAACGCGCACTGTTTATCCCCGCGGGTTAAACACTTGCGCACGATCTCCCCCTCGATCTGTCTTCGTTCGTCCAGTGGCACGACCTCGTTGTACGACGCCAAACGAGTCTGGCCTTGCTTGTTGACGAGCAGGATGAAACGAATGGTCATTTCTGTTTATCAAGCACGTGCCAGGCGCCAGGTGCGTAGCACCGACTGCTGTGTAGAAAGGGTGAGCACCACGGGGCCCGGTGCTCCAAAAAGAACCTCGGTTTGGCCGGGGATGGAAGGAGGAATTACGCCAATCTCGTGTCTCGACAATCCAGGCTCGGAAGAGAGGAACACGGGCGAGGAAGGCGATAGACAAACGCGGAAAACAGCCTCGAGTTGGCGTGGAGTCGAAGCGCGGCTCACAGGGGTCGCGGAGAGACGCCGAAACGCAGGTGCGCGCCTCGCGAACTGCAGACTACGCATCACTGAAATCTGAAAAAATGGGACCGGCCGAGTTATTCGCGTTGAAGTGACACTCTACTGATTCACTTTTCCACCACCCGCGGCAGATCGTAGGGCGCGACCGCGCGTCTCCCTCGTGATGCCCACCCCAGTGGCGGTGAACGTGTACGACCTGCACGAGTACAACGACTACGCGTTTCTGTTAGGGGTGGGTATTTTCCACAGCGGGCTGGAGGTGCACGGCCGGGAATACGCGTTCGGCGGGCATGACCATGCGTCGAGTGGCATCTTCGAGACCTCACCACGTGAAGCCCCGGCTCCGGCGCGGTTTCGAAGCTCTGTGATCGTGGGGTACACTGACTTGACCCCAGATGAGGTGGGGAACTTGGTGGCGGAGTTTGACCAATCCTTCCACGGCAACCAGTACCACTTGCTGGAACGCAACTGCAACGTGTTCGTGGAGGCGCTTTGTTTCGAGTTAACGGGCGCGGCGCCGCCGGCGTGGGTCAACCGCTTGGCGAGGGTCGCGGTCGCCGCGAACCAGTGCGCGCCGTGCATACTGCCCGCCAGCGTGCGGGCGGTGGCGAGCATTCCGAGCGCGCCTGCGACGCAAAATGGAAATGGAAATGCTTTGGAAATGAGAGACGCTTTGGAAAGCGAAGACGACGACGCGCCGCTTTTGCGCGAGCCGCGGCGCGCCGCGATGAGCAAGCTTTCAAACCGAAACGGGCGATAGCAACCGCTCTTAGATGTTTAGGGTTCAAAGTAGCATAGAGCATAGCGCACAAAGTCGTGCGTGGTGATGAAACACGTGTCCCGAGACGTACTTTTTGTATTTTAATAACAACCGGGAAATGCACATCATATTTAAAGACGCGCGACGTTTCTCGTCGCAATTCTTTCGGAAAGCGGAGTCGTATAGTTTCGCAGTCGCAGTTTTGTTCGAGATAGCCATCCCAGCGTACCAAACCCACCTTAGGGCAGCACCTTTGGTTGCCCAGCTCTGGGTATATTGGGTACGCTTATCAGGTGGAATCAGAACCGTCTCACACCTCCACGTCCGCGCTCGTCTCACGCACGCGGAACACCCACTGGTTGAAAATAACGTCCTCCTCGTTCTCGCCGAATTCCATGTTATCGAAGTTGCGCTGGTCGGGGGTTACGTGGACTAGCTCCCACTTGCCTTGAGCTCTTAGCTGCAAATCCTTGGCGCGGTAGTCGGGGTAGCCGTCGTGTCGCCACATAATAACACACACCCCTCCGGGTTTCGTGACACGCACGAACTCGTCAAGACACTCCGGGTCGTCGACGTAAATCAGCACGCCGTTGCACATCAAGCCGTCGTATTTGTTGCTCGCAAAAGGCCACGGGTATTTCGACATGTCATGCGCCTCGACTTTGTTGTAAATGCCTTTCTTAACCAGGTGCTTCAGCATTCCGGGTGACAGGTCCATGGCGTCGAACTTGGCGGCTTTGTGTCCGCGCGCGCAAATCATGTTCGCCAAAACCCCGGTCCCGGCGCCGACGTCCAACACATCCTTTCCGTGGGGCGGGCAGAACGAAAGAAACGTATCCACGCACGCCTTCGGGGATGCGAAGCCTAGTTTCTCCAGTGAGTCGTGCTCGTACGCATCCGCCCACGTGTCGTACGCGCCCTGGACCTGTTCCTTGGGGGTTTTGAATCGCGAGGACGCGATCTTCTGCCCTTCCAAAGTGGTATCCTCCGCCATCTTGATGGGCGACGCGGGGGACGGCGATTTTTCCGGTGCGCCGGCGCTGGACGACCCAGAGGATTCGCCCCCGATGCTGCACATGGACAACACGGAATCGCTGGTGTGCATCGCGGTCAGTCGCGGTTGCGTTTCCGCCGCGTTCGCGCGTACGGGTTTCGGGACGGTGTTCGACAACGCCGGCATCCGGGACACCGCGTTCGGCGACGCGCCTTTGAGCCGACCGAATTTGTTCAGCGCCGAGCCCGCCAAACCTAAAACCCCAGCCGCGAGCGCCAGGGCCTTTGGAAGCTCTTTCAGTTCCTTCTTACCCTTCCACTTGTTACTTATCTTGGAAGCGAGTAAGCTCACGGACGACAACACCGCAGAGATCGCAGATACACCCTTCAAACGCACGCTTAAGTCCACCGAGCGAGCGCTGCGCATCTCGCCGCTCGCTTCCAGCAGCTTCCTGTAGTACGAGTTTGCGGTGTACACGTTCGTGTTCCCGCCTTGAATTTTGTGTTTCAGTATTTCCCGTATTTCCCTTGTCTGCGCCCCAGAGTCAGGCAAGGTCTTGACCCCGAGTAACACGTTGACAATTGTTTTCGCCTGCAGCTCCGCGATCCGCGGCACCGCGGCGAACCCGAAACACCCGCCCACGAAGTACGCGTCTGGCAAGTTGGGAAGGAAACACCCGAGGTAAAACTCTAACCGGGTTTCGGGTTGCGTGACGTTCGGAGCTCCGTCAACGCTGTTCTTCAAGTAACCGCTTTTCTCCATCTGTTCCCGCAAATACGGGTGCGCGCCCGCGGACAAAGACACGTCGTACCCGGTGCAAAGCACCACGGTGTCGAACGAGCCACTGCTGCCGTCGGCGAAGTCGACGCGGGCGCCGTCCACGGATCGCACGCCCTCGCATTTCACGCGGATCGCGCCGTGCGCGACGAGCGGGTAGAACTCGTCTGACACGACGATTCGGCGGTTCAGCGGCGGGTTGCTTGGTTTCAAGCCGTGTTTTGATAGGGAACCCACTTTCAGTTTGAACGATACGCGTGCAAAAAGGTTGCGCAGCCACAGCGGCGCACTGGCGCCGGCGCCGCACAGCCGCAGCGATTTGCCAAACGCGCCGTGCCGCGTCCACACCCAATCCGGGTCGCTCCTGTAACAAACGGTGGTTGATTTCGAAACGCGGGCCAAGTCAACCGCGATTTCGATGCCGGACGACCCGCCACCGACGACAAGCACGTCCTTGCCGTGGAACGGAGCAGAGTCGTAGTACTCGCTGGAGTGAATCAGTCCGCCGGCGGGGAAGGACGGACCGAACCGTTTCACAAGCCCCGCGGGAAACTTGGGCTTGCCGAGCGCGCCGGTGCACACGATGAGGTGCTCGCACCGGACGACTCGGCCGGTGGATAAAGTGACGATCCAGTCCGTTTGAGTGTGACCATTTTTGGAGTCAGTACCGTCCTTCGATTCAACCGTGTCCTTCACCGCGCTGACCACTTCCACTCCGAGGGAAACTTTGCTGCGCAGGTTGTGTTCCGTCACAAACTTTTCAACGTACCGCTCCACCGCTTTCGCGTCGGGAAAATCCGGAACCCCCGAAGGCCACTCCGTTCCGGACAGCGTAAAGTCGTCCCTGTGCTGCTGCAACCGCACGTTCTTGTAAGTGTGGTTCCACACCCCGCCGACCAGGTCAGTGCGCTCAAACGCGTGCGCGTCTATGCCGTGATCTTGGCAAATCTTCACCACGGTGAGACCCGCGATGCCGCCGCCTATCACGACGACTTGGTGTCGATCACGGTGCGTAGGGGTACTTGTGGTGTTTGCGTTGGGAGGGCACATTCCGTTGGCGTGATTTGCGTGTTAATCAAGTGGTGGCCACGAAGGGAGGTATCGGGACGGATACGGGAGGGTACGCGTGGTTCGACGAGGTGCAGCAGGGCGCTGACGAGGCTCGGAGAAGAGCTGTTTTCGCGGGCCTTCGGGGCAGGGCGGCGTTGGGCGCGGACGCAGGCGCTAACAACGCTTTCGGCACGACCTGAAGTCGCGAGGAAAGGCAGTCAGAGCGCGTACTATCGCACGCACGGGTGGTTTCCGTGAGTTAACGTTGACAGCGGGGTGGCCTCAGCGCTGCGGCTGCGCAGGCGAATGTGTGATGGCCAAATACTTTATCTACCTGTGAAAGGGGGAGTCAAATCGAATAACAACAATAGTGGCCAAAAATCGAGGTTGACATCGATTTGTATGGGCAAACCAGCATGGAAATCGCCTAAAAGATTGCCAAAGAGCTCGTTCTGCTTGCCGCCCCCCCAAAAAGAATAACTTCCGCTTTTTTGGCGGGTACTTCTTTCTCCCGCCGAAGCGGAGAACAATTTTGCGGAAATAAAAATAAAGAAACACTTCCAACAACACATCAACACGTCAACACGGTATTAATACTTCTTTCTCCCGCCGAAGCGCGAGCAATAAAAATAGTCTACATAAAGAATGAATGGCATCCAACGCAACACATCAACACGTCAACACGTCAACGCACCCCATCCGCGTCTCGTTTCACGACGTCGTTCAGGGTTTTCAGCACCTTCCCGTTGGCGTTCCAGAACCCGGATGCAACGGTGTACGGCACGTCGTGGTCCATGCAGAGTTTCTTGACGCGTTGAGATATTTTGGGCAGGTAGTCTCGCGGCATCAAAGGAAACAGGTGGTGTTCTATTTGCAGCTCCAACCCGCCGTAGTACCAGGCAAAAAAACCAGCCTCGATGTTCAGCGTGGTGGTGCATTGAAACCGAAGAAACCCCATTGAAACCGCATCACCGAACTCAAGCATGGGCATCGGGTAGTGGTTCATGTTGAGAATCAGGTGTAACACCCCGCACGTCGCGTTGCTCACGACGAAAAAAGCCACCCGCGCGCGCGACCCGTCCACCGCGAGTAACAACGCCGCGTTGTACAAAACGTACCCAAACATCAACAAAGTGTCCAGTGCTTTTTCTCCGCTCGGCGCTTTTATGATCGATATGACGTGCAGATTCACCCTGCCCACAAAGACGCATATGGGGACGTAGTAAAACGCCTGGAAGTTCACGAAGAACCGCGCGCGCCGCGACAGCTTTTGGGTCATCGAGACGTGCGGGCACAGCACGGGTTCCGACCCGGCGCTTGGGTCGCCTTCCGGCCCAATAACTTGGGTACATGCGTGGTGTTCGCAGTGCTCCTGGTTCCACCACCCCGCGCCGACGCCCCCGATCAGGGTTCCTAACACCGAGCCCAGTTTTTTATCCACCGAAGTGTGCCGCGTCACCGAACGGTGACACGCGTCGTGCGCCAGCAAAAGCGACTGTTGCCAGAACAAACCGAGCGCCGCGGCGCCGAGCACGACCCACTCGCGCCACACGAACGTCAGCCACATCGCGATCCCCAGGATGAGAAGCATGCGGGCCAGTTGGCCAAGCACCGCGCACGCGTTAGACTCGAACGCGCCTTCGTTCCACAGCTCGTCGCGCAACGCCCGGAACGCCGTGGTTTCTCGCGCCGTGGAAGAAGACGTATCAGGGTCGAATTCGTCCCCGTCCCCGACCCCGTCCCCGACCCCGCCGACGTCGAACGCGCGTAGTTTCTTGGTAACCTCCGGGCCGTGAAACGCGTGGAAAACGTCACTCGCATCGCGGCCTCGGTACCTGCGCAGCAACGAAGAACCCCCGGGGTGCGAGTTCACCCAACCCGACACGTCGTGCACGCGGTCGTCGATCACGATGAGCAACCGATCGCCGTGCGTGATTGATTTCGATAGGTCGGTGTTCGTGAATCGTTTCATGGTGTCGTGACGTGGCTCAATCCAGCATGGTGCGTGCGCTTTGTGCGACTACGATGTGCGCGTTACTCGCGATGCAGGTTCGGCCGAAACGCCACGACGTCGCTTCTGACCGACCGACGAAGTGACAATGTACCCGTCCGGTCATCTCCTTTTCCAGGACTTATTCTTTTTGCGGCCACGTTCAACATCGCGCATCGCGACTGATCGCAACCCGAAACGACGAGTTAAGCGGTCTTCTGGTTATGACTCCCCAAAACGGTCCATACATACCCCACCAGATATTTTTTCCTTTTTTTCGTCGTTTTCCTGAACCCACGCCGCCCACCGCGAAAGCGCCCGGCGTCGCCTGGTGTTTAACGCCACGGACTTGGCGAGTCGACGTTTATCAAGTCGAAACGTAACCACGAACGTGTTTCGCCCTAAACACAATCACGAAACACCGACGGGAAGGACGGTTTCACCGAGAGTAGCTGTCGCCGAGTCGAAAATAAGGTTACACTTTTACCGAAAAACTTTCTGAGGAAAGAAACGCGCGCCGTCCGTAGTAATAGACCACCGTAGGTCCCTATTAATGCACTATCGTAGGTCCTGTGACGCGCTCGTCACGATGTATTCATGATGCGTGGAAGCTTTCTTTCAGAACACAAACTCACAGGCGTTCTTGATACTAAAAGAGTCATACCAGTTCTTGATACTAAAACCGTCACACCACCGTTGTTTAATACTCGGCCCAGCCCCCGATTCTTTTCTTCGTGTCACCCGCCGGCGTCGCGCCGGTCGCGACGTACCGGTCCACCAAGTCATCCGTCTTGTCCCGTCGTTCGCCTTTCGCGCGGCGGCCTTCAGGCCCCGTGGCTAAACCTCGGCGGCTTTTCTCGGAAGGACCGTCTCCGTGTGGGGTGTCGTCGCGCGCGCGCTTTTGCGATTGTTTCGCGGCGCCAGCGGGTTTTTCATTCGCGGGTTTTGGTTTCGTGACGGGCGGAGCGCGCTTCTTGGTCTCTTTTTTGAAAGATGGTGTTTTCGTCGTAACGCCCGTCGTAACGCTCGCGACGCCACCATCACTCAGTACCCGCGCAACACCACCGTCAGTACCTCCCGCATCACCCGAAAGCACCCCGCTCGTTTTCTTCTGTTTGTTCGCCCACGGCTTTTTCACCGATGTCTCGTCGCCGTCTTTTTCCCGGGTCCGGCGTTTCTGCCCGCGCGTCTTTTTCCCGTCCTCCGCCGCTTTTCTAGCCAACCCGTCCAGCGCGCTGGCCTCCACCCGATCTCGCTGCGCCTTGTCCAGGGCGTCCCTTCGTCGCTCCAGTTTCCGTACCGCCCGCGCGTCTTCCACCGCGAACTCCACAATAGGCCGGCGCGTCGTTTCGAAGATCGTCGGGTTGTTGTTCAGCTCGCGCAGCGCAACCTGATAGTAAAAAAATAAATGTCAGTCTCGTATGGGCAATCAGGGAGGCGGAATGTGGTGGGTGGGAAATACTTACCAGGGCGTGTTCGTGCTCCGCAAACTCCACGAAACCGATCCCTCGCGACTTCGGGTTCCCCGCCTCGTCGTGCCGGTTCGGGTCGAACAGAAGCTTGGCGTGTAGTACCCGCGGGGTTTGTTTCGTCGCGCGTTGCGTTACCGCGTCGAAAAACACTTTTTTTAGCGCCTTCTGGTCCATCTCGAGTGGCACGTTCCTGACTTGCAAACGAGTCTGTTTTTGTGAAAGAAAAGGGTCAGTCTTGTAAGACCGCGTGTATTACGTAGTTACGATGTAATTACGGGCGGTCAATCGGCCGAGGTGATAACCGTCCGTTCTGGTACGAGTATGGGCAAGCGCAGTGTGTGTCGGATTTGGGAAATACCACGTCATACGTACTTTCGAAATGAAAAAGTTTGGGTTTTTCAGTTTCATCGCCTGTTCCTCCTTGGCGCGCCGTCGTTTTTGAATATCCGTTTGGGAAACCCCGCGAGCCGCGGGGCCTTCTTCGTGCACCACGCCTTCCGACGCGAGGTAAAGGTTCCTGTTGTCCCGTGGGGTGTCTTTGTCCCGGTGCGTCCTGCCGGTCAGTTCTTTCGACCGTTTGGTGGCGAGGTCCGCCGCTTCCGACGCGCTCACGGCGAGCGCGATGGAGAGGCGCCGGCCCGCCATTTTAACGCCGCCCAGTTCCTCCGCCTCCGACGCGGCAACCGCGCTTCGCGCGCCTTTCATTTCGTGGAAATCCACAAACGCGGTTCCCTTAGCTCTACCCGTGGCTTTGTCCATCACGAGCCGGCACGACCTCACCGCGCCGAAAACTCGCATTTTCTCGTACACCTCGTTTTTAGTGCACTCCGCCGGGACGTCGCGGATGAACACGGACGCGCCTCGTATGGGTTCCGCCGGTCGCTTCGACGACCCGAGCAACGGGGGAGGGGCGTCGGAATCGGAATCGGAACCGCCAGCCACCGCGTGTGCTTCTTTCGCCCGCGCAGCAGCTTTCAAATTGTTCTTTTTCTCCCTCTCGGCGATCTTTTCCGCGATTCGTTTTTCCCTCGCCAGCTCCCGCGCCTCTCGCCGCGTTCCCCCGCGCTTCGTGTCCAGCGCCGCGCTCTCCGCTGGGTTCTCCCCAGCGTCGGGGTGGTCTATCACGCGTAACATGACTCGGCGTGTCATGTCGTCGTCTTCCGCGGTGGGGGCGACGACCGGAATTAAGGCCGCCGCGTCGGTGTCGCTGTCAGAGCCTGAGCCGTCATCGGAAGCCGAATCGTCGTCCGATCCGGAGTATACCTTGTCTTCGTCGGAGTCGCTGTCATCCGAAGACGCCTCGTCGCTCTCCGACCCGCTCGACCCGCTCTCCATGTCCTCCGACCCATCAGACCCATCCTCCGACCCGCTCTCCTCGTCCTCCTCGTCACTAACCTCCGCCGCCTCCGCCTCCGCCTCCGCCTTCGCCTTCGCCTCCGCGTACGTGTGCTTCGACAGCGCCCAGTCAACGGCGACCGGCCGGCCCGCGATAGAAACGCCGTTCACCAAAGACACGGCTTTCTCGGCGTGCGCCTTTTTCGTGTACGCCGCGAACGCGAACCCTTTGGGTTTCCGGTGAAAGTCCCTCGGGACGGTGAGGTCCCACACGAACCCGGCTTTGCTACACGCGTTTCTTATGTCCTCGTCCGTCGCTTTGAAGTTCAGGTTGCGGATAATAACCCGCCAGCTTTTCGGCTTGGCGCCTTCGCACCCGCCAAGCGCCCTCGCCCATAAAAGGGACGCCGACGCGTGCGAAGCGTTAACTCCCACTTGGCCTTCAGGAGCCGCACCTCCCGAAGACGCACCCAACGCGCCTTCCTTGATCCTCGCCTGCACCTTCTGCTGTTTCCTTTTCCCCACCCCGGGCATGGCGCGGTGCAGCATTGTCACCGCTTTCTGCGCTGCCGTCTCCGACGTGTACACCACGATGACCACGCCGCGCGTCGCGCCGTCGTGCCGCAGCTTCGTTAAGTCCACCACTACCTTCGGCGCCGGGGATAGGATCTCCTCCACGCCCCCGCACTGTCTTGCCAAAGCCATCGCCGCCTCCGGGTCGATGCCGTCGGGCTCGCCGGACAGTTTCAGGCCGGCGATGGCGACGGACCGCGCGGCGCGCTTTGCGACGAGCGCGGGATGCGCCGCGTCGGCTTCGTCGTCGGCGCCTCGCTTGCGTCGTGCGACCCGAGGCGCGCCTGCCACCCCGGGGGCACCACCACCCAGTGGCCTGCCGGACACGGAAACCGCTCCTGTTTTGGGCCGGGAAGCATCAGCGGCTATGGTTTTCGGAGCGTCGCTGTCGCTTTCGGCTCCGCCGTCGTCCACGGCAGACGGGGGCGGATGGTCGTGTTCGCCGCCGCCGCCGCCGCCGGTGGTCGTGCCATCTGCCTTGGTATCGCCCTTCGCGGACGGCTTTTGCTTCGCGATGTCAATAGTCACACACCGCCCGTCGATTTTGTGCGTCTTGCTAAGCCCCACCGCCGCAGCGGCGTCCTCCGCGAGCGCGAACTGCACGAACCCGAACCCCTTGCTCGCGCCTCCCGTGCCTTTCTCCGCCACGATGAACGCTTCCTTGACCGGGCCGATCTCGCCGAACGCGGCTTCCAGGCCGGCGTCGGTGCACGTGTACGGCAAGTTACGCACGAAAACGGTGGTGGGGCCTCCCATCGTGACAACCAAACGACCGGCGCCGGGGTTTCGTCTAGGGGTCGCGCGTGCCTCTCGCTGTGGTAGCAGGACGCGCGACGGGTGAAAGAATGAAAAAAAGCGGTCGGTCAAGCATCCTATGAAACTCGTCTATCAAGTGCAACCATCTCATCGCTTCGGCGATCAACTTTGAAAGCAAACACGCGTGCGTTCATTATTTTTTCCGTGCGATTCAGTTGTGCCAGGTTGGATTACACGTATCGTATCGAGCGACACCGACACTTCATCACGCGCAACCCGCTTGAACTCGTCACGATGGCCTCCATGACCATGTCCGCCTCGCTCGTCTCCCAGCGACTCGTCGCCCGCAAGGCCACGGCAAATCGCCGCACGCGTGACGTCCGGGTAAGTGCCTTCCCACGAGTCGCGATCGAGGGAATCTAATCTGATTTGCAAACACACGACAGTCACACGACAAGTAACAGTGCCCGAGATGCACAACCAGACTCAGACTCGGAGACGCACCACGAGACTCTGACCAAACCTCTTTTCGTGTGTCCCCCAACCCCCAGGTCCTCGCCGCGGCTAAGCAAACGAAGCCCAAGGTGATTGGCAAGGCCGCGGAGCTGCGTTTGATCGGCAAAGCCGTGACCGCGCTTGAGGAGCTCGGGCTTCTGGGCATCGCGGACAGCATATCGCTCTCGCAAATCGAAAAAGCTGGTTTGTTGTCGAAAGGCGAAGCCCTCATTTACGACCGAGGCGCGCCGAACACGATTTTCACCCTAGGGTTACTCCTCGCCGCCGCCGGTGCCGGCGCGGTGTACGCCATTCCGGACGACACCGCGGCGCAAATCACGGCGCAGGTACTCGTGGCCGGCGTCGCCGTCATCGGATTCGGCGCCTGCATCAGCGGCTCGAGCCTGCTGAAGAAACTGCAAAACTAAAAGCGCGCGTTTCGATGGAAGCGTGATGTGGGGTTGTACGTGGGGTTGTGTTGGGGTTGTACCTGAATTAAGGCGGTTGGTATGATCATACACCACGAGTTATAATACAACAGACTGAAGTTTAGTCGCACCTAGACCGCGGCACCTAGACCGCTACGCCCCCGGGCCCGGGACCTCGCCGGTTGCGTCGTACCACCGCCCCGCGGTGGGAAGGAAGGTACACTTCGTACCTTCCTTATTTTTGGTGACTCCTGATGTGTTGTTTGTATTTCCGCAACCGTCGTTTCCGAAAAAACGCACCCGCGTCGTCGCCGCGGATGCGTCGTCCGACCGAAACGCGGTGAAGTGTAAGTGCGGCTCCGGAGAGAACCCCACCGACCCGGATTCGCATATCTTCGTGCCGGCCTTGACGAAATCACCGACACTGACGCAAACGCTGCCGGCGTTGACGTGCACGTACTCGACGAACAAATCGCCGCCTCTTCTGTGTTGTTTTTCTCCCTTTTTTAAGGGTGGGTTTTTTTTTGTCCCGGTTGCGATTGTCGACGGCGTCGACGGCGTCGTTGATGGCGTCGCGCCGTCATCAATTTCGTCACAAAAATCACCACCATCAGTCAAAATTTTGAGCATCACGCTGTTCCACTTGAACAGATTCGCAGTCGCGATTCCACTGCAGGTTTCGTCATCCTTGACCGTCACCACACGCGCGTCGGCGACGGCGAGTAAATCCGTCCCGACCGGACACCGAAAATCAATCGCGTGCGTGTTCCCCGCGAAGAAATGCGTCAGGTGTCCGTTTTCGCCTTGCGTACACAGATACGGCCCGCCTTTGAGTGGAAACCGCATTAATTTTGTGTGTGTGTCTTCCGGTGTTGGGTGTTCGCTCCAGTCCTGGACGTCGCTGTCTATTTCCGATGTCGGGTCCGTAAGCGTCGCGGCGTGCAAAATCGCGCGCGGCGGAAGCAGAAGTATGAAAGTCACGCACGCTCGTTCCACGCCTTGCGAACTCACGGTGCGGCCTTGTGTGTGCGCCGTCCCGTCTTTCTTCAAAACCGGGTGGTCGTACACGGTGATGTACGCTACTCGTTGCTTGCCCGTGGCGTTCACCACGGACAACGTCCCGGACTCAGGGTCCACGGCGAGGTCGGGAAACACCGCGCCGCGGTCGTAGTCCCTCAGGTCGATGAGTTCAGACCCAAGCGCCCACGGCACGTTCACCGAATGCGCGATGACGCACCCCGGGCCCGCGTCAGCCACGAAGTTACGAGGCTCCGACGGCACGCACCCAATTCCGTCCGAAACCGAAACTTTCGGAGGTTTCCCTCGCCGCGTAGACCCGCCCTTCGCCCGGCGTCGCATGCTGGCGGGCGCCGACGCGCCTGCGCTACTGGATGTCTCTCGGCGGCTTTTTTCCTTTTCCAAGAATACCGTCAAGGATAAACGTCGATGACGTCGACTCTTGTGCCAGAGCTCGCCGCGTCGCGGGTGATGGCGTCCACCGCGATGGCGTCCAAGGCGGGTTTGGTGATGGGTGGGCGTGCGCCGCGCCCTATGCGGTGTCCCACGCGCGCGGTCGCGACGAGCGCGAGTCGACGCGCCGGTTACGCCTCCACGTCGTGTTCCGCGACGGCGACATCACGACTTGACGTCCCGGACGCCGAGGAGGACGACGAGGATGAGGACGAGCCTGCGAACCGCGAACCCACGCCAGCGGAGCTGGATGCGGAAGCGAGGGTGTTGTTGCAATGGCCTGAGCTCTCAGCGCAGGTCAGGGCGTTCACCGCGACGACGTTGGGGTACCGATCCTGCGATCCCGTGCTTGCGTTAGGCGTCGACTTTGAGGACTCTCAAAGGCTTCTTGACGAAACCTCAGGCGCGGCTGCACTACGGGAATCAGGTTCGTTCCCACGGGAGGTGTTTGTAGGTACGCGGGATATCAGGCCGTGGGTGCTCGGCGCGACACGAGGACGGGTGTTATCCGGTGCGTCCCTGGCGGACATAGCCACCACCGTGAACGCGGGGAACGTCGTGTGGAGGGCGATTTGCGGAAGCACTGTCGAACAAAAAGACGAAAAAACAGAAACGCTCGCGTCGCTCAAGCGTCTCGCGATTCCGTTGACTTTACTGGACACCGCTTTGGAGCCCGAAATCGGTCGGTGCGTCACAGTACCCGGTGGCAACGTCAAGGACGAGGCGAGTGATTTGCTGGGAAAAATACGAGAAGAACGCCGGTTGTGCGAACAAGAACTGCGAACTTTGTTACTTGAAAAGGCAAACTACTTGGCGCGCAAAAACTTCGCCGAGCGCGCGCAGGTGGTTTCGAGGCTGGGACGCGAGTGCATACCCATGAAAGCCGGTTCCCAGAGTGAGATGGAGGGCGTGGTTTTGGGCGTGTCCGGAACCGGCGCCACGGTGTTCAAGGAACCAATCGAAGCCACGCCCCTGAACAACCGGCTAATGGAACTCGGCGCGGAGGAAGAAGCGGAGGTGGAGTTGATTTTGAAACGGCTCACCTCGTTGGTGATGGGGAGGGACGAGGGAAAGGGCTTGCTCGACGCCACGGAAGCGCTGGCCAGAATCGACCTCGCCAACGCCCGAGCGGAGCACTCGGAGTGGCTCTCCGGGTGCGCCCCGACCTTGTTCGAGGTGAGTCACGCGGGTGCCACGAATAATGTGCAGTCACTTTCGGGAGCCACGAACGCATCGCCCGGAAGTAACTCAACCGTGTTTCTGCCCGGCATGCAGCACCCGCTTTTGTTGCAGCCGCGGTTGACAAAGCTGCCCCGGGGGGGGGAGGTTGGCAAGGACGAGGAGGTTGCTGGGTGGGACGACGCTACGGGGCCGAGCGCGAGCACGGCGGGAGACGATGCACTGGACGATTCGGAGGAAGACGAATCGTCGCGAGTGCAAACGCGCGCCGAGGCCCGGGACGTGGTGCCGGTTGATTTCAATCCGCCGAGCGAAACGCGGCTCGTCGCCATCACCGGCCCGAACACGGGCGGCAAAACCGCATCGTTGAAAGCCTTGGGGCTTTTCCTTCTCATGGCGAGGGCAGGGTTACACCTGCCCACGGACGCAACAAAACAGGCGCGGGTGCCTTGGACATCGCGGGTGCTCGCTGATTTGGGGGACGCGCAGAGTTTGGCACTGGACGGCGGGTTGTCGACGTTTTCCGCGCACCTCACGCGCTTGCGCCGAATTCTCGCCGCCGCCGCGGACACGGCGGACAGCGTGGTCGTGCTTCTTGACGAACCGGGCGGGGGCACGGACCCGGCGGAAGGCGCCGCCCTCGCGGTGGCGGTGCTGAAGGCGTCCGCGAGCCGAGCCGCGCTAACCGTGGCAACGAGCCACTACGAAGAGGTCAAGGCGATGGCGGTGGGAAACGCGGACGAGGTGTTGAGCGTTTCCGAAACCGAAACCGGGGTGGACACAGACGAGATAACTCGAGACCTTTCCTCGAAACACGCGGCGCCGTTTCCGGGCGCTGCGAACGCGGCTGTTGAGTTCGACACGAAAACGCTTCGCCCGACGTACCGTTTGCTGTGGGGCGTTTCTGGCGAGTCCAACGCCCTAGCCGTGGCAAGAGGGCTGGGTTTAGAGGACAGCCTCGCGGACGCGGCGGAACGGCGGTGGCGGCGCAGCCGCGGCGCGAGCGGCGCCGAGCAGGGCGCCGGCGACGGTAAGAGCGTCGCCGGCGAGGACCTCGCGGACTTGGCGGTTGCGCTGAAAAAAGAGCGTGATGTACAGCAGATTCGCGCGATACAGGCGGCGACCGCGCTGAGTCGCACCAGAGACTTACACGCAGATGTTTTGTCCAGAGGCGCCGCTCGGCTAAACCTACGAACGTCGCTCGCGGTTGAGGCGGCGTTCGAGCGAGGCGTCAAGGGCGCGACGGTCGCAAAAGCAACTCTCGTCGCCGTGGATACCAGGGAGGCGCTTGATTCCGTGGCGGATTTGCTGATGCCTGACGGGTGGATGTTGGACGTACACACGGGAGATGCCGTTCCCGGGCGCCAGCGACGACGACGAAACAAACGACCGGCGTCAGTGGACCTGAAGGAGTCGCGAGACGACAACGGCGTTTCCTTCGACTCTTTCGACTCCTTCGACGACGACACCGTCGCGTGGCTCCCGCGTGTCGGCGCGAAGGTGACGGTGCGGCGAATGGGTGATGCGGAGGCGGAGGTAGTTGAGCTGGATGCAAGCGCGGGAGAGGTAGTGGTGCGCATGGGGAGCATCACCACGCGCGCGCCGCTAACGGGCGTTTCGCCCGTGATGGGCAAGAAATAGACGAGCTCGACTCAGGACTGCAATCCGAAATTATTTAGGAAAACGCATCTTCTCGGAAGCCACGACACAACGACGCGCGCACGACACCCACACGTATCGCGATGCTCTTCGACGCTGTGCGCGGTGTGATAACTCGCGCGTTCAAGAGAAAGCGCGATACTCACGACTGCGAGGCCATCCCCGGCCTTCTCGATGACATCGTCGTCACGCACGTTCTCAGATCTGAACATTACGACGACCCCGCAGATCTCGCACGGCTCCGAGTGGTGAGCCATTCGATGCGCGAGGCGGTGGCAGATACGGGGCTTCGGCTTGAAGAGATTGATGTGCAGAAGGCCGTGATGATCGGATGTTTAAGCGCACTGAGGCGCTTGCATCGGTGTGGTCGTCTGTCGAGGAAAGAACGCCTGTGCGAGGCAGCGGCGAGGACTGGACAGCTCGAAGAGCTGAAGTTGTTGCGCGCGGACGGCTGCCCGTGGGACGCGTATACGTGCGCGGTCGCGGCGCTGGGCGGGCACATGGAGTTGCTGCAGTGGTTGCACGCGAACGGATGCCCACGGGATGCGAACACGTGCACGTGGGCGGCGGAGTACGGGCACTTCGAGATGCTGCAGTGGGCGCACGCGAACGGCTGTCCGTGGGACGAGAACACGTGCGCGGTCGCGGCACTGGGCGGGGGACATGGAGATGCTGCAGTGGTTGCACGCTAACGGCTGTCCAGTGGACGAGGGAACGTGTTCCTCCGCGGCGTTTTCTGTAGACCTCGAGGTGCTGCAGTGGGCGCACGCGAACGGATGCCCATGGGATGCGAACACGTGCACGTGGGCGGCGGAGTACGGGCACTTCGAGATGCTGCAGTGGTTGCGCATAAACGGCTGCCCGTGGGACGAGGAGACGTGCGCAAACGCGGGGCGTGGAGGGGAACTGGAAGTGCTGCAGTGGTTGCGCGCGAACGGCTGCCCGTGGGACGAGGGGACGTGCGAGTGGCGGCGTTTGGTGATAACCTTGAGTTGCTGCAGTGGGCACGTGCAAACGGCTGCCCGTGGAACCAGAAAACGTGCGGAAAGGCAGCGTTGAGAGGACACCTCGATGTGCTGCAGTGGGCACGCGCGAATGGGTGCCCGTGGGATGCGGAGACGTGCGCGCACGCGGCGTGGCACGGGCACCTCGATGTGCTGCAGTGGGCGCGCGCAAACGGCTGTCCGTGGGACGAGAGGACGCTCGCGCTGGCGTCGGCGAATTCGCACTTCAAGGTGGTTGAATGGGCAGTAGCGAACGGCGCACCGGTCGCCAGCGACTTCGATGAGGACTCCGATGAGGACTCCGACGAGGACTCAGATGAGGACTCCGACGAGGACTCAGATGAGGACTCCGATGAGGACTCAGATGAGGACTCCGATGAGGACTCAGATGAGGACTCCGACGAGGACTCAGATGAGGACTCCGATGAGGACTCCGATGAGGACTCCGATGAGGACTCAGATGAGGACTCAGACGAAACACTGGGCCCATGAGACTAGGAAGGTTGAGATGGACGACGTAGGACGCGTAATAGATGGCGAACGCGTAATAGATGGCGAACGAGACAAGACGAGACGAGACGAGACGAACGAGACGAACGAGACGAGACGAGACGAAAAATAAAACGCGTTTGTGTGATAATAAATACATCCCGCTCACGCGACGCTCATCGCCTTCCACTCCCGTGCCGCGGCTTCCAGCAGCTTAACGCCGTTCCCATCCGGGTCGCCGTTCGCCAGCGTTTCCGGGGTCACCGTGGCGGGAGGCTGGAACAACGTCGCGTCGTTCTCTGCGTCCCGATCGAAATCCGCAACCACCAAAGCTTTCCCCGCAATCTCCAAAAGCCAAGCCTCCGGATCCGCCGCGATTGGCGCCAGCGTCGCCGCCGAACGCGCGCGGTACTCGAGCCTCACCCCAGCGGAAGATGCGAACAAAACACAAAGCAGGTGTTCCCCGTTCCACGTCACCGCGGCGAACCGTTCGCACGCCGCGAGGGAAGGGCCTAGGGCGTACCCGCCGCACTTGGCGAACGGCGTAGCGCGGTTTCGCGCGGGCGCGGCGCGAGGGTTCTTTTTAAAACCCGAACCGGTTTCGGTTTCGGTTGTTTCCTCCGCGCTCATCGCCGCGACTGCGACTAAAAGAACCGCCCTTTGGCGATCCGGCGCATCCAACACTCGCGACGCGCTGGACGGTTCAGGCAAACAATACCCCTCCCGTCGCGCCGCGCAAAGGTCCACCGTACACCCAAACTCGAAGGAAAAAGGTGTAGAACACCAAAGCGCGTCGAACTCGTTTGGTTTGCGTCGCAGCGAACCGTCGGCGCGCAACAGGTGCGACGGCGGAATTTTGTACGCAAAACACCGCAGCGCGGGTTGCGCGTCGCCGTGTTGGTTCGTTTGTCCGTTTTGGTTTTCTGTTCCGCTTTGCGGTGTCGGGTACGTAACCACTGGTCTCAACGCGACCTGTCCAAACCCACCAACCCTTACCTCAATCTCAACAAAGCACTCCTCATCCACCCCAACGCCCGACCGCGAAACGGTTTGCCCGACGTGCCCCGCGTTTCCCGGAACCGACGCGAAGCCTGCGCCGCCGTCGGCGCCGACGCCCGGGACGCCAACCACGTCACGCGCCCGGGACGCGGCTTTGGCCTTCGCGCTGTCCCCGCCAAGTTCCAGCACCACGGAAGCCGCCCCGTTGGCGAACACACACGGGCCGTGCGTCCCCACAACAAGCGTCCCCGCCAAACCGGACGCCCCAGAGGCGCCCGCTTCGTTTGACGCCGGCGGCGCGACGCACCGAAACACGACGCGCGCGGTTCGCGTTTGCGGAAACGCCACGTGTGACCCCTCGATCCACACCGGGTCGCAAGGGCCGGTAAGGGGCGTGGGGCCGGAGGATAGGTTTTGTGTTTTTAAGCCTGTTTCAAGAGAATAACGTGGTGTCGCCACTGTGTTCAATGGTGTGTCGTTTTTCGGTCCCAAATTTCGGTCCCGGCGGTCCGCCCTGGCCACGGACAAAGTCGCCGCCTCGGCGCCGTTTCTCGCCGAGACAAGCGTCGCGAAATCAGCGCTTTGCGCCGCCGCAGAATTTCCCGCTTCCCGCGTTGCCAAGACAGTCTCGCCCGACACATACCTTCGTGCGGAACTCGTGCCGTCAGAAGAGAGCAGGTGCGCGAGCATAACAGGCGGCGGCACAAGGGTGGGGCGCGATGCGGAATCGGAGAACGAATCGGGAATCAACGAGTTTCCAGCGTTTGCAAGCGACGCGTTTCGCAGCCTTTGCGCGAGGTGTCGCGCGCGCGAGGTCAGCGCCGGCCCGGCGCTCTCCTCGAACCCGCCGCTTCGCAAAGCCCCCTCAAGCAACGCACTCAGGGTTGGAGACAGCGACGGGCACCGGTTTCCAAGAAGCTCGACGCACGCCAGCCCAACAGCGCACGTGGCTTCGGGGGAAACGTGAGAAAGTTCCGAGGACGTGTCATTCGAACCGGTTTTTCCAAACATGGACCCCGCCGTTCTCTGCGCCGCCGCGTTTTGAACCCTCCGCGCCCGGAACGCGGCGCCGCCTGAAACAAGCGCCTCTACCATTTCAATCACGACCGGTCCGTGAGGCCCGCCTTTTGACCCAGCCGCGCGCTCGCGTGCGCGTGATAAGTTTTCGTCACCCGAATCGTCTGGGAAATTTTCGTTTGGGAAATCCAAGTGCGCGCACGCGACGTACGCCACGCTCGCCGACGCGGCGTCGTCCGCTAAACCGCTTTTCTGCGCCAAAACGGTTTCCTGCACCAGCGCTGCTAGCACTCGTTGCGCTGCGGCATGCACTCCAGGCGCTTCCGGACGCTTGGCTTCCGCAACAGCGACCCTGGTCGCCGCACACAGGTGCGCAATCAAGCGCGTGGCGGAGTCGCACGCCGCCCGCCGCCCGCCCGTCGCGCTCGTCGGCCACAGCGCCGCGCGCCGCAGCGTCGCCGCCGCTTCCAGCGCGACTTGACACCACCCCGCGTTTCGTTCCGCCTGCTTTTCTTTTTCGTGCGCAAACCCGTGTTTCAAGCCCGGCCGCAAACGGAGCACCGCCTCCACCGCGCACACCGCGAGTTCCTCGCGGAACTGTGGCGCGCGCGCGTTCGCGACGGCGCGCGCGGCGTCTCGGTACAGTCTGTGTACCGCGCGAGCCGTGTCACCCGCTTGTTGCATTTTCTTTGATGCTTTCGAGCTCGACGACACGGCCGTTCCGTTATTGGTCCCAAACGTCGAATCGTTTGTTAAATCGGGGTCGATAACGCACGCTTTCGCGGCGCGTTCCGCCGCGAACACAGCGCGCTCCGCGGCAACCCGGATGACGCAATCATCCACCATCAACCCGCCGATGATCTCGCCGAGCGGGGTCATCACCACGATCGCCTCCGGGTGCGTTCGCAAGGACGCGTGCGTGGTGAGCGCGCGCGCCGTGATTGCGACCCGCGCGTCCCGCGCGTTTGGCAAACCCCGCTTGCATTCCGTCACCAAAACGCGAATCGCCCTTAGCGGCTGCGAAATAGGCATCGAGGGCAGGGCATCCGCCACGGCGAGAAGAAAGGAGGCACACGACAACGGCGCGATGGCGCCACCCGCCCGCCGGGGTAAACGAGGCGTTTCCCTGGGTAACTCCTTGCCCGGTTTTTTGGCGGTTTCTTTTTCGGTTTTGGTAGTTGTGTTCGTGTCGTCTCCGAGGTGGAGGTGTCCAATCTCTGGAAGGGTCGTTTTTGACGTCACGACAGGCGCTACAGATTGCTTTTTCGTCTTACCCTTGCCGTCGAAAGCCTCACACGCGACGACCGCATCCAAAGTTACCCGCGCCGCGATTTGTGCGTCGTCGTTCAGCTCGGGAACCGCGTTCGACGCCACCTGAGTGTTAAAAAAAGAGTCAGTCCCGTATGGGCAATCGCAGAGGCGGAATGTGGTGATTGGGAAAGGCCCTTACCACCGAGAAAAGCGCGCTCGACCCTGTTTGGACCCAGTCCAAAGGCATTGACTGTTTGGGCAGGCACCCGGAGAGCGCCAGTAACCCAGCGCCGCCCGCGAGCGCGCAAATAGGGTCGATCCCGCGACCGCGGTGCGGCCCGTTTTGCGAAGCGAGTGGGCGAAGAAGCGCCTCGCCGACGTAATCGGCGCCCGCGGCGGCGAGTTTATAAAGCTCGTCACGTGCGCCGTCTCCGTCCTCCGCCAAACGCACCACGCCGCCGGCGTCGTCAAACCGGCGCGCGCGTGCGGCGTCGCGAAGTCTGGAGAGCTCGGAAACGTGCGAAACGTGAGAAGAGGACAGTGGGTTTGGCTTTGTCTGTTTCGTTGGGGACGTTACAGGCGACAAAGAAGTTGACCCAGAAGACGTTTCGCGAAAACCGCCGCCCGTCGCGTGTTCCAGCGCCGCGCAAAGCGCCGTGACCAGCGCGCCCGCCGCGATTGCTTTGTCATTTTGCGGAAGCCTCGTTGCTCTTTGCGCTAAGTTCTTGGCCCGGGCGACGATCCTCATGGTGACGTCTAGACGAACCGCCGCCAGCGTCGGCGACAACGCACCGGAAGGGTCGTCACCACAAGTGGGGGTCGCCACTCCTCGCGCAACTACGCCGTCGCCGTCGGCGCTAGACATGGCGCACCCGCCATCCCCCCGCCAGTCGGTCTGCGCGGAAACCGCGGAAGCCCCGATTTCGCCACCAAGCGTGAGCACCGGGCCGGTGTACGTGCCGTGCGCATCGGGGTCCCTTGCGTGCGCGGCGAGCATTCTGGGCACCGTGGGGTGCGCGTCGCCGAGCGCCGGCCCCAGAAGCAGCGCTAGGGCGTTGAACGCCACTGCCACGACGGGGTCGGGCGCGCCGGCGTCCTCGGCGACGACGGCTATTCGTCGCCAGAGCTCGACGGCGAAAAGCGCGCCGGCGCCTCGCGCGCCTGTCGCGTCCGCGTTTTGCGGTGCGTACTGCACCAGCCGCTCGATGCCGTCGAGGCGGGATAAACACGCCCCACACGCGACAATCGCGGCGACTCGCGTCGCCGTTTCCGTTTCAGAAACGTTTCCGTTTTCGTTGGAGACCAACTTCACGACCCGCTCGCACTCGCGCCACAAAACAACCGCGCCTATCCGTGGAGGCGCCAGGGCCAGAATTCTGAAGTGATTTCGGGTGCGCTGTGACGACCCGCCACCGATTGACGTGGCGGGCGGGTCGTTGGAACCGAGGCACGCGCTCGCGCGTAACCCGGTGACTTTGCGTTCCGCGATACCTAATCGAATCGTCTCCGCCAACACGGGCTCATCCGCCGGCGCGTACGCGCCGACTTCCCGTAGAATCTCAAACGCCAGCCGTGTTTGCTCAGCCGTACTGCCTTCCCGTCGGAACACCCCCAAACAAAGCGGCTGCACCAGCCAGTCCACGTTATATTTCCGTAACCGGCGCGCGTCAATCACGGCTCGCAAAAATATCTCCTTCCTCGCGCTCGCGGCGGCGACCATTTTCTTCGTCGCGGGTTTCGGCCCATCCTTCGTGATCTGCGGCGGCGCGGATGGCGCGAGAATCTCGGTTCGGATTTGGGACGGCGTGGATACCCCGAGGGGGTGGTTTTGGTGCAAAGCGTCCTCCAACGAACCCATCACAAGTGCCAAGGTCTTTCTAATGGGGCTACCCACCACCGCTGTTGGTCTAATCTAAGTGCGCTATTGCTAATTGAATCGTTGCGTTCCACGAAAACCGAACGACGAAAACCGAATCGATGCCGTGAACGGCTTTAGTTCGTAGAGCTCTTGCGCGCGGCGCAGTACCCGTCGTACACGAACAACACGCTGCCCACCACGAACAGCCCGTTTCCGGTGTTGTACAAATCGCTCCAGACCTGTGAACCGGGGGTATCCCCGGAAGTCCCGAGCCCGCCCGCGAAAAAGCAACAACTCCCTAAAAGGTACAGCAACGAGCCGAGAAGGTACGGCGCGGGGCGCACGCACGGCGCGGGGCGCACGAGTTTTTTGGCGTCACTACCCTCAGGCGCGAGAAAATTGCCGTCGCGCATAAACCAGCACCTGCGCCGCGTGGGAAACAGTGCGAGACGAAGACTGTGTGATGAAGCGGGAGATGGCAAGTTTCAGCATTGCGTTTCCACTTTCCAGTGCGAGTGTTGAATGTTTCGTTTCTTATTTCAGTATTTTTTAGGTGCCTCTCCCCGCCTACGTCGACGTCCTGGACGGCGACGGCGGCGTCTGTGGTAAGCGGGAGATGGCAAATTCAGCATTGCGTTTCCAGTGAGAGTGTTAGCATTTCGATATCCATTTTACAGTATTTTTCAGGTGCCTCTCCCCCGCCTATGTCGACGTCCTCGACGGCGGCGACTCCGCGGCGACCACGACGGCCGCATCAGGCTCCGGCGCTGGAGTGGAAGAACCGGGTAACACTTGCGGTGACCGAAGCCTGCTGGGGTCGAACGGAAGCATTTTAACCGCGCCGCCGCCACCGCCGCAACATCCTTTTTCGCACGCTGCCGGCGTTTCCACCAGCTCCACGTCGCCGGATCCCACGCGATCATCGGACGCGTTGAGCAGCCCGACTTTATCAATCGACTTTTCATTGACATCATTGACATTTGCGTCGTCTCTTAGTACCGCGCGACCGCGCCCGCCGAAGAGGCTGAAGAACCACGCCCCCGAGACGGCGCTCCCTGGCTTTTCGCCGGCGGCGTCCGCGTTCGCGGCCGCGTGGTTTTTCGCCCCCGGGTCCTCCGACCGCAACACGGTCATGCCGTTCAGAATCACCACCAGCGCGGTTCCGACGTCCGCCACCACGGCGACCGCCAACCCGGTGACCCCCGCCAGGGAAAGCGCAAGCACCAGCGTCTTTGCAATCACGGAAAACGCGATGTTCTGCCGAATCTTGGAAACGCACTCGCGCCCCAACTCAATCGTTTCCGCGAGTCTCTGCAAGTCGTTCGTGAGCAGCGCGACGTCGGCGGTTTCCATCGCCGCCGCGGCGCCCGCGACGCCCATGGCGACGCCGATATCCGCCGCGCCGAGCGCGGGGGCGTCGTTGATGCCGTCGCCCACCATCGCAAGCGCGCGCCTTGGGACGAACCGTCTTCGAAGCTTGCCGAACCGTGACGTATCCGCGCGCCACGCTTTGTCCAACGACTCGACTTCGCTCGCGACGAAGCGCATTTTCTGTTCGGGAGTCATGCCGTAGTGCGTATCCCTCTGCGCAATCCCGCACAGCGCCGCCACCCGTAGGGCGCTGCCTTCGTTGTCTCCAGTCAGCATCACCACCTCCACGCCCATTCCCCGTAACCGCGCCGTCGCCGCGGGCGAGGTCAAACGCAACGAGTCTTCGCACCGCAACGCCCCGGCCACGGCGCCGTCCACGCCCACCCACACCGCCGTGGCGCCGCCTTTCTCCCAGGAATCAACAGCCTTGGCGAGTGCCTTGTCACCCGCGCGCCACCCCCTGCGCTTGGCGAGCGCGGGCCCGCCCACTTCTATTTGCCGGCCGTCCACCGTTGCGACCGCGCCTTCGCCGGGGAGAATTGAAAAGTCGGACACCGCGCATTGCTTCGCCGCTACGCGCACCGCCGCGCCCGAACCCGCCAAAACGGCTTGGGCCACCGGGTGCGACGCTCTGGTTTCAAGCGCGCACGCCCATCGAAGCAGCGCACCCGCGCTGAGCGCCGGTCGAGGAACACCCCCCTCGATGAAAACGGGGCTCGCCAGAAGAACTTCAGTCAACGCGAACCGCCCTTCCGTGAGCGTGCCTGTTTTATCCACGCACACCACCGCGCACTTGCCCAAGTTTTCGAGGTGCGCGCTTCCTTTGATGAGCATGCCCCGGCGCGCGGCTTTGGTGAGCCCGCACACGGAGACCACCGGTGTGCTCAGTACTAACGCACACGGACACGCCACGACGAGCAACACGCACGCCAGGTACACGTACCGCGGCCCTTCCGCGTTTGCGAAGATGTACGGGGTCGTGGCAATTAGAAACGCGACGAGCACGACTACGGGGGTGTAGTGTTTCGCGAACGTTTCCACGGCTCGCTCCGAGTTGGACCGCGCTGCCTGGGCTTCCTCCACCAGCCGAACTAAGCGCGAAACCGCGCTGTCGTTGCTTATCGCGGTTACCCTGATTTCAAGCGCGCCTGCCTGGTTCGTTGTGCCTCCAAAAACCAGTGCGCCCGGGGTTTTGGAAACCGGCACGCTCTCGCCGGTGAGCGCCGCTTCGTTCACCGCGCTCGTCCCCACGGTCACCACGCCGTCCACCGGAATTTGGTCCCCCGGCCGTACAAGCACGGTTTCCCCCACGGTAATGTCCTCCACCGGGACCTCCGTTTCAGGAGAACTCAGCCTTCTTGCGGACTGAGGCCGCAACGCCAACACGGCGCCCATCGCGACGCTCGCTTCGCCCATCGCGCGCTCCTCGAGCCACTCGCTAACGCCGAAAAGCGCCACAACCGCGGCGCCTTCGCCGTAATACCCCAAGCCGCACGCGCCCAGGACGGAAAGGGTCATCAGCGTGTTGATGTCCACCACGTAGTTTCGCAGGGACCCGAAGGCTTTCGCCGCGATGCTGGGCAAACCTACTATGATGCCGACGATCGCGACGTACTTGGTGTCCCTTAACGATTTGTGAAGCGCGCTTAACAGCGAGATGGCTAAACAAACACACGCGATTTGAGTGGTGAGGGGAGGTAACGACCCCGGGGGAAACGTGTTTTTCGTGGCCGTAACCAAACGACTCCAAGCCGATTTTTTCTCATAAGGTGCCACGCTGGTTGGCACTCCGTCCTCGCCGATATCGACCGCCGTGTGCGCGGTCGGCGCGAACTTTTGCCGCGCCAGGCTGGCGTGAAGCCGCGCCGCGTTCAGCGCGTCCACGATTTGCGACGCACTGATCGTGTTCGACGCGTGTTCCACCAGCACTGTTTTCGTGGGGACGATGACCTTCACGGACCTTATACCCGGTTTTTTATCCAGAATCGAATGAATCAGCGGCACTTCGCTGGGACAGCAAATGCCATTGACTTTAAGGCGCGTGTGCGTGCTTGGCTCGGCGCCGCCGGCGTGTTCCAAAAGAACCGCATCCGCGAGCGCTCTTTTATGGTCCAATTGTCCCTCAGAGTGCGTTGACTTGTCCGGTGTATTTCTTGCGAGCGGCATGTACCTCCCTCCCCCGAACTCAGTTTTTTGGCCGCTCGTCGACGCCGTTTGCGGTCCCGTTCCCACCCTCTGTCGAATCAAATCCAACCCTCCGTGGTCCACAAGAGAAGCCCCCCGGTTGTGCCCCGGGGCGCCACCGCAATCGCCGCCGCAGTCTGCCACCGCGTCGTCCACCACGTGTATCAAACGGCCGTTCACGATGAAGTCGAAGTGGTCGCCGTGGCGCACGGCGTCGACTTGGTTTCGTAGAAAAAAAATGCGCGCCTCGTCAGCTTCAGTGGGCAAACCAAGCGCGGTGACCTGGGCATCGCTCAACGCGACGCCGCGTTCTCGTACCGGGCGCGACGTATCCACCGGCACCACCGCGGTTTGCCAACCCCCGTCAGGAGCGCGCACCACGAGCTGGCCTTCGATGAGGAACGCTTCGCGAACACCACCGCCTTGGCCTTGGCCTTGTGACGACGCGCCAGATCTGAGACGGAGCGCGGTCGGGTCAACACAGATGCCTTGGTCGGTACACGGCGACGCCGTGCCACAAGCGGAGCATTCTTCAAATCCGCCAACCGCGTCGCCTCCGTGCGCCACTCCGTGTGGGAGTGACGACATGGCGCGCGTCGAAGCAACGCGCGGGGTGGTTTGAGGAGGGGAGAGGAGAGGGCCTCGAAAAGCGTTTGAAAGCAACGCTATTCTGCGCTGCGCTCAGCAATAACAAAATGGCTTGTTTTGCCACCCTCGCGCACGCAGATTACGCGCGCGCGGTCGCGTGGCGCTCGTTGGTGGTGGTGGAGGAGGGCCCCGGGGACGCGAAAATGGGCGGTCCTATGTCCGGAAGCAAGCCCCCGTTGGCGCCGGAGAAAGGCGTGTTCCCTCTGGATCACTTCGGGGAGTGTAAGGAGGTGATGCGGACGTACCTTGCTTGTTTGTCCAAACACGGCGACGACGCGGGTCGGTGTCGTGACGTGTCCAAGCGATACCTGGAGTGCCGCATGGAGCGGGAGCTCATGGCGAAACAGGACTTGACCGAGCTGGGTTTTGGAACCACCGACACCAAGGAGGCAGCACGGGACACGCGTAAACAGAAAACAGCGCAGACGCAGAGAGCGGATGCGAAGGCCTCCGGATTCGTGGGCGGGGTGAAATCGGCAAAGGCGTTCACGGCGAGCCGAACGACCGAGCCGTGACGACGCGGGGTAGAAACACACGCAACTAATAAGAACACTCCCACACGAACAACGCGAATAAAACAGCACAGGCCACGTACGTATCATGACTAACAAGGGGGCACGTATGTATCACCGCTAATAAGAACACTCCCGCGCGGATAAAGTGTCACGCTAAAAACGCAAACGGGTCGTCGTCGGGTTTCCCAGGCTCCGCTACACTCGCTTCGGGCGCGAAGGCGACGAAACTTCCGGAATCGAGTCTGGCCAAACCGGCATCCGAGTCGACAGCCCCGAAATCGCCGGTCCCGAAATTGTCGGACAAAGCAGAGGAAGGCGCCAAATCAAACAAAGAAGAGTTGTCGAACCCGGCAAAGACGTCGCGTTTGTTGGCGTTTCCGCTCGCCGCGACGGGCGACGCGACCGAAACCGAGACGAAGAAATCGGAATCCGGCTTCGTCGGCGACCCCACCGGCGACGTCACGACCGGCGATGTCACCGTCGGCACGACGAGTGGCGCGGGTAACGCGGCGAAGGGGTCGTTCCCCATTGTTTGTTTCGCGATTTCGATTCTTTTCGCGTCTTGGTTTCGGTTCGGCAAACGAAACGCCCGCACCGCAGAGCTTGTCATGCCCTCCTTTTTTTTCATCCCCGCCACCTTCGCCGATAGCTCTGCGGACTCGTCGCGCATCAGCCTCGCCGCGACAGCCGCGGCTGCAGGTCGATCCCCACCAAACGCGTCCACAAACACCAAAGAGTTTCCCCCAAGGGGTACGTATTTAGAGCCCGGAATGAAACACGTCCCGGTCACCAGCGCGAGCGTCGCGTCGTGTCGCCCCGCGACTTCCGCGAGATGCGTCACCTTCCACTTGGCCGGGTCGTCGCCGTTTCGGGTGCGCAGCGAGTTGAATCTCTGTTCGCCGCGGTACAAGTGGTCCAACGTCTGGACGTGCCGCGCGAGTTCGGGGTACGAAAACGCAAACTGGGAAGCGAACGCGCCGTCGGCGTCGGCGTTCGTTTCGCACGCGTTGCGCATCTCCAAAAGCGCGCAGTAGCACTGCAAACGGAAAGGCTCGCCGCTGCGCAGCGCCGCGGTGGCGAGCGCGGACACCGCGGCGGCGCGAACGGTCCAGTGCGTCGATGTAAGCGCGGCGCGCGTAAGGGTCGCGACAGCGGCGGCGAGGGGTGGGTTTCTGGACGCCGCGGTCGCCGAGGTTCCGGGGACGAGCGAAGGCTGGGTTTCGCGGAGTGAAGGAGTGTCGCCGGCATCACCGGCACCGGAAAGGCGCCCTTCTCCGTACATCCTGGAACGCACCACCGCGCGCGCGGTGCACTCTTGTTCCGAAATCCACGCGTACTCGCCGGTGTTGAAGTTTACGTTTTCGCCGAGGTGCCAAATCAGCGAGGTTTGAAGCTCGCGCGCGTCCGCCAAACGCGCGTGCGCTAGCAGACGCGACGTCGTGCGCAGCACTTGTTCCCGTCCGAGGCCTGACACGCTCGCCCGTTGCGCCTGGTGCAGCGCATCAGTGACGCACTTTGGGTTCACGGACTGCGGCCCAGAGGCGACTACTTCCACTAAGCAATCCAGGGTCATCGCCAACCACGCGTTTCGGGAATTCGCGACGTTTGGGTTTTGAGACGCCGCGGTTGCCGAACCGCACGCCGCGACCGTGGCGCTTCTTCGCGCCAGGGCGGATAGCAAACGCGACTGCGCGTCGCACCCGCACCAGGTTTCGGAAATTGTCCCTCCACGAGAATTTCCGGACCGCCCGGTACACGTAACTCCACCGCCGACGAGCGACTCCCCGGACGCGAGCGCGAACGCGTGGTAGGCTTCGAACGTTTCAAACCGGGAGCTGCCACTCAACGCGGCGCGCGCTTTGTCCCCCGCGTCCGCGTGGCTCCGCGGCGTCTGCAGCCACAGCGTCGCGCGCAGCGCCTCGACGCGCACACCGGGTGGCACTGTTGTAAGGTCGGCGACCCTTCGCACTGCGTCTGCCAGGGCGGCAATCGCGGTATCCGCCTCGCTAGAGGCGGCCCCGGGTGCCGCGCCGGAGGTGGCTAAACTCGCGCACCTCGCTTCGCCGAGCGCCGCCGCCGCGCGACACGCCGCGGCGCGTGTCACGTTGTATCGCCGCGCTGTCGCCCCCCCCCCGTCCAGGCCGAGAAGCACCGCGCTAGTCACTACCTTCGCGGAAGAAACAATCACGTCGAACCCGTCGTGTTCCGACCCCCCAGAAGAGTCACCCACGCACGCGTTCCAGGCGGCGGCGCGAGCCCGCGCGCCGCGTTTGTTCGCGGGCGCGTCCCCCGCGAAAACCCCCGTGACCGCGGCGAGCGCGACGCGAGGCATGGCGAACACCGATACCGAATTTGGTGGTGTGCTCGTTGCGGTACTGGTGAAAGCGACACCGCCGCGGGCGTTCGCCACGGCCATCGCCCTCGCCGCCGCCGCCGCCCTCGCCGCGCCCGCCGCGACGCGCAGCGCCGCTTTCAGTAAATCCAAAAAAGGCTTGGCGTCGTTTGAACAACGGGCTCGCTCTTGTTCGCTAAGCGTCTCAACGTCATCCGCGTCCGCCGCGAGCCGCCCCGCGAGCGCGCCGCACGCACGCATGGCAAGCGCGGCGGTGGCTGTGTCGTTAAGTTTAGGTGCCGTTGCGTACTTAACCCTCGCCCTGCTTTCGCTCGCCCGCGCCGCTTTGACCGCCGCGGCGCGCGCTTTCTCGTCGGGCGCGCTCGCGACGGATTCGTTCCAAACCCGGCGCGATTCCAAAACACAAACCAGGTCCTTTATGAAAGGCGACAGCGCGCGTGCTGCGGTTTGATGCGCGGCGTGCGGCGTGTCTGTCGTGCCACTCCTGGTGCCACTCCTGGTGTCCGCAGTAGCCGCGAGTGCCAAAACGCCACTCCAGGCGAGCCGCGCCGCGATTGCGTCGGTTGACCGCGCGCCAAACGCGACCGCCGCCGGCGACAACAGAGTTGCCTGGTCCCCTTTTGATGCGTTTTGCGCATCCCCCAGACGAAGACTCGCACCCAGTACCGCTCTCGCGCCCGCGTCCACGGAGCCATCGGTTGATGCGCTGCTGCCGAATATCGATTTCAGTTTCAAACCGCCGGCGTCTCGCGGCTGCGTCCCCGCGCGCAGCGCGTTTGCAAACGCGCCGAGCGCGCTTGTGGTCGCCGTTTTCGCCTCCCCGATACCAGCCCTGGCGGCAGCCACCAGGGCTCTGGCCGCGAGAATTTGCCGCGCGCCGTGCTTGGCGTGCGCGATGGACGCGTCCTCGGAAAGGCGGTCGATTAAGGCTACCGCGCCCGGCGCATCGCCGACGAACATTGCGCACCCGTACCGCTCCACCGAACGTTGCACGAAATAATAAACGTACCGCACCACGAAGCGATCCCACGACCCCGCGTCATTTAGCATCTGACACAGGGTTTCCAACGACGTTAGGGACGGTACGTCGTACGCGGCGAGACACGGCAACACGCGGCCTAGGAGATCCTTTCCCGCTGTTTTCGGTGCGCCAGGACCTGCCAGAGCCGCGAGCTCGTGTTCCAACGTCCCGAGGGACGCGACGGGGACGGCATTCGATTTGTCCCCGTGAGGTGCTGGGCCCTTCGCGAGCCAGGACTGGATGTACGCCGAAGGCGGAGGGGGGAGGGGGGGGAGGGACACTGGCGAGGATGGGCTCGGGGGGGGGGACGCCATTCCTCCCCGGAAGCGTCGCCCCGCGGGCGCTAGTGGCTTCACATTCTGCATTTCACGAATGAAGTCGTTGTTCGACAAAAGCAGCCGAAAGAATTTCAAAAGAGAGAGAACGTTCAAGCGTCACCGCTGAGAAGAGAGTGAAACCGGAGCTTGACCGTAACTTTGATCGTGGATTTCGCGAGAAAAATTAAATGTCGCGGGCGGGCTCGCGTCGTCACACCCGATAGCGCTTGGGGGAACGCGCTTGGCGAGATGGGTCTTTTCTCGCCGCTGAAGCAGAAGTTTTCTCGGCGTCGGGACACCGCGGTGGTGGAGGAGGAGGAGGCTGGAGGCACCGAGACCACACCTTTGCTCAGCGCTTTCGACGGTACGCACATTCCACTTGTTGCCCCGCGTGGTGTTACACACCGTGAAAAGTACATTGAGATCCTCGGCCGATGTCCCCCCCGATTCTCCGCACGACACGCACACCGCGAGTTGTTTCTGACACACCTTCCCGTCCCTGCCCTTGTTGTCACCCGGAAAAAACAAACAGCCGTGGCGAGCCGTGACCCGTTCCTCGATAACTGCAAGTTCGCGTTGATTTTGCTAATAGGGGTTGGCCACGGTTTGCAGTGGCTTTTGGCGATGGAGGACGCGCGCGTCGGGCGGGGTTGGTGCGACGTTGGGGGCGCGCCTTCTGGTGATTCCACCACCGTCGCCGGTCACGTAGTGGAGTTTGCCACCGCAGCCAAAACCTCCGCGCTCGCGGTACTCCCGTTGCGAGCCTTGTACGTCTGGAGCAACGCAATTGCGATTCCCATGTTCGCCGTGTTGAGCGGGCGATGTTCGCGGTCGCTCGCGGCGGCGTGCGCCCCCGACGCGACCGACGAGCGACGAGCGAGCATGCCCGGACGGATCAAGAAAACGTTCGAAACCTTAGTAGTGCCATTCTTCACGTTTCAGTTACTGGCCTGCGTAGTGGAAGCGTCGTCCCCCGCGTTGAGATTGGCGCTGCAACCGCGACCGCCCCCGAGCGCTAGTTTCGTGGGGATTGACGACCCGGCGTTTACGCTCGTGGACGGCGACGGCGCGGTGATTGTCGAAACGAACGCGTTTAATTTCTGGACGCCTCATTTGAGCTGGTATTTACTAGCGCTCGCGAGCTGGCGTTTGGTTCTCCCAGTAGCGGCGCAGATGCGGCCTGGCGCGGCCCTGGCGTTGGCGCTGGCGCTCGGCGTGGGCGTCGGGACGTCCAACGTGGGGTACGCCGTGGGGTTCTTTTTGAAGTTCGGAACCGTGGTGGGGAACTTCCCGTACTTCCTGTGTGGGGTGTTGCTGTGTCACGACGAGACGTACTTCTGGTTCCGGGATGTTTTGGGGTCTAAAAAGGTTAGGGGGCTTGGTCTTGTGGTGACCGTGGGGGCGATTTGCGCGACGTACCTCTCTTTGAAAAACGGCGCGATGTGCTTCGACGCCTGGCAATGGGAAGCGTGGAAAAGCGCGCCTTATGGCGACTATTTGTTCGTGGATACAACATTTCCGAGTGGGACGGGGCGGTGGCGCTTGGGCAACGCAATCGCCGCGCCGGTGTTTCGGCTGGCGAACTACATCGGCAGCGCGCTCGTCGGCGCCGCGTTTCTGGCGGTCCTGCCGCGAACGGAGGTCCGCGTCGTGACGAACATGGGGAGAAAAACCATGTACGGGTAAGTATTTCCATGTTTACCACGCTCCGCCGACTGATTGTCCATACAATGTCACTTTCTGAAACTCATTCCTGACACTTTCGGTTTTATCGAAAAAGGTACCTGCTCCACGCCCCGGCGTTGCTCGGCGCGCTGTCGGCGTGGGGGGTGTTCGCCAAAACGAGCTCGGAGAAAGGGTTGACTGACGGCCAGTGGCTGGGTTCCGGGGTTTGTTTGCCCATGTTGGTCACCGCGGTTTGCATGACATCGCCGGTCACAAATTGTTTCAAGTGGCTGTGCGAACCCGCGTTCGGGGGCTGGCTGTGGCGGGAACAGGAGGTGGAAACCCCACGAAGCGACCCGGGCAAATAGATACGTAGGCACCACGGAGCAAATACACGGGAACGATTATCTACCTTTTTATGGTAATAGATACCGGGTACAAACAGACCCGGTGGGTGGTGTGTAAGATATTTAAATACTAGACCTTAGGCCTTACTAAAAACGGCGCGACGCTCGCGGCGCAGATGATGGACCCGCCGACCAGCGTGTTTATCGTCGCGGTTTCCCCCAACACCAGGGACGCGACCACCGCGTTGAACACCGGAGTGGTGGCGAAAATAAGCTGCGCTTGTTCCGGAGGCACAACGGCTTGGCCCCTTGTTTGCAACACGTTCGCCAGCGCCCCTGGTGCCAAGGCGCTGTAGACGACGGCGGTCCACACCGCCGCGCCTAGGGAAATTTCAAAAACGCCGTTGGAGACGGACGACGCGTCGGTGCTCGCTGCCGACGCGAATGAACTCCACAGCACGCTTGTACTTTGCGACCCTACACCACTTCCTGCTGCGACAGCCTCGATACCACCCGTCAGCCCCCCAGCCGAGTGTATCACCGTGTCTACTCCCCACCAGCTCACGCACAGCACGGTCATGCAAAGCGCTTTCACCGCGCTGAGTTCGTCGGGCGCGCACTTTTTCGCGTACAAACTGAGGCGCACGGTGAAGGCGCTGTACAGCACGGAGGCGGCTAAACAACACAAGTCGCCCTGCGTGCTTCCAGAGGAGGGCAGGTTTTCAAGGTTAGGGCTTGCGAAGGCTAGGGCTTCAAGGCTTTGCGGGTTTGCGAAGGCCAGGGCTTCAAAGCTTTCCGGGTTTGCGTAGGTTCCAAGGGCTTCCAGCGCCCCGTCCCCGAATCCAACAAACGAGGTTTCAAAATCAAGGCCTCGGAATAAATCCTCCGAAACGCAAACGCCGAAACTGGCGAGAAGCACGCTTCCGAAAACCACCGGGGTTATTTTCGCGCCACCGGCGACCGCGAAAACGGGAACCAGCACGTTTATTGTGGATAGTAAAAACCCCGCGCGCGTCGCGGAAGTTAGCTCCAAGCCAAACGCCTGACACGCCGTGCCGGCTGCGTTGAGAAACCCGAGCTCGCACCCGGCGGTGAGCAACAACGCTGTGTCTGCTTTTTTTAGGAATGTGTTTTTTTCGTCGGATGCGTTTGTACTCGCGTCGCTTCCTTCTGTTATTCCCTCTCCCCCACCGCCCCCCCAATGGATGTTCGCCAGAACAACGGAGAACGGGACGAGCGCGATGAGCATGCGCACGGCGGTGAGCTCCGCGGGGGACGGCGGGGCGTTTGATTCGTACACGAACCGCATCGCGGGGTTGTACGTCGCCCAAAGCAGAGGCACTAGGAGCAACTCCGCTCTCGCGACGGGCAGGGGGTCCCGGGGGTCTAAGCCCGGCTTCTCCACGAAAACAGCCGGAGCCGGAGCCGGAGATTCCGAGGTGGACGCTGATGACCCGGAGACGGCGCGCGCGGGAGACGGGTCCGTCGTGTCTCTCGACGTGCCGTCACGCGATGCTTTTGCTTTTGCGACAATCACTCGGAACCCATCGACGACACGTCGATCCCGACGTGCCGTCTTTGCCTCCGTGAGTAACTGCCCATACGACGCCCTCCGGAAGCGTCGCGTCGACACGGCCGCGCCACCGCGCGTCCCGCGTCTCACCGACCACACCTGCGACGCCGCGAGCGTAGTCATTCCCTCGCGAAGCGCCCCGCGACGCGCACCGTCGGCGCGGAGAACAAATGTGGCCGTCTTTTCTCGGAGAGTTCCGCACGTCGCGAACATCGCAACCGCTTCACACCGATTCCATTTCCTCGGCGAGGACGAAACGGGGTGCCTTCTCGCCTTCTTGCGTTTGAAGCCGCGAGTTTCCATTTTCTGGCCACTACAGGGCACTACCGCTTCGATGGCTGAACGCAGAATTTGCCTATTGTCTTTCCCGCCCTCCGAGAGTCACAAAAGCGACATTCTGTCATTTGTGTCCGAGGATTGAAGTCACAACTCGCCGCGTCCGGGGCATCGCGCCGGACACGGACACGGTTGAACCCTCGTTTTTCTTGAGCGCGTTCGCGGGCACGGCGCGCGACGCGGCGATCTCGATGGACGCCGCTATGAACGGGAGTGACGCGCACGCGCGTGCGTTCGTGAGTTTCCAGGAACACACACGAAACCGCGCGTCTGGTTTTGGGGGCGCGGGGGCGAGCACTTCCGCTCCTGAAGTGTCCAGCACCGCGCACAAAGGCGGCAGCCGGGTCGCCGCGCGCACCAGCGTGTTTCTCACGGAAACGTACAAGCGGTGTAATCCGCAATTCGGGTACAACACACATCTCAACCCTAAACGGCAGCTGACGAAGCCGAGCAAGCCGGTGGGGAACGTTGGGAGGGACAACGAAAACCAGGATTTGATCATCAGCGTCGGCGACGTGCTGACGCCGGATGACGGAACGGGTGGCGACAACGGCGGCGACCACGGGTACGAAGTGCGCGACGTGCTCGGCTCAGGGACGTTCGGGCAGGTCGTGCGATGCCGGTCGCGAAGCGGGGGGGCGCAAGCCGCGGTGAAGGTGATTAAAAACCACCCCGCGTACTTCCACCAGGCGCACGTTGAGATTGGTATATTGCACATGCTCAACACCAAGTGCGACGCCGGGGATACACACCACATCGTGCGCATGCTGGACCACTTCGTGTGTGCGTCGCACCTGTGTATCGTGTTCGAAGTTCTGAACGTCAACCTTTACGAGCTGTTGCGGCAAAACGGGTTCCGCGGGTTACACCTAAAGCTGGTCAAGAAATTCACGCAACAGCTGTTGCGGTCGCTGAAAGTGTTGCGCAGCTCGAACATCATCCACTGCGATTTGAAACCGGAGAACATCTTAGTGAAGAGCCTGGAGAGTGGTGAGATAAAGCTCATCGATTTCGGCTCCGCGTGTTTCGAAAACCGAACCGTGTACCAGTACATCCAGAGCCGGTTTTACCGGTACGTATTGCGCGTTTCCCAAATCCAAACACTGTTTGCCCATACAAGACGTTAACCACTTTTCGTTCACAATCACAGCTCCCCGGAAGTCGTGCTCGGGTCGGAATACGGCGCGCCGATTGACATGTGGAGCCTAGGGTGTGTCATCGCGGAGCTGTTCCTGGGGTTGCCCCTGTTTCCCGGTGCCTCGGAGTACAACCTGCTCACGAGGATCGTGGAAACCCTGGGGTCGCCGCCGGACGCGATGCTGGAGTCGGCGTCAAACGCGAAGAAGTTTTTCAAAAAGGATTTACAAAGCCAAAGCGAAGGAGGTTTATCGGCGGCGATCGGGGGGGACGCCACGGGTGTCACGCAGCACAGGCTGAAAACACTCGAGGAGTTTGAGCTTGATTCGGGAAAACGAGCCGCGGTGGGTAAGAAGTACTTCAAGCACACTGCGTTGAGGGATATCATCACGAACAAAGACGAAGGGCGGTCGTCGTCTTCGCGGAGTGGCTCCTCGAAACACGCGGGCGTCGCGAGCGTTGACGCGACCAGTAACGACCGCTTGGCGTTGTTGGATCTGCTCCTCGGGTGTTTAAAATGCGACCCCGCCGCGCGATGGACCCCGGACCAAGCCGAGCAACACCCGTTCATCACGGAAACGCACTTCACGGGAGCGTGGACGCCGCCCGCGCCGGAGGAAGCGGGCGTCGCGATGGAGGAGCGCGTGCGGCGCGAGCAGTCCGCGGCGCGCGCCGCCGCGAAGGTGGCGCGCCAGGGCCAAGCCGCGGCGACTGCGGCATCGATGCGCACGCCGAGTGCGATGGGGCTGGCGACGCCGTCCTCGAGTCTGGGACCGGCGCCGGCGACCCCGGAGTCGGTGGCGGCGAAACCCTTCGCGGCGGGCGCGAGCGCCGGCGGCGGTCTAGCCGCCGCGCTCGCCGGAAGCGCGTCTCCGTCGTCCACCGGGGATGCGGAGCGCGCGCTTTTGTTGCAGCAGCAGCAGATGTTCCAGCTGTTCCAGCTGCAGCAGCAGCAGCAACAACAGATCGCGGCGGGGTTCTCTCCGAGTGGCTTTGGCGGAGCGCCTGTTGGTTTTGGTGGCCCCGGGTCGGGGACGCCGGGAAGTTACGGGGGGAGTTTCGGGAGTTACGGGGGCGGTTTCGCACCCGGTGCGTTGCCTTTCGGGATGTCCCCGCACGCACTGAACAGCGCGGCGCTTCACCCGTTACACTTCGGGCAGTCGCCCCCGACGCAGCAACTCAGCGCGATTGGATTCGCGGCGGGGATGCGGCACGCCGCGGCGGCGGCGGCGGCGGCGGCGGTGCAGTTGCCCACGCTTCAGCCCGGAGTCGCGGAGTCTCCCGTTGGGGGCGGTTTCTTCCCGAACGCCGGCCCTGCCTCTGGTGGCGTTGCCGCGGGGTTCGCGGGAGGGCTTGGAGGGCTGATGCAAAATACGCAAAACCCTGCCCAACCCAACAACGCGGCGTTCGCGGGCGCCGGCGTTGCGTTCGGCGGCCGCGGTGGCGGCCAACCCCCGGACCTCCGGTTCCCCACCCACCCTCCTCCGCAGCAGGCGGCGAGCTACGGCGGCGCCGGGTTCGTCATGGGGGGCTCGCCCAGGAGTGGTGGGTTCACGCTCGGAAGTGTTGATGAGCGCACGCAGATCGGGGGTATTCCAGGACCTGGTGCCCGCCCCGACGGCGACGACGAAAACATGGACCTGGACGGCGCGACCGCGAACTTCGGCGCGCCCCGAACGGAATCGGGCGGCTCGCGGTTATCCTCAGGGATGGGCGCGCGGAAACGGTCGCAGGATTCATTCAACGACCCCAACGAGTGGGACCCGCACTTTTCGGACGAGACGTTTCTGGACGAAAACGGGGTTTCTGGGGGCGTCCCTATCGGCGACGGCGGCGGCGCGTACGAAACCCAAAACGCGGGGTACGCAAATCAGCCAGGAATTGTTGAAAATAACGCGAACGTCCCTTCTGGAAACGTAAACGGCGGCTTCACCGGGTTCCCCGCCATGAGCTCCAGCGCGCCGCAGTGGCAATCCCTCGGTATGACCGGCCGGCCGCCGGTGACGCAGCCTACGTTCGGGTTCGCCCCGCCTGGAACGGCGGGCCCGTACGCGAACGCGCCCGGCGGCTTCAACTTCAACGGCCTGTCGCCGCAGCAACAGGCGGCCGCCGCCGCCGCCGCCGCCGCCGCGCAGTACGGCGAACTCGCGGCCGGGTTCGCACAGCAGCAGCAACAGCAGCAACAACAGCAGCAACAGCAGCAACAACAGCAGCAGCAACAGCAGCAACAACAGCAGCAGGAGTAGCAGCAACAACAGCAGCAGCAGCAATTGCAGCAGCAACAGCAGCAGGAACAAAAAGTGTGGGGTTTTGATGATTTAAATGAGTCCCTTCTATTCTTAATCGCGCGGTCGCTAATCGTCTACGCGTAGTTGTTCCCTTCGCTCGTTTCGCTTGTCACCCCAGCAGTGCGTCCAGAAACGCGTCGTCGTCGTGTTTCGCGTTTGTTTCCGCGGGGCGCGCGCTGTTTGGAAAATTGTTCGTCGCGGCGGTTGGTTTCGCCGTTTGTACCTCGCGTTTCGAAACCGCGACCGCCGGTTCGGCGCCCCGCGTCGGATTCGGATTCGTGTCGCCCGACAAAAGCGCGTCGAGCTCGTCGTCGTCTTCCTGTTCCATATCCTGCTTGACTGGTTCCTTTTTCTTAACACTGACACTGTGATCGACGACGACGATCGAACCCCCCGCCTTTTCCGCGGCCCGGTCGACCTTTCCGTCGCGGGCGCCCGCCGCCCGCCCCGACGCGGTCAGCGACTCCGGCGACGCGGACGTTTTCGTTTTCTCGTCACTACCCTCCCCTTTCCCCATGTACTCCCGGTAGTCCTCGGCAAGCCCTAACAGGTCCGCCAGGGGTAGGAGCCTGAGTAGCTTTTGAAGCGCTGCCGGGTCCAGACCCGAGTCGCCGACGTCGCCGGGCGCGCGCATTTTTCGCTCCAGCTCCGCCAAGTCATCAACCGCCCAGCAAGGGTCCAAGTACGTCCTGGCGTGTTGCCGAGGCAGCGAGGCTTGGTCGCACTCCTGAAACAGGGTTTGCAAATCAGCCCCGGTGGATTTCGGTGGAACCGCTGTTCCATCTGTGGTGACCCGGGTTTCGTCGTCGTCCGAGGGGAGGTCTATTTCAGGGCGCGACCGCGACCCGCGGGGTCCAAACACCGGGGTCGCGTTTTCGTTCTCATCCCCTTCGTTGCCACCATCGTTGTCAAACGGTGAGCTCCCGGCGACACCGCGTCCGCGACCGCCACGGCCTCGGCCGCGGCCGTCCCTAAACCCGTCGCGTTTCTGTTGCTTGAACCTCGCCCGAGCCAGGTCCTTGTTCGAGCCCTCCATCGCGGCGCCTCGACGAGTGACACACCCTTCGCGCGGATGAGTGACTTTGAGGATCCTCTGGGAAATGCCGAAGGTTACGGTTCTATTTTCGATGCGCTGGGGGTACTGTGTTTTGCGATGTCATCATCATCAATTACAATCCTATCTGCACAGCGCACACCACGAAATACCCACCGGACACCAGTTCCTTGCCGACCACGGCGCGCACGCGCGTGATGATCACTGTTCTGCTGCTCTTTCGTCTCCTTGTCTCTTCTTTTTCTTTCGTTTCCGCCGCGACGACGACGACGACGAAGACGATGACGAAGAAGAAGAAGAAGAAGAGTCGCTGCCGGACGACGACGACGACGAGGAGGATGAATCGCTGTCGCTATCGCTGTCACTGCTACTGGAGTCACTGTCACTGCTCGATGAGCTGCTGCTGCTTGGACTGTGTTTCCTTTTTTTCCGTCGCCGCTCATCTTTCGCCCCGTTCTTTCCACTCCGACCCAGGATCGCATCCATCCGCGCTTCGTACTCGCGTTTCGGATCGGGGGGTTCATCACCCGTAAAGTCCGCGAACTTTTGTGCCAACTTGGGGTTCTTCAGCTGTTGCGTGCGCGACGGACGAACCACGTACGCGCGGTCGGTTTCCTTCTTGGAGCACTCGTAGGTCCAATGCCCGACTTGAAGGCACCTCTGGCATTTAGGTGGAGCACCGTTTGCCTGCATGCCGCTGCCGCCTCGCGCTCCCGGTGGACCACCCCCACGCCCGCCAGGCCGGTTCACCCACATCACAGACGTGCCCGAATTCGAGCTTATACACGCTGTTCAAGACCACGGCACCGTGACAGACGCACCGCGTCGGTGAGTGTGATGACGACCGCGAGGGCGCCTCGATCATGACTTCGATTTCCATCTCACAACTCACCGCGGTGGTTTTCTCGAAACTTTCGTTTCGTTCCTCGGCACGTCCCAACAACAGAATCCATCACAACGACGCGCACGTGGCGCGTGGCGCGATGGCGGAACTGTCGCGCCTTCGCGGCGCTGACACCGAGGAACAGCTCCTGGAGCTTCAACGCGCGTTCCTGGCGTCTGAAGACCACCGCGCGAATGCTGCAGCCCGGGTGACCAGGGTCGGGGGAGCCCCCCCGAAATCTCAGGCGTCGGATGAGGCGGCCGGCATCGTCGCGGAAGGTGCGACCGAAATCGGTTTGGGCGCTGCGAGCGTGGGGTCGCGCGGCGGCACCACCAGCGGTGACCATGACACGTCCACTGACGAAACACGAGCGTCCATGGAACTTCGAGACGTGGTGACTGAAGTGGTGGAGCGGCCGCGGGTGGGAACCGCGGTGCCGAAACACCCCACGCTTGTTGGCGACCCCGGGGTGTCGTTTCCGCGAGCCACGCATCGCACGGCGGGGCCGTTCGCGGGACGCGTGAGCAAATTCATGGCGGACCGAGAAGCGCGTCGCGCCAAGGCCGCATTGGGTGGCGAGGCCGGTGGTCATGGCGATCCCGACGTCGCCCCACCCGGTACCATGCGCGTGGGGAACGCGAACGTGTCGTTCCAGATGATGCAACCGCCGAGTGGCGCTGCGAAACAAACAACAATCGGGCGGTTCGACCCGACGTCACCGACGGACGAACAAACGGGGGTCACCAACGAAGCCACCAGGCGCTTGGCGGAGATGTCCATTGCTGATATAGAGGAGGCGAAAGCGAGCCTGAAAGCGAGGTTGAAACCCGAGGCGCTTGCGTTTTTTCAGAAACGCGGTGCGCGAGTTCGCGACGGGACGGGGAACGCGGAAACGGGTGAAAATTCTGGTGAAAATTCTGGTGAAAATTCTGGTTCCGGCTCGAAGCGCGGCGACGGCGGGAACCCTTTTTCGGGCCCAGGGGTGGGGGCGGGGTCGTTTGGCGTCGTCAGCACGGCGTTATCAGCGACACATAATAAACATGACGTGAAGACGGGTTCGGATTCCGCCAGCGGCGGGTCTAAAAACGTGAATAAGACGCAGGGCGTTTCTTCACCGCGGGGTACGGAACCGTTTCCCTCGGCGACGACCTTGACCCTGACCCCGCCTCCCCCCGCCCCCGTGGAGACCGCGGCGGTGCGGTACACCCTTGCTGGTTCCCCTCTTGATGTGGAGGACCTGAGAGACGCGCAAAGAGTGGCGAGTCGCTTGGGGAGCGCGGTGGAACGGGACCCGCTACGGGCAGGTTTGCTGGGCGCAAAACCGCAAAGCCCGGGGTACACGATCGCCGAGGCGCTTGACTTGGCGCGGTCGAGCGTGCCGGTGCAAAGGGTCGCGGGCTTGAACCTGCTAGGAAAGGTCCTGGCCAGAGCGAAGCGGTGGGGAGGCACGGTCAGCACGAACGGCAACGGGGCGGGACCGGTATCTTCTTCTGGACCACCAGCAGGTTTGACAAACGAAAAAGGACGGGCGGGTGACGCGAGCGCGAGTGCGCCGGGCGGTTTGACGTCGCCCGTTCGGCGCCGGCGAAGCGTCGGGATCGCGGGGGCGTACGGCGGGTTCGGAGCCCCGTCCGATCCTCTGTCACTCCCCCCGCCCCTACCAACCGGCGTGGCGTGGCAAGACGTGTGGCTGCACTGCACTGTTGACCACGATGCCGTGCTCATGCTGCGTCGGTGCCTGGACGACGACCACCTGCCGGCGGCGGCGGCGGCGGCGGGGGCGCTTTCGAGTTTGGCGGGCGGCGCCGACTGCGGCGCGGGCGGGGTGGGCGCGGCGCTTCGCGCTGCTGCCGGTGTCCACACCCTTGGGTCGAACACATTGAGTGCGAATGTGTTGAACACCACCAACAACGCGGGCGCGGCATCCGAGCAAACGGTCGCCAACGCCAACGGCGCGACGTGGTGGCTGGACTGCGCGGAGTGCGCGCCGCCTTCGCGCGTTTCGCTGGCGGGGTGCGCGGCGCCGGTGTGGCGCGGGGGAGAGCCGCCCGAGGCGACGTTCGTGCCCACGACGTGGCAAGCGGCGACTGGCCAACTCAGCCTGCGTGAAGACGGCACGGTTCCTCCCGACCCCGCGGATGAGGACGACGGTGTGTCCGAGTCACTGGGGGCGGGCGCGGCGCCGGGCGCAGGCGATGGCGGTTCGGACGACGCCGCGAAACTCGAAAAGCGGCGCGCGCGCGCCATGACGAGGGCCGCCGACCCCATCGCCTCAATGTTACGCACGGGGATTCTTCCCCGGTTGCGGTGGATGTTGGAGGTGGGCAAGTTTCCAAGCTCCGTCGCGCCCGCGCTGGCGCTGTGCGCCGCGGCGGCGAGACACAGCGCGGGGGGCGCCACCGCCGTGGCGCGGTGTCCTCGATTGCTGGACGTGCTGTTGTGGTTGGCGGGCGGAACCGAGACGGGAACCGATATTTCCGGTGGCGGGGCAGGCACGCATCATAGCTATCCCCCAACAGGCACCGCTGCTGCGGCGCTGCGTGTGATCCGCCTGGTGGCCGCGTCCGGGGCGGAACACGGAAAACGCGTGGGTGAACGTGGTGTGCTTTCCCGCGCGGTTCGCGCCGCCGTCGCCAACGGCGCGCCCGATACGTCCCGGGACGCCGCTGGGGTTTGGATGGAAACGCTTCGTTTGTGGAGCGCGACGGCGGCGGCGGGGGGTTTGACGCCATCAGTGGACGGTTTGTACCCCCTAATAGCACCCATGCTGGAGCTTCCAACCTCCACCAGAGGTCCGGACGCGGCGTCCACGGCGGCGGCAATCGCCGCGGAGGCGTTCGCGCTCCTGGCCAGCGTGGTGGACGCGGGTGGGCTTTCCAAGCGGAGAATGGAAAATTCCGAAAATGACGAAACATCCGCCGCGTCGCACCCGTCCGCGACGTTATCCATGACGGAAACCACCTCCGCCTCGATGTCGTGGACCTGCGCGGCGGGGGCGGCGGGGGCGGCGGAGCTTTGGGCCACCACTACGAACCCGGGAGGACGGGCGGCGCCGGTTTTCGCAACCGGCGCGCCGGGCGCCGAACGGTCAAACTCGGCGTGGCGCGCCGCCGGAGCCGCCGCGCACTTCCTCGCGTCTCTTCTACAGGCGGTGACCAGGGAAGGCGACGCGGTGGCCAGCGCTGCCGCGATCGGCGCGGCGCAGCGCACGCTAGGCCTTGAAGGGGACGATTCAGGGAATGGAACGGGAATTGCCTCTGGGGTTGGCGCGTCGGAATCGTCGGCGGCGGGTGACGCGTCGTCGCCGCCGACCGCCGTGCCCGTTCTGGAACCCGAAGATGGTACGTATTTCCCACTCACCACATTCCTCCGACTGATTGCCCATACAAGACTGACACTTTTCTTTTTTCAATCAGGCCTCGCCGCGGCTGCGCTTGACGGTTTAGGGAGCGGCACGAACGACGGAACCGACGGGGCGTTCGCGGCGAGGGCGGCGTACGGGATCGCGCTGCACGGCGCGCTTCGCCTCGTCGCGGCCACGCCGGGCGCGGCGTCGTCGCTGCGTTCGCTTCGCCTGGCAAGCCGCGTGGTTCGCCAGCTCACCGTGTCCGCGGCGGTGTGCGCGTCCGCGATTGCGGGGGCCATCGAGGACGGCGCGATTCGCGCGGGACGCGCCCCCCTCGTAGCCGCCGCGGAGTTACCAGGGCAACTCGCCCTGGTCGTGGCCCTGCAGCTACAGGAAGCCGCGGACGCGGAGGCGTTTGGGGCGTCGACCGAAAGTAACGAAAACGACGAACCCGACGTCGACGGCGCGGTCGCGGCCGTGGAAGCCGTCGCCGCGCTGGTCAGGGCGTTGCCTCCCGGTGCGGGGTGCGCCGCGAGGGACGCCCTGTCTGCTGGGCTGTTCTCCAGGCGCGTGCTAGGGCCCTTGCTCCGGGTCGCCGCCGCGTCAGTGGACGACGCCGCGGGGAAACCCGAGGCGTTTGAGGCGCCCGGTGTCGCGCCCGGCGTCGCGCGCGCCGTGCGACGGAAATTCGGCGGCGTCAACGGCGCGACGACGTGGTGCGTCTCCGCCGCACGCGAGCTCGAGTTGTCCAAAGCGGAGGTTGTGGGGGATACTGCAGGAACGACGGCAACAAACAACGACAGTCCCTCGAAACCGTCGAGGTGGTTCCCGTCCCCGGACAAGGCGCGCGCGTCCCTGCTCGCGGGGTTCACGGTGGAGCTCTTGTCGCCGTTTGAAACGAGCTCGGTTGTTTCCGTGGTCAATTCCAACGCCACGGCGGCGTGCGGAACGCCCCCCCTCGTCGCGGTGGGGTCCGCGATTCCCCTCCCCCCGCTTCCGTACTGGCTCCTAGCGCCTTGCTCACCGAAAAGCACGGTTGATGGGTGGGGCCCTGACGGCGCAGCCGCGGCGCTGGCGATGTTACTGGCGCTGGAATCCAGCGGGTCGCTCGTCACCCGAGACCTCCCGGCGGACGCCAAGCTGGCGTGCGTTTCGGGGACGTTTTGTTTAGGCCGAGACGTGTGGACACACCCCGGCGTCGCCGCCGCCGCGGCGACCCTTACTGATTTATATTGGGACAGGCTCGAAACCGAAATGAGCGCATCAGTGGTGAACCCGCGGATGGGCAACAGCACGTACGGGTACCTGGGGAGCGCGCAACCGAGTGCCGCTGGAACGGACGCCAAAACCGTCAGCGCCGCGCGGCTCGCCGAGGCGCTGTGTTTGTCGTTCGCGAAGGAATCCTTCGGCGACCGTTTGTTCGCAAGGCACGTCGCGTTGCAACTGCGAGCAGGCGCGCCTGCGCGAGCCAGGGCGGCTGCTTGGAACGCGCTAGGCGACGGGATGGCGTTCCATCTCCTGCCCCCGCTCGCCGCCCTGGCGCCGAGGCCCGAGCGCGGCGACGCGCTTTTGTTCCTGCCCCCTGGTGGGGAGCAAGATCCCGAAATGCTCGAGCTGTATTTGAAGGCGCTCGAGTCGGGGGCGCTCGATCGGTGTCTTGTCGTGATGGGCACTGACGAAACCGGGGAAAGTAAGAAACTGCCCCCGCCGCTGCCCGCGGTGCTCGCGCTGCACGCGGCGACGCACGCGGCGCTGGGAGGCGGCGCGCGGGCGACGAGCACCATTCGCAGAGTGTTGTCCCGGATCGCCGAGGACGGGTCGCTGCACCAGGGCGTGCGCGCCGCTTTGATTGGCATGATTCACACGCCCCTCACGCAGCGGCGGCGACCGGCGGTGGCGAGGGCGGCCGCGGCGGGCGTGAGGGGCGCGGCTGGCGCGTACGAGACGCGCGAACCGTTCGGACCAGGCGCGGCGTACGGCGAGCGCGCGCCTGAACAGGACGTGCACGCGCGACGCACGGGGCTGTTAGCGGCGTGCTCGGAAAACCCGGAACTCAGAGCGCAACTGAGAAAAGCGCTGGACGCGGTTTGCGATGCGTAATCAAAACGTGTTTTGATTCCAACGTAGCTACTATGCTACCACGCGACATGTTCATTCGTCATCGTCTGTCGCAGACCCGGGCTCATCATCATGCCACTTCCACTTCCAGATCTGTCGCCAGTCGTCATAGTCCTCGACGTTTTTTTCGAGCTTCTTGAGTTTCGCAACGGTGGACGCGTCCCCCGCCAGCACCTTCCTGGCGATGGCGTCGAGATCGAGGGGAAGCAACATCAGCGAGCGGTACACCTTTTCACCGAGCGTGTTTGCGTTGATCTTCATTTTCATCGGCGTGTTCAGCGCTTCAAGATCATAGTCGTCTCCGCAGTCGAGCCGAAATATGAACTCGTTGTTTCCTTGGCGCCAAGACGAGGAATCACAGCTGAATTCGTAGCCGCCGTCCTCCACGTGGCCCGTGAAGAAGTCCTGTACGTGGTAGCAATCGTATTTAAAGCCGCGTTCAAACAGGTTGGCAATGACAAGTTTCATCAAGATTTCATAGCAGAACGGGTTGTGCTCGATAAGGTGGATGACGCTGTGCATTTCCGAGACGTTCTCGGCTTGCTTTTCGGGCGTTACGCTTGAAAAACCCATACGGGCTCGTCGACTGAACCCTTAAGCTCATTCAAGTCAAGCGGCCAATCGTCCGAACCTGCGTCAAGAGACCTTTCTTTCATGATCGCGATGACCTCCTGTGCGTACGGTAACAGGAGGTTGTATTTCGTCATCGGCGAGGACGACTCCCAAAGATTAGTTTTGTACCTCGGGTCGCCCAGCGCTTTTCTCCAGGCGAAATACGGGGGGTCGTGATAGCCTTCGCTGTCGCTGTCGTCCACGGGGACGAACTTGAACGCGTCCTCCACGGCGACCAGCGCGTCACTCCAGCACTCGTTCGTCGTGACGATGGTTCTGCTCGACTTGCTCACCGCGGCGAGACGTGCGCAGTCGACTAACGAAAGCCCGTACGTGTCCGGGTTCACCAAACTGCCGCACGTTCGCAAAACGTCAAACAAAAGCCCTTCCGTCTGGTCGGCGAGAACCTTGCGCGTATCACTGTGCGTGGTTCTTACGGTCGCCGCGTCGACACTACATTCACTGTGATGCATCTGATCAAGCTTTCTTCGTCGCGTATCGCTCATGGCCGTGTCGTTAACGGCGTGTGCACGGCGCGTGAGGAGAGATATGAGGCGCTGCCAAAAAGTCGTGGTTTGAAAAGCGAAAATGTTTTTCCAGGCCCGCGCTTTCTGCTTCACACCACGTGACACCTTGTCACCGTGCCCCACCGGAACCGCGATGTCCAAACGTTTGAAGCAAACGCCCTCCTCGAACGCTTACTCGATGTGCGATATGCACGAGGATATCCTCGAACGCATCGCCTCGTTTCTCCCCCCCCCCGACACCTTCGCGCTCGTCTCCACGTCCAAGAGCCTGTTCCGAAGCGCCGCCAAGCAAGGTCCCCTACCGCTCGGCGTGAAGCTCGTGCAGGCTGCGTTAAGGCGCCATCTCGATGAATCTCTCGAAAATATATCCTCCCAAACAATGCGCGTGTCGTACTACCCCAATCAAACCGTGAATTAACGTGATTTAGCGTGAGGATTGATAGGAACAACCTTCGGTCGTTTTCACCTATCAACGCTCGCTATATGTCGTAAATTGACGGTTTGATTGGGGTAGTCCATC
>Ga0209830_10000125_pt1 | contig 87385 bp, 96 predicted proteins | sample ArcticOcean_MG_C_12_FD_187439 | JGI IMG/M metagenome (GOLD analysis project Ga0209830, IMG submission 187439) | Marine microbial communities from western Arctic Ocean - ArcticOcean_MG_CB8_130 (SPAdes) (version 2) | ecosystem: Environmental > Aquatic > Marine > Oceanic | place: Arctic Ocean...
CTCATCACTTTCAAATAAAATTTCGTCTTCTTCTATTTGAAGAACTATATCTATATCCAAAGTCCTTGCGCTAAACTTTGGGACATCTCTTTTTCTACCTGATTGGTCTTCAATCTCTTTTAACTTTTCATTCAAATCATCAAAGGATAATACACATTCCCCAGACATAACTAAATTTAAGAAATCGTCGCCTTCAAATCCCTCTGCTTTCGTTTGATGAATAGATGAGCATTCAATTGCATCCAAGATCTGTTGCAATTTTTCTATTGCAAGAATCAGGTTGGCTTCTGCATTTATATTACTTCCAAGGGAAAGGTAGTATTTCATCATCTGTATATTATTAGACCAACGTCCTTGGCGCCTCTAAGCGCACCAGGCTTAGATACTCTGAGCTTTATAGACTTAACTCCATACTCATCTTTAATAAACGTAGCTATGCTCTCAGCAAGTGTTTCTTGGAGTTGGAAAGATGATTCTTCAACAAGCTTAATGACTCCTTTGGTGATAGCTTTATAGTCGATAGTATCTTCAATTGAATCTGTGGCTGCAGCTTTTTTACAATCAAAAGGGAATTCCATATCGATACTAACTTCTTGTTTTACTTTACGCTCCCAATCAAAAATACCAATGATTGTTTCGATTCGTAAATCTTTAATATAAATTATATCTTCCATTTTTATACCTCGTTTAAGGGCCATCTAGGTCTTGCATTTGAATTGCCCTGGGTAGATGCATCAGGCGTCTTTAATGAACCCAAGTAAGCAATCATTGCTGCATTATCAGTACAATGTTTCATTGCAGGATATCTTACCTTGATATTAAATTCATCTTCTAGCTTACTCATTTCTGCACGCAACAATCCATTTGCAGCAACACCGCCAGCAAGAATTAGCGTATCTCTATTAGTTTGAATGAGTGATTTTTTAATTTTTGAGACCAAGACATCTATAGCTGCTCTTTGAAAAGAAGCTGCAATATCTGGAATATGATCATCAAGATTTTCAAGATCTCTAATCGAATATAAAACTGCAGTCTTTAAACCACTAAAACTAAGATTTAAATTACCACTATGCATCATGGGTCTTGGATAATTAAACTTCTTAGGATCTCCATTCTTAGCAACTCTTTCTATGTGAGGCCCTCCTGGGTATGGAAGGTTTAAAAGCTTACCCACTTTATCAAAGGCTTCTCCCACAGCATCATCCTGAGATTCTCCTAGAATTGTGTAATCACCAAGGCCTTTTACATCAATAATTAATGAGTGACCGCCTGAGACTAACAAGGAAATAAAAGGAAATGCTATATCATCGAAATCTAAAGCAGGAGCCATAAGATGAGCTTCAAGATGATGGACAGGTATCGTTGGTATTCCAAGGCCAGCTGATAGGCCATGAGCAAAGCTCTCGCCAACTAATAAAGCTCCAAGTAAACCTGGGCCTGAGGTATATGCAATTTGATCGATTTCAGAAATATTTCTTTCGCCTAGCGCGTCCTCTAAGACAGAAATTATCTTTAAACAATGGTCTCTTGAGGCTAATTCTGGGACAACTCCACCGTACTCGGCATGCATATCAATCTGACTAAATACTGATTCTCCAACAATCCCATCCACGCTATCGTAGACAGCTACAGCCGTTTCATCGCATGAGGTTTCAATTCCTAAAGTTAACATAAAAAAAGTTTTGCAAATTTCCTAATAACAGCCTAAACTACGCGACTAATTATGCCTTCTATTATAATAAAAGAAACAGAACATTTTGACATTGGTCTTAGAAAGTTCAAGCGCGCCTGTGAAAAAGCAGCCATTGTACCTGAAATAAGAGCAAGAGAGTTTTATGAAAAGCCTACAGCAAAGAGAAAACGCTTAATGGCAGCAGCTGTTAAAAGAGCTCATAAAACTAACAGAAAGTTTTCATTTTCAAGACAGAGATCTTACCGATAAATCTTGGCGCTTCTCGCAGATATTAAATTACACCTCAAGCAATCAAGGCTTGATAGAAATGTCCCTGTTCGGGATACATTAATAATGTTACTTTCTGAAATTCAGAGATTTGGCATTGATAATAGAGTTGAAGTAAATGATGCCCAGGTTCTTCAAATTATTAATAAAATGGTAAAGCAAAGAAATGATTCAATAGAGCAATTTACCAAAGGTAATCGACCTGATTTAGCTGATATAGAAAAAACTGAATTAGATATCCTTTCAACTTATAAGCCTGCACAACTAGATGAATCAGAAGTTACTGAAAGAGTTAAGGCTGCAATAAATGAAACTGGTGCAGAGTCAATGCAAGATATTGGAAAAGTCATGGGTATCTTAAAAGGCTCACTCGCAGGATTAGCTGACATGGGTCTAGTTAGTAAAATAGTAAAAGATCAATTAAGTTAATTTTCACAAAAATTTATATTCAAAAATATAAATAAACTCCCTGAGGCCATAATATGGAAAGAAGTAATAACAGACCGGCTAATCAATCAAGAGAAATATCAATAGAAACGGATGTAAATATTCATGCTGAAGGTTCAGCATTAGTTAAGTTTGGGAATACTCATGTACTTTGTACGGCAACTATTGAAAATAATGTCCCAAGATGGATGCGAGGAAGTAATGAGGGTTGGATTACTGCTGAATACGGTATGTTACCCCGCTCTACCAATGAAAGAATGAATAGAGAAGCAGCAAGAGGCAAACAAAGTGGAAGAACACAGGAAATTCAAAGACTTATAGGTAGATCTTTAAGACAAGCAGTTAATCTTAAGCATATTCAAGGTAAAACAATCTCAATTGACTGTGATGTATTGCAAGCAGATGGTGGAACTAGAACTGCTTCTATTACAGGTGGTTGTGTTGCTTTATTTAAAGCTCTGCAAAAACATCATGATGATCATAGAGCAATAAAATCATATGTTGCGGCTGTTTCACTTGGAATTATCAATCAAGAAGTTTTATTAGACTTAGACTACAAAGAAGATAGTAATGCTGATACAGACTTAAACCTTGTAATGACAGAAGATCTTGATGTTATTGAAATTCAAGGAACTGCAGAGGAAGCCCCCTTTTCTCAAGATGAGCTTAATACTATGCTAGATATTGGAAAAGTTGCTATTAATGATATTATTGAAATACAAAAATCTTGCTTAAAATAGGTGAAAGAATACCAACAAAAATTTCTCAGTCTTGCTCTTGAAGCAAAGGCGTTGGAATTTGGTAATTTCACTTTAAAATCTGGCAGACAAAGTCCCTACTTTTTCAATGCAGCTAAGATGCTCAATGGCTCAAATCTTTATGAGTTGGCTTCTTGTTATGAAGAAGCTATAAAAGATGCTGACATCCAATTTGATTGTATTTATGGTCCTGCATATAAAGGAATATTTATAGGATCTATTGTTTCAATGATTCTTTCAAAACATGGAACAAATTACCCCCTTTCGTTTAACAGAAAAGAGACTAAAGATCATGGCGAAGGTGGAAATATTATTGGTTCAAATCCTAAGGGAAATGTACTTATTATTGATGATGTCATTTCAGCAGGAACAGCAGCTAAAGAGTCTATAGAAAGTATTAAATCACTAGGTGCAAATCCAAATATCATGCTCGTTGGTCTGGATAGGCAAGAAAAAGGCCAAGGCTCACTTTCAGCAAGAGCTGAGCTTGAGGATCTTTACGGAATGCAGGTTATCTCTATAATTAACCTTGATGCCTTAATTCAGTTTTCTGAAAAAGATCCAGTTTATTCAGAATATTTACCTAATCTAAAAGCTTATAGAGAAAGCTGGGGAGCATAAATTGTTTTCAGGAATCGTTTCAGGGTTAGGCTCTATAAAATCTATCAAGAAAAAAATTGATATTGTCTCAATTGAAATTAAAGCTCCAAAAAATTTTAGTAAAAAGCTCCAAAAAGGTGCCAGTGTATCTGTGGATGGAGTCTGCTTAACAGCAAAAAATAGTAATTCAGATAATATTAAATTTGATGTAATTGAAGAAACTTTATCTAGAAGTACTTTAAGTAATTTGGTGAAAGGACAAAAAGTTAATCTTGAAAGATCCATAACATCTTCTACTGAAATTGGCGGTCATCTTATGTCAGGCCATATTCATGGAGTAGCAAAGGTTATTGATATGAAGATAAAAGAATCATCAATTGATATGAAAATAAGTATTCCTAAAGGCGCGGGTAAATATATTTTAGAAAAAGGTTATATAGGTATTAATGGTTGCAGCTTAACTGTGGGTAAGGTTAATAAATCAAGTTTTAATATTCACCTAATACCTGAAACTCTAGAGGTTACTAATCTAGCAGTTTTAGAAAAGAAGCAGTTTATTAATCTTGAATTAGATCAAAATACTGTAAGTATTGTTGATACTGTAGAAAGGGTTCTTAACCGCTAAGATACTGAGATAAAACTGCCATTCTTATAGCAACTCCATTGGCAATCTGTTGTCTGATCACACTTTGCTCAGACTCATAAACCATAGTTGATATTTCAATATCAAGATTGACAGGCCCTGGATGCATCAAAATAGCTTCTTCGTGAGCCATTGCTAATCTCTCAGAATTAATTTGATATTCATACTTATACTGATCAATATCAATAATATCTTCAGCCTCTAGTCTTTCATGTTGAATTCGCAGTGCCACTATTACATCTGCTCCTGCTAGAGCAAGATTTAGATCTGGCTCATATTTACCTTGAGCATGATTTTGAAATGATTTACACATTTCTGGATGCCCTGAAAAAGTTAAAGACTTAAAGTCAAAGTTACTTATTCCTTGAATAAAGGAAGCTGTAACTCTTGAATGGTCTAAATCACCAACAATAACTATATTTTGATTATCAATAGTTTCTTTGTGCTGAATAATAGTCATTAAATCTAGCAAGCCTTGGGTCGGATGAGAAATAGAGCCCTCTCCACCACTAATAAAAGTCATTTCAGGAATATATTGAGTTAGTTCATGAATAATAGATTCAGAATGCCTTAGTACACAAAGATCAACTCCCATTAAAGACAGAGCATCAACTGTGTCATAAATAGATTCACCTTTTTGAAGTGAGGAAGAGTCTGTATCAAAATCTAGAACATGACAGCCCAAGTTTTTTGCAGCTATTTCAAATGAAGATTTGGTTCGCGTACTAGGCTCACAAAAGATATTAGCAATTGTTTTATCTGGAAATAATGACTCTTTTTTAAAAGACCCATCTTCATTAATAAATTTCTCAGCAAAGGCAATTAAATCCTCTATCTCTTTTCTAGATAAGTCAGCTAAAGATAATAAGTTTTTATTCATTTAATAAGACAATTGCATCCATTTCTATATCAACATTTAAAGGCAGAGCTACCACTTGAACAGTTGCTCTTGCTGGATATGGTTCAGAGAATTTATTTTGCATAACTTGATTAACTTCAGCAAAATTTGATAGATCAGTCAGATAGATATTTAATTTAACAATGTCTGCAAGCGAGGTATTGGCTGCAGAGCATATGCTTTCAAGATTAGATATTACCTGCTCAGCTTGTTCTGAGATTGTCCCGCTGACCAAAGCTTCAGTTTTTGGATTAAGAGGAATTTGCCCTGAAATATACAATGTATTTCCAGCAACAACTCCTTGAGAGTATGGTCCTAGAGCTTTTGGTGCATCTTCAGTAAATATAATTTTCTTGCTCATAGTTGTCTCAGTTTACGAAAATGTAAAACTTGATATTAAAAACATTATATAGAATAGCTGGCCTCTAATTCTCATTTATCGTCTTGGCATCATTAATAATTCTTTTACAGCTCTCTATAAATTTCATTGATCTTACTTTTTGCATGATTTTACGTAACTCTTCTACATTTTCAATATCTATTTCAAAATTACATTTTGTAAATTTAATATCTAAATCTTTTGTATTAACAGCAATAATATTTACACCGCGCTTCGTAAAAGTAGAAATAACATCAGCTAAAGTGCCAATTTTATTTTCAGCAATAATCTGCAGATGAGCTGCGTAAGATTTATTGTCTTTACCCTCATCCCAATTAGCATCAAGATATCTTGAATCTTGCCGTTTAAAAGGTGCTACTTGTTGACATCTTGCGTGATGAATAACAATTCCTCTCTCAGTATCAGAATGAGCTATTATTGAATCCCCTGATATAGGCATGCAGCATTTAGCATAACTTACTGAAACACCTTCAATTTTATTATTGATAAGCGTTACTGGATACAAATCTGTAGTCACATCTTTTCTTATCTGTAAGCCCTCATAGAATCTTTCAGCAACAAGATTTCCTGTTCTTTTACCAAGACCTAAATCGGTAAGTAATTGATTCAGTGATTTAACTCCTAGCATTTGCAAGACTGAATTTAGCTTGCCACCTCTGTAGTCTTCTAAGCTATGACCAGCTCTTTTTAATTCAGATTCAAGCATTACTTTTCCAGCTTTTCTTGCTTGTGAAATTTTTTGATGCCTTAGCTGATTTCTAATACCAGTTCTTGCTTTACTGCTAACAACAAAATTTAGCCATGCAGGGTCAACATGAATAGATTTATCGGTAATAATTTCAACAGTAGAACCATTTTCAAGCTCTATATTTAAGGGTGCTTCTTTTCTATTAACCAAACATCCCACCACAGTATTGCCAAGATCAGTATGAAGTTCATATGCAAAATCTATAGGTGTAGCACCTGTTTTGAGATTAATAATATTCCCCTGTGGGGTGAAAACATAAACCTCATCTGAAAAAAGGTCTGTTTTAACTGATTCTACAAACTCTTCTGAATCTGAAGACTTTTTGTGTAAATCAACAATGCTAGACATCCATCTTCTGGCTCTAAATTCTTTGCCAGACTTAACATCATCTGTTTTATAAGCCCAGTGAGCTGCAATCCCCTTTTCAGCTATAACCTCCATGCTCTTAGTCTGTACCTGAACCTCGACCGGAATAGCATCTAAAGCTAAAAGTGCTGTATGAAGTCCCTGATATCCATTAGATTTAGGAATAGCTATGTAATCTTTAAATCTTTGCTCTATGGGTTTGTAACAGTTATGAATTACTCCAAGAGTTCGATAACAATCATCAGCTGAATTTACAATAACTCTGAAAGCATATACATCCAAAATTTCTGAAAAGGGTTTCTGCTTAACTTTAATTTTTCTGTACACGCTATATAGATTTTTCTCTCTGCCTTGAACAGTGCTCAGAATTCCATTATTTTTTAAATGCGCCTTGAGCTCTTTTCTGATTTTATAAATAATTTTTTTTCTGCCGCCACTAGCTTTCTTGATTGCTGACTTTAACATTTGCGCTCTAAGTGGATGCAGGCATTTAAATGCTCTATCTTCAAGTTCAGCTCTTACATCTTCCATGCCTATTCTTAATGCTAGGGGTCCATACATTTCCAATGTTTCTTTACAAACATAAATCTGTTTATATCTTGGTAGATACGAAATAGTCCTCATGTTATGTAGCCTATCGCAAAGCTTAACCACTATAACTCTGACATCATTCGCCATAGCAAGAGCCATTTTTTGGAAATTATTGGCATTTCTTTCAGCCTTGTTCTCAAGATCTATCTTTCCTAACTTACTTACACCATCAACAATATTGGCTATATCTTTATTAAATAATTTTTCTAGATTAATCTTTTGCACATCACAATCTTCCAGAACATCATGCATAAAGCCTGCGCATATTGAATCTGCATCCATTCCTAGTTTAAGTAAGACTTTAGCTACCGCCGTTGGGTGTGAAATATAATCAGATCCATCATTTCTTTTCTGCCCTTGATGGGCATGATGAGCAAATGTATAAGCTTTTCTTATTAAGCGAATCTCATCTTTATTAAGATAAGTTTTTGCTTCTAAATAGAAGTCTTTAGGAAATTTTAATAAAAGATCTTTGGAATTTTTTTCGATTAGACTATTAGGGAGAACCTTGTCATTCAAAATAGCTCTCCTTTATCAATTACCCAACTATGTCAGAGTCCTTTTGTTCAGGAAATGCAAACTCATCCAACAAGACATCCTCTTCTAAAGTCTTATTTAGAGTTTCTCTGTCTATTAAACCTAACTCAATTTCTCTTAGAGCCACAATTGTTGCTTTATCATTGTCCCACTCAACCATTGGTTCTCTGCTTGTTGTTGATAGCTGTCTAGCGCGGCCAGCTGCAAGTAAGATTAATTCAAATCTACTTGGGACCTTTTCAAGACAACCTTCTACTGTAATTCTCGCCATAATTTTTCTCCTGGGGGCGTATTCTAAAGCTTTTATGCCTAATTAGATAATAAATCTTCTAAAATCTCTGAAATATGTTTTGCTTCTGTATTTTGCACACCCCTACTCAGTATTAAATTGTATAACTCATCAGCTGCCATATCAAAGTTATCATTTAATATCTTATGGTCGTAATGATTAGCACCACTTAATTCTGTAATAGCATTTTTAAGTCTTGCCTCTATAACTTCAGATGTGTCTTCATTTCTTTTTAATAATCTTGATTTAAGCTCCTGGATACTTGGAGGAATTATAAAAATTGAAGTATTTAAAATATCTTTTTGTCTTATCTGCTCAAAGCCTTGAACATCTATATCTAAAATTAAATTAACACCTGCGTTTAATTTTGACTCAATATAATCTTTTAAAGTCCCGTATTTATTTCCATGAACAGTGGCGCTTTCAAGAAAAGCTTCATCTTTTTCAAGATCATTAAATTTATCTTTAGAAATAAAAAAGTAGTCTTGCCCCTCAATATCATTAGGTCTTGGAGGTCTTGTTGTAGCCGATACAGATAACTCAATGGAGGAACCTGATACAGAACCTCTTTTTAAGATTTCATGAATCAAAGACGATTTTCCAGCTCCCGATGGTGCAGAAATAATATATAACTCTCCTTTTTTCATACTACTCAAGATTTTGAGCCTGCTCGCGCATTTCTTCAACAGCTAATTTCATATTTAAGGCTAATTCTTTTAAGGATGGTTTATCTAGTTTCACAGATAAGGTGCTGGTTTCTCTGAAAAGCTCTTGTAAAATAAAATCAATCTTTTTCCCTTTTGATTGTTTTGAAGAGAGTTCCTTTTGCATTGAATCAATATGAAATATTATTCTCTCTAGCTCCTCAGCAACATCATGTTTTAGAATTAATAATGCAGCCTCTTGATTAAGCTTTTCAGGATCTAAATTAACATTTAGTTTATTTATTTTAGAATTTAATAATGACATCCTAGTTTTATTAACAGCTGGGATAGCTTTTTCTAGCCTCTTTTGGGATAAAGCTATTTTTTTTATTTTTTTATCAAAAACTTTCTTTATCTTTTCACCCTCAACACTCCTATCTTTCATAAAGCCATGAAAGGCATTGAGAAAAACTTTTTTAAAAACAGCTTCTGGAATTTGGTTTTCTTGCTTGCTTTCAAAAATTCCTGGAAAATTTTTAATATCTGATAATGAAATATTTTTTGGATCACCAATAGAAAGATCACTGAGTAATGTTCTTAAATTCTTTAATGATTTTTTATTTACTGCGTATGAATATACGGATGTTTGATTAAATTTAAATCTTACATCAACAGCGCCTCTATCTAGCTTCTTCTGTAATGTATTTCTAATAAATATATCAAGCTTATTACTTAGATCGTTTGGCTTTGTAGATATCTCTAAAAACCTATGATTTACAGACTTAATTTCGCAAGCTACTTCACAAGAATTGTCTATGTGCTTGGATATTGAATATCCTGTCATACTGTTTGGCATAATCTATTGTATTTTTTCTAATAAAGAAGTGCTATAAAATTTCTTATTTAAATTTAAAACCTAACTCTTTTAACTTTGAATTAGAGATTTCTCTGGCAGCTCGGTCAGGACAATTAAAATAATTGCTAAAATTATCTGTTTGAATCACTTCCTTAAATAATTCTGAATAACTAATAGCCCCTTCTGAGCAATTTATTAAATCATTATTTAAATGTAAATTATTCTCAAGCGCAAAACTTATAATATTTGTACATTCATCTCTATGCAGTCTATTCATGACACTATTGGGTAAAGTTCTTTTATTACCATCAAAGTTTTTTACATAACTACTAAGCCAACTAGTTTTATTATCATAAAGCCCGCTTAACCTTAGTATTAATGACTTGGTACCAAATTTAGACTTAATTAATTTTTCATATTCTAAGACAGTTGAGCCGCGAAAGTCTGTGGGCTCTGGTGAAATAGATTCTGACAGATCGCCGAGCTGGTTAGATCCATAGACGCGTGTAGATGAGATGCCTATAAAAGATTTATATTCTATATTTTTTAAAGACTGATCAATTAATTCCAGTGAATCAATAAAGCCTGCTTGATAACCCTGCTCATTATATTCATTAGGTTTTGGGAAGAAGATAACTGCATCAAAAATACTGACTGGAAGATTGAATTCTTCTTTCAAAAGCCAATCCCATTGAATTAAGTTACTACCTTGATGTTTCTCAGGAGACCTGGTCAAACCAAAGATAGTGTAATCTTTTTGCATTAAATGACCTTCTAGCCTTTCAGCTAGGTCACCAAAGCCTATAATTAAGATATTGTTTTTCATAATTTAATTTAACAAATGTCTATATTAAAAGTAATATCAAGTTGTGGCTAATTTTGATCTAGAAAATATTTCCGGAGTTGGGCCTTCTATTAAAAATAAACTGAATAGTATCGGTATTTTTAATAGCAGGGACTTGTGCTTTCACTTGCCAGTAAATTATCAAGATAGAACTAAAGTCGTTCAACTGGCCAATGCTGAGGTAGGTAAAGAAATATTTATAGAGTGTGAAATTGCTAGCTGCCAGGTTCTGTATAGACCAAGAAAAATGATGATTATTAAAGCGTCAGATTCAAGTAGGTCTATCCTAATACGATTTTTTTATTTCAACCCTGGTCAAGCTAAGCAATTTAGAGCTAAAAAAATTATAAGATTTTATGGGGCCTTGCGACTAGGAGCATACGGTTTAGAGATGATACATCCTGAATATCAAATAATTGATGATTCTGATATGCCAACAGAACAATGTTTGACTGCTGTCTATAGAACAACGAAAGGGTTAAGCCAAAATCAATTAAGAAAATTTATTAAAGCCTCCATAAGCTCATATGATGGCAGTGATGAAATTGATCTGAAGAAATATGGCTTGGTTTCAAAATTGTCTTTAATTGATGCTTTAGATAATATCCATTTTCCTGACAAAAAAATCGTGATTGATGATATTGCTCCAGGCGGACAACATCCAGCAAGACAAAGATTAATAAAAGAAGAAATGATAGCTTTTCAAGTGGGAATGGCGTCTTTAAAAGATAGGCAAGAACATCTTCAGGCGACAGCGCTTTCAACTCAAGGCGGTTGGTATAAGAGTGTATTGAGAAATTTTCCATACGAGCTTACTGGAGCTCAAAAGCGAGTTGTTGATGAGATTGGTATTGATATAGCTAAGACTGCTCCTATGATGAGACTTGTTCAGGGCGATGTCGGATCTGGAAAAACAATAGTTGCTGCCATCTCTGCTGCTCAATCTATAGATAATAATGCGCAAGCTGCGTTTATGGCGCCAACAACTCTACTAGCTGAACAGCATTACATAAATTTGAAAAATTATTTTCCTGACTATAAAGAATCTATAGCTCTACTAACTGGATCTACTAAAGCGAAAGAGAAAGAAAAAATTAAAAACGGGCTTTCCTCTGGATCTATTAGATTAGTAATAGGTACTCATGCTTTATTTCAAGATGATGTGAGCTTTCTATTGTTAGGCCTTATTATTATTGATGAGCAACACAGATTTGGTGTTAATCAGAGATTATCCTTACGATCAAAAAATATTGAAACCGCCCTTATACCTCATCAACTTACTTTGACAGCTACTCCTATTCCAAGAACTATGGCTATGAGTGTTTATGCCAATATGGATATCTCAATTATAGATGAATTGCCTCCAGGTAGACTGCCTATACAAACAACTTCATTAGGTATGAAAAAGAAAGAACAGCTTATTAGTAGAATAGAGCAGGCTTGTTTAAAAGGAAGCCAGGTCTACTGGGTATGTGCGCTCATAGAAGAATCAGAATTAATGAATGCTAATCCTGTAGAAGAAACTTATGAGCAAATCATTAAGCAAATTCCTTCTATTACATGTAGTTTTTTACACGGAAAAATGAAAGCAGATGAAAAGCTTAATACCATCAACGAGTTTAAAAATGGTAAAACTCAGATAATGGTATCAACAACTGTTATAGAGGTTGGTGTGGATGTTCCTGATGCTGACATTATGATTATAGAAAATGCTGAACGATTTGGGTTAGCTCAACTTCATCAGTTAAGAGGACGAATTGGTCGGGGTAGTAAGCAAAGTCATTGCATATTACTCCACAATGAATCTGTTGGGGAAATCGCACATCAAAGAATGGATATACTTAAAGAGTCTACAGATGGATTTTATATAGCTGAAAAAGATTTAATGATAAGAGGTCCTGGAGAAATTATGGGATCTCAGCAAACAGGTGTTATCCCATTTAAATATACAGATCTCATGAGAGATAGTGATTACTTAGAAGAGACTAGAATGATTGCAGATAAGATCTACAAAGAGGATAAAAAGAATTCTGAGAAACTGATCCAGAGATGGCTCTCTGGATCAATTGATTTTGCTGACGCTTAAAAGAAGAATCCGTTAAGTGGTAATAGTGAAGATATAACAAGACTTACCATAGCCATAACATTAATTAAAATATTCATAGCAGGTCCTGAAGTGTCCTTGAATGGATCTCCAACAGTATCTCCAACCACTACTGCAGAGTGAGTATCTGAGCCTTTGCCACCTAGATTACCTTTTTCTACATATTTTTTTGCGTTATCCCATGCTCCACCAGCATTAGCCATAAATAAAGCTAAAGCTACGCAGCCTAATAAGCCTCCAGCTAACATGCCTCCAAGTGCTATTGCACCTAGACCAAAGCCAACTACTGCAGGCATAGCAACAGCTATAATACCTGGTAGCATCATCTTTTTAAGCGCTGCTTCAGTAGCAATTTCAACACATTTTTGAGAGTCTGGATCTGCGGTACCTTCCATTAATCCAGGAATTTCTCTAAATTGTCTTCTAATTTCATTAATCATTTCAAAAGCTGCATCGCCAACTGCTGTCATGGTTATTGAAGATATTAAGAATGGGATACATATTCCAATAAACATTCCCACAAGCACCATAGGATCAGTAAGAGAAAGAGAGAAAGCATCTCCGTATTCAAGAGTAACTTGAGCAGAGTATGCTGAAATAATTGCAAGAGCGGCTAAAGCTGCTGCTCCAATTGCAAATCCTTTTCCAATTGCAGCAGTTGTATTACCCAGTTCATCTAATGAATCAGTAATATCTCTGACCTCTTTACCCATTCCAGACATTTCTGCAATTCCACCTGCATTGTCAGCAACAGGTCCGTAAGCATCGATTGCCATTGTGATTCCAACAGTAGAAAGCATTCCTACCGCTGCTATACCAACTCCATAAACGCCTGTGCCAATTGCCGCACCTGCTAATGAAGTAGAAACTAAAATAATGACAGCTAAAATGATAATTGGAATAACTACAGACTGCATTCCAATCGCAAGACCTGAAATCATTACTGTTGCTGCACCTGTTTCTCCAGATTCAGCAATCTTTTTCACAGGGTTACCGCCAGTATAATATTCAGTGATTAGGCCAATCAGTACACCACCAACAGCTCCTGAAATAACACACCATAAAATAGCCATAGGGATATTACCCATAGATTGAATTAAGAAGTAAGCCATGACTACAAAAATCACTGGGGCTATAAGAGTTCCTGATCTTAATGCGCTAGCAGGTTCTTTTGCTGATCTAAGTTTGACAATAAATATTCCAATGATAGATGCAATTAAACCTATAGATGCAAGAGCTAAAGGCAGCATCATTAAATTTTCAGAAGCTGCAGATTCAATAGTGTATGCAATAGCAATAGTAGCAATCATTGATCCACAATATGATTCAAAAATGTCTGAACCCATTCCAGCAACATCACCAACATTGTCACCAACATTATCAGCTATAACGCCTGGATTTCTTGGATCATCTTCCGGAATTCCTGCTTCAATTTTTCCAACTAAATCAGCTCCAACATCAGCACTTTTTGTGAAGATGCCTCCACCAACTCTTGAAAATAAAGCTACTACCGAGGCTCCCATTCCAAAGCCTTCTAAAGCATGTACATTTGATCCACCATTGGCTGCATAAAAATAATATAAGCCACCTAAGCCAATTAATCCTAATGAAGCAACGCATAGGCCCATTACAGAACCACCATAGAATGAAACAGATAATGCTGCAGCTGCGCCGTCTTTTTGAGCTGCTGTTGCAGTTCTAACATTTGCTTTTGTTGCTGCATACATTCCAATAAAGCCCGCTAATGATGAGCATGCTGCGCCGACTACAACTGCAATAGCAGTTTCAGTTCCCAGAAAAATCTGAGATAAAATAACTAGAACAACAATGAAAACAGTTAAGTATTTATATTCAGTCTTCATGAAAGCTAATGCTCCAGCATGAATCTGATCGCCAATTTTTTTAACTTTATCTTCGCCATCAGGGTATTGCATAACCAGCTTGTAAACAACAAATGCTGCGATCATGCCTATCAGGCCTAATATTGGTGGAAATAGTGCTATGTTCATATAAAACCTCTTTTTTTTAAAGGTGCATTCTATCAAAAAATTCTAGAAAAAGACCTATTTTTTACAATCTATTTATCAAACACTTCTTTGTCTAAAAGGCCTTCTGAGTGCGCGACTATGCAAGCAACAGTAGCATCGCCAGTAACATTTACTGATGTTCTAATCATGTCTAATATTCTGTCTACAGCAAGAATGATGCCTATAGCTTCAAGTGGTAAGCCAAACTGTTGAAGTATTATTACAAGCGTAATAGTTCCAGCAGAAGGAACAGCTGCAGCGCCAACTGAAGCAATGACTGCAAGTAAAACAACCTGCATATACTGGAAAAGAGAAAGATCTATACCTGACATTTGCGCAATGAAAACTGTTGCCATGCCTTGCATTATTGCTGTTCCATCCATGTTAATGGTAGCTCCAACAGGTATTACAAAAGAAGCAATATTTTTATTAACCCCTAGATCAGTAGTAACCGTCTTTAAAGTGACAGGAATTGTTGCAGCACTTGATGATGTTGAGAAAGCAAAAATAGCAGTTTCTTTCATTTTTTTGAAGAATACTAAAGGACTTAAATTTGTAAAAATTTTAAGAAAAATTGAATAGGTAACTATTGCATGAAATAAGAGAACTGAAATAAGCAAGACAACATACATAAATGCTTCTTGGAAAATATCTAGTCCGTCTGTAATGACAAATTTACCAATTAAACAAAAGACACCTATTGGGGCATATGACATTATCATTAAGACAAGTTGCATAAATACCGTATTAAGCTTCTCAAATGATTCGCTAAGATTTCCTGTTAGATGGTTTGTTTTATTTAAAGCTAGTCCAAACAAAATACTAAAAAAAACAATGGCAAGCATCTGATTGTTGGCCATTGCTTCGATAATATTAGATGGAAAAATATCTAAAATAGTGGAATATACACTTTGACCTTCTGGTAATTTTTCAGGGGCTGCTATATCCGATGAATAGCCTGCTCCAGGTTTAAATATAGAAGCTACAAAAAGAGATAAGCTAACTGCAATTGCTGTTGTACCTAGATACAAACTAATAGTCTTAAATGTAATATTACCGAGACTTTGAAGGTTACTTAAAGATGATATTCCTGAAACTAAAGAAAAGAAAACCAATGGCACTATTAGCATTTTTAAAAGATTTATAAAAATTGAGCCTCCAAGATTAAAAATATAAACTCGAATAAAATCTTCTATTGAGCTAGGAATGAAATCAAAATAATAAGCAACAGACCCTAAAGCAAAACCAAAGAACATCCCTAAGAGGATATTTCTGGTCAAATTTTTTGGCGTTTCAAGCATTATATTTCTATCATATCAAAATCTTCTTTACCAACTCCACATTCAGGACATAACCAGTCATCAGAAATATCTTCCCATTTTGTTCCAGGATCAATCCCATCATCAGGCCAGCCTAATTCTTCATCATAAATCCAACCACAGACGATACATTCCCACTTTTTAAATTCCATAAGTTACTCTTCTAAAAAATTTATAGCTCTTACTCTAAACATAAAAAAACTTCCGCGTATAATATCAGATTTACCTCTATTAATTAATGAAGCTTGAACAAATATCATCGTGGAATACTTATGCAGAAATTAAGCATGAATTAAAGAATGCTGAAATAGAATCTTGGTTACTAGAGCAAGGACCTATAACAAAAAGAATTAAATCCATAAAAGACTTCAGGCTTGAATTAATTCAAGATGAATTATCAGAAGTTAAAGAAGATGAAATCTTATTTCTTAACACTGGTGATGAAGCAATTAGGGTAAGAGAAGTTATTTTATATGGGAATGAAACTCCAATGGTTTTTGCTAGAACAATAATACCTAATACCACTATAAAAAAAGGCTTGAAAGAATTAGGCAAGATTGGTAACAAGCCGCTTGGAGATATCTTATTTGAGAAAAATATTTTTTCTAAGGAGGATATCGTCTTCGCAACTTTTAAAGATGAAGAAAGTATATTTTGGGGAAGGAAAATAAAATATACCGTTAAGAATCAACCCTTCTCCGTAATGGAAGTTTTTTTAATAAAATAATTTAATGAATAAAATAAAATCTATCATTTCGATTACAAGGCTAAATAAACCTATAGGTATCTACTTACTGCTTTATCCTTCATTGATATCATTCACATTCGCATACCAGGCTTTTCTAAAAGATTCGAGTGGATGGTTAATTGAAATGCCATCCTATCCATTGCTTATTATTGTTTGTGGTTGCATTTTAGTAAGATCTACAGGTTGTGTTATCAATGATATTTTTGATCATAAGTTCGACAAGATGGTGGAGCGAACTAAAGATAGGCCCTTAGCAAATGGGGATTTGAGTCTTAAAGAAGCATGGGTGCTTTTTATAACTCTTGGAATATTATCGATCTTGCTTTTATTACAAACAAATATGCAGACAATAATAATAGGATTTCTTACATCACTATTAATTGTTTTATACCCTCTTACCAAGAGATTTTTATTAGGCCCTCAGTTTTTTTTAGCCATCACTTTCAGCGCATGCATTCCTATTGTTTTTTCTATGCTGGGACAACTAGATAATAGCGTTGTAACGCTTTTATATATTGGAAATGCTGCATGGATAGTTTCTTACGACAGCTATTACGCCATGAGTGATGCTGAGGATGATATAAAAATTGGAATAAATTCAACTCCACTATGGTGGAAAGATAAAACTATATTTTTAATCAATGTATTTAAAATTATATTTTTAGTTTGCCTGGTTTTAATTGGGCTAATGAGATCTTTTTCTCCTGTCTGGTTTATTGGATTAATATGTATTTCTTTTTTCTTTTGGCATCAAAATAAATTAGCTGAAAATAAAAAGTTTCTAGAAGCTTTTAAAAATAATAACTATGTTGGTTTATCATTATTTATCCTTCTTCAAATCGAATTAACTCTTAGTGGTTTTACTTATTAAATGACAACTATTATAAGAAATTCTATTGAGGAATTTTCTGAGAAACAATTTTTAGATCTGAGTACAAGTATTGACTCACCATTCATGCAGTATCAATTTTTACATGCATTGGAAAAAAGTAAATCTGTTTGTATAGATACTGGATGGGAGCCTCTCCATTTCACTAGAGAGAGAGAAAATAAAATTACCGGGTTTATTCCTTTGTACAAAAAATATAATAGTAATGGTGAATTTGTATTTGATCACTCATGGTCACATGCATTAGAGCAGGCTAGAAGAAATTATTATCCAAAACTCTTAAGTGCTATTCCTTTTACCCCATGCAGAGGCGAGAGGATTCTAGGTAATGATGAGGCCACTAGAGTTCAATTAGTAAATGATGTGAAAGAATATATGGCAGCTGAAGATATAGAAAGTTGGCATATTCTTTTTCCAGATCAAAAGACCTCTTCTTTTCTTAAAGATCATAACTTTATTGAAAGATTTGGATGTAGGTTTGTATGGAAAAATAGAAACTTTAAGAATTTTGAAGATTTTTTAGGAATATTTACAGCAAGGCAAAGAAAAACAATAAAGGCGGAAAGAAAAAAAGTTTTTGATTCAAAAATTAGCTTTAAGATTATAGAGAGTAAAGATATAACCTTAAATGATTGGGAGGTTTTCTATAAACTTTATTGTCAGACTTACATGGATAGATGGCAAAAGCCTTATCTAGAAAAAGATTTTTTTAAGCTAATAAACCCTGAGTCTTTATCTGTGCAGCCCATTTTATTCTTTGCAATACAGAATAATGAAGTGATTGGTGGCTCACTATGTTTTAAAAATAAAGATACTCTCTTTGGAAGACATTGGGGAAGTATAAAAAATATTGACTGTCTGCATTTTGAAGCTTGCTACTACCAAGGCGTTGAGTACTGCATTAAAAATAATTTGTACTACTTTGATCCAGGTATTCAAGGTGAACATAAAATTAGAAGGGGTTTTGAACCTGAACTGTCGTCTTCTTTTCATTATTTTTTAAGAGATGATTTAAGAGATGCTGTATCTAGGTTTTGTTTAAAGGAAAGAGAAGGTGTTATGCAATACAAGAAATCTTGTGAAGAATATACTCCTATCAAAAAAGAATATAGAATTAAATCATGAGAAACAGGCTCCCAAAAACCTCGCATCATATTGCTATATGCGAAGCTAATTTTATAAGATTATCAAATCTTTTAATAAATTTTATCCATGATAAGTATGAATTTGAGGCTATTGTCAGTGATACAGAATCACAATATATTTCTTTTCTCGTTCTAGAAAGAACAAAACACACACTTAGTATTGAAGCGAAACAAAATAATAAAATTGCACCATTAAGTATTTTTACCTTAAGGATTAACGTTTTTATAGATGCAAGAATGGCTGAAGTATCTTCTTATCAAAGCGAAAAACCATTACCATTTTTTTATAAAAAATCTGCTATCCAGTCTAAAGATGAAAAGAATCAACAAAATAGATTTTTGACTGAGTGGTTAGAAAGTATTTTTATCTCGGGTATGGCTCCCAAATCAATAATTGAAAAAATCTTAAATGAGTAGAACTGTATTTTACTTTCATGGCTTTATGTCATCATCAGAATCTTCTAAAGCCCAAATTTTTAAAAATTTTTTAGAAACTACTTATCCAGATACGCAATTAATAATCCCCAACATACTAGATAAGTTCAGTGAGGCAATTCCTCAGCTAGATAAACTAGTAAATAATACAGACTCAAAAGACAGAAAATTTATAGGTAGTTCTCTTGGGGGGTTTTTTGCAACTTATTACGCAGAACTAGACAAAACAAAAGCAGCTATTATTAATCCTGCTATTAATCCATCAAAAGGTTTAAAGGCATATCTTGGGCAAAATAAAAATTATGCTAATGGAAGCGAGTTTGAGCTAACAAAAAAAGATATTGAAGCTCTTAAGGCTATTGAAATATTAGATTTACATAATCCTGAAAACTACTTACTTCTGCATGAATCTGGCGATGAAGTTTTAAACTATATAAACGCAGTAAGCTTTTATAAGGCAGGTTATATGGATATTAGGTTTGGTGGAGATCACTCATATACCTGTTTTCCAGATAAATTAGAAACTATTGCAAAATTCCTAGATTTGTAATATCTGCACAGCATCTGTGCAAATAATAATAAATGCACATAATATACTCATAAAATGCACATAATAAAGACTTGTAACTTTTTTTATTTGGCATTAATATTGCATGACTAAAGGTTATTAATTAATTTTTTTTGGGAGAAATGATGTCGGAATATAAAACATATGAATATATTTGGTTAGATGGTTATAAACCTGAACCTTCAATGCGAAGTAAAGTTAAAGCAACTGCTTCGGATACCGCGCCAGATTGGTCTTTTGATGGCTCATCAACACAACAAGCTGAAGGTGGAAACTCCGATTGTTTATTAATACCAGTTGAAACTTATGAAAACCCTGAACTACCGCATAGCTTGGTATTGTGTCAGGTTCAATCTGCAGATCATTCAACTCATCCCTCAAACTCAAGAGCAGCTGCAGAAGCAGTCGTAACTGATGAATGGTGGTTTGGTTTTGAGCAAGAGTATTTCTTTACCAATAAAAATGGAACTATATTGGGATGGGAAGACGGAGAGCCTGCCCCTCAGGGAGATTACTATTGCGGTGTTGGCGCAAATAATGCTGTAGGTAGAGAAATTACTGATATTCATCTTCAAGCGTGCCTTGATGCAGGTATTAAGTTAACTGGAACAAATGCAGAGGTTGCATTAGGTCAATGGGAATATCAGTGTTTTGGAAATGGCATAAAAGCTGCAGATGACCTATGGGTGAGCAGATATTTGCTGTATAAAATTGCTGAAGAATTTGGGGTTTGTGTAAATATTCATCCAAAACCAAAAACTGGTGATTGGAATGGATCAGGAATGCATTGTAATTTCTCAAATGAAGAAATGAGAACTAATGGAACTGAAGCCTTGTTTTCATCTATGTGCGACAAACTTGGTGAAGTTCATGCAGAAGGAATAGCTGCCTATGGTTCTGATAATGACATGAGATTAACTGGTCTTCATGAAACTCAAAGCATTGATGAGTTTTCCTATGGAGTAAGTGATAGAGGGGCTAGTATCCGTATCCCCGTTTATACGGTAGAGCATAACTGGAATGGATATCTAGAAGATAGAAGACCTGCGTCTAATGCAGATCCATACAAGATTGTGTCTCATATTGTAGGAACATTAACAAAATAAATCCTCAATTAAATCAGCTCCTTGAAAAAGGAGCTGATCTTATCTAATGGCCAATATAGAAAAATTAGATACATCATTACTAAATCACTTAACTACTGAGATTATTATTTTAGATTCATCTCTTAATCTTTTGTGGATTAATGATTCTGCGCTTGCTAATGGTTGGACTAAAGATTCGAAAGATCCTTCTTCTTATTCAAATTTTCTTTCTCTCGATACAGAGCGTGAAGTTAAAAGAATTATTGGCATGGCGTTAAAAGATCGTAAGTCTATTACCAAAAGAGATTTTGAGCTTATATCTAATAATAAATCTTCTCGAGAGGTGGACCTTACCGTATCTTTCTCACCAACATATGAATGCATAATTCTGGAAGTTATGAGTGTTGATAATCTAAATAAAATTATTGATTCATCTAAAATGGTTTCTTCTCAGAAAATTGCTGCTAATTTAGCTAGAACTCTAGCTCATGAAGTTAAAAATCCTTTATCTGGAATAAAGGGCAGCGCTCAATTACTTAGCTCAAAATGGAAGGATGCATTTTCAACTAAATTCTTAAAAATAATTATTGATGAAACAGATCGCTTAAATTCTCTTGTAAGTAAAATATTAACTCCACCCAAGAAACCCAATCTAGAGCCTTTTAATATTCATTCTGCATTGGAAAGAGTTCATTCTCTAGCTTTGGCAGAACAAGATAAAAACTTTAATTTAATAAGAGATTATGACCCAAGTATCCCTGATATTGAAGGGGATGAAAATCTATTTATTCATGCCATTCTGAATATTGTAAAAAATGCCATGCAGGCTGTTGATGTTGAAAAAGAAGGATCTTCTATAACTCTATCTTCACGAATATCTTATAGCCAACCTATTAATGGCAAAGTTTTTTCTACAGTATGTCAGATTGATATTACTGATAATGGACCAGGAATACCTAATGAAATCCAAGAGCAAGTTTTCTTTCCAATGATGTCAACCAAGGAAGATGGCTCTGGACTTGGGTTATCAATAGCTCAAGATATTATTAGAATTCATGGGGGTTCTATTTCTTTTTCTAGCAAGCCTGAGAAAACTGTTTTCTCAATTTTATTGCCTATGTCTGCTGTTCAACTGAAAGGAGTAGTCAATGCATAAAATTTGGGTAGCTGATGATGATGAAGCAATCAGAATGGTGTTAGAAGAAAGCTTGAAAAGCGCTGGTTTTCTAACGAGCATTTTCTCAAATGCTGATAGCTTAATAGAGCAGCTTAAAACCGATCAACCTGACTTAATCATTACTGATATAAAAATGCCAGGAACTCATGGATATGACTTGCTGAAACATATTAATGATAATTTTGATCACATACCAGTGATTATAATGACTGCTTTTACAGACATGCAGGCTGCAATTGATTCATATGGAGGCGGAGCATTTGAATATATGCCAAAACCTTTTGATCTAGATGAGGCGATAGAGATTATGAATCGTGCCTTAGAAGGAAAACCTAAAACTAAAGGCCTTAAAGTCAAACCATCTTCTGAGATTATTGGTAAAGCGTCATCGATGCAGTTGGTATTTAGAGCTATAGGTAAGTTAGCTAATACTAATGCTACGGTTCTTATTCAGGGTCAGTCAGGAACTGGCAAAGAGCTTATTGCTAAATCATTGCATAAAAATAGTCCTAGATATGATATGCCTTTTGTTGCATTAAATATGGCAGATATACCAAAAGAACTTGTTGAATCTGAATTATTTGGGCATGAGAAAGGAGCTTTCACTGGAGCTGTAGATAGAAGAATAGGGAGATTTGAGCAAGCTAACGGTGGAACATTATTCTTAGATGAGATTGGGGATATGCCTTTAGAGTGCCAAACAAGATTACTTAGAGTTTTGTCTAATAAAGAATTTTATAGAGTTGGTGGAGATAAGCCCATAAAGGTAGATGTAAGAATTTTGGCTGCCACACACCAAGATCTCCATAGCCTTGTGAGCCTTTCAAGGTTTAGAGAAGACTTATTTTATAGATTAAATGTTATAAGAATTGAAGTCCCAAAACTAAAAGAAAGGATCGATGATATTAAGTTACTCGCAACAGCATTTTTAAAAATGCACTCTGATTCTCTTGGAGAGGAGTTAAGAGTTCTTAGCAAGGAAGCGTTAGAGTATTTAGAAAAATATGATTGGCCAGGCAATGTGCGACAGTTAGAAAATATTTGTTATTGGTTAACATTAATGTCTCCAACTCAAAATATAAAAGTTGAAGATTTACCAAGTGAAATAAAAGATCATGAAATTGTAGAATCAGAAGCATCATTGGATTGGGAGAGAGGTCTAGCATTATGGTTAAAAGACTTATCTGATACCAAGGATTCTGATTTACTAGATATTGTTGGGCCTAAGCTTGATAAAATATTAATACAAACAGCTCTTGATAAAACCAATGGTCGTAAAAATGAAGCAGCTATATTACTAGGGTGGGGAAGAAACACCCTAAGTAAGAAAATAAAAGAATTGGGATTATAAATATTTTATTTAGTAACTAATGGCAAGCCTTCTTGTTGCCATGTCATGATACCGCCAGTCAAAATATTTACATTTGTATATTCCATTTTCATTAAAGTCTCGCCAATGGATGCTGACTGTCTGCCCATTGAGCAAATCAAAATGATTGGCTTCTCTAAATCAGATGAAATTTGATGACTGTAGTTATCAAAATCGTCATGAGGCATATTTACTGAATTAGGAATATGGCCGATATCAAATTCATCAGAAGTTCTTAAATCAATAACAGAGGCAGCATTTTTATTAACTAACTGAGTTAAATCTGAGCATGATATTTTATTGCCTCCCCTATTCATTTCATGGCGAGACCATAAGATAATAGTTAAGAATAGTGGAAAAGATAAATACCAATAATCTATTAAAAATAAATTGAATTCGATCATATGCGTATTATCTCTTAAAATAAGTCACTTGTGTTTAAAGGAGTTAATAAATGAGCTTAAAAAGAAATTTAATCATAGTCAGACATGGCCAAAGTGAATGGAATGAAAAAAATCTATTTACAGGATGGAAGAATCCTGGACTTACCTCACTTGGCTATGATGAAGCCAGAAAGGCTGGGCAACTTATTAAAGATACCAATATAGATTTTGATTCTATGTTTACTTCAGATTTAAAAAGAGCTCAATTAACTGGGGATCTCATTCTTGGTAAAATAAACCAAGAAGGTATACCTATAATTAAAAATCAGGCATTAAATGAAAGAGATTATGGAAGCTTGTCTGGACTAAATAAAGATGATGCAAGGGAGAAGTGGGGAGAAGAGCAAGTTCATATCTGGAGAAGGTCTTATGACATACCTCCTCCTGATGGAGAGAGTTTAAAAAATACTGCTGAAAGAGTTCTACCTTATTTTAATGAAAAAATTATGCCAAGAGTAATTGATGGTCAAAATATTCTTATTGCAGCTCATGGCAATTCTCTTAGAGCTTTAATAATGCAGTTAGATGAGATATCAGAGAAAGAGATTGTAAAATTAGAAATACCTACCGGTGCCCCTATTCATTATCTTTTTAATGAAGATGGCTCTATTTCTTTAAAAGAAAACCTCTATGAATGATTAATCTTCAAAAAGATAATATGAATCTCAGCAGTCTTGTTATTGACTGGTATAAATCTCAAGGAAGAAAAAATTTACCATGGAGATCTAATATCTCTCCATATAGAGTTTGGATTTCTGAGATTATGTTGCAACAAACGCAAGTTAAAACAGTTATTCCATATTACGAAAGGTTTCTTAAAGAATTTCCTACATTACCTTCTTTTATGGACGCAACTGAAGATGAGGTTATAGCTTTATGGTCAGGATTAGGATTTTATAGAAGAGCTAGAAATATCTTTAAGGCAAAAGAAATAATCAAGACAGAATTTAAAAATAAATTTCCTCAAAAATTTGAAGACCTTAAATTATTGCCTGGTATTGGGGAGTCAACAGCAGGAGCAATCATGTCAATTGCTTATAAAAAATCTTATCCAATTCTTGACGCTAATGTAAAAAGAGTTTTATCAAGGTACTCAAGTATTAACGAGCAATCTAATTCCAAAAGAAATAAACAACTTTGGGAGGTTTCAAGGGATGTCACTCCAGCAAATAATATCTTTGAATACACTCAGGGGATTATGGATTTAGGAGCAACAATTTGTAAGCCTAAAGACCCTAGTTGTAATTTTTGTCCATTGAATCAAATATGTAGTTCTGCATTTAAAACTAAAGAGCCATTAAAAGCAGCTAAGGTTCTTAAAATAAAACCTGTCAAAGATATTAATTTCACTCTTGCCTATACTAAAAATGATTTCCTTTTATTTAAAAGAAATGAAAAAACTTTTTGGGATGGTTTGTGGCTACCTTCTGAATATCCAAGAATTCATAAAATAGTTAAATCCAAATCATCTACTCAGAAAAATATTCAAAAAAAACATAAACTAACCCACTTAGATTTAAATCTAAGTATTAGCTTATTAAGATATGATAAAATTTTTAAAGTGAAAACAAATATAGAGCATCGCTGGATAAGAAAATCTGATATTGACAGTTTTGGGATGCCTGCTCCAATTAAAAAAATTATTTTAAGCTTATGAGTGAAACAATATTCTGTAAAAAATTTAAAGAAGATCTGCCAGCTCTTCAAATACCGCCAATGCCTGGAGCTAGAGGGCAAGAGTTAATGGGTTCTATTTCTCAAAAAGCGTGGGATGAATGGAAGTCTCATCAAACCACATTGATCAATGAAAAACGTTTAGATATGTCTAATCCTGAAAGCAGAGAATGGTTGCTAGTTCAAATGTATAAATTTATTAACAATGAAGATTATGAGAAAGCATCTGGTTTTAAAGCTCTAGACTAAGAACTTACCGCATCTTTTATAGGCTCTTTTAAGATTATTTTAGCAATTTTGCAATAAACATTTATATGCCTGTAAACACAGGATTTCATCCTCAAATTCAAAATTATTTCCTAGCCTTATGGGTGTTAAATATTTTGATTTACAAAATATAAAAATTAGAGTTTAATCGATTAAGAGACTAAAAATAGCCGTGAGACAGATATTATGACCGATAAAAAGACCTCTAAATTCCCTACTGAAGCCGAAGTGGTTATTGTCGGTGTAGGTGGTATTGTTGGATCGATGCTCGCATATTGGCTAACAGAACTTGGCCAAAAAAATATCGTCGGCTTGGAAAAATCTACCATAATTCCTTCAGATATAGCGTCAACTGCTCATGCTTCAGACTTTGTCTACAACACAACTCATGACAAATTAGGTTGTTGGGCAACCGACTTTAGTAGAAAGTTTTATGAAGACAATGGCTTCTTTTTAAAAAAGGGAGGTCTTGAAATCTGTCGGAAAGATGATGATGCGCGCTGGGAGGAGCTTAAGCGAAAGGTTGCATCAGGCAAAGCCTTTGGCACTAATGTCAGATTAATTTCTGCAGCCGAAGCTAAAGAAAAATTTCCTTTATTAGAAGAAAAATCAATCCGCGGTGCAATGTGGGATCCGGATGCTGGTCTAGTAACACCCCGCTCACAAGATGTGGTGAACTTTGCTGTAGAAAGTGCGAAAGAGAAAGGTGCTCTAACTACATACACTGACACACCAGCTACAGGTTTTGAAATTGCGAATGGTCGTATTACTGGAGTCAAAACGGATAAAGGAATAATTAAAACTGACAAAGTTGTAATTGCATCGGGAATCTGGGGACCTTTAATAGGGAAAATGGCTGGCGTTCCAATTCCGCTCATGCCAGTGGAACACCCTTTATTATTTTTTGGCCCACTTCCAGAAATACAAGGAACAAAAGAATTACTCGTGTATCCACTACTTCGTGATCAAGGTAATTCAGCTTATGTTAGAGATACAGGAAGACTTCATGGAGGCATGCTTGAATGGGGTTTTTACGAGGACAAAGAGCCTCGATTGGTTGACCCTGAAGACATTGGGAATCCTGCGAAGACTATGACTTCTGACTCAATGAGATACCTAGATCTTGAACAAATTGCCGAACCTTTAGAAAAAGCATTTGAAACAACGCCTATACTTGCTGAGTTAGGCTGGGATGAAAAAAGTTCATTTAATGGCTTGTTATCTGTGACTCCTGACGCTAGTTCTTTGATCGGTGAAAGTCCTGAAGTTAGAGGCTTTTGGTTATGCGAAGCAGTGTGGGTTAAGGATGGTCCTGGATGTGCAAGGCTCTGCGCCGAATCGATGATTAATGGCAAAACTCAGGTTGATATGCGCTCTTTTAATATTGCCAGATTTTATCCCGCGCAAAAAGAAAAAGACTTTGTTAAAACACGATCTTTTGAAAATGCGCAAACCATCTATACTCCTGCTGTTCACCCTAGAGAGCCTTATATTAGCAATAGAGAACTATTCGTAAGCCCATTTTATGAAAGAGAAAAAGAGCTTGGAGGCTACTTTGATAACGAAGTTGCTGGCTGGGAACGTGCCCTTGCTTATGAGAGCAATCGACAAAAACTCGACAATTATTTACAAGAGGTTCCGGTCCGAGAAAACGAATGGGATCGACGCCACGTACCTTACGAACTTGCTAACGCAGAACATTTAGCTATGAGTGAATCAGTTGGGATGATCAATCTATCGCACTTTGCAATTATGGATATCGAAGGTCCAGATGCAGAAAGTATGCTCGAGTATCTTTCTGTGGCGAAGGTTGGTGGCAATACTTCTGAAGGAAGAATGATTTATACAAACTTCCTAGATGAGGATGGTGGTGTTCATGCAGACCTGACTATCTCGCGCATAGGTGCAGAGTGTTATAGGGTAGTTACTGGTGGTGCTGATGGCAACCTGGATTGGGTAACCTTGCGTAATTATCGAGATGATATGGGGCTAGAAGCAGACATTAATATCCGCACCCACGACATAGCAACTTTAGGATTATGGGGGCCTCAAGCAAAAAATGCCTTGGGCCATTTAGTTGATCCTAGTGAAATTAGCATAGAGAATTTTCCCTTTGCAACTGCAAAATATCTGACCCTTAATTTATCTGGTGGAAAAACCATTGATGTCTGGGCAGCACGTATTTCCTATGTCGGCGAAAGCGGCTGGGAAATCTATTTGAATAATAACAGTGAAGAGGGTCTGGCACTTTATGACTCTCTGCTTGAGGTGGGGGTTGTGCCTGTTGGTATTGAAACTTACGCCAACAGTAGACGTCTTGAAAAAAGCTTTAGACTTCAAGGTGCAGATTTAGAGAGCGAATATAATGCTTGCGAATCAGCTATTGAAAGACGCCTGGTAAAAGAAGCTGACTTTCATGGCAAAGCGGCGCATCTTGCTCATCGAGAAGAAGAGCCTAGTGCAATTCTATGCACCATGACGCTGGATGACTTAAATGTATCAGGAACTGGTTCGCGTTATCCGGTCGGTATCTCACCAATCATTGATGCTGCTTCAGGTGAAGTGCCAATAGATAGTAAAGGTCGAAGATCTTATAGTACTAGTATGTCGTACTGCCCATCCATCAAAAAATTTGTAGTTATGGGCTACCTACCTAAAAATATTGCTACAACAGGGAAATCGCTATTATTGGAGTACTTTAACGAAGATGGTGATGGTATGTATCCTATGACCGTTCAGATAGTTGGTAAGGGGTCTATCTTTGATCCCAGTAATGAAAGGGTTCGCGCTTAATTAATTTCAATTACTAATCTTAATGACATTGGCTTAAATCTTTTCTATAATCCAATCTCACTTTAAGGCCTGATAGCTCAGTCGGTAGAGCAAAGGATTGAAAATCCTTGTGTCGGTAGTTCGATTCTACCTCAGGCCACCATTTAATAAATCTATGCTTCGTCGCCATAATCTTGCATATGTTTTGCAATTCTTTCGTTAGTTCCATACATAAAATGATTTGACATATTTTCTCTATATTTGCTTGCTGGAACTATCAAGCCGGCAGCTTCAGCAACTTCCCTAATGTGCATAGGTGTCGCACCACAACACACTCCTAAATAATTGATACCTAATTCTGCAGCTTCTTTACCAAAGGCATGCATTTCATATCTATTGATATACATTGGATCAAGAGCAGTTGGGAAAGTTCTTCCATGCGGTGCAGGACATGTACACCCGTGCTCATCTGGAAGATTGAAGAAGGTTGGATGCTCCGGAGTAGTTCTATAAGGAAGTGGTAAAGCACCCATATGACATTTAAGTACTTTTCTTGCTTCTCTTAAGTAAGGCATCATAGTATCAGGACCCCTAAAACAGTTCATACCGACTACATCAGCACCTCTTTGTTCTAACTCTTTCATAGTATCCATAATTGAAATACCGTCTCTCATAACATTTTCTGCCATTGGGGCGATTGTAATTACTGAAGGTAATCCAGCTTTTTGAATGATATCTAAAGCCATATATGCCTCTTCAGCATAATAGAAAGTTTCACCAACTAACATGTCTGCGCCCTCATCTACTGACCATTCAACCATTTCATTAAACATTCTTTCGACTTCAGCATGAGAATCTTTATTGCCCTCTTCCCATATATTTGAATTTGAAATATTTCCTGCCATCAAGTTAGCCTCACCTCCACCAATAGGATTATCAGCAACTTTTTTTGCAATTTTCAATGCAGCTCTATTTAAAGGCTCAAGAAGGTCTTCTTTGCCAATAACTCTCATTTTTTCTCGGTGTGCATTATAAGTAAATGCCTCGACAACATCTGATCCGGCATGTTGAAAATCTTTATGTAGATTCTCCAATGCTTCTGGATGTTCCAAAGAAACCATGGGAACAAACTCCCCAGCTGCTAAATAACCTCTTTTTTCTATCTCAAATAAAAAACCTTCGGCGCAAATTACAGGACCTTCATTTAATCTTTCTATTAATTGTCTTTTCATCTCATTCTATCTCCATAATAAAGTTCGATTATTGTTCACTTATGTGCAATGCAATAAAGAACTACTAAAAGTAGTTTTTGTTAAACTCCATTTAGGTTGTAGTTAAATCCTGGGAATAATTTCCGTTTTAGCTCATTATTTTTTATCGCGGCAATCAGATCAAATCACGATTACTATATTTAAATCAATTTAATAATAATTGTAAAGACTTATTTTAAATTAAAAATCTCAATATACATTTTTGTATCAAAAGGAATGCGAGCGCTGATAACATGCAGCGAAATAAAATGAATAAAAGGGTTGCCTGTGACAACAGTGAATGTTGCTTTGCCCATACCCACAAGCGTTTGAGTCATAATAATATAAGTAAAGCTAGTTAAACCAGTTCCAACCGTGCTGTAATCTACACCTTGATCGAACATGCTAAATAGTGAATAAAAAAGGCCTCCAATTAGGATTACAGTAAATTTATTTTTAACTATAACTGCAATGCGCGGGATAAAAATCATATGCATCATTACTACAACCGGAAGTCCGGCGCCCAGGGTATTTATAAATACGCCCCAAGGCACTCCTTGTAAATACTGAGTGGGGCTAATGCCGCCAATAAAATCAGTAGATCCACTAAAAATTGGACCAAAAAAATCTAATGCCCAATATGCCACAATAATCCACATATCACGGATCCAATTAAAGGAAGAAAAAAGTTTTTTCAGAGAAAATCCTTTTTGCTGAAGCCAAAGTATTGGAAGAATTGTGTAGATAAAAGTATATGCAATTACCCAAATCCAAATATCTGCTTGTGAATGACTTCCTGAATAATATACATCTGTTCCAGGAAAATGCAGGCCCATATTAAATCCAGCTCCTAAAATAAGCTGTGTAATAACTAGATAAAAGACAGCAAAGCATGCTTCTTTTTTTGCAGTATTTTTATTGACAGCATAAAGCTCATCCCAAGCAATCGCTTTACGTTTTCTAGTTAGGTAAAGGAGTAAAAAGACACTTAATGTAACAACGGGAATATAAACAGTTAGCAAGCTCGTTAATCCATCTTCTGCAATTGGAGATAAAGCAAAGCCCATAAAAACAAAAACAAAATAAAATAATGTTGCAGCTAACCAAATTGCTATGCTAAGAAACAAAATTCTATCCTTTAAAAATCCTGTTGTATTGAAATATTTCATGTACTTTAATTACTTTAGCTTAATAAGATAGATAATTTATGCTATATTGTCAATATGGTTGACAATAATAACTATAAAACCTTTCTTGAAGGTAATTTCTTGCGTCTAATACTAGAGGTATCTGAGTGGATGGAAGCTGAAATGATTGAATTAAATAAGAATTCAGAATATCAAGGCTCTCCTGCGGAAGTTAAAATATTCAATGCTCTTAGGGGAAAAGAAAAATCTATTTCAGAATTAGCAAGAAGCTTGGGTATTTCTCGGCAGGCTGTTCATAAAAAAACTCATCGACTTAAAGAATTAGGTTATCTAGATTTAATTAGCAGCAATGATAATAAAAAAGATCGTTTAATAGTAATTACTGAAAAAGGTCAGGCAGTGAGAAAACAAGGCGCAGATCATTTAATAAAAATAGAGGAGAAATTGTCTTGGAGTATTGGTGAGAGGAACTTTGAATTTATGAAAGAAATACTACGAACCCATGTTGAAAAAAATGGGTGAAGAGAAATTGTTTAAATGTTGTAGAACATTTTTATAACTTAAATAATAATAGGGCATGTCTAATCAATTAACTTTATATCCTAAAATTCATCCATATGATTCTGGCTTTCTAGATATTGATAATCATAATATTTATTATGAACAATGCGGAAATCCAAAAGGTAAGCCGGCTGTCTTTCTTCATGGCGGTCCTGGCGGTGGTGGCAGTGAAGATGTAAGACGTTTTTTTAATCCTGCTATTTATAGAATAGTTATTTTTGATCAAAGAGGTTGTGGAAGAAGTAAGCCCCACGGATGTTTAGAAAATAATACAACATGGGATCTGGTTTCTGATATAGAAAATCTAAGAAATAAATTAGGTATTGAAAAGTGGTTAGTATTTGGTGGTTCCTGGGGAAGCACTCTCTCTCTTGCATATGCTCAAGCGCATCCTGGATCTGTAAGTGAGATCGTTCTAAGAGGTATATTCCTATTAAGAAAAGAAGAGCTCCATTGGTTCTATCAAGATGGTGCAAGTAGAATTTTTCCAGAAGCATGGAGTGGTTTTTTAGAAATTATTGATGAGGATAAGCGAGATAATTTGATGAGCGCTTATCATAAAATATTTACAAGTGATGATAAGCAAAAGAGGCTCAATGCTGCAATAGCATGGTCAAGATGGGAAGCTGCAACTAGTAGTTTAAGTTACAAGCCTTCATTAGTAGAAGAGTTTTCAGATCCTGAATTTGCATTAGCATTTGCTCTTATTGAAAACCATTATTTTATTAATAAAGGGTGGTTTAAAACTGAAAATCAATTAATAGAAAATATAGATAAGATTCGTTCAATTCCAACTGTGATTGTTCAGGGAAGATATGATGTAGTTTGTCCAATGAAGACTGCATGGGAGTTATCTGAAGCATGGCCAGAAGCTGAGATGATAATAGCACCCTCTTCAGGGCATACAGCTTTTGAAAAAGAAATCACTCATGCTCTGATATCGGCAACAAATAAATTTGGAAAAAATTAGTATTGCCTTAGAGTAAACTCTAAGGTTTATACTACTTATAGATATTTACATATAACAAAATAAGGGAACAATAATGACACAAGAAACTTGTAGAGAGATAAGAACAGAAATTACTAGTGAGGGAAAATTACATCTCTCTATAGCTACTGTAGATAAGCCAACGCCAAAAGATGATGAGGTGCTAATAAAGGTTGAGGCTGCCCCAATCAATCCATCTGACCTCGCTCTTTTATTAAGTTTTGCATCAGATCCATCAACTTTAACGGTTTCAGGCTCTGGAGATGAAACGGTTGCAACTATGGATATTCATAAAGGTCTTATGAAAGCTATGACGCCTAGACTAGATCAGTCAATGCAGGCAGGTAATGAAGGTGGTGGTATTGTTGAGGCAGCCGGTGTCAATGCTCAACATTTAATTGGTAAAACAGTAGGTGTTGCCGGCGGAGCAATGTACTCAGAGTATAGATGTGTCCCAGCAATGAATTGCTTAGTTATGGAGGATGGAACTTCCTCAAGAGAAGCTGCTTCTTCTTTTGTAAATCCATTAACAGCTTTAGGTTTTGTGGAGACTATGAAATTAGAAAATCATACAGCTCTTGTTCATACAGCTGCGGCATCTAATCTTGGGCAAATGCTTGTCAAGATATGTAAAGATGATTCAGTTCCATTAGTTAATATTGTTCGTAAAGATGAGCATGTAGATTTATTAAAAGGCCTTGGTGCTGAGTATGTATGCAACACCAGCTCTCCAGATTTTATGGAAAGTCTTGTTGATGCTTTAGTTGCAACTGGTGCAACGCTTGGCTTTGATGCAACTGGAGGCGGTAACGAAGGTAAATTAGCAGGTCAAATTCTTTCAGCAATGGAAATTGCAGCAAACAAAACTGCCGTTGAATATAGTCGCTATGGTTCAGACACATATAAACAGGTTTATATCTACGGCGGCTTAGATCCATCTCCTACAGTTTTAAATAGAGCTTATGGGATGTGTTGGGGTCTTGGTGGTTGGTTGCTAACTCCTATGATTGGAAGAATAGGTATGGAGAAATTTATGGCTATGCGTGAAAGAGTTGCTAAAGAAATTAATACTACTTTTGCTAGTCATTATACTCAAGAAGTTTCATTTGAAGAAATGCTTCAACCTGAAGCTATTCAAAGTTATGGCAAGCAAGCCACTGGAACTAAGTTTTTAGTTACGCCACATAAATAATATAGGATTAGATTATGGAAGGATTTGCGGTGATTGGTTTTGTTTTTGGTATAGCAGCACTTGCAAAAGTTGTCATGCTTGAAAACAAACTTAAAGAAAAGGGAATTCTCGAACAAGAAAATAAATCAGATTAAAAAACCTTTTTAAAAGTTTTAAAATACTGAAGATATGACCGATATAAACTTATATACCTACGGCATCCCTATTGTTATTAGCATGATTATTGCTGAAACTATTTATTCAAAAATTAATAATCTTTCTTTATATAAGCTTGATGACAGTATGGCTGGATTTGGGCTCTTAGCTGGCAATATTATTGTAAATATAGGGACTAAGGGTTCAATTATATTTTTCTATTTTTATTTATATGAGTTTCGTATATTTACTATTAATGAAATGTTTTCATCAGCAACTGTGTGGATCCTTACATTCTTAGTTATAGATTTTGTTTTCTATTGGTATCACAGATTTTCTCATAGAGTTAGATTCATGTGGGCTGTACATATGAATCATCATTCTAGTGAAGAAATGAATTTCACTGTAGCTCTTCGTCAAGCTTGGTTTGGTCCTATAACTAAAGTTCCTTTTTTCTTAGTACTTCCTCTTATAGGCTTTGATCCTTTAATTACCGCTTTGGCTGGAGCAGCAGCAACCTTATGGGGCATTACAGGCCATACTCAATCCATCAGAACTCTTGGGATTCTTGAATATGTATTTGTTACACCCTCCTCCCATAGAGTTCATCACGCCTCCAACCCAGAGTACATTGATAAAAATTATGGAAATATGTTTATTGTCTGGGACAGAGTCTTTGGAACTTTTGCTAAAGAGAAAAATAAAGTTACATTTGGAATAACTGAAAATGTTAAAACTTTTAATCCTATAAAAATTACATTTATGAATTGGATTAAAATGATTGAAGACTTTAAAAACTCAGCTAATTCAAATGAGCGATTTAATTCTTTTTTTGGCCCTCCTGAGTGGAATTTAAACAAAAGCAAAAATCATAATCTTTAAAGGTTACATTTATATCTCTTCGTGTAGAATTATATAAAGGAGACTAGATATGAGTGATAAAAAAGATCTTTTAAATGATTTAAAGATTGATCGATCAGAAAACAATAAATCTGAAGGCTCTTTAGTAACAAAATTTTTATTAGCTACTGTTGCGCTAGTTATTGCGCTTACTTTTGTCCAATTGGTTTTCTTATCCGAAGATGAGCTTATAGAAGTTAATACTTATACAGCTAAATCAGCTAATCAGTCAGATAATGCTGCTGCTAGCGTATTAGATGCTTCTGGATATGTGACAGCTAGAATGCAAGCGACAGTTTCATCTAAAATTACTGGCAAAGTATTAGAAGTCTATATAGAAGAAGGTATGTTTGTTGAAAAAAATCAGATATTGGCTCAACTTGATGATAGTACGGTCCAAGCAGAGTTAAATTTTGCTAAAACTCAATTAAAAGAAGCTCGAAGAATTTTTAATAGAACTTTAGAGCTAAGAAAAGATAATCTTGCCAGCCAGGCATCATTAGATGCAGCTGAATCTCAGGTAGACGGATTAAAAGCAAGGTTGGATATTAGTAAGCAGATAGTTGCAGACATGCAGATACGTGCCCCTTTCTCTGGTGTTGTAATAAATAAAGCTGCGCAGCCAGGCGAAATGATTTCTCCAGTTTCTGCTGGTGGTGGCTTCACTAGAACAGGTATAGGGACTATCGTTGATATGAGCTCTTTAGAAGTTGAGGTTGATGTGAATGAGTCATACATCAATAGAGTTCAAGCAGGTCAACCTGCTATAACAAATCTTAATGCGTACCCAAATTGGGATATAGCCTCTGAAGTTATAGCAATCATTCCTACTGCTGATAGAAATAAAGCCACTGTTAAAGTAAGGATAGGATTATTAGAAAAGGATGAAAGAGTGCTACCTGATATGGGTGCAAAAGTTTCATTTTTAAAGGAACAAATGAATAAAGCTCCAAAAAAACTTGAAGGAGTAATGGTCCCATCGTCTTCTGTTATAAAAGAAGGTAATTTATCTTATGTATTTGTTATTAAAAATGGTTTGCTAACGAAAACTAAAGTTAGTGTTGGAAGTTCATCCTCAAATTTCAGTAGGTTAATCAATGGAGTTATAGCTGGTGATAATGTAGTTACAGATCCAAGCAATGATCTTGAGAATGGTCAAGAAGTTCTAATTAAATAGGAAGTAATATGTCAGAAATATTAGTAGATGTTAAAAACCTTTCCAAAGAATATAAACGTGGTGGGGAGACTTTAATTGTTTTGGATGATCTTAATTTAGAGATTCCTAAGCAAGACTTTTTAGCTTTAATGGGGCCGTCAGGATCTGGAAAATCGACTCTTCTTAACCTTATAGGAGGTTTAGATACGCCATCAAGTGGCTCGGTATCTATTAATGGTGAAAGAATCGACCAAATGAATTCAAAACAATTGAGCAATTGGAGAGCAGGTAATGTTGGCTTTATATTCCAATTCTACAATCTGCTTCCAGTCTTGACAGCTCAGAAGAATATAGAGCTCCCCCTCCTTTTAACTAATTTATCTAGCTCTGAAAGAAAAAAACATGTTGAAACTGCTTTAAGTATCGTTGGTTTGTCTGATAGATCTGGGCATAAGCCAAGCGAGCTTTCAGGTGGTCAGCAGCAAAGAGTAGCCATTGCCAGGGCATTAGTCTCAGATCCTGATATTTTGGTGTGTGATGAGCCTACGGGCGATTTAGATAGGAATACTGCAACAGATATTCTTAATCTTTTAAAGAGCTTAAATGAGGATCATGGAAAAACTATATTAATGGTTACTCATGACCCTGCTGCTGCAGACTCTGCCAAGCGATCACTTCACTTAGATAAAGGTAAGTTAACAACTTAATCGTGTACTGGGTTCTAGTTAAAGCAGGCGTTGTTAGAAAGAAGATGAGAAGTCTTCTAACAATCTTATCTGTTGTTATAGCCTTTTTTCTTTATGGTTTGCTTCATTCAGCTGATCCATTATTTTCAGGAGCTGCTGGTGAAATTAATGCAGAGCGAATGATTATTATGCCTAAACACGACATGATGTTTGGCAGATTGCCACAATCACATATCAATTACTTAGAATCTTTAGAGGGTGTTACAAATATTGCATGGTTAGATATGCTTTCAATGGATATAAATTCCATTACTGAAAATATTCCTATATTTGCTATAAGTAAAGATTACTTCAAGGTTATGGATAGGTTTGAAGCTTCACCTGAGGCAAAGAAGGCTTTCTTTTCAAATAAAAGAGGTGCCCTTGCAGGTAAAACTGCCGCAGACTTAAAAGGCTGGAAGGTTGGTGATCTTATTTCAATACCAACTTTTTCAAAAAAGAATGATGGATCAAATGTATGGGAATTTGTAATAGAAGGAATTTATACAACAAGCCCTGCTGCAGATGAGCTTGGTCTTATGGTCCGAAATGAGTATGTAGAAGAGGCAAGAATTGCTAATAAAGGTACTGTATCAATGATACTGTTTAATCTAGATGATCCTTCAAAAGCTGATGAAATAAGCAATATTATTGATGATAATTATAAGAACTCAGCATATGCAACCTTTACTGGAAACGAAATTACTTTATCTCAAAAAATGTTATCGGATATTGGAAATATTAAATTAATAATTACAGCTATTATTTCTGCAGTATTTTTTACATTACTTTTAGTAACTGCAAACACTATGAGTCAATCAGTAAGAGAGAGAACAAGCGATTTAGCCATTCTTAAAAGTCTAGGCTATAGGGATATGCAAATATTTATTTCGATACTTCTAGAGAGTAATTTTATTATTCTGTTAGGAGCATTATTTGGCCTGATATTAACACTCATAACAATTCCATTTATAGACCAAGCAAGCGGTGGTCTTACTGGGGGGATCATTGTCTTTGACACCTATCAAGTAATGAAAGGTATTTTAATTGGAGTTCTCATGGCCTCTCTTGCTGGAATTCTTCCTGCTTATCAAGCTTATAAATTAAAAGTAGTAGATGCTTTGGCGAAAGGATAAATATGAAATATTGGATAATTATTCTGGCTGCTTTAAAAAGAAAGAAATGGCGAACAGGCTTAACCATCTCTTCACTTGTAATAGCTTTCTTATTATTTGGTCTTTTAAGATCAGTTGCAGTAATTTTTACAGAGGATGTAGATTTATCTGGTGATGACAGATTAGTAGTAGCTTCTAAATATTCTATTATTGATTCTATGCCTATTTCTTATTTACAAAGAATTAAAGGTATTGAGGGTGTTGAAATTGTTGCTCACCAAGATTGGTTTGGTGGAACTTACATAGATAGAGCTAATTTTTTTCCAAAATGGCCAGTACCTCCCAAAGAATTCTTAGATATCTATGAAGAATTTAAAATCAGTGATCAGCATAAAGAAGCCTTTATTTCAACGAGAACGGGCATGATCGCAGGACAAAAAATAATAGACAGATTTGGATGGAAGATAGGAGATAGAATTCCAATTATTGGAGATATATATTTCTTAAATGACGGAACTAATTTATGGGAATTTGATTTAGTTGGTACTTTTATAGATTCTGAAAATCCAGGCAATGAAGATCAGGTATTTTTAAATTATAAATATTTTGATGAGGCTAGAGAGGAGATGAGAAGAGGTGTAGTTGGTAATTTTATAGTTAAGTTATCAGACAAAAATGATGGCCCAAGAGTTGCAAAAGAAATAGATGCAATGTTTGCAAACTCAATGGATGAAACAAAGACATCAACAGAAAAGGCGTATCAACAGATGTTTGCAAGCCAGATTGGTGATATAGGTTTTATAATGAATGCGATACTTGCAGCTGTGTTTTTTACAATATTACTAGTGACAGGCAACACTATGAGTCAGTCTATTAGAGAAAGAACCTCTGAACTTGCTGTCTTTAAAACTATAGGCTTTTCTGATATGACGGTTATGAACTTGGTATTAATTGAATCACTTGTTCTTTGTATTATTGGAGCACTATTAGGACTAGGCATTACAGCACTAATGATGCCAGCTCTATCGGAAATGGTTTCTGTATCTCTAGGAGAGATTTCATTAGATGTATCAGTTATTCTCTCAGGACTTGGTATAGCTATTATTACTGCATTTATTAGTGGTTTTCCGCCTGCTTTGGGCGCAATGAGATTGAAAGTCGTAGATGCTCTTAAAAAGGATTAATTATGAAGTGGTTTAGACAAGTATTGGCAGTAACAAATATGAATTTGTTATCAATAACACAACGTTTTGGTTCTTCCTTAGTTGTTATTATTGGAATAGCTGGTTCGGTTGCGGTAATGGTATCTTTATTAGCTATGGCCAGTGGATTGCAATCAACTGTTGAGGGAACTGGAGAAGCAGATAGAGCTATGATCTTAAGATCAGGGTCCTCTTCTGAGTTAAGTAGTGTAATTTCAATAGAAGAAGCAAATGTTATGGCTAATGCTCCCGGTTTAAGACAATTGAATAATGAACCAATGATTGCATTTGAAGTCTATACGGTTGTAGACCTTAAAAAGAAAGGTGCAGATGACACTTCAAACCTTCCATTAAGAGGCGTGGATGCTATGAGTTTTGCTGTTAGACCTGAAACCAAGATTATTAAAGGAAGAAACTTTGAGCCTGGTAGAGCAGAAATTATTGTTGGAAGAGGAGCTTATGATCAATATGAAGGAGTTGAGCTAGGTAATAAGGTAACTTTTAGAAATGCTGCATGGACTGTAGTGGGAGTTTTTAGTACTGATGGAGATGTTCATGAATCTGAAGTTTGGGCTGATGTGAAGGTAGCACAGTCTGCTTTTCAGCGCGGAGCATCTACATCGAACGCAATAGCAAGATTAGAGTCAGTATCAAGTTTTGATGAATTTGCTATCTTTATAGAAAATGACCCAAGGCTCGAAGTAAAAGTTGAAAATGAACTAGATTTTTATAAGAATCAAGCATCAGGAGTGTCTGGAATTATTAATAGCTTTGGATATTTAGTGGCTATTATTATGGCTATTGGTTCGATCTTTGCTGCATTGAATTCTATGTATAGCGCAGTATCTACTCGGTTGGTTGAAATTGGGACACTGCGGGCTGTTGGATTTAGAGGAAGCTCTATACTTGCAGCCTTAATGATGGAATCTATGGTTCTAGCTCTTTCTGGAGGCCTCTTAGGCGCTGGTTTAGCTTATGTAGTATTCAATGGATACACAGTCTCAACACTTGCAGGGGGCACATTTAGTCAAACATCATTTGATTTTGCAGTAACTGGTGAAATTATAATGCAGGGTCTTATTCTCGCATTAATAGTTGGTTTTATTGGAGGTTTTTTACCTGCACTTAATGCAGCTAGACAAAATATTACTGATGCTTTGAGATCTTTATAAGAAATTTTTTAAAATTTACCTCTTTGGAATCTCATACGAATTGAATATACCCTTAAGAGGGCAACAAAAGTAAGGATTGCTTGGGTAAAGAGTGAGATAGTCACCGTGTTAGTCCAGGACCACTGATCAATAGTTAACCATAATAAGAATGTTTGAAGTGGGAAGTTAATAATACAACCCATCATTACAATTATTATTGCTTCTCTAAAAGCAGTCTTTTCAGTTTTGTTCATTTATTTGTCCTTAATTTTTATTAAATCTTTACTGCTGTGCCATAGGCTACAACTTCAGAAGCGCCCTTGGTTATAGTTGAAGTTTGAAATCTGAAGGCAATGATAGCATTTGCACCTTTTGATTTTGCGTCTTCTATCATTCTGCCATAAGCATCATCTCTAGCTCTTTGCAGGAGTCTTGAATATCCTACTAACTCTCCTCCCACTAAACTTTTAAGTGAAGCAAATATATCACTTCCAGCATTTCTAGATTTAACAATGCTGCCTGCAACTATTCCTAAGTATTCTTTAATAGGCCTGCCATCGATGTGATTTGAGGAGACAATCATAATATCTTGATCCATAATATTTCTCTTTTAGTTATATCAATATATTATATAAATTATGAAAGAATTAATAGAAGCAAAATTCTCAATTGGGGATGTTATCAAGCATAAATTTCTTGATTTTCGAGGTGTTATTTTTGACCTTGACCCAGAATTTAACAATACTGATGAATGGTATGAAGCCATACCGGAGACTATGCGACCTGCAAAAGAGCAGCCTTTTTATCATGTTTTTGCTGAAAATAAAGATATCTTTTATATAGCTTATGTATCTGAACAGAATCTTGTATTAGAAAATCTTAATAAGCCAGCTAACCATCCTAATGTTTCAAGTATTTTCTCTCATTTTGAAAGTGGAAGTCATGTGCCTGCTTCTAGAGCAAGGAATTAAATTTCAATATCAAAGTGAGCTATCTGCACTGCTGCAGAAAATACTTCAATTGCTTTTTGTAGCTTATCTGCTTCAACAAAAGTTGGAGCAAGCCTAATAACACTATCATTAGGATCTATTCCATGAGGAAATGTTGCGCCTGCAGGCGTTATTAGGACTCCAGCGCTTTTACATATATCTATAATCTTTGCAGCTATGGGTTTTACTGTTTTATAAGTTATGAAATAACCGCCAGTTGGACTTGAGAAAGTTCCACATTCATGAGGAATTGTTTTTAGAATAGAGGTAGTTAATTCAAATTTTGGTTCAATAATAGCTGCATGCTTTTGCATATGTATAATTATATTTGCTTTGTTTTTAAAGAATGTTACATGTCGAGATTGATTAACTTTGTCAGGACAAATAATCATTGAGTCTCTAATTTTTTTAAGTAAGGAAAATGTGCCCTCGCCTCCTGCAAAAAAAGCCAAGCCGCCACCTCCAAAAGTAACTTTAGAAAAGGATGTAAGAATTGCTGTCTGATTAAGAACTTTAGCTTGCTCTGCTAACAACCAAATTGGTGTCTGACTTGGGGCATTAGATAAATCATGAATTAGGTAAGCATGGTCAAATAAAAAAACTAAATCTTTAGAATATTCAGAACATAACTCAAATATTTTAAGAATATTATCATCTGAATAGATGTCGCCAGATGGATTTGAGTGTCTTGGAACGCTAATAAGGCCAACAATGTCTGAATGCTCAGCTAAGGTTGTTTGTAAGATATTAGTATCTAATCCATCACTCGTTAAAGGTACTGGTAACATTTCAATACCAAGCTCATCTAGCATCCTAAAATGTCTGTCAAAACCAGGGGTTGGGCAAATAAATTTAGGATTTTTTATATCTTTCCATGGTTTTCCATTTAAACCAAAAAGATGATTAGCAAGCAATAATTGGTAACTTAATAATAAGCTGGATTGCTCAGCGGCAATTGTATTTTCAATTGGGCTATCTAGTAATTCTGACCCCAATTCTCGTGCTTGATAAATACCAAGTGGTTCTCCGTAATTCCTTATATCTGTTCCATCTTCTGTTAATGGCTCTACAGCTATACTTAAGAGCTCATTTGATAAATCTAATTGAGATGGGCTGGGCTTGCCTCGTGTTAAATCTATAGATAACTTTTCGTCTAATAGAGATTTAAATTGTTGAGCTATTGATTCAGGCATAGTATGAGATATATTTTAATGGAATAATGTAACTAATGGTTGAAGAAAATATAATTTTAGGACTTTTAATTATAGTTAGCTTGGCAATAATTTTATTTGTCTTGGTAAATATGAGAAAAAATAATGCGAAATTAATAGAGCTGAGCTTTATTAATATTGCTAATAAAATTCTTGAAGAAAAAACTGATTCTTTATCTCAGAAGAATTTAAAAGATCTTAATCAGACATTAGAGCCTTTTAAGGAACAAATAAAGGATCTAAAAGAACAAATCCAAACGCAGCAAAAAGAGCAATCAGCTGCAAAAGAAAGCTTTAAGCTTCAAGTAGATCAACTTCTAAAAGCAACAGACAGTATGAATGATAATACTGAAAATCTTACCAAGGCACTCAGGGGAGACTCAAAGGCTCAGGGTTTATGGGGTGAACAAATACTTGAAAGAACACTTGAAGAGTCTGGATTAGAAAAAGGATTAAACTATGAATTGCAGAAAGGCTATAGAGCGTCAGATGGATCTCTAAAAATACCAGATGCAGTAATATATCTGCCTGGTGAAAGAAATATTGTTATCGACTCAAAAGTCTCACTAACTGCCTATGAGAAATTTATTAAAGAGGATGATCCCAAGACAAAAGAGATATATTTAAAAGATCATATAACCTCATTAAAGAAAAATATGAAGGCGCTAAAGGAGCAAGATTATCATGCTCTCCCAGAAATAAATTCACCAGATTATGTCCTTATGTTTGTACCTATAGAATCAGCACTTTCCTTGGCACTTACAAATGATTGGGATTTACAGAAATATGCTAATGACAATCGAATGGCTTTTGTAACTCCAACAAATTTAATTGCTATTTTAAGAATAGCTGAAAACTTATGGAGACTAGATAAACATAATAAGCATGCTGATTTGATTGCAGAGCGAGCAGGTCATTTAATAGATAAATTCTCAGGACTAACTGAGGATTTAGAAGATATTGGCAGGCATTTGAAGGGTGTTGAGAAATCTTTTCTTGGTGCGCAGAATAAATTATATGAAGGTCAAGGCAATCTATTTAATCAAATGAAGGATCTTGAAAAGTTAGGTGCAAAGAATAAAAAAAATCTTAAGCAGCCTAATAAGAATATTTTAGAAGAATAAAATGGAGCATTTAAAAATTTGGAGATATCTTTCAATTCCATGGGTTGGCTTCTCTATAGTTTTTTTTATAGCCTTCTTGGGTTTAGCATTCCTTCAAGATGTATCTGAATCCTTTCTCACATCAGCTCTTATATCAAAATTATTGATTAATACTGTTTCTTTAACTATTTTGGTTGGATTCTTTACTTTTATTATTGCTGCACCTTTTGCAATCTTAACAAGCCTTTATAAATTTCCAGGCCATAATTTTTTTAGCTGGTCCTTAAGTTTACCTCTTGCGTTTCCTGCATATATTTATGCATTTATTTTTGTTGGCGGTCTTGAATACTCTGGTCCTTTAGCAACATGGTTAAGAGAAATTGGGATCATTATGCCCTCGGTAAGGAATATTCTTGGGGCATCATTAATAATGTCATTGGCTCTGTATCCTTATATTTTTCTTTTAATGAAAGCTCAAATTAAGCATTTAGGTGTCCCGTTATTTAAAGCAGCAAAAACTCTAGGAAAATCAGATCTAACTGTTATAAAAACAGTTCTATTACCAGCCCTGAAGCCCGCTATTATTGCTGGAATGATTCTAGCTATGCTGGAAACCCTTGCAGATTTTGGAGGAGTTTCAACACTTAGAATTGAAACTTTTACTGTAGCAATCTATAACGCATGGTTTGGATATCAAGATTATTTCAGCGGAGCTCGATTAGCAGGTATTTTATTTACATTTGTAGTCCTTCTGCTTTTATTAAGCAGAAAATTAACAGACTCCAAAAAAGTTGGATCTATTTCTAATGACTCTTTTGATAAGATCTCTTTAAATAAAACACTAGGTATTATCAGTACATCAGCATGCTCTTTATTATTTCTAGTTGCCTTCGGTCTTCCGCTTATTCAATTAATAATATGGAGTGATTTAAAAGAAGTTTTCTTATCTAGCTCAAATATTACACTTTTTATAAACTCTGGATTTCTTGGATTTATAACAGCCTTACTTATTATAATTACCGCATTGGTTTTATCTCTTGCTTATAATGGCTCTAATAAAATGAAAAGTATTATTACTATTTCAACAATAGGCTATGCATTGCCGGGATCTGTTATTGCTGTAGGTCTTCTCATAGTAGTAAATGAAATATTTGGAGTATCTATTACTTCCTTGGGTATTTTTGGTTTAATTATATGTCTTTCTATAAGATTTATGACTCCAGCTTTTCAGTATCTAGTCTCTGCGCTGGATAATATTCCTGAATCTAGCAAACAAGCTCTTGCGACCCTTCCCTCTAACCCATTGAAGGCTTTTATTTCTCTTTACTTGCCGTCATTAAAGCCTGCGCTATTGGTAGCATTCTTAGTGGTATTTATTGAAGTAGTAAAAGAACAGCCAGCTACCTTAATTCTTAGACCTGTAGGTTTTGAAACTCTTTCATCAAAAATTTATAACTTTACTAGTGAGGGCCAATGGGAGCTAGCTGCTAATCCAAGCCTTTTATTAGTAATGCTGAGCTTTGTCTTGGTATATTTTTTAAACAAAAGATTGGATCAGTGATGAATAAAACAACGCTATATGACATGCACATCAAGCTTGGTGCAAAGATGGTAGATTTTGGTGGCTGGAGTATGCCAATAAACTATGGCTCGCAAATTAATGAACATAAAATTGTTAGATCTAATGTTGGTATATTTGATGTATCTCATATGTCTGTATTTGATTTAAGTGGACCTGAGCAAGAAAAATTCCTTAAAAATCTTTTACCTAATGATGTTCAAAAAATTAACACTCCTGGAAGAGCTCTTTATAGTCCACTACTAAATGAAGCTGGAGGAATTTTAGATGACTTGATTGTCTATAATCTAGGAGATCATTACAGAATAATCTCAAATTGTGCTACCTGCTCTCAGAACCATGGTTGGTTTACTAAGCAATCTGATAATTATGATGTGAATATAGAATTTATGAATAATTTTTCAATTATTGCTGTTCAGGGGCCCAATTCGGGCAATATTTTAAAGAGTATTGATATGAATGGTCTTGATGAGATGAATGATTTTGACGTCACAAATGTTAATTCAATGATGGTAGCTAAAACTGGGTACACAGGCGAAGAAGGATTTGAGATAGTAATTGATAATGCTAACGTAAAATCTCTATGGGCTAACCTTATTGATGCAGGAGCAGTGCCTATAGGACTTGGGGCTAGAGATACTCTTAGACTAGAAGCTGGATTAAATCTATATGGCACTGATATGGATTCAGCTAATCACCCCTATGAATCAAACCTTGCATGGACATTGGATTTTAAGGATATAGATAGAAACTTTATTGGTAAATCTGCTCTGTTAAAAATTGATCAAACCGCTTGTAAAGAATTAAAAGGAATTATCTTAAGAGATAAAGGAATTCTTAGATCACATCAAATGATTGAACATGATTCTGGTGGCGGAGAGATATTAAGTGGTACTTTTTCTCCTTCTTTTGGATTTAGTATTGCATTTGCAAGGATAGATAAAGGCCATAATGGTGAAGGAAAAGTTCAAATAAGAAATAATGAATTTAAAGTAGAAATAGTATCGCCACCATTTATGAGAAAAGGTAAAATTGTAATATGAAAGAAATTCCAGGTGACTTAAAGTTCAGACCATCGCATGAATGGGTAAGAGTTGAAGATGATGGGACTGTAACAGTGGGTATCTCAGATCATGCTCAGGATCTATTGGGAGATATTGTGTTCGTAGAGCTTCCTGATATAGGAGTTCAAATGAGTGCAGAAGATGAGGTTGCTATTGTTGAATCAGTTAAGGCTGCCTCTGATGTATATTCTCCAATATCCGGAGAAGTGATAGAAGTTAATGAGCTGCTGCTTGATAATCCAGAAACTATTAATGAATCTCCATATTCTGATGGATGGTTTTATAAAATGCAGCCTGATGATATGGATGAATTAGGTGAATTACTTTCACCAGAAGAATATGGTGAAGTTTGCGAAGAGTAGTACTAAAGCACCACAAGCTTTAATTGGTTTTTATAATGACTAAAAAAGACGATATCTTAGATCCTAAATATTTAGAGCTAAATTCTTTTTCTAGAAGACATATAGGCGTACCTAAAGAGGTATCTATAGAGATGCTAAAAGAAATGGGCTTTGCTTCAATGGATGGCTTTATTCAATCTATAGTTCCAAAAAATATTTTCAGCGATGAGAGTTTAAATATTGATGATGAAGCCTCTGAGGAAGAAGCATTAAGATACTTAGATATAGTTAGTAAAAAAAATAAAGTTTATAAAACTTATATTGGGCAGGGTTTTTATAACTCTATTACTCCTGCCCCTATTCTAAGAAATATATTTGAAAATCCTGGCTGGTATACATCCTATACTCCGTATCAACCGGAAATAGCGCAAGGAAGGCTTGAAGCCCTTATAAATTATCAAACCATGGTATGTGATCTTACTGGTATGGATATAGCAAATGCCTCATTGCTAGATGAGCCAACGGCTGCAGCTGAGGCTATGACTCTTGCAAAAAGATTAAGTAAATCTCAATCGAACTTATTTTTAGTAGATGAACAATGCTTTCCTCAAACTATAAATGTCTTAAAAACAAGAGCTGAGCCACTTGGGATAGATATAAAAATTGGCAACCCGGAAGATATGAATAATGAAGATTATTTTGCTGTTCTGGTTCAGTATCCTGGAGCAGATGGCGTGCTTAAAGATATGTCTAATGTAGTTGAATCTGCTCATAGCAAGAATGCTTTAGCTATTTTTGCAACAGATCTACTTGCACTAACCTTAATTAAACCCCCAGGTGAATTTAATGCAGATATTGTTATTGGATCTTCTCAAAGATTTGGAGTTCCAGTTGGATTTGGTGGTCCTCATGCAGCCTTTATGGCAACAAAAGAATCATATAAAAGATCTTTACCTGGAAGAATTGTTGGAGCCTCTGTAGATGTCCATGGGAATACAGCATACAGACTTGCACTTCAAACTAGAGAGCAGCATATAAGAAGAGAAAAGGCGACAAGTAATATATGCACTGCTCAAGCATTATTAGCAATTATGGCTGGATTCTATGCTGTATATCATGGTCCTAAAGGCTTAAAAGCAATTGGTCAAAGAGTGCATGATTACACCAAAATACTCATGTTGATGCTTAAAAAAAATAATTTAAAAATAAAATCTTCAGATTTTTTTGATACTCTTGTAATTCATTCTGGCAAAAAAACTAAAATTTATCTAGATAAAGCCATCGCTAAAAAGATTAATTTAAGACACATTGATAAATCCTCAATCGGGATTTCAATAGACGAATCAGTTTCTTTTGAGGATTTAAAAAATATAGTTAGTGTTTTTTGTGATGAAGACAATTTTGATTTAAAAGATCTGCCAGCCTCTATTCCTGATGATCTTATCCGGACTTCATCCTACCTTACTCATAAGGTCTTTAATAATTATCAAACTGAAACAGAATTGATGCGATATATCAGAAGACTTTTTAATAAAGATATTGCATTAGATACAGCGATGATACCCCTAGGCTCATGCACAATGAAACTTAATTCAGCATCAGAAATGATGCCTGTAAGCTGGCCAGAATTCTCCTCTATTCATCCCTTAGTCCCAAAAAATCAAATTAATGGTTATATGCAATTAATTGATGAGCTTGAAAATATGTTAATTGCCATAACGGGTTATTCAGCAATCTCATTACAGCCTAATGCTGGCTCACAAGGAGAGTATGCTGGTCTTTTAGCTATAAATGCCTACCACAAAAAAAATGGTGATAACGACAGAGATATATGCCTAATCCCAAGGTCAGCGCATGGAACTAATCCAGCATCAGCAAAAATGGTTGGAATGAAGATCATTCCAATTGAATGTAATGCTGAGGGAAATATTTCTATTAGTGATTTAAAAGAGAAAGCTGCCTTATATAAAGATAAATTATCTGCAATCATGATTACTTATCCGTCAACTCATGGAGTGTTTGAATCTTCAGTTACTGAGGTTTGTGAAATTGTTCATAAAACAGGCGGGTTGGTTTATATAGATGGAGCTAATTTAAATGCTATGGTTGGAATCTGTTATCCAGGCCAATTTGGCGGTGATGTTTCTCATCTTAATCTTCATAAAACTTTCTGTATACCTCATGGCGGTGGAGGGCCTGGAGTTGGTCCAATTGGTGTTGTAGAGAAGCTTAAAGAGTTTGTACCAGGCTTTCATGACAATCCTGATAATAATGTTGGTCCAGTCTCAGGATCTGATTGGGGTAGTGCGAGCATTCTTCCTATCAGTTGGATGTACATCAAGATGATGGGCTCAAAAGGTTTAAGAAAAGCAACAGAGATTGCAATATTAAATGCAAACTATATTGCTCATAGACTGAAAGATGACTATGAGGTCTTATACAAAGGAGAAAGTGGGCTTGTTGCTCATGAATGTATTTTGGATGTAAGGCCATTTAAAGATTCTGCACAAATAGAGGTAGAGGATATAGCTAAAAGATTAATTGATTATGGCTTTCATGCTCCCACTATGTCTTGGCCAGTTGCTGGAACTCTTATGATTGAACCCACAGAGAGTGAGTCAAGATTAGAAATTGACCGTTTTTGTGATGCGATGATCAGCATTAGAAAAGAAATTGCAGATATTGAGTCTGGATGTCTTGATGTAGTTGATAACATGCTTAAGAATGCTCCTCATACTGCTGAAGAGGTTTCTAAAGATGAGTGGGGTCATTCTTATTCAAGAACAAGAGCTGCTTATCCTATATCAACATTAAAAAGTAATAAATTTTGGCCCCCTGTTGGAAGGGTTGACAATACCTATGGTGATAGAAACTTGATTTGTAGTTGTCCTTCTATGGACGACTTTTAGTGAATTGGTAATTCTATAATTTCCCAATCAGCTTCCCAGCATGCAGCTCTTAACTCTTCATCCGGGTTAACTGCTATCGGATTTGAAACTTCTAAAAGCAATGGCAAATCATTAATAGAATCTGAATAAAAAGTAGTATTTTCAAAATTAATGAACCCATTTTTATCCATCCATTTTTTTACTTTATTTAATTTTCCTTTGCCTAAAGCAGATTCTCCCTCCATTTTTCCAGTGTATTTACCATCAATAATTTCAACATCTGTAGCGACAATATGCTTAAAGCCTAGCCTTTCTGCAATCGGCTGAACAATTATTGCATTAGTTGCCGAGGCGAGGAGCATGAAATCATTGTCGTGAGAATGTTCATGCAGCAGCCTTAATGCATAGATATTTATCATTGGCTCAATAACAGTATTTAGAAAACTTCTTAATAATTGCTCCATCTGTTCTGGAGTTTTATCTTTAAATGTTGAAAGAGCAAATTCTGCCCAAGCCTCATAATCTAAATTTCCTTGATAGTATTGTTCATAAAAATACTCATTTTTTTTAGAAAATTCATCATGATCTACTTGGTCTGAATCAATCATAAATTTAATCCATGAATAATCAGAATCTCCATTAAGAATGGTATTATCTAAATCAAATATTATTAATTTATCACTCATATACTTCAGCCTATTTATGATTAAAGAACCAAGATACAGATTGAACGTTGGTCTTATAGTAGTTAATCATAAAGGTAAATTATTACTTTGCAAAAGAAAAGATTCTGATAACTGGCAATTCCCTCAAGGAGGAATTGACCTTGGTGAAAAAGCAGAAGAAACCGCTCTAAGAGAATTATACGAAGAAGTCGGTATTCGAAGCTCTAATGTCAAAAAGATAGCGACTTCTGAAAGCTGGTACAAATATGACCTGCCTGAAGAAAGTATACAAAAATACTTTTTTAAAAATAAATTTAAAGGTCAAAAACAAAAATGGTTTATGTTTGAACTCTTAAATGAGGTTTCAATAGATTTTACAAATGATGCTAACCCTGAATTTGATGATTATAAATGGACTTCATACTGGCATCCTCTTCATGCGATTGTAGAATTTAAGAAAGATGTTTATCGTTCTGTCCTTAAAGAGTTTTGTATGCCTTATATAGAGAGAATTTCTTAAATGGGTCTAGAGATCTTAATATTTCTTTTGGTTGGAGTTTTTGCTGGAACTCTTGCAGGAATGTTTGGTATTGGCGGGGGTGTCATTATTGTTCCCGCGCTGATAGCTACTTTTATTTATCTAGGCTTTGATCAAATTATTATTACTCACCTTGCAATAGGAACTTCTCTAGCGAGTATTTTCTTTACTGGAATAGCTTCAGCATATTCTCATAATCAAAGACAGGGAGTCGTTTGGAAAGCCTTTTATCCTCTTTCAACAGGTATTGCCATAGGAGCTATCGTAGGGGCTATTATTGCAAGCAATATTTCAGGTAACAGCCTAAGGTCTTTAGTGGGAGTATTTTTATTAATTATTGCCATACAGCTAATTTCTAGCTTTGAAATAAAAGATTCCAAAAAGGAGAATAATTTTAGTTTATCTATTTTATCCGGATCTGGAATCGGAATGGCATCTTCACTTATAGGCATAGGGGGTGGTAGTTTTACTGTTCCTTATTTGAGGTATTTTGGTTATGAAATGAAGCTTTGCATAGGCACTGCTGCAGCCTGTGGCGTTCCTATAGCTCTATTTGGATCTCTGGGATATTTATACATAGGCTGGAGTCTAGAAAATACTCCTGCAATGTCATTAGGTTATATATATCTGCCAGCGGTTATTGGTATATCAGCTACAAGTATTCTTTCTGCAAGAATTGGGGTGGCTATTACCCATAGTCTTAGTGATTTAGTTCTAAAAATTCTATTTTCCTTATTCCTAATAGCTGGTGCTTTGTATATGCTAGCCATATGATTATTGAACTATCAGATTTTTTTAATAACCCCAGTTTAATCTCATGGGGCCCTTTAAATATTCAATACTATGCAGTCACTTGGGTGCTTTCTGCATACTGTATATATTTATTTCTAAAAACACACCCCATCACTAAAGAGTTAGGACTATCTATTGATCAGGTAAATGATCTGGTCTTCCTTTATGGTCTGATTTTTGGAGCCATGATAGGAGGCAGAATTGGTTACATGTTTTTTTATGGAACTGATCAACTTATAAACGACCCCCTATCTCTTTTTTATATATGGCAAGGTGGTTTAAGTTTTCATGGTGGTCTGGCTGGAGTAATTGTTAGTACAGTTATCTTTTCTAAAAGATTCAAAATTGATTTCTTTAGGCTAACTGACTCTATAACTTTAGCTATGCCAATTGGTTTGGGCTTAGTAAGAATAGGAAATTTCTTAAATGGAGAGCTCTACGGAAGAGCAACTTCAGGTGAGTGGGGTTTTATCTTTCCTACTGATCCTTTCGGTCTTCCTAGACATCCATCACAATTATATGAGAGTTTTTTTGAAGGCATAGTTCTATTTATTATTTTAGCTATTATTAATACTAGAACCTCCAGAAGAGGCATAGTTTCAGCTTCATTTCTTATCTTGTATGGCTCAACGCGATTTTTTATTGAATTTTTTAGACAGCCCGATGCACATATAGGCTTTGTTGCATTAGAATGGTTAAGCATGGGTCAATTGCTTTGCATGCCAATGATCTTTGCAGGATTTGCACTACTAACTTATTTTTTACGGAAAGCATGAAAGCTTATTTAGATTTACTTTCTTATATTTTAGAATCTGGAGAAGAGAGAGAGGATAGAACCAATACAGGAACTCTATCTTCTTTTGGGCATCAGCTAGAGTTTGATCTTAAAAAAGGCTTCCCTGCTGTAACAACAAAGTCGCTTGCTTGGAAGGGTGTTGTTTCTGAATTACTCTGGTTTTTAGAGGGTTCGGATGATGAAAGAAGGCTTGCAGAAATAAGATTTGGTCAAGATAGAGCGGTTCTAACGGACTTAGATAAATATTCTACTATCTGGACAGATAATGCAGATAATCAAGGTAGAGATCTAGGTTATACAAATAATCCGCTTGAAAAAAAATTAGGACCTGTTTATGGAGTGCAGTGGCGAAACTGGGGAGATCTGGATCAAATTAAAATATTGCTTGATGGGATTAAAAATAATCCATTTGGAAGAAGGCATATTTTGAGTGCATGGAATGTAGCTGAGCTTGAGAATATGGCCCTGCCTCCTTGTCACGTTATGTCACAATATTATGTAACCAAAGATGGCTCTTTAAGTTGTCATATGTATCAAAGAAGTGCTGATATGTTTCTTGGAGTACCTTTTAATATTGCAAGTTATGCTTTGTTAGTTTCAATCTTTGCTAAGATTTGCGGTTTAAAGCCTGGAAGATTTGTTCATTCTTTTGGTGATGCGCATATTTATAAAAATAGTATTGACCAGGTTAAGGAGCAATTATTAAGGGAGCCAAAAAAGTTACCTTCGTTAAAGTTACCAGATATTTCTTCAATTGATGAAATAGCAGCGCTAAGTGTGGATGATTTTATTTTAGAGAATTATGAACATCATCCGGCCATCAAAGCGCAAATGGCTATTTAAAATGGATTTAATTATTTCGCATGTTGTGGCAATGTCTAATAATCGAGTTATTGGAGTTAATAATGAATTGCCCTGGAACTTAAAGGATGATTTGGCGCATTTTAAAAAGTATACAACTAAAAAAATCATAGTTATGGGAAGAAAAACATATGAGTCTATTGGAAGACCTTTGCCTAATAGAGTTAATTATGTAATATCGTCAACACTTAAAGATGTTGAAGGTGTATCAGTTTTTGCTAATCTGGATGACGCTATAGAATCAGCAAAGATGCATAATATTAAGCAAGATGTTGATAATGAAGTGGCTATTATAGGCGGCGGCTACTTGTTTAGAGATTCAATAGATACATTTAATAAACTTGTTTTAACTAGAGTAGATTGCTCAATAGATGGGGATGTTTATTACCCAGAGATAGATTTTAATAGTTGGGAATTGGATTCTTCAGAGAGCTTCTTAAAAAATGAAGATAACCAATATGATTTTGCTGTAGAGACCTACAGAAAATTATGATTGCTTAATATAGTCTCTTCTTTGCTGCATATACTTAATTCTACTTTCTTCACTTTCAGTATATTTAATCCAGTTATTTGCAGTTTTCTTAATCTTCTTATCTTTATCTCTAGCTGCCATTCTGAATTGTTTTTTAGCTTCATCAAAATTTTGTAATTCAAAGTGGGCTTGTCCTAAAGTTAAATGGGCTTGAGATATTTTTTTTAGCTTACCTTTTTTAATGCCTTTTTTTATAGCATCAACAGCCTGCTTTAGTTTATCTTCTGATAAATACAGATTGCCAAGAAGAACATAAGTTTCTCCATCTTTAGATATCTTGGCAGCCTTTTCTAAGACAGGTATGGCTTTATCAATTTCTTGTGCCATTCTCCAGGAATCTGCAAGAAGCTTAAGATTCTTCTCAGTATCTTTGACTACTGGCTTTAATTCTTCTTCTTTTGTTTTTTCATTCGTGACAAGAACTTCTTTTTCTTGGCCACTTACAATCACACTTGCGGCCCAGTATGGATTTCCATTCATAAGAAGTAATTGAGCAAGAGTTAAATATTCACCCTCTTTATCTAAATAGTCACTTTGATAGGCTGCATTTAAAGCAGTCATATAGTCTTTTTCTCTTTCCAGTGTTCCGTAAGTCTGGCCTAGCTGAAGAAAGTACCGTTTTTTTGGATATAGATTGACTAAGATTTCATATATATCTAATTGCTTTAATAAAGTTTCTTTCTCACCAATCTTATTCTTTAGCTCCTCATAGCAAGCAGCCATGATTACATACCAATTTTCTTTAGGTGTGTAACCTTCTAGTTCTGCCATATCTATAGCGGTAATAGATGCATCAAGAGATTTTGTATAGTCTTCAATTTGATAATATGCGCTTGCAAGGAATGACCAGGACTGAGCAGTAACTGTTTCTACTTCATCCATCCACATAAGCAGTAATTCAATTCCTTTAGACCAATTTTCTTCATACATATGCAATGATGCTAAAGTAAAAAGTGTCCCATTTCTTAATGGAAGAGTTACCTCTTCTTCATTAATAACTTTCGTATAAGCTTTTAAAGCTTCTGGGTAATTTTCTTGTGTGTAATAAACGTATCCCCAATAATTCCACATAATTGATCTATCATAGCTTTTCATTTCAGAAGCCTTGGATCTCATATCTGTAAGAATCTTGATGACTGTTGGCATATCAGGATCTGGTTCTTCTGTAGGAATCATCTGACCAAAAGTCTCTGATTCTTTATTAGTATCTTTTATTTGTACAATTTTTACTCTTTCTAAAGCTTCGGTAACTTTTGTAATCTTTTTAGCAGTAGAATTCTGCAGCACTCTAGCTTTTTTATAAGTAGTTTGTTTTTTAGATTTGTTTGATGCATTTGATTGTGCAAATGAATCAACCGGCATAAATATACAAGCGACTAAAAATGCGGTGAAGAGCCTAGCAAGGTTTAATTTTCTCATACTAATCTTCTTCCTCCATTTCATATCTAAATCTATATAAAACATTGTCTACTTTTACTGGATTACCATCAACAATTTTTGGTTTATATTTTAATTTAGCTGCTGCTCTTACCGAAGAATTATTGAAGATTGAACAATCTCTCATGACAACCTCTGGATCATTTATATCTCCACATTTGCCTTCTACAACAATTGCTCCCTCTGCAGTTCCTTGTTCAGTAATAGTAAAACTAATAATTGAGTAGCCTTCTGTGCCTCTTTCTTGAGCTCTTCTGGGATATTGAGGCTGAACAGCAAATAAAGGCATATAAGCACCGTCTTTAAAGAATGACCCACCCACTTTTACAACTGCTTTGGGTTTTGCGATAGCAACATCAACGCCTGTAAGTGGCTGAAGTTCAAGTTCTGGCTGAGCAATATCATCTGGCTGCTCTTCTGGTTCATCTGGTTTATCTACTTCTTGTAAAAGAGTATCTATGTCTCTTTCGGGCATAACAATATCTACAAGTTTGACTGAATTATCATCTTTTATGCCACTATCTCCAAGAGAGATTAATAGAACCATAACGAAGAATAAAACTAGTGAAACTAATGAGGCTAAAACGCCACCTGAAATATACTTATTTTTAGCCAGGAAAGCTAATACTGACTCTGAAGAATTTGCTGATTTATTAGCTATTTCTGTCGCCATATTTAATAATTATTTAGGTTCTGATGCTAGTGAAATTGCAGAGACTCCAGCTTCTCTAGCTCCATCCATAACCTTGATTATTGTATCTGCTACTGCTTTTTCATCAGCTTGAATTACAACAGAACCCTGAGGATTATCGGCAAGCATTTTCACAACATTAGCTTTTACCTGTCTGACATCAATTCTTCTGCCATCCATCCATATTTCACCAGTTGGTCCAACAGCAATTAATATTGCAGCATTTTCTTGGGTTTCTGCTGTGTTTGAATCAGGTCTATTGATTTCTAAACCAGGCTCTTTAATAAAGTTTGCGGTAACAATAAAGAAAATAAGCATGATAAATACAACATCAAGCATCGGCGTCATATTGATTTCACTTTCTTCTTCTTTTACTGCGCTTGTAATTGATCCTCTTCTCACAATTCTCTCCTAATATCTTTTAATATCTTTTAATATCTTTTAATAACTTTATTTAACATTTGCTCTCTTTTAAGACTAGCACCATTTAAATATATTGTTGCAAATACACCTGATAAAGCAACGACCATTCCTGCCATAGTTGGAAGTGTTGCTTTTGAAACACCTCCTGCCATTGATCTAGCATCACCACCACCATTAAAGGCCATAACCTGGAAGACCTCTATCATTCCTGTAACTGTTCCTAGTAAACCAAATAAAGGAGCTATAGCAACACAAGTTTGTATCAGTGATAGATTCCTATTAATTTCTACTTTTGCTTGAGACATGTACTTGGCACGAATTTGAAGAGCGTACCAAGAAGTCTTATCTTCTCTTGATTCCCATTGCTGAACTAATCCAGCAATATACTCATTGTATCCTTGAGCATAGTAGAAGGCCCTTTCAAAGATCATGGTCCACATAAATAATACTAGTAAAGCAATGCCCCACAGAACGTCGCCACCCTGCTCCATGAAGTCTCTTACTGAGACAAATGCTTCACTTAATTCGTACATATATAAAACTAGCTAGTTTCAGAATGCTCAGCCAATATACCAGTACTCTGTTCTTCTAAAATACAAATAATTCCTTTAGCTGACGATGCAGTAAATGAATGAAGAAGAGTTGTTGGGATAGCAACTAATAGGCCTAGAACTGTTGTAACTAATGCTTGTGAAATACCACCAGCCATTAGCTTAGGATCTCCAGTACCGTAAAGTGTAATCTGTTGGAATGTCACAATCATGCCTGTAACAGTTCCAAGTAGACCGGCTAACGGAGCTACAACCGAGATTATTCTTACAACACTTATGCCTCTCTCAATCGAAGGCCTTTCCGCCATGATTGCTTCAGCTAAACGAAGTTCTAATGTATCTATATCTTTCTTAAAGTTAGCTTCTCCTACTTTAAGAACCCTTCCTAAAGGATTATCTGATGATGCAGTTTTGGATTTAGTCTGCCTAGTAACAGCTACACTAACCATATATAAGCTGTAAAGTTTCCAGAAAGCTATTGCAATACCAATAATACCTACAACAATAATTGCTGCTCCAACTTCTTTACCTTGCTTTGCTCTTTCTGCCATAGAAGGAGTTTGTATAAGGTTTGCTAATAAGCTTCCACCTGTAGGTCCAGTTGGATCAACTCCAAACTTAACCTGTTCGCCACCTTCAGCATTTCCTAAATTCTTAGCACTCTTTGTATATCTTCCAGCTGGTTGTCTTGGAAGAAAGGCATACTGCCCTTTAGATGATGCAAATTCAAGATATTTACCATCACAAACAGCATTAAATAAACCTACTCTGGTAACTTCACATTCAGAAGTTTCGCCATCAACATCAATAACAGTAGTATTGAATTTAACTACATTTCCACCAGCAATCATTTCATTTTGAAGTTCGTACCATAAACGCTCTATTTCTTTAATAGTAGGTAGCTCAGTTGTTTCTGACATTTTGCCGGTAAGGCCATTTAAAAATGAAACTCTTTCAAGTCCAAATTGAGCAGAAGTAAGTGAACCAGCAAACATTGATGAGGCTTCTCCAGCTGAACTTTGTATGTGACCAAATAATTCGACCAATGAACCAAGCTCTTTCTTGTAAGCATCTTCTTTAACTCTAAGAATTTCTTGGTTTGATTTATATTCAGCCTCTAATTTGTCTGCAATTTTTTCTTGCCTAGCAAGTTCTCTTTTTTCAGCAGCTAAAATACTAGCTTGCTTATTCTTGCTTGCTAAGAAGGTTGCTTCTCTTTTGTTATTTTCTGCTTGTTCTTTAACTTTACCTTCTTTAACAAGTGCTAAAAGTGCTTCGACAGTGGTTGGTTCTTGATCAACGCTTGCATCATCAGCATCTTGTGCAAAAGATGGAGCAGAAAACGTAACAATTAATACGAAATAAAATAAATTTAAAAATTTCATTAGATTTGCTCCTTAACGATTACTGGCAGCATCAACATATCTGTTGGAGCTAATTTTTTAGCCATTCTAATACCATCTCTAATAGCTGTTCTAAAACCACTTTCTAGTTCTATCCAGTCGTTAGCATCGTTATCCCATATACCGCTAGTTCTCTCATCTTTGGTTTGATAGAACATTCCAATTCTTCCAATAACTAAAACATTAGCTACTATTTCTTGGCCATCAATAATAATAGAAGATTCAAAAGCATCAATCTTTCTTCCGTACTCACCCTCAATATTATAGGCTTCTAAAATTTGTCTTACTTGCTCTGAAGCTGTCACTTTTGGATTTGATAAAGAACTTCTTACTAAATCAAGTCTTTGTCTTCTTTCTTCAATATGGAAAGGTACATCAAGCTCAACAAACTTTTCTAGACCTTCAAGCATTCTTTGGGCTAAAGGTGGTATTTGTCTTTGCATGACAACTACTTGGGTTAGCTGATCATCTAATTTATCCATCAAATCAAGCTGAGCTTGAATTTGGATTCTTTTTTGTTGGTTATAAACCTTTAGGCCTTCGACTTGCTTAGAGACAACCTTCCACTCGTTTACAATTTTGTCTGTTTGCTTTTCTGTGCTGTCGATTTTATCTTGCGATACAGCTGATTGGTTTGAATTATCTCTGCCTACTTCTAACACTGCTTCCATATCAGTAGCGCTCGCTACAAATGGAATGATTAAAGCAAGAGACATTATTATGGCTCGTAATTTCAACATATTAAGTTGCTCCCTATTACTTTGTAATTAATTGTTTTTTTTAACTACTAAAAAAGTTCTGTCATTCTACCAAGTTAATGCAAAAATTCACAAATTTATTTTGTGAGACCGTTCTCAATTTATGCACAAGTCTACCAAAATTTTAACATCACCATGGGTGTGTTTTTCATATATGCAATATATTCTTCATCTTGGCCCCATGTTTTCTGACCTCTTCCCTCTAACATTCTAACTCCACTAATTTTTACTAATAATAAATAAGTAAATATTGGTGATATTAATGTTAGATACTCTATGCCTGATAATGAAGAAAAAGACATAACAGCAACTCCAGTCCATAGCATTATTTCACCGAAGTAATTAGGGTGTCTTGATTTACTCCATAAACCACTAGTAATAAATTTATTTCTATTTTCTGGTATGGCTCTAAATGCAGACTTCTGTTGATCTGCAACTATTTCTATAGCAAATCCTCCAATGAACATTATTATGCCTATATAAAAAATACCATTAACAATAATACCTGTATCGCTTGCTATAGCTGTAATGGCACATAAAGAACAAAGTGAAACCCACATTCCCTGAAGTGTCCATGTCATAAAGAATTGTGCCATGTCAGGCTTAATGGTTCTAAACCGCTTATCTTCTCCGTCTTTAGCTATTCTTGTAAATAAGAAAGTTCCTAAACGTCCTGCCCATAAAATTACTAGAATTGAAATTATTAATGAGCCCCAGTTAATATCGCCTGATGTAGCTAAGTATATACAGTAAGCAAATACGCTCGTATAAGTAATGCTGCCAGTTAAATCATAAAATTTTTCTGTTTGAAACATATAAGCAGGTATAAAGGCAACCCACTGAATTATATAAACAAGTAAAACTATATTTTGGACTAGCTCATTGCCAATAGCTAAGCTAATTCCAAAAGGAATTACAAAACCAAGGGCTGCAAAAGTTAAATACATTATTGATTGCATAATCTACTCCCAACCACATGAACGGCTTTCATTTTCTTTTTCTAGCCATTCTTGAAGAGGTTTATAATAATTTAAAATTGAAGTTCCGCTTAAAGCTCTTTCTCCAGTTAAAGCTTCAAAAGCATCCTGCCAAGGCTTGCTTTGACCCATTGCCAGCATATTTCTTATTTTTACTCCAGCCTCAGGATTATTATAAATTGAACACTCATGCAGAGGCCCTTCAAAACCTATGTCGTTACATAATGATTCATGGAACTGGTATTGCATAATTTTTGCAAGATAGTATCGCGTGTATGGAGTATTACCAGGAATATGATATTTAGCACCTGGATCAAAATACTCTTCACCTCTTTCCATTGGAGATGTAATGCCTTGATACTTTTCTCTTAATTCCCACCAACTAGAATTTAAGTTTTCTTTTGTTATTTCACCAGTAAAAATACCTGATCTCCATTTATCTAACATTAAAGTCCATGGAATTGAGACAACGCCATCTAAAGCTTGCTTCATTAATAATGCAATTGGGTCCTGCTCCGCTGCTTCTGCCTCAGCCTTAGTAACAAAACCAATCTGGTTTAAATAATCTGGAGTAATCGATAAAGCTAATAAATCTCCAACAGCTTCATGAAAGCCGTCATTTGCTCCTCCTCTAAATACTCCAGGAAGATCGTTATAAGCTTGATAATAAAAAATATGACCTAACTCATGATGAATAGTTACAAAATCTTCCTCATTCTTTTGTATACACATCTTTATTCTTAAGTCGTTATTATCTGGGTCTAGGTTCCATGCTGATGCATGACACACTACATTTCTATCTTGAGGTTTAGTAAATAAAGATCTTTCCCAGAAGGTTTCTGGTAATGGATCAAATCCTAAAGATAGGAAGAAATCTTCAGCTATCACAACCATCTCACGCTCCGTCAAATCTTTTTCTTCGATAAGTGAAGTTAAATTAATAGAAACTGCATTCGGATCTTCTTCAAAAACTAGATCATATACGTTAGCCCATGATTGGCCCCACATATTTCCCAGAACATGAGCAGGAAGCATTCCTTCGGCAGGAACAATATCATCCCCATAATGTTCATTTAACTTTTCTCGGACGTGACATTGAAGTGCATCATATAGAGGTTTTACTTCTTCCCAGACTCTATCTGTCTCTTCAAGGAACTCTTCAGCAGGCATATCATATTTACTAAACCATAAATCAGTTAAGCCGTCATAGCCTAGGTCTCTAGCACCAAGGTCACCTATTTCAACCATGCGCATATACTTATCCTTCATAGGCTTGCCTATTTCTCTCCAGCCCGTCCATGCTTTTAATAGCTCTTCTGGGTTTCTTGATGAGTCTATAATTTGCTCAAAAGCTTCAAGGTCATAACAATCATTTTCATCAAAGCAATGACTGCCTAATCCATACATGGCACCAAGTTCAGATTCTATATTAGCTATTTCTCCAGCTAAAGCATCGTCTAGAGGTGCTGGCATAACAAAACCACCTTTTATTAAATTTAGTTTTCTTCTCATTTCATCAGGCAGGTCTAGGTCATCAAAGGTCGCAGCTTCGTTTGCTCTTTCTACTGAAATCAGAGAATAGCGTTTACCAAAATCTGCAGCTATCTTTTGCGAATCGTAAGTTATAAAATTAGAACTTATCCATGATGCAGAAGAAGCAACTGGTCCAAGAGTTTTATTCTCTTGCTCTACCTTCTCTAGAAAAGACTCTACATCAGATATAGTTTTAATTTCAGAATCGTTTGAGGAACAAGACACTAAAATAAATATTGTTATAAGTAAGCTAAATAATTTGTTCATTTGATAATCACCCCTTTAAAATAGACCTATAGTATATTATGAAAATTTCAACAAACCAGTTTAAAAACGGAACTAAACTTTTATTAGATGGCGCTCCATGTTCTATTATTGATCATGAGTTCCATAAACCCGGTAAGGGTCAAGCCGTTATGCGCGTAAAGTATAGAAATCTTTTAACAGGAAATGTTATTGATAAAACATTTAAATCTGGGGAGAGTGCAGAAACTGCTGACGTGAGCCATAGGGAAATGGATTTTCTATATTCTGATGGGGAGACGTGGAATTTCATGGATCCAGATAATTTTGAACAGTTAGAGGTGGGGTCTAAGCTTATTGGAGATGCTAAAAAATGGCTTGTTGGCCAAGAGAGATGTGAAATAGTCTTATGGGATGATCAACCGATTATTATTGAAGCTCCTGTATTCGTTAACCTGGCTATTACGGCTTCTGAGCCCGGTGTTAGGGGTGATACAGTATCAGGTGCAACTAAAATAGCTGAACTTGAGACGGGTGTAAGTATTCAAGTTCCATTATTTGTTAATGAAGGTGAAACTATAAAAGTAGATACACGCACAGAAAGCTATGTCAGTAGAGTTTAATTATGATTAACCTTTTTAATGAGCACATAAAAAGCTTTTTAGATCACGATAGCGGCTTTGATAAAGATGATATTCAACTCATTAAAGATAAATATAAGACAGAAATTACAGACGATCTGAGTAAAGGACATATCACTACAAATATTGGTCTTGTTTCTGGTAATTTGCTGGGAGTTAATCCAAGAGAAATAGCTGAAAAAATAAAAAAATATTTAGTTGAGCTTAAAGAGGTAGCAGATGTTGAGGTCGCAGGCCCAGGGTTTTTAAATATTTTTTTAAATAGATCTTATTTCGCTGCCGTGGTTAATGAATCATCAAAGTTAAATAATAAGTTTGGTCATTCTGATCATGGGTATAAAAAAAGCATCCAAATAGAATTTGTATCAGCGAACCCAACTGGCCCTCTTCATGTTGGCCATGGACGAGGTGCTGCCTTTGGAGATGCTATTGGAAAGATTCTTCAGGCTAATGGCTACTCTGTTTCAAAAGAGTACTACATTAATGATGCTGGGAGACAGATTGATATTCTAGCTGCGAGTGTTTGGCTACGATTGCATAATTGTTTTGATGAAAACTCATTTCCAGAAAGTGGTTATAAGGGTAAATATATTATTGATATTGCTAATCAAATTGATCCAAATGCAAAGATTGATAGCAGTAAAGTTAAAAATATCACTTCTGGATTACCTGAGGATGCAGAAGAGCAGATTGATGCTCTTATAAAAATCTTTAAAGAAGAAGATATAAGTTTGTGGGAGCAAATAAAAAAAGTATCGCTAGATACAGTATTAAAAAGTATAGAAGAAGATTTAAAGGCTTTTAAAGTAGACTTTGATAATTGGTATTACGAATCTAGTCTTGGATCACTTCAAGATTCAGGATCTAAAATTTCACAGGCTATTGATCAATTAAAAACAAGTGGTCTGGCTTATGAAGAGAAAGGTGCAATCTGGCTCAATACTGAAAAAGCTGGAGACGATAAAAATAGAGTACTTATAAGAGATGACGGCAGACCAACTTATTTTGCAGCAGATCTTGCTTATCATAAAGATAAAGTAGACAGGGGTTTTGATAGGCTAATAAACGTATGGGGTTCAGATCATCATGGCTACATTAAGAGAATAGAGGCCTCTCTTGAAGGTTTGGGTTTTTCAAAAAATAAACTCCATGTACAACTAGTTCAATTTGCTAATCTTTATCAAGGAAAAGAGAAAGTAAAAATGTCTACAAGAAGTGGGAGTTTTTATACACTAAAAGATCTTATAAAAGAAATAGGTGTCGATGCAGCGAGATTTTATTATTTATCAAAACAGGCTGATCAGCATCTGGACTTTGATATTGAATTAGCAAAATCTCAGAATAAAGAAAACCTAATTTTTTATATTCAATATGCTCATGCAAGAATCGCTTCTCTTCAGAATAAATATCTAGAATCTAACAAAGAACTTCCTGAAAATTTAGATACCATTAAAGATGGTTCATATCTGGCCTGTGATAAATTAATTCATGAAGCGTCAAAATTTCCAGGAGTTGTTAAGAGATCTGGTGAAACTCTTCAACCTCACCTAATTGTCTTCTATCTTAGGGATATAGCTCATCTGCTGCATAGCTACTACAACAATAATCCTATTCTCAAGGAATCTAAAGAAAATCAAGAGTCTATCTTACAAAGTCTAGGTCTGGTAAAACTGGTTATATCAAATGGCTTAAATCTTTTAGGTATAGAAGCCTTAGAGAAAATGTAGTTATGAAAGATTTTGCTCAAAGAGTCTCTTCAAGCAGAAAGAAGCCAAAAAAAAGTAAAACTATTTTTAGATCAAAGAATAGAGCCAAGCCTGTATTTGCAAAAAGCATAATACTTTCTCTTTTTGCCATCTCGTTACTAACAATTTTTGCTTCTTTTTATTTATTTGATAGTAACCTTGAAATCTTTAAACCAAGTCCCGTATCAGAAAATTCGGTTTCCATTACGTTTCCTGAAAGACTTAAGGGTGAAACTATATTGGTAGAAATAGAAGAAGTTTTAAATAAATCAGATTGTGTTTATTTGCTCCAGGTTGAGGCTTATGGGAAAGAGGAGTTTGCATCAGAAATGTTATATAAACTGAGAAGTATGGATTTAAAGCCTTATATTATGGAGATAGATAAGCTAGATAAGATATTGTTTGGTGTAATGCTAGGCCCCTTCATGAATAAATCAGATATAAACAATGCAAGAGAAGTAGTTATAAGAATTGGTCTATCACCTCTTATTAAAACAAAATGCACGATTCAATAAATAATAATCTAGAGCTCTTTCAAGAGCGTTTCTTAGCGGCATGCTTTAATGCTGATATCAAACCTGCCGATGTGTTAACAATTGCAGTTTCTAAGAAAAAAGATATTTCAATTATAAAAAAAGTTTATCAACATGGTTTTAAGAATTTCGGTGAGAATTTTGCCCAAGAGCTTGCGCAAAAATCAGACGAGTTAACAAGCCTTGATATCACTTGGCATTTTATTGGGCCTATTCAATCAAATAAAGTTAAGTTAGTTGCTGCTCATGCTGATTGGGTTCATTCAATCGATCGTGAAAAAATAATTTCTAAGCTCAATACTTACTGCAGCGAGGTAGATAAAATAATGAACGTTTGTGTGCAGGTAAACATTGATAATGAGAAATCTAAATCTGGAGTCAGCCCAGATAATCTATTAAGATTCTCTTCTCTTATTAATACGCAGAGCAATTTAAAATTAAGAGGAATGATGGTTCTTCCTAAAATATCTAGCGATATTGTAGAAAATGAGAAAGTGATGAGGAAATGTTTTGCTCTGCACGCTAATTTAAAATCAGCTTACCCAGATGCAAATATATTATCAATGGGAACTACTTCTGACTTTGAGTCTGCAATTCAATGTGGCTCTAATATGATTAGAATTGGTGAATCTATTTTTGGTAAAAGATAATGGGAACTACAGTATTCTTTGGGGCGGGAAATATAAGTCAGTCAATTATTAAGGGCTTAATTAAAAACGGTGTTTCGAAAAAAGATATTTTGTATATAGATAGGAATGCATCCAATAAAAAAATACTATCAAAGATAGGAATCAAACCTATAGATAAAAACCTCTTAAATAATAAAATTGAATCTATTATTCTTGCTGTAAAGCCAAAAGACGCCCTTCAGGCCTGTAAAGAAATTTCAGATATAACAAATGCTCCAAATATTATTAGTGTGGTTGCAGGCATAAAATTAAAAAAAATTGCAAAGTGTTTTGATAAAGCTCAAGTTGTCAGAGCTATGCCTATTACTGCATCTGCTTATGGAAAAGGTATTACAGCAATTTATGGAAAAACTAATTCAAAAAAACTAATTAGCAGATCAAAAAAACTATTTAGCCAAGTCGGGGCTAGTATTATCCTTAAAAAGGAGTCTGAACTTGATAACTTTACAGGCCTTATAGGCAGCGGGCCTGCATATTTCTTCTATCTGCTAAAAGTATATGAAAAACGTGTTCTTAAACTCTGTGATGGTGATAAAAAATTTGCCAATAAGATTATTAGTAATTTTCTAGATGGCATATCATCTTCTATAGATGATGGCGTGGGTTTAGATGAGGCGATTAATATGATTGCATCCAAAAAAGGTACAACTGAAGCTGGAATAAATTCTTTAAAAAAAAATAATGTGCTTCAATTATTTGAAAAAGGCATAATTAGCGCTATTAAAAGATCAAAAGAGATAAGTAATGAATACTAACCTTATAAATATTATTGCATTGTTAATAGGCTCATTAAGTTACGCCTTTGTTATTTTATTAGTATTCAGGGTTTTAAAGGTCAATTACTTTAATCCTGTTGTAAAAAGTTTTGTTAATCTTTTGAATCCACTCAGTATGATCTTTACTAGCATTGCTGGCGGAATCTTTGGAATATTTTTTGCGGCCCTTTTATTTAAATTTATAAGTTTTTATATTATTACTGGATCAACTTATGAGATTTTTGATGTCATAATTTATTCAGCATTTAATGTATTAAGTAGTATTAGTCAGATGCTTCTATTTGCTGTCATTGGTGGAGTTATATTAAGCTGGGTTTCACCAGGAAACCCTCATCCATTGCCTCAGCTTATTGATGAAATATCTAATAAAATATTATCACCTATAAGAAATTACTTGCCTGATATGGGTGGTCTAGATTTTTCACCTTTACTCGTTTTAATAGCGCTTAATCAGGTGGACCTTCTTTTGGCTCAAATTGTTAGATTATTAATATGAAATCTCATAGGGAGTTACATAACTTTAATTCAGGAATTAAGCTTGAGTCTGGTGAAGTCCTTTCGACCTTTGATCTTATGGTCGATACATACGGTGAATTAAATTCTGATAAATCAAATGCAATACTTGTGTGTCATGCATTTTCAGGAAGCCATCATGCAGCAGGCAAATTAGATAATGATGCAAAATCAGGTTGGTGGGATGAGTTAATAGGTCCAGATAAAGCAATAGACACAAATAAATTTTTTGTCGTTTCACCTAATAATTTAGGCGGCTGCTTTGGTTCAACTGGGCCAATAAGCATTTGTCCTGAAAATAATGAAGTCTATGGGAAAAACTTTCCCAATATTACTGTTCTTGATTGGGTAAATTCACAAGAGATGCTCCTTAGTAAGTTAGGCATTAGCTCTTGGGCATGTGTCCTTGGAGGTAGTCTTGGGGGTATGCAAGCTCTTCAATGGACAATAACTTTTCCTGGAAAAGTTAAAAGGGCTGCTGTTATAGCTGCAGCTGCAAAAGCTAGCTCGCAAAATATAGCATTAAATGAGGTAGGTCGAGAATCTATAAGACATGATACAAATTTTTATGGTGGAGATTATTTAAAGAATGATACTTTCCCAAAAGACGGTCTTAAGACAGCAAGAATGCTGGCTCACATAACATACCTTTCTGAAGACAATATGAATAAAAGATTTGGAAGAAAGATTCAAGATATTGAATCCAGAGTAGATGAATTAGTTGATTATGAAGTTGAAAATTATCTTCAATATAAAGGGAATAAATTTTCCGAAGCTTTCGATGCGAATACATATATTCTGATGACAAGAGCCATGGATGGTTTTGATCCAGCTAAGGACTTTAATAATGAGTTACAGGAAGCTCTTAAAAATGTCACTGCGAAGCTTCTTATTATTGGCTTTAAGTCTGACTGGTTATTCCCCCCTGAAAGAGGCAAAGAGATGCAGATAGCTGCTATGCAGTCTGGTATAAATTCTTCATATCTGGAATTAGATGGACAACAAGGACATGACAGTTTTTTATTTACTAATGAAAGATACAAAAAAAATCTTGAGGCCTTTTTAGGTAGCTAGATGAATAATCCTATAACAGACATTGTAAAGAATTGGATTCAGCCATCTAGTAATATTATTGATTTTGGTTGTGGTGATGGCTCTTTGCTCAAAGAGCTTAGAGATCAAAAACAAACCGTGGGTTATGGGATTGAGATTGATCCAATCGGAATTGCTTTGTGTTTAGATAAAAATATTTCTGTAATAGAAAAGAATATAGATGATGGAATCGATGAGTTCTCTGATTGCAATTTTGATGTTGCAATTATGGCTAGTTCTATTCAGTGCCTTAAAGAACCCAATATTGCGCTTGGTAAGATTCTTAATCTATCAAATAAATGTATTGTTACTATTCCTAATTTAGGATATTGGAGATGCAGACTTGCGCTTATGCTGGGAAGAATGCCTGTCACCCCTAGTCTGCCATCTAGTTGGTATGGAACAGAAAACATACATTTATGTACCATAAAAGATTTTGAAGACCTCTGTGATGCTGAGGGTTTTATTATTGAAGATAGTATTCACTTAAATAAAGAAAGAAAGCAAAGCAAGATTGCTGCAATTGCACCCAATCTTCTTTCATCTGAAGGGGTGTATTTACTTGCTAGAAAATAACCAAGTACTTTTAGCAACATCTAATAAAGGAAAGTTAAAAGAATTTAGAAAAATTTTTAATAACTTTGAAATTAAATCTCAAAGCGAGCTAAATATAGAAGAGCCTATTGAGGATGGTCTAACTTTTTTAGAAAATGCACTTATAAAAGCTAGGCATGGTGCTTCTGAGTCTGGGATGTTTACTATTGCAGATGATTCAGGAATTGTAGTACCTGGTCTTAATTTTAAACCAGGAATTCATTCTGCTAGATATGCGGGTGAAGATGCTAGTGATTTAGATAATAGAAACAAAATAATAGAAGAGCTCAATAAACTTAATTTACGATCGCTGCCGGCATACTATGTTTGTATTCTAGTTGGCGTTCACTCAGTAGAGGACCCTATGCCAATCTTCGCAAGTGGTGAGATTCATGGTGAAATTTCTATAGAGAGTTCAGGTGACGGAGGTTTTGGATACGATAAGCTCTTCTACCCAGCTGGATATGATATATCTATGGCAAACATGGACCCTGATGAAAAGAATAAAATTAGTCATAGAGCTATTGCTGCAGAGCTGTTTTTAGAAAAACTTGAAAGCCTTAGAACCAAGTAACGTTCCTATTTCTTTATACATCCATTTTCCCTGGTGTGAAAAGAGGTGTCCCTATTGTGATTTTAATATTGAGACTGATAAAAAAGATGGTGATGAAGAGTTATTACTATTAGCAATATTAAAAGATTTAGATGATTCTCATGAATATATTGGCAATAGAAAATTTAAGTCTCTGTATTTTGGTGGCGGTACCCCTTCTTTAATATCAGTAAAAATAATAGAGAAAATTATCAATAGGCTCAATGAGAAGAAACTCCTTGAGGAAGGTTGCGAAGTAAGTTTTGAGCTCAATCCTAAAGAGGTTAAAGAAGACTATATAAACAATTTAGTAAGCATAGGAATAAATAGAGTTTCTATTGGTATCCAGAGTTTTGATGCTAATACCTTGTCGAGTCTTGAAAGAAATCACAATAAAAATGACTCTATTAAGGCAATTGAAATTGCATCTGGAGTGGAGACTATTGATACAACTATAGATCTAATTTATGGAGTTATGGGGCAAAGCCTAGAATCTTTACAGAAAGATATCGAGGTATTTTGTAGTTATGAAATTGACCATTTGTCTATGTACCAACTAACTATTGAGCCAAATACGATCTTTTATAAAAAAGAATTACATCTGCCTAGCGATGTATTAATTGAATCTATGGAAGATGAGGCAAAAGAAATATTAAATACCAATGGCATTTATCAATATGAGGTTTCTTCGTGGTCTAAAGATGCAAAAAAGAGTAGGCATAATATGAATTATTGGATGTATGGGGATTACTTAGGATTAGGTCCAGGTGCTCATAGCAAGATCACTACAAAAAATAGCATTAAAAGAATGATTAAGTTAAAAACCTTAAATTCTTATATTAAAAATCCTGCAAAGACACTGGATACATTTATTGATTCAGATTCCTATGACTTAGATTTAGCAATGAACCTTTTGCGTATTAAAGGTGGCGTTTCTTTTGAAGAAATAGAGAAAAGTAATATATATATCCCTGATTCTTTTTTACAAAAAAGATTGAAGGGTATTGAAGATGAGCTACTAGAAGCTGATGGTTTTAGAGCTACTCAAATTGGGTATAAATTTTTGAACGATACTATAAATTTATTTAATTAATTTCTTAAGTGGGAAGACGTAAATATCTCTACCCTCCTCAACTGCTCTCTTTTGGAATTTTGTAAGGCTAGAATCTTGATAAGAGGATTTAGTAAGCAGCCCATAGCCTGAAGAAGATGTTATAGCTTCTTCGATTGATTCAGCATAATTTTCCCAATCAGTTGAAATAAATAATTCACCTTTGTCTTTAATAATTGGATGAACTAATTCTAAGAAATCTGCTTTTATGAGTCTTCTTTTGTGATGCCGCGCTTTTGGCCAAGGATCTGGGCAGATAATTAATACATCATCAAAGACTGGTTCTTCAACTTGCTCTATTAATAACCTTATGTCACCAGTATTGATTCTGATATTTACAAGACCTAGATCTTGTATTTCACCTATCAAGTAACCTATTCCAGCTAAATATACTTCTGAGCCTATAAATAAAGTATCTGGATTATCTTGAGCAAGTGAAATTATGTTTTCACCATTTCCGAAACCTATTTCAAGAATAAGCTTCGAAAAATTAGTTTTTTCTCTACAAATGTCTTCATAACTTTCAATTAAGAAATTAGGAAGTAGTTTTAGATTGTCTTCTTGGCTTTGAGTGATTCTTCCTCTTCTTTTAACAAAGGAAGGTAAGAATTTGTAACGCATTAAATTTTAGTGAAGCTGATTTAATTAAGCAGCGTCAGACATAAATGCCTTTAATTTCTTTAATGCTCCATTTTCAATCTGCCTAACTCGTTCTGCAGAAATGCTGTATTCAGCTGCAAGGTCATGAAGTGTGACCTTGTCTTCAGACAAGAATCTTCTTTGAATAATATCCTTACTTCTATCATCAAGTATTTTGATTGCTTTACTTAATCCAGATAGATTAAGTTCTTGTATTTGGCTATTTTCAGCAAGAGTTGCTGGATCAGATCTTTTATCCTCTAAATATTGAGAAGGTGACATCATTTCATCCTCAGAATCCGCGCCACTTGGTGCATCAAAAGATGTGTCATTTGACGATAGTCGGTTCTCCATATGTAAAACATCTTTAATCTCAACATTAAGATCTTTTGCAATTTTTTCTGCTTCTTCTTTTGTAAGCCATTCAAGACTTTTTTTCTTGCTTCTTAAATTAAAGAACAATTTACGTTGAGCTTTGGTTGTAGCTATTTTAACTAGTCTCCAGTTCTTTAAAATGTACTCGTGTATTTCTGCTTTGATCCAATGAACTGCAAAAGAAACTACTTTTACACCCCTGTGAGGATCAAACTTATCAACAGCTTTCATAAGTCCAACATTACCTTCTTGAATAATGTCTGCTAGTGGCAATCCATAGCCTTGGTAAGAGCGAGCAATGTGAACAACAAAACGAAGGTGGTGAATAACAAGCTGTCTAGCAGCATCTAAATCATCAGCTTCATATAATTTTAAGGCAAGCTCTTGCTCCTGTTCTTTTGTCAGAATAGGTATCGAATGCACACATGCTAGGTAAGACTCAATGTCCTTGCCTGGCGTGGTTAGCTGAATTGGTTGTAACTCTGTTGCCATTTATATAAAATTTTTATAATTAAATATATTAATTATTAATATATTTATAGTAATTATACCAATTTTTTATAAAATTCGCTTATAAGTCCTAAATATCTATCTTTTAGGTAGGTATTTCTGAAGCCTACGAAGGCAGGATTTAGGATAGATTCTTCTTTTGTATAAGCAAGATGCTCACCCGAAGTCATTTGACAGACTCTTCCCCCATTTTTTATAAGAATTGCATGTCCAGCAGCTATATCCCACTCAGATGTAGGCCCAAATCTTGGGTATATATCAGCCTCATTGTCAGCAAGGGCGCATAATTTAAGAGAGCTGCCTTTTTCTACAAGAGTATATGCAATATCTTTACTGGTAAGGAAATCTAAAAATTTTCTATCAATCTCAGTTTGATGATTCTTGCTCATGACCAATCTTAATGGGCCATCTTTATATAAAAGCTTTCCATCAATCATTTCTTTTGTAACTGAATGAGGTCCGTAACTCTTATGCTGAATAAACCAGGGGGTAAATAAAAATAGTATCAAAAATATTAAGAAGCTAATTGGACCAAAGATATTTGATACAAATAAAGCTAAAGGGCCTATAAAGAAAAAAAGAGCACCAAATCTAAAGCGTCTAACAGGTCTTTGAAAAAATGATCCTGACCAAATTTTTCCAGTTGCTGGGGCTTCAATAATGCCAAATATAGGCATAGCATTATCAATCAATGCAATATTAACTGTAAAATTTCCATCTTTATTAATAAACCCTTTAGTCCCATCAAGCGGGTCAACTAGCCAATATGGGCCTTTAGGATTTTGATCTTCGGAATGAAAAGTTTCTTCAGAAATGATAGGAATGTCTGGGGTAATTTCTTTAAGTGATCTGATAATAATATCGTTTGCTCTATTATCTGCTTCCGTTACAGGAGATCCGTCTGCTTTAATTTCTGTATCGTAAGACTCAGAGTTATAAACTTCCATTATTGCCTTTGAGGCTGATGCAGAGGTTTGTTTTAAAGGCTCAAGTATACTTTTAAGAAATTTCTGATTTATTTTCATCTAGTTATTTAAATATTAAGTATAAATAATACACTTAATATTGATATATTACTTGAAAACAATTTTAGAAACTATTTGCAATTAGATTTCTGAATATTTTTATAGTCTAGAGCTTCTACTATCTTTTGAAAAATTTCAGTATTATCCATTAGACCCGAAAAGGAATCTGCTCCTGGGCCATAAGCATAGACATTCACCGGAAGTGCTGAATGTTGATTTGTTGTGAATTTAATTATAAGGCTATCATCTTGCTGACCTAATAATTGAAGGCCGCCTGTTTCATGGTCAGCCGTCACTATAAGAAGTGTATTCTTATCCTCATTCACAAACTGCATCATGTCAGTGAGTGTGGATTCAAAATCCATGAATTCAGCCAACACATATGAAGAATTATTTAGATGCCCGCCCCAATCAATTTGACTTCCCTCTGACATTAAAAAGAAGCCATTACATGAAGCTGCTTTATTAGATAAATGCGTTAGTGCCATTGTTGTCATTTCTTTTTGAGTTGGCTTATTTTCTGCTCGCATAATTCCATCTTCATCAAAGAGACCTATTATTCTTGCGTTACTCTGATTATTAGAATTTCGAACTTCATCCGTAGAGTAAAAAATTTCTACAGCTTCTGTGGTTTCAATATTTTCAAAATATTCTTTACCGCCACCCAAAGCAATGCTTATAGAGCTGGCTTGAATAAGCTGTTGAGCAATCTCAATCTCTTTATCTCTATCGTCTACATGAGCATAAAAGGCTGCTGGCGTTGCATGAGTAATGGCTGATGTTGCAACGAGACCATTAATGTAGCCATTTTCATATAATTCTTCAGTCAAAATAGAAAGTGGTTCTTTATTGCTATCAAGAGACAGGTAACCATTTATAGTTTTTGTTCCAGTTGAATAGGCTGTTGCTGAGGAAGCAGAATCTGTATATATATTTCCAAATGAATGGGTAAGTACTATGCCTGTATGCGGCATCATGTCTACTGCAAGTCTGTAATCTGGACCACCTATTGCAATTCTTGCAAGAGAGATTTGATTTGGGCCCATCCCATCTCCGATCATTAATATTACATTTCTTGGTTTATTAGATTCAAAATTAATAATATTAATTTCTTCTGACTGTTTATTACCAATCTTTATTAGCTCTTCTTCATTGTTGTCTTGGTCACTATTGGAGCAGGAAGCTATTATTAGCAATAAAACCGAGCAAATAGATAAAGTAAAAATAGAAAAATGATTGAGTTTTAATGATTTCATATGCTACTGAGATTATAATTGTTTAGTATATTTTAACTTAAATAAATCAATGAACATTGAATTAATAGAAAACTTAAAAAAAATCCAAAATGGCTTAGTTAAGCTCAGCATGGATCGAAAGGTTGTTTTACCTCATCATAAAACTTTCGAACTCGTAGATGAAATGCGTGAGGCTGTTAAGAAGTCTCTGGAGATTGCTGAAAATGGATAATGCTACATGCTTTGAACTAAATATTAAGGATGGTATTGCTCATCTTAAAATGAACAGACCAGATAAATTCAATTCAATGACACGACTGTTTTGGAAAGAATTACCTGAAATTATTAAAGAAATAGATAAAGGTGCCCAAGCAAGGGTAATTTTACTGACTGGTGAAGGAAAGCATTTTAGCTCTGGAATGGATCTTGCTAACTTTTCAGCAGGAAGTTCAGATAAGAAAAAGGATCCTGCCAGAATGAGAGAAACTTTTTATCATGAAGTTTTAGAGCTTCAAGATGCTTTTACAGCACTTGAGGAATGTAGAATGCCAACAATTGCTGCTATTCAAGGTGCTTGTGTTGGTGGTGGTATTGATATGGTTGCTGCTTGTGACATGAGATATTGCTCTGCTGATGCTTTCTTTAAAATAGCAGAAGTTGATATAGGAATTGCTGCTGATGTAGGAACACTTCAAAGATTACCAACCCTAATACCTATTGCTGCAGTTAGAGAGCTAGCCTATACCGGTAGAAAATTTGATGCTGTTGAAGCTAAAACGCTCGGATTAGTAAATGATGTATTTGAGTCTTATGAAGAGCTTATGGTTGAGGCGGAGAAAATTGCTAAAACTATCGCAAGTAAGTCTCCGTTAGTCACAAGAGTAATCAAGAAACAGATTAATTATGCAAGAGATCACAGTGTTCGAGATTCTTTAGATTATCATGCGGCATGGAATTCAAGCCTTTTAAGTGGAAGAGATATGGAGGCTGCAATGACGTCTTATATGAATAAAGAAACAGGCAAATATGATGATTTGGAAGAGCAAAAAAGCTTTTGGGAAAAGGATGGTTTAGTCCCTTAAAAAGACAGGTTCAGTTAGAGTTGATAGCTCCTTAGAAAAATAATAACCCTCTTCAGCAAATTTATTAATATCTTTTGCATCTTTAATCTTATTTCTAATTAGCCAATTAGTCATAGTCCCTCTTACTTTTTTAGCGTAAAAACTAATAATCTTGTACTGGCCATTTTTATAATCTTTAAATACTGGCGAAACTACATTGATATCCTCTGGCATTTTTCCTAGAACAGAAAAATATTCTTTTGAGGCTAAATTAACTAATAAATTAGATTTTTGTGATTTAAGTTCAGCGGTAATATTTGCTTGAATCTTGTTGCCCCAAAACTCGTAAAGGTTTGAAGCTGAATCAGTTTGTAATTTAGTTCCCATTTCCAGACGGTATGGCTTGATGACATCTAATGGTCTGAGAATTCCATAAAGGCCTGATAATATTCTTAAGTGCTTTTGTGCAAATTTAATATCCCTCTTTGAAAGCTCATCTGCTTTTAGTCCTTGATATACATCTCCTTTAAAAACAAATAAAGATGCTTTGGATTCAGCAGACTCAGTTTTACTAGCAGTCCATGATTGATATCTATCAAAGTTAAGAGTCGCCAACTTATCACTCAGGCCCATTAAGGATGCTATATCCTTTGGCTCTTTTACTTTTAGAGTCTTAATAAGTTTACTGGATTGGCTTAAAAACTGAGGCGCGGTATGATTCTCAGAAGTTGGAACAGAGTAATCTAATGTTTTCGCAGGGGAAAGAACTATAATCATAGTGATAATTCTAACGAAATCTTTAAGAGACTTCTAATGAAAGTTGTAGAAAAATGCATAAATTTAATAGGGAAGAATATTTCTTACCTAATTCCCGTCATGACTTTGCTAATGGTCGTAGTTATTGTAAGTCGTTATTTCTTTGGAATAGGAAGAACTGATCTTCAGGAATTGGTCATGTATTTTCACTCACTTATCTTTTTGGGTTGTGCTGGATATGTTTTTAATCAAGATGAACATGTTCGCGTAGACATCTTTTATCGCGAAGCTAAATCAAAATACAAAGATATGGTTAACTTGGTTTGCGGCATCATATTTTTATTACCTGTATGTGTGGTAATTTTTGTCTACTCAATTGATCTTATCTATATGTCTTGGAGTATTAAAGAAACATCAACTGAGCCAGGTGGTTTGGCTTATGTGTATATTCAAAAATCTTTTATATTTTTATTCCCCTTAACGCTGATTGGAGCTTTTTTATATAAAGCTTCTAGTATCCTATGGAAATAATCCCGCTATTATTATTAGTATTAGTGTGCGGTGCATTGTTGCTGGGTTATCCAGTTGCGTTAACGCTTGCAGGGGTATCAATTCTCTTTTCTTTGCTATGTATACCTGCTGGAATATTTGATCCCAATATATTTAAGAGCATTCCCTTAAGAATATTTGGGATTATGAATAATGTTACCTTGCTTGCTGTGCCTTTGTTTATATTTATGGGGACTATCCTTGAAAGATCTGGTATTGCCGGAAGAATGCTCGAAAATATGGCATTGGCTTTTAAGAATATTCGCGGTGGTCTAAGTATTTCAATTATTGTTGTCGGTGCCCTTTTGGCAGCTAGCACTGGAATAGTAGGTGCAACTGTTGTGACTATGGGTTTAATGTCGCTGCCAGTTTTAATTCAACAAGGTTATAAAAAAGATTTTTCTACAGGTCTTGTTGCAGCTACTGGGACCTTGGGGCAAATCATCCCACCATCAATTGCTCTCGTGTTACTAGGTGATGTTATGTCTAATGCTTATCAAAGAGCTCAAAATAATATGGGTATCTTCTCTCAAAAAACAGTTACGGTTGGCGATCTTTTTATTGGAGCAATTGTTCCTGGAATTCTTATTTGTACTTCATATTTAGTGTATACCATTTATCAAAATTCAAAAAATCCAAATATTTATTTCTCACCTGATGCAACATCACCACCAAGTGCTGAAATATTGAAAACCCTTGCTCTGCCACTAATGCTTATTGTCTTAGTGTTGGGTTCTATTATTGGAGGCATTGCCACTCCTACAGAAGCGGCAGCGATTGGTGCCATGGGCGCCATGATTATTGCATTGGTTAATGGAAAACTAACATTGGGATTCTTGAAAGAAACCAGTGAGAAAACTGCAATTGTTACCACAATGATATTTACTATATTAATAGGCGCCTCTATATTCTCTTTAATCTTTAGAGGTGTGGGCGGCGATGATCTTATTGAGCTTATTTTTAGCGCTATTCCAGGTGGACCTTATGCAGCCTTAATATTTGTATTGCTGATAGTCTTCTTGCTTGGGTTTATATTAGATTTTATTGAAATTTGTTATGTTATTGTTCCCTTGGTAGCCCCGCCGCTTTTAATGATGGGCTTTGATCCGGTGTGGCTTGCAGTGCTTTTAGCTATTAATCTTCAAACATCCTTTTTAACTCCTCCATTTGGATTCTCGTTGTTTTATTTAAGAGGTGTTGCTGATGCTAGTATTAAAACTTCTGAAATATACAAAGGTGTAATACCATTTATCTTGATTCAATTATTAATACTCATACTAGTATTAATCTTTCCGAGTATTGTTTTATGAAGAATCTAAAATTTTTAATTGTATTTTTGATTATTGCATCATGCTCAAATGAGAGTCTGGATAATAAGATTGCATTTGATGTTTTTGAAAAACAAAGCATTCGTTTTCAACCTTCCTCTGAAGAGCAGAATGATCAAACAATTGCTCTTGGCTCTGGACGCTTGATCTTAAAAACAATTCAACTGCCCACAAATAATAATTATCGCCATGCTAATGCAAACATTACATTGGTTTCAACTGGAGACCCGTGGGATAAATCAGGATCATTTTTTATTATCCCAACTTCGTCAGATTATTCTGTTTTAGATTTAGCAAACAATAGTTTTCCTAATAAAGAACCAATGGATTCATATCCAGGTATACAAAAATTCTTACTTGAAGATAATAATTATTATCCGCCCTTGGAGCTTCTAAGGTTTATTACTCCATTTGGAGTTGGTTACTTTAATACTGAGGAATGCTGTGAAAAACTTAAGCCTGTTTATATTGCTAAATGGGAAGATGATATTTCTTGGAGTGAGGATATAACGCATTTATTACCAATTTTGAAAGGTGAGATTTTGGTTGGCGTTTTCATAGATACTTGGTCTGACAAAGGCTGGGATATTGATGTAGCTATAGAATTTACTGAGCCTGCTCATACCAATCAATCACAAGGCCAAAATATTGTTTCACTAGTCAATACAACTCCCTTTTCAGCAGGTCAAAATGGGTATGACCAGTTTGGTATAGAGCCATTAGTAACTAGTTTTGAGTTAGAAGCAGATGCTGATGAAGTATTTCTTTACTATCTAACCACTGGCCATGGAGGCCATGGAACAGGCGATGAGTTTGTTAAAAAAACAAATGTTGTTAGTCTGAATAATCAGATTGTTGCTGAATTCATTCCATGGAGAGATGACTGCGCTGCCTTTAGAAGATTTAATCCAAGTTCAGGGGTATGGACTGAGACTGCTGAATGGAAAGGTGTAGAAATAGAGGAACGAATTGCATCATCTGACTACTCAAGATCTGGTTGGTGCCCAGGCAGTCAAGTCTCACCAAAGAAAATTAGTTTGGGTAAATTAGAAAAAGGTAGGCATGAACTAAGCATCTTTATTCCAGATGCTCAGATCACAACAGAAACAGAATTTAACTTCTGGAATGTTGCTGCTTATATAGCTTATTAAAAACTCTTAATCGTTTTGGGGTTCAGCCAAAGGATCAGGTCCAAATCTATTGTCTGCTTCATCCCCTTTCTGAACAAACCAATACAATATAGGAATACTTCCTATGATTGTAAAAATCAATAAATACCACCAGCCTGATTTATTAACATCATGAAGTCTTCTAGCAATTAAAGATAATACGGCAAATAGCATAAATAAAAGTATTCCGAGTTTTAATAAAGCAAGTAAGAATAAACCAGTTGAATCACCCGGCTCAAGATTTGGTAAAAGAACATTTAAAACTATGTTTACTATGTTGGTAAATAAAATTGCCCACCAATATTCTGATCTGGAACTTCTACCTTTAAAATCATTCCATCTTACAAAATAACTCTTAACCGCCTCTAGAAAGTTCATAATTTACCTATTAAAAAATATATCTACAAAGACGATAACATTAATATGAATTTATTTAAAACATATAAAAGAGTTACTACTTTAAATAAGAGAAAACTTGGTTTAAAGCTTTTATAGCCTGGAGATGTTTTAAGAGCTAGAGCTATTAGCTCAGTAGTTAACTAACTTCTTTTACCCAGTCAGTAGTCTGTTTAATGCCACCAATTGGGAAGAAGTGTACTTGTTCAATATTTAGCTCTGGATTGTTTAATTTATATTCTGCTAAACCTTCTAATATCTCAGTAGGCTTATATGGCAATAAAAGTTTTGTAAAATCCTTAGCTCTTTTTGTAAGAACTTTCATTGATGGCCCTATGCCACATTGAATAGAAAACCTTAAAAGAGTTTGAAGTTTAGCTGGACCAGCGATGCCAATATGAATTGGAATATCTATACCATCTTGTTTAAGGCTTTCCGCCCATTGAGTAACTGTAGTTGCGTCAAAACAAAATTGAGTAGCTATAGCCATTTCAGCATCAGTGCGTTTAGAAAATTCTTGTTTCCATGAAAGAGCGCTGGAAACATTAGCATTTCCACCATTAGGATCTATATCTTTACTGCCTTCTGGGTGCCCTGCTATATGTAATCTTTTAAAACCAGCTGCATCAAATAAACCTGATTCAATTAATTGGATTGATGAATCAAAATCTCCTAGCGGTTGAGAGGACCCCCCTCCAATTAAAAGAGCTTCTGTAACATTAGCTTCATTTCTATACATAGAAATCCAGTTTTCTAAGGTAGCTTTATTTTTAATAATCCGTGCTGGAATATGCGGCATCACAGAAAATCCCTCGTCACTTATTCTTTTAGCTGTAGCTACCATGGTTTTGATATCTTCTTTTTCTGACAAGTGAGCAATATAGACTCTAGTATTTTTTGGAAGTACATCTGCGAAACTTTCAACCTTAGCAGCAGAATTTGGTACTACTTCAATAGAGTAGCCTGAGATAAAATCTTTAAGATTACTTTCAGTCATTTTATTTTTAATAAAAAATTTATATCGCTAGTCCAAGCCCAGCATTGTTCTTTTCTAAGACTCTTTCCGCCCTATAACTAGATCTAACCATAGGACCAGAAACAACTTCAAGGAAGCCTTTTCTTAAACCTATCTGTCTATAACGATCAAATTCTTCTGGGCTCACCCATTTTTCAACCGGCAAATGATTTAGTGTTGGTCTTAGGTATTGTCCGAGTGTAAGAATATCTACTTCATGTCTTATAAGATCATCCATAGTTTGCTCTATCTCTTCATCAGTTTCACCTAGACCCAAAATCAAGCTAGTTTTGGTTAAAACGCTTGGATTAATTTTCTTTGATTCAGCTAAAACATCTAATGTTTGTTGATAGCCTGCTCTGATATCTCTGACTGGATGAGTTAATCTTTCAACGGTTTCTATATTTTGAGCGAAAACCTCAAGTCCAGAATTTACAATCGTTTCAATAGAAGAATAAATACCTTTAAAGTCTGGTGTAAGCGCCTCTACCGCAGTATTTGGGTTTTTAGCCTTAATAGCCTGAACTGTTCTTGCGTAATGATCAGCGCCACCATCCTCTAAGTCATCTCTGTTCACTGAAGTTAGTACAACATACTTCAAACCCATCATATTTACAGCATTTGCTGTATTTTGGGGCTCATCATCATCTATCCAGCCATTAGGGTTACCAGTGTCTACTGAGCAAAATTTACATGCTCTTGTACAAACAGATCCAAGCAACATAAAGGTAGCCGTGCCATTAGACCAACACTCTGAAATATTTGGACACATAGCTTCTTCACAAACAGTATTAAGACGTTTTTCAGTTACTTGTTGTTTAACTTGATTGTAGCGAGGATCAAACGTGGCTTTAACACGAATCCAATCTGGCTTTCGTGTATTTGGGATATGTGAATATTTATTAGCTTTCTGGCCATTCTTCACAGCCCTAATGCCATCTCTATTTACAATCTTTACTGTTGGAATAATTTCCATAATTACAATTGGTTGCCTAATATTTTTATTGCTAAGGCTTCAACCTCTTTAATATCTATAGTATCAATAAAATCTTTTATTTGCGTTACCTTTAAACCCTCATATCCACATGGATTAATTTGTTTAAATGGCTCTGTGTCCATATCAACATTCAAACTAATACCATGATAAGTTTTGCCTCTTGATATTCTTAAACCAATTGAAGCAATTTTTTCATCCTGAACATAAACTCCAGGAGCGCCGCTTATTATATTAGTTTCGATACCATATTGCTTTAGTAGTTCTTGAATAAAGTCTTCTAAATTCTTTACCAAAGCTTTAGGCCCCCACTTTAAAGTTTTTATATCAAGTAAGAAGTAAATAACTAGCTGGCCAGGTCCATGGTATGTAACTTCGCCACCTCTATCGGTTTGAATAACTGGGATATTTTTAGCATCAAGAATATGTTCTTTACTTGCTGCTGTTCCAAGAGTAAATACTGGCGGATGCTCTAGGAGCCATATTTGATTTTCAAAAGTAGAGTTTGTTATATGAGCCTTCATAGCATCATATGAATCTTGGTAATTGGTAAGCCCAAGTGATTTAAAGGTTAAATCATTTTTCACTAATTATTTCTAGCCTCAATAAAAGCATTTTCTGAGATTGCATGATATGCAGAAACCTCTTCATGAAAATTTTTGTAAGACTGATAGACTTTGTTAACAGTAGGATCTTTGGCTGCATTCTCTTCCATAATTTCATTCGCAATGACTTTAAATTCAGCAATGACATCATTAGGCAGTTTTCTTAATTCAACGCCATGAACATCTATTAATTCTCTTAAAGCTCTATTATTTCTTGCTGTATATTCAGCTAAAGTATCTTGATTGACTGCCTTGGCAGCTGTCTCAATAATAACTTGCAGATGCTTTGGTAAAGATTCCCAAGCTTCCTTGTTAATTAAAAGCTCTAGCATTGAGCCTGGTTCATGCCAACCTGGATAGTAGTAATACTTAGCAGCCTGTTGAAATCCAAAAGTCAGATCGTTATAAGGTCCAACCCATTCAGTTGCATCAATTACCCCTGTTTGTAGGGCTGTAAAAAGTTCACCAGCTGGTAAAGTTACAGGAATACCGCCAGCTCTTTTAAAAACTTCGCCTCCCACTCCTGGTATGCGCATTTTTAGACCTTTTATATCTTCTAATGAATTAATCTCTTTGTTAAACCAGCCAAACATTTGGGTTCCAGTATTGCCCGCAGGCATAGGATGAATATTAAAAGGCTCGTATATTTCTCTCCATATCTCAAGTCCGCCACCTTTATATACCCAAGCATTTATTTCATCAGAAGTGAATCCAAAAGGTACGCCTGAAAAAAACTGTGCTGCTGGAGCTTTTCCTTTCCAAAAATAACTCCCGCTATGACCCATTTGATGAGAGCCACTTGAAACAGCTTCAAAAACTCCAAAAGCTGGAACTTGTTCACCAGCACCATAAACTGTGATTTTCATCTGACCATTACTCATTTCTTCTACAAGTTGTGCAATCTTCTCTGGAGCCATTCCAAGACCAGGATAGTTTTTTGGCCATGCTGTTACTAGTCGCCAGTTATAGGTTTGAGTAGCTTTAGCTTCATCACTCATTTTTTCAGCTACGTCATTCGAACATGACGTTATTAAGATAAGTCCTAGAATAAATAAATTCTTATGTTTCATTATATTTTCTCGAGTTTAGCAAAAGATAAGACCAGCCACTTGGTTCCAGATTTTTCAAAATTAATCTGTACTCTTGCGGCATCACCTGTTCCCTCATAATTAAGAACTATGCCTTCTCCAAAAGATGGGTGCAAGACTTTTTGGCCTAATGCAAATCCTATCTCATCTTCAACTTTATACTTAGCTTCTTTAGCAGCAGGATATTCTCTGCGTGTATATGCAGTTGTAGTTTGAGCGCGAGGTCTAATTTCATCCATTAATTCTTTTGGAATCTCCCGAATGAACCTAGATGGCGGATTAAAGGTATCTGATCCATGGAGTCTTCTTGACTCAGCATAAGTAATATAAAGTTTTTGCATAGCTCTAGTAATACCTACATAACATAACCTTCTCTCTTCTTCTAACTGCGAGATACTATCCATTGAGCGACCATGAGGAAATAAGCTTTCCTCTAAACCTGTCATTAATACCAATTTAAACTCTAAACCTTTAGCGGAGTGAAGGGTCATGAGCTGGGCTGCATCATCATGTTCACTCGCTTGCCTATCTCCAGAATCAAGCGAGATCATATCGAGATAATCTTCTGCAATTTCTATATTTTTCTTTTCATCACTAATGCTTTGTTCAAAGTTTTTGGTAGCTGTAATTAATTCTTCTAAGTTTTCAGTTCTTGTTTTTCCCTTCTCACCAGGCTCTTTCCCGTGATAAGCATAGAGCCCTGATGTTTGAATAATGTATTCCATTAATTCAGACAATGAATTGCTTTCAGCTAGTTCTTTGCAGGCAGCTATTAATTCTAGATAAGATCTAAGCCCATTGCCGCCTTTGCCTGAGATCACCCCTTCATCAATTAATTTAGCAGAAGCTTTTATATAAGAAATATTATATTTTTTAGCAGCACTTCTAATCTTACTTAAAGTTTTCTCGCCAACTCCTCTAGTGGGATTGGATATAGACCTTTCAAAGGAAGGATTGTCAGAGTGATTAAAGATAATTTTTAAATAGCTGATAGCATTTTTAATTTCTAATCTCTCATAGAACCTTTGACCGCCATATATTCTGTATGGAATTGATGATCTTAGTAAAGCCTCCTCAAGGGCGCGAGATTGAGCATTAGATCTATATAAGACAGCTGCATCCTCATACAACTCACCCTTATTCATCCACTCTCTTAAAATATCAGCAACAAAGCGCGCCTCATCTTGCTCGTTATAGGCTTGATATAAAATAATATTTTCACCTTCAAGTTGTTCAGTCCAAAGATTCTTACCCAGCCTGTCAGTATTATTTTCTATAAGTGCATTAGCGGCTGAAAGTATGATGCTAGTAGAGCGGTAGTTTTGCTCAAGTCTTATCGTTTCAGAATTTTTAAAAGTCTTAGTGAAAGAAGCTACATTTTCTACTTTAGCCCCTCTCCATCCATAGATAGATTGATCATCATCACCCACAGCAGTGATAGATGCGCTTGATGAAGCTATTTCTAATAACCATTTATATTGAATAGAGTTAGTATCTTGAAACTCGTCAATTAGAACGGTCTTAAACCTTGTATGAAAATAAGATCTCACCGATTCATTATTTTTAATCACTTCATAAGACTTAAGTAAGAGCTCGCCAAAATCTAATAAATTATCCTGCTTACAAATCTCTTCGTATTCTTTGTATATTTTTTTAATTGTCTCTTTAAAAAAGTCTCCATGATCTTCAACTTCAGAGCATCTAAGGCCGTCATCTTTCCAAGAGTTAATCTGCCATTGGCTTTGACGCGATGGCCAGGATGCTTCATCTAAGTTAGATTCCTTAGCAATTCTTTTGATAATTCTTAATTGATCATCTGAGTCTAGAATTGTAAATCCACTTGTGAGGCCGGCTTCTTTATGAAAACGTTTAAGCATTCTGTGAGATAAGCCATGAAAGGTTCCGCACCATAAATCCATAGCAGGAGATTGTAGTAATTCTTCAATTCTAGAACGCATCTCAGCTGCAGCTTTATTTGTAAAAGTAACTGCCATAATGGCTGCAGGATTTTTTTGTAATGCTTCAACTTCCCATGCAACTTTATGAACAAGAACCCTTGTTTTACCAGAGCCAGCGCCAGCAAGCACCATAAGATGCTGCTTTTCTGATGTAACAGCTTTACGCTGCTCATCATTCAAATTGTCTAATATGTAAGATACATCCATTTAGGGATTCATTTTTTTGCTTAGGAAGGATATTCTAACCTTATGCCAACAAAATTATTACGCAAGATTAAAAATACTCTTCCTGAATTAAGAAAATCAGAGAAAATTGTTGCTGAATATATTTTAAAGGATCCAAAATCTGTTATCAGTCTTAAAACTGCTGAGGCCTCTTCGCTTATGGGCATCAGCGAGCCAACGCTTATTAGGTTTTGCAAAGCTATGGGTTTTTCTGGATATCAAGAAATGAAAATCAATTTATCACAGCAATTAGCAGCAGATGATTATTTCCAAATTTATGAAATCTACCCAGATGATTCAATCCATGATTTATGTGAAAAAGTTTTTGACACTGCTGTTAGTGAAATTTTAAATGTAAGATCTCAAATTGATCAAAAGATTTTAGAGCAAGCTATTCAAGCATTAGCAAAAGCCCGTCGAGTTGAATTTTATGCATTTGGCGGCTCAGCTCCAGTTGCAATGGATGCTCAACATAAATTCTTTAGGCTAAAGATTCCTACTTCTTGTATCTCAGATCCTCATATTCAATTTATGTCTGCTAACTCTTTGAGTAAAGATGATGTAGTCGTTGCCATTTCACAATCTGGGACAACATCTGCTCTGGTAGATAGTGTGAAAACTGTTAGAGAGTCAGGAGCTAAAGTTATAGGCATAATGCCCGGGAATACACCATTAGCTGATATCTGTGATCTTTCTTTAACAATTGATGTTGGCAGTAACGATAGGCTGACCATGCCTTTGACATCTAGACTTGCATATACCGCTGTTATCGATGTTTTAACTATGGGTGTTGCTCAATTAAGACCTGAGGCCCAAGATCATTTATATAATATTGCTAATAGCCAGAGATCATTAAAAATAGATTCTTAATTTTAAAGGAAAATTAAATGAACAGAGTTTTAGAACATTTAGGTTGTAAATATCCAATCGTTCAAGCGCCAATGGGATGGATAGCTAGAAGCCAACTTGCTTCTGCTGTTTCTAATGCAGGGGGTTTTGGAGTTATAGAAACCTCATCAGGTGAAGTTGAAAACTGTAAAGCAGAAATCCAAAAAATGGCTGATCTTACAGATAAGCCATTTGGTGTAAATCTTCCTTTGTTATTTTTAAAAGATGACAGCATGGTTAAGTTTATTGTCGAGCATGGTGTTAAGTTTGTAACAACTTCAGCTGGAGATCCTTCAAAATATATAGGTGTCTTAAAAGATGCAGGCATTACTGTTTATCATGCTGTTCCAAATGTAGCTGGAGCTATGAAAGCTATTGCAGCTGGCGTCGATGGCTTAGTAGTTGAGGGGACTGAAGGCGGCGGATTTAAAGGAGCAGAAGAAATCGGCCTACTAGTGCTTATTCAAGCGATAAGAAAGCAATCTGATATACCTATTATTGCCGCTGGCGGAATTGTTGACGGTGTTGGTATGGCAGCAGTCTTTGCTGCGGGTGCTGAAGGAATACAAATGGGAACAAGGTTTGTTTCAAGCAAAGAAAGCCCAGTTCATGACAACTTTAAAAATAAAATTGTTGATTCAGATGAATCTGGAACATGGATTCTAAATAAAAAATCAAAGCCCTGTATCAGAGCTTTAAAGTCAGAAATGACAAGTAAAATTCATGAAGATGGAGTTATGGAAATGACAGCTTTAATGAATATTAAAGATTTATATTTTGGTGGAGATATGGAAGCAGCGCCTGCATTATCTGGGCAATCAGTTGGTCTTATTGATAGTGTAAAATCTGTAGAGACTATAATTAAAGAAACTATTAGTGAATTTAATACAACCTGCTTAAAACTTTCGAAGGAGACATTTGATGAGTGAAGAAACAAGAGATTTTTTTAAAACCTATACCGATTTTGTAACTAAAGTTACCAGCGACCCTAGTCTGGACCTAGATGCATTGAAGGAGCGTCTTGATGAAATTGAAGCAGATTCTCCAATTAAGACTCCTAGATTATTAACTGCAGCTCTTGGTCTTGGAAGTGAGACTGGGGAGTTTGTTGAAATTGTTAAGAAGATGTTTTTGCAAGGCAAGCCAGCATCAGAAGATAATATTTTTCATATGAAACGAGAGCTAGGTGACATCATGTGGTACTGGACTACTGCTTGCGCTTCTCTTGGATTAGACCCTTATGAGGTTATAAGCGAAAATCAAAAGAAATTAGAAGCTCGCTATGGTGAAAAATTCGAAGTTGATCGAAGTGAAGTCAGAAAAGATGGTGATCTATAATTCAACGAATGTCTCTACATAAAATGTATTTACTAACAGAATTTTAATTGCTAAATTAAATATAAAATAATGAAAGAAAAAGAATCAAAAGAAGAGTTACCTTCAGCAGTTGATGACTGTGCAGATGTAACCTCAAAGCATGAAAGGTTTAAAAAGGCTGCAGATAAACCTGAGTTTCCCCCAATTGATTACGAGAAACCTCCTCACTTTTAAACTAGACTATATGGTCTTCTCTTCCCTTTTTTGCAGTTCTGGTAACGCCCTTTTTAGAGGTGTACTCATTAGTTATACCTTTGGATCCAGCTTTATCCTTTTTGGACATATTTAGTAAAACTACTACTGCGCTTAAAGCTGCGATTACTATTATTGTTAATATTAAATTGCTCATACTTATTCTATAGCCTCGGTTATCATATAAAAAAATTGATTTGGTGAAAAAGAAGT
>Ga0209830_10000128_pt1 | contig 85456 bp, 74 predicted proteins | sample ArcticOcean_MG_C_12_FD_187439 | JGI IMG/M metagenome (GOLD analysis project Ga0209830, IMG submission 187439) | Marine microbial communities from western Arctic Ocean - ArcticOcean_MG_CB8_130 (SPAdes) (version 2) | ecosystem: Environmental > Aquatic > Marine > Oceanic | place: Arctic Ocean...
GTTTTGAAAACGGGGAAATCAGATTATGGGAGCAGAGTATGTTTGAACGTCGAATGCTCGGTGGGCATGAAACTGAAGAAAAGAATGAACGGAAATCGGCTCTTCAGGACAAACTACGCGCTCTTCGTGACCGATGAAACATTTCACTTCATCAATTATCCCAAACGCTGACCGGAGTATCTGCGACGCTACTTGAATCGATATCTGTTCCAACTTCGTACTGCTGTTGTTGCGGCATTTCCCCTATTGGTTGCACAGGGGGTTGGGTTTGAATCTGCATTCCCGAGGCCATACCTTGTTGAGGCATATGGCCAATCATTGGGGCTGGTTTTCCGCCAGTTAAAAGTCCGACCAAAAGAAGAATTCCGCCCAGGCCACAGCAACATGAACCAGCAATAGCGAAAAGACCACTGCCGAACAATTGTTCTAAACCCCCGAGGAAGGCTAAATCATATTCATCCGCATTAAAAACATATATTGAAACCTCACTTGAGATGGTATAATTCTCTCCAATATTGCATTTATATTCGACCTCAGAGTCTATGGTAGCACAAACATAACCGAAAATCACCCGGCCATCATCTGGAAGTTCATCTAACATTTCGTCAGAAAACTCGGAGTTAACATCCGAGGCAAGGCAGGTAAGTTGACTGGCATCTTCTGTTACATCGACGCCTTGCGAATCGGTTACTTTGAACACCACATCTTGGCAGACATCCGTCTTCCCATCTTCATCGACATCGTCATAGGTTCCATCCATTAAGATGTATAAGCCAAATGAGCCCGCGCCATCCTCGTCGATAAATGTGAATGTATGCGAGGTATTTGGGTCTGTAATGTAATCATTTATGTCAATACTTTCGAGTTCATCAATTCCGTTACTGCCAGTTGACCAAACTATTCCGAAAGAAGCCAACGCAAGTACAACGCAGATCCCTCCGGCAATTAGTAGAGATTTATTCGCCATGGAGCAACCTACGATAGGAGGCATTTAAGGAAACTGCTCGTCTTATGCCGATATCTTTATGATATCACTATGATAGCCCTGAATGGAGAGAGTTATGCAAGCAGAACCCACACAACAACATTCCGAGCCAAGAGTAGACGAAATAATGTTCAAGGACGTAGATCAAGCCACCATCAACGGGTTTGTCGGCCTCGGCGTTCACATCTTAGCAGTTCCAGCCCTTTTCCTTGCAACTTTCATCTTCTATGCACTAGGGGGATTTGGAATCGCGCTTGGAATTCTTCTTCAAGTCTTCATCGGCATTGCTTGGTTCATTATGTTCAACAGCTACCTCATCGTCAACCCTAACGAAGGAGTTGCACTGCAATTTTTCGGCAAGTATGCCGGAACAGTCGACGAAGAAGGCTTCCATTACCTCATCAATCCTTTATTTGAAAAGCGAAAAATATCTCTAAGGATTCGAAACTTCGAATCGACCAAACTCAAGGTAAACGACGTCAACGCAAACCCAATTGAAATTGGAGCAGTTGTCGTCTGGAAAGTCGTCGATACCGCTGAAGCTTTGTTTGAAGTCGAAAACTACCATGATTATGTCCAAATCCAAAGTGAAGCAGCATTGCGCGCTATGGCGACCAAATATCCTTACGATATTATCGAAGACAAGGATGTGGGTGGCATCGCACTATCGAGCCATCAAGAAGTGATTGCACAAGAACTGCAACTTTCAATCGAAGCCCGTCTAAAGAGGGCAGGAATCCAAGTTCTCGAAGCACGAATCAGCCACCTTGCCTACTCTCAAGAGATCGCTCAAGCCATGCTTCGCCGCCAACAAGCAAGTGCAGTTGTTGCAGCACGCAGCGAGATTGTCAAAGGAGCCGTTGGTATGGTCGAACTTGCCCTTGAGCAACTCAGCGCGAAGAACATCATCGAACTGGATGAAGACAAGAAGGCATCGATGGTTAGCAATCTACTGGTCGTTCTCTGCTCAGAGACGGACACAACTCCAATTATCAACACAGGAACGCTCTATCAGTGAGGTGAGACTTTGAGAATGGAATTACTTACGACGCTCGCGTTTCCAATCCTCATATCGATTTTGATGTGTGGTTACGCTGGTTTTTGTTGGTTGAATCAAAAAGTCCACGTTCGAGGCAAGGGTTGGCGGACCAAAGAGGAAAGCCCTAAAATGTTCTACTTTACAGTGAGTATAATGATTTTCCTCGGAATTGTCCAACTTTTCAGCTCGATCTATTTTGCGAGATTCTAACTATTCAAAGGAGTGAGAAGAGTGGCTAAGAAGAAAGTCCTCCTTCGAATTGACCCCGACCTCCATGAAGTAATAAGGCGAATGGCAGAGGCGGAAATGCGTTCAGTCAACGGCCAAATCGAATTTTTATTAAAGAAAGCAGTCATTGAACAAAGAGGGGAATAAATATGGAACAAGAAAATCAACAACAAGAGAATCAACAACAAGAGCCTCATTTTATATCGAAATGGTTTGGATTCAGCGGTTGGCGCGTAATGTCAACAAAAGCTAGAATCCTGACTCAAATTATCTATCGCGCCTTCTTCTTACTTGGCCTGGCAGTTCTCATTATTGCCTATGGCACGATTACAGGTTCAGACCCTGGAGGGTTAGCAATATTCGCACTCATTACTGGATGGTTCCTTGCCTTCCAAGTCGTAGTAAACTTCGTCTTTGTCGAAGGGTCCCGCTAACAGCGAGTTCATTCTGACGAGCGAGGTCCAGTCATTTCTTCAGGCCGAACCCAAGCATCGAATTGTTCATTGGTCAAATACTCCAATTCAAGAGCAGCCGCCCGAAGAGTCAAGCTATTTTCGTGAGCATGTTTAGCAATTTTTGCCGATTTATCATAGCCGATATGGTTGTTGAGTGCAGTAACGAGCATCAATGAATTCTCCAAGTGGGATGCAATGTTTTCTTTTACGGGCTCTAAACCTTCAACACATTTTGTTCTAAACGCAGTGCATGAGTCGGTAAGTAGGCGGATTGAGTGGAGGAGATTATGAATCATCATCGGTTTGAAAACATTCAACTCAAAATTACCCTGGCTGCCTCCAACAGTGATTGCTACGTTATTGCCCATCACTTGACAGCATACCATGGTCAATGCTTCTGCTTGAGTTGGATTGACCTTACCGGGCATGATCGAAGAACCAGGTTCGTTAGCTGGTAACGACAACTCACCAAATCCACACCGTGGTCCAGAGCCGAGCCATCGCACATCATTTGCAATTTTCATCAACGAAACTGCAAGCGTATTGAGGGCTCCAGAAGCGGCAACCACAGCATCATGGGCAGCGAGTTGAGCAAATTTGTTTTCTGCCGAACAGAATGATAGGCCAGTGATATTAGCGATTTCATCTGCAACCATTTGAGCAAAGAGCGGGTGGGTGTTGAGGCCAGTGCCGACCGCAGTTCCACCAAGTGCCAATTCGAATAAATCATCGAGCGCAAAATCAATTCGTCGCAGATCAGCATCGAGTTGAGCAACCCATCCAGATGCTTCTTGCCCGAGCGTGAGTGGAACAGCATCCATCAAATGGGTACGCCCGATTTTGACGATATCTTTCCAAGCATCTGCTTTTGCAGCCAGAGCATCGCGGAGTGAGCGAACACTTGGGAGTAAGCTGTGGGTAATTGCCTCTGCCGCAGCGATGTGCATGGCGGTTGGAAACGTATCGTTCGAGGATTGAGCTCGATTGACGTGGTCGTTCGGATGGACTGGAGTTTTTGAACCCATTTCGCCGCCAGCGAGTTCAATAGCACGATTTGCAATGACTTCATTGGCATTCATGTTCGACTGAGTTCCACTCCCTGTTTGCCAGACGCGTAGCGGGAAATGTTCATCCAGACAATTATCCAAAACCTCTTGCGAAGCGGCAATAATCAGATCACCAACTTCCGGGTCAAGTTGCTTGAGCGCAACATTTGTTTTTGCAGCGGCTTGTTTGAGGACTCCAAAAGCACGGATAACGCCCACAGGCATTGTATCGTCTCCAATGTCGAAATTAATCAGAGAACGGGCGGTTTGACACCCGTAATACTTGTCTGCTGGAACTTCAAGTTCCCCCATAGTGTCGGCTTCGATACGAACATCGGCCATGTTCGACCCTCGGGGCTGAACTTCTTCACAGTTCGCACAGAGGCCCCGTGGTCGGCGTCAAAGAACTAACTGAGATTGGAATGTCACGCAGCAGGCCGAAAGTGTAGGTTGTAACGGAGATATATGCACATTGGGTGGGTGTTTACTCAAATCAAATAAAACAAGTTACCATTCAAAATAAACAACGTACTACGCCACTGGGGCATCCTCCACTACCCTTCGATTACTGAAGTGTAACTCGAATAATTTGTTGCGGGGTACTTGGGCGGTCTCCAGAGAGTTTATCGCACATTTCGATTGCCTTGACAACATCCATTCCTTCGCTAACTTCGCCAAAGACGGCGTGGTTTCCATCAAGCCAAGGCGTTGCAATAGTGGTGAGGAAGAATTGCGAACCACCGGTATTTTTACCAGCATTTGCCATCGAGAAGACTCCTGGTTTGCTGTGCTTGAGATTTAATGCCGAAGACTCACAAGGAATTTTCCAACCCGGTCCACCTTGTCCAGCTCGGCGATCTGTTGGGTCGCGGGAGTGTGGGCAACCGCCTTGAATCATGAAGTCCTCAATAACGCGATGAAAGTGGAGTCCGTCGTAATGTCCAGCCTCGACTAATTTGACGAAATTGGCAACGGTATCCGGTGCTTCTTCGTCGTAGAGATTAATGGTAATATTACCTGCGCTGGTTTCCATAAGGGCTTGCATAGTAACCCCCATGCATCGGGGGGTCAAGAGCATTCGCCTTCTTCTCTTTCTCTTCTTTTTAGAAAAGTCAAACTTTCAACCACGGGCGGAAGTGTTGGTCTGCATACGTCCGAGCATAATCAGCAGGGTATCCGGCAGCGAGTAATTGCTGCTCATAGGCAAGTTGTTCCGGCGTAATACTCGGGTCTGCAGCAGGTAATCCAGTGATGGAAGCATAAGCCATCTGTTGCTGTTGGAACAATTTGTCTTCGCCTGTACTCTCTCCTCGTCCACGGACAACGAGTACCAGTGATAGAAGAAGAAGTAAGATTGCTCCTGCTATGATTCCAACGGTTACTGTCCCCATTCCAAAGATTTCTGAATCTGATTGAACATCGTCACTTGTAGCATCGCCGCCATCTTCAGTTGGAGTAGTATCGTCATTACCCCCATCAGTAACATTGCTGCCGAGAGTCGTATTGTCGTCGAGAGTCGTGTTATCATCCAGATTGGTTTGCCCATCCTCAGTCTCGCAACCATCGATTCCAACAACGGTTCCTTCAGGAGTTTCTGGGCACTGGTCATTGATATCATCAACGCCATCATCATCAGCATCAGTATCGAGAGGAGGGCAACCATCGCCACCCTCTCCATTTGGAATTCCAGCGACTTCAGGACAAGCATCTCCATCGATGCCTTCTGGATTATCACCATAGGAGTCTCCATCAGTATCGAGGGCTTGACTTGGTTCGAAAGGCCACAAGTCATTCAAATTCGAGACTCCATCACCATCAAGGTCAGCACATCCGAGCCGGTCGATGGTAGAATCACCATAGGTTGTTGGACAATCGTCAATGATGCCATCGCCAGAATCAGTTGTATTGAATCCGTCACGGTCGACATCATTCGCCCACAATTCACCTTCATTTTGAACAAAGAACGGTGTACCAACCTTTTGATTATTCGATTCATTGGACTCCATCAAAACATTATCAGCGTCAATGGTGAGTCGGCAATTGTACATCCCTGATACCCTTTCTTCAAGCGTAGTATAAGATTCGCCACCTGATCCAAATGTCGTGTTGTATTCTCCACTCACGGCAACAGTTTGAATCGTAATCCGGCCAATTTCCTCTCCATTCGAATCAACGAGGTCGAGATGAAGCGTAATGGTGGCGCCATTGGCACTTCCTCGCAGACTTACCAATTCCCATGTGACCTGGACTTCAGAGCCTGACGTATGGTTAGTTGGACAGATGAGGGAAGAGATTCCGATATCGGCAGGAGCCGAATCGAGGCCTTCAATCGAGAGGTTGTAGAATCCAGCGCCATCGTTTGAATCAATGGTGAGGATGTAATTTGCAGTCTTGCCTTCGTATTCAGTGCCAAAGGAAGTGAAAAAGGTTCCAAAGCTGGTATTGTCAGCATAGGCGAGTAAATTCCCACTCACGTCAGTGAGGGTAGCAGAGAAGGGGAATGCTGCATCTGCAGTAAAGTCAATTTCGAAATTCTTCCCATCGTTTACAGTGAAAGCAAATACATCAGACTCATCGACGCCACTGAAGCAACCTTCACCAGCAAGTGTTGGGTTTTGGCCAATATTCAGTCCGTTTGCAGCAGGAGCGTCTTGGCCCAAGCCGAGGTCATTTTGTTGCCCACAGTTGAACGAATTCGAGTCCACGCCTTCGGTTTCGATAATGAGCGTGTAAACACCTAAACTCGACCAACTCTGAACGCTGATAAAGAAAGTACCACCGGTTCCAGCAAAGCCAGTACTGTCTGCAGTACTAATCGTTTCATCAGAAGATCCGCCAAAGAAACCTCGTTCAAACCATTCTTCTTGGTCGTCATGAAGATAGACATCGGCATCTTGATCTGGTGAATTAACGAGGGTTACAGTCAAATTAAGGCCTGGTGAGACTTCAATTTCAAACCAATCGTTATCATCGACATCTTTGTGAACACAACCATAGATTGTGGTAGAGATGTCCATTCCTAAGTAGATTGAAGTCGCTCCATCTTCGCCAGCATCTCCCGGTTCATCAGCCGCTTTGAATCCTGAGGCATCATCTTGAACCGGACACGAAGTGGCTTTGGTATCAATCAGAATCATTTCAAAGGATTCATCGGTGTTATCTGATTCACTCTTTTCATCAAGTTGTTCATCAGAATCAACCATTGCAATAATTGAGTAGTTGCCTCCTTGGGTGTTTGAAGGAATCATCAGTGAGAGCTGGAAGAGTCCAGTTTCATTGATATCGAGGGCTGAGATGCTCATGTTGCCGAGTTCCACATCATGGTCGGCAAGACCGCCGTCAACCGAAAGCCATGCGGTGAGTAAGGTAGCGGGAGCAATTTGCGTCCCAGTATTGTTCACTTCCACATCCAACGTAATGCTGTTTCCAGCACTTGCAGCAAGCGGTGCAGTGATATTTTCAATGACTAAGTTCGCCGCAGGAGTTGAGTAGTTTGTCCAAATATCTAATGTCCAATCGACTCCTGTTCCTGAGCGAGAGAGATTGACGTAATACATCCCACCTACGCCATCATACGAAGTGCCAAATGTGGAGACGGAGCCTTCCGTCGCCCCAAAGGAATACGCGTAATCAATAAATCCGAGGTTTCCATCGACCAATTCAATATAGACGGCAACAGATTCGTTGATGATGAGTGTAGCATCAAGCGTGTGGTTTGCAGGGACACTGAACGCAAAGACATCATTCTCATCAATTCCATCGATGCATCCAGTATAGGATGCGGTGACATTTGCTCCCATTACAGTGGCATTCGCTTCGTTTTGTGGAGCATCAGTACCAAGGCCAGCATCATTCTGCCCATTTGGATGGAGGTCATCACAAGATTCACCAATGAGCATAACACCCGTTGAAGCAAGGAAATTATTCGATTCATTTTGTTCTGTTACGTTATCATACCCATCAACAAACAGCAGCCAGTAATAGGTGCCATTTGCTAAAGACGAAGGTAGAAGAACTTGAGCTGTTGTCGTCCGACTGGTATTTTCGGTTAACGCTGCCTCGGCTTGTGAAGTACCGATTAACTCGTCAAATGAATCATATGTTTGGTCAGTTGAGAGGACAAATTGAACTTCAAAAGCATCTGAGGTGGTGTTGTAAATATTTTCAACAACATACTCGACATTGACTGTAGAACCAGGTTGCCCTGTCGCCGGCTCAACGATGGATGAAAGAATAAGGTCCGGGCGAGGCGGTGTATTGTTTGTCCAAGTGCGGAGCGAATATTGCCCATCGCCACTGTAGACGAGAACTTCAACGTAAAAAGTTCCAGCATTGCTCGAAAGAGAAGTTCCGGAAGTACTCACCTTTTCCAATGCAGTTACCGACTCTGAAAAATCGAGGTATGAACCGGATGAATCGATGAGGTAAAGATCGAAATCCATGCCGCTTGGAACGACTAATTCAACATCGACGTCTTTTCCTGCAGTCATGGTAATTTCATACCAATCTTCAGTATCCGTGGAATCAATACAGCCTTGAACGCCAGTTTGCCCACTGTTTGGGTTTGTTCCAAGACTGCGAGATGTATTGGCGTCACTTCCGGCATCACCGGGGGTTCCAGCATCTGATTGCGCTACACAAGCAGCACGCCCACCGGTTGTAGATTTTTGTAAAGGCTCTTTAAACAAAAGTTGAGTTGGTTGATTCACCGATGGTATACTGTAATTCTCTTTCGATGAAGTACGTTGTTGCAAATCATCTGACTCATTCAATGCTGATACCATTGGTATCATTGCTGCAAAAAGAAATAGAAAAGTGAGGCTTATTGCCGTCCATCGAGCATTCTGCATAGCCTAACGACCACATGGTCCATTATCAAACCTCGGATGTTGGATTCAAGCGAATGCTCGGTCAATTTCGCTTGATAAATTCTCAAAGCGTCCTGCAAGTTCTTCCATTGCTCCGTTGAAAGCTTGCTCTGGAGTAAGACTTCCATCGGTTTCGTAATTGAATATGTATGAACCTTCAACAGGTTCCATGACGATTGCATTATCGAAGTCACCATCACGGTTTGTACCTTCACCGACTTGGTGGAGGGCGTTTTCAAGGTCAAGAAGGTAATTTACGTTTGTTAATTTCTTGTCTTTACCGAAAAGTTTCGCATCGATCTGTGTTCCATCAGTTGTTTTAAGGTCGAGGTCAAACAAAATCTTGGCCTTTTTTGCATCTTTCAATGTTGCAACATGGTGTTGTCGGAATCCGACAGCAGCAACTGGTGACCACTTGGCGTGGTCTCGGCCGCGGCCGAGAGTTGCAAACGCATAAAACTCAAGATACTGGCCCTTTGAAAGAATTGTCAAAGGGATTCGCTTGTGTTCTTCTCGAATGTCAAACATTTGGTCAGAAATGGTAGTGAGGTCTCCGGCATAGACTGTACGGTATTCTTCATCAGATTCTTCCGAAGGTCCTTCTTTGCGGATGTGGTAGAGAACTTGACAGGTCATGCAACCCTTGGATTCTTCAGCCATGTCTTTGCAAGTTGGGCAGTCTTCAGGGAAAGAGATGCCTTCACCTGGGTAAGTTGGTACTGGAATCATTGCCAATCGGTGAGCGATTGTTTCGTCAGGCAAAACGTTGACTGATTCGAAAACCTGTCCTTTGTTATCTTGATGAGTTCCTTGATCGAAATTCACACTGTCAATTGCCAATTTAGGGACATCAGCAATAAGAGCACGGCGAATTGCATTCACCTGTGCAGCGTCTGTTTCTTCCAAAAGAATTCGAATTGCATTGCCTCTTGGCCATCCATCAACGATTTGTACTTTCATTTTTTCCACCTCAAAAATCAAACACGGCGGCCACGACGGCCACCCTTCTTCTTTGTACCATCGTGAGCAATTGGTGTCACGTCTTCGATACGAGTGATTGTCATTCCAGCACGAGTAAGTGCACGGATTGCAGCTTGTGCGCCCGGTCCAGTGTTATTGGCTCGGTTGCCTCCAGGTGCTCGGTACTTGATGATCAATTGAGTGAATTCCTTGTCTTTAAGTTCATCAGCCATTTTTTCAGCAGCCCGTGTAGCAGCGAATTGGCCGCCACTGTCTTTGGAAGATTTGACAACTTGTCCACCGGAGCAGGTTGTGATTGTTTCTGCACCAGTTAGGTCAGTTGCAGTCATGAGGATGTTGTTGTAAGAACTGAAAATGTTGATAATTGCACGTCGTGTCATCACTCGTCACCTCCTTCTTTTGGTGCTGAAGGTGCTTCTTCTGCAGCAACTTCAACTTCCTTTGCGAACTCTTGAGTTGCTTCAGGGTCAACTTCTTCTTGTTCAACGCCGTATTCAGCACTTGATGCACGTCCGTCAATAGCCTTTCGAATTGGATGTTCAGAGTTCTCTACCCAAGGGCAACTTGGATGCCAGGTGAGGTTTTCTTCTTCGTCTCGAGAAAGAGGGTATGAAGGAATAGTTACCTTTTGGTTTCCAATTACAATCTTGCCGTGGGTGACAAACTGACGGGCTTGCTTCATTGAGATTGCAAGACCCTTGTAGTAGACTTGAGCTTGGAGTCGACGGTTGAGAATATCTTCAGTCCCTAACAAGAGAATATCGTCAAGTGTTGCTTCAGATGAAATCAATCCTTTGTTGTGGAGTGAGCGCAGCATGTCTTCCATTTCGCGCTTTCCGTGAGGTTCTGTTGTGTCGACCATACCGATCAAGCGCATTGCTTGGCGTCGATGACGTCGAAGTTGAGACTTAGCCTTCCAAATCTCTCGCATGTTCTTCAAACCATGATTGGCTTGAATCTTATGTTCTTCTTCAATACGTGCAGCCTTCCAAGGATGGGAAGGCGTGTCAAATTTAGGTCGTGCAAACTTTGGTTCTCCCATACATCATCCCTCCAATCACTTCTTTCGGCTCACACCAAGGGTGAGTCCACCACGGCCATTTGAACGGCCACGTTGTCCACGAACTTTGTTTCCGCTTGCGTGGCGAACACCACGGTAGCACTTCATAGTTCGAAGTCGGTCAATATCGTCTTTAAGAGTAAGATAAACTTGTTGTCCAGTAAGATGCAATTCATCTCCAGTTTCGATGTCACGTTGTCGGTTGAGCATCCATAGTGGGACGGTTTCTGCATAGCCTTCAATTGCAACTCGTAGTGATTCCTGTTCTTCTGGCGAGAGATGGCCGGCGAGTGAAGCAGGGTCGAATCCAGTGTTCTTGCAAATTTGAATCGCAGTTCGTGGACCAACGCCTCGGACAGCAGTCAATGCTGTTGCAAGGGTTTTCAGTCCATCCATATCGGTATCAGCCATTCGCAAGATGTATGAGAAATCTTCTCCTAAATCTTCTTCCTTCTGTCGTGCCATAGTGTTTCACCTCTCCTTAACACAGAGTGTCAAGCAGTTTCCCGACTAACCCCCCCTATATCAAGACCGCGATACATCTTCGCGGTGCCGAGAACCGAAAACACTTGATTTCCGAGCGTTTTAAGGAGATTTGGTGTGAAAGAGATGTTGATTATTCTGCGATACAAATGAGGAGCATTTCATCCCCGGGTTGTTGAACAACAAAAGCCTCTCTTCGGCCATGTCTTCGTGCAAGCTGGCGATCAATAGCGCCTTGAATTTTTGGCTGAACATCTGGGGCGAGTGGAACACGAACAGTCATCTTTGAAATGTCATGCTCAAGAACTAATTCGACCAATTGATCAACCGTATCAAGGTCGAGTTTTATACGGGCTAAAGCGACGACTCGCCCGGTTGCTTGAACCAACATTCTGTCCATTGAATCCTCGAGGCGCAGGGGGTGTTGGTGATGGATTTGAGGGCGGCGCCCTTCAACAACACTCCAAGATATACGTTCAGATTTTGTGACCGTTTTCACCCATTCATCCGCAAGCCCGCTCTCGACAAGGGCGGCATCCAAAATACTGACTCGCTCGCCACGTCTTGGTGGTGATTGAACTGGTGTAGGTAAACCATCACCTGAATGAATTCGCATACCTCCTGAAACCACATGCGCTTCTTCTGTAATCGCTGGAGGAATGCGAACGAATCGACGAGCAACACCTGCGGTAGCAGCACCACCAAGCCATAATGCAAGCCGGTCGACACGCCCCCGCCCCCTGGATGTCCAAACCCATGTGCGCTGAATCCCTTTCCATACAGCGTCGACCATTGTTTCGACCTCGAGGCGTTGGTCATGTGTAAGGCGTGGTGATAAATCGAGCAATAAAGCGGGGCCGTTTTCCCCTTCTGTCAAATACGGTGCCCAACCCTTGAACACCTCGTCGAGCCGCGGCTCCATTTCTTCAAGCCCGTGCGTCCGACTGTTTCGTGGACGTGCCGGGTCAAGGTGGAGTAGAGCAATGTTTGGAAACTGTTCGAGTTCGAGATGGTCGGCTATTGCTGCGCATACGGTTGCCCCGTCACGCCCATCACCGGCGATAATACGTGTTTTTTGCATTCGATCGGTGTCCATTTCATTGCGATACATGGCGATGGATTGTAGATTGACGGCACTCGCTTGAGCACGCATTCTGTCAAGTTCGACCCCAATACCGGGCCGTTGAAGAAGAGCCATGTGGGCGCCAAGTTGGATGCCACTTCCACACGCACAATCCAAAATATACCCCTCAGGGAGAGACAGTTGTTTGAGGAGATTCGAACGAGCTAAGGCCACTTGCCAAGGGGTTGCCAATGGTTTTCCTTGACTTGCGTGAAAGAATACCAACTCACCAGCAGCAGTCGAATCAGGGGCAAACTCGGTCAAACCAGCCGATACAGCCGTTTTTGGATTGAATATTTCAACCATATCACTGCCTCATTGACCGGCCACATCACTTCGAGTCATGATGCTTTCAAAATGAATCCCTGCGGCTGCAAATGCTTCTTTGGCTCCTTCTTCTCTGTCAACGATACTGATGACGGCTATGACTTTGCATTCCGTGTCGCGATGTATGCGTTCAACTGCTTTGATTGCAGAACCGCCAGTGGTTGTCACATCTTCGACAACAACAATTGTTCCACCACCTTCGAGTGAAGAACCTTCAATGCCAGGAGGGTTGTTTGTTTTTCTTCCGCCGCGTCCCTTTGGTTCTTTACGTACCATGAAACCGAGCCGTGGAGTTTCAGCCGAGGAGGTTGCAACAGCGATAGCTGTTAAAGGCACAGCGCCAAGTTCCAATCCTCCTACAAAATCAACTTCTAAGTCATCCATTCGGAGATTAAAAAGTGCCCCAAGGTGATGCGCCGACTCGGGATGCATCATGACGGGTTTCGTGTCGAAAAACCAACGTGAATTTCGACCACTCGCTAATGTGAAAGCATCATCGCTCCCTCCATCAATAAAAGCCAAATCCCGTACAAGTTCGACCAAACGAGGCCAACTGGGGTGAGCGCGGACACTGGGGTGGACGGACATCAAACTGTGGTTCTGCCTCGCCTCAATGAACCTTACCTCTCTTCACTGCGAAACCACCGCCATGGGTTTTGAACGCGGCACTCATAAACGGTCGCCCCCAAGAGGTAAGGGAATAACATGCCTCCATCGGATGTAACGGGCCAAAAACGAGGGCATAACCCTCTTCTCGGTCTTGACATCGAACGGCTCGAGGCTGAAATGGAATCATATCAGCAGTGGCTTGACGAGCATGCAGATGCAGCATATATTGTCGCGGAGCAGGCAAGAAAACTTGGCTACGATCACAAAGAGTATGTGGAAATCCCAAGGGCTGCAGACCTTGCCGGCCGGACTGAAAAACTCCTCGTAGAATACCTCGACGGCTATGAAGTGGCAGATGATATCCGAAAACTCTTGGCAGAACACGACAGAGAATCGACTTCAATCATGATGGCCCAAAGTGTGGCTCGCGGATTTCGAGAACAAGGCCATGATTTAATCACGGCCATCGATGTTGGACTTCGAGTTGGTTTGGCAGTCTTAACTGAAGCCGTTCTTGTAGCTCCATTGGAAGGAATCAGTGAAGTGCGCCTCCTCAACAACATCGACGGGTCTCAATTTGTGTCCGTGCATTTTGCCGGGCCAATTCGGGCAGCAGGTGGGACGGCCCAAGCGCTCGCAGTATTGATTGCTGACATGATTCGCCGAGAACTCAACATTGGCCATTACCAACCCACAGATCCAGAAGTTGAGCGTGTCAAAGAAGAATTTGGATTGTACAGGGGTAATTTGCAATACCGACCATCGCCAGAAGAAATCGAGGAAATTGTTCGTGCCTGCCCTGTGATGATCAATGGAGAATCAACAGAAAAAATAGAATGTTCGGGGTATGGACGAGTTCGTAACATCGACGAAGCACGGATTCGCGGAGGTGTTCTACTTGTCATCGGGGAAGGAATGTGTCTGAAGGCACCGAAGATTCAGAAGCATACTGAACGACTTAAAGTTCCTGGTTGGGATTTCATTTCGAAATTTGCCTCGAAAGGTAAATCCGATGACGATCACGGCGACGGTCCCCGATTTAAATCCCGTAAAGTTCCGACGATTACCAAATTTATGAAAGATATTATCGCCGGAAGACCTGTTTTTGGCGCACCCCTTCAACCGGGTGGCTTCCGTTTACGATACGGTCGCGCACGCCCCTCTGGACTTGCAGCAGCATCAACCAACACCGCCTCTATGCTGGCAATGGATGACTTCATCACCATTGGGACGCAAATGAAAATCGAACGCCCAGGTAAGGCGTGCGCCATCACTCCATCCGATGATACCGATGGCCCTTGGGTGGTTTTGCGAGACGGCCGTTTCCTCCGCCTCGATGATGCCAAAAGCTATACCGCAATCAGCTCGAAAGTAGGCTCTGTATGGGATAATGGAGAACTTGTGATCGGTTACGGCGAATTTATGGAGAATAACAAAAACTTGGTCCCTGCAGGTTATTCGAACGACTGGTGGGCAAGTGATTTGCTTGAAGAATTAAACTCCGAGGCAGCCGTTTCTGAATTTGCGGGACTCATTGAACAATCACGTTCATCGTTCCCAAACGGCGTACCTGGAATCCACCCAGAAGACGCAGAAGATCCTGATCAACAATTTCATGTCCGCCGGAAATGGCATGTATTCTTGGCGGCTTGTTCGGTAAACTGGGAGCAAAGTAAAGGCGTTGCTCTCCGGTTCAAGACTTCTATCCCAGCCCCTCACAACCCCTGGTTCCTCGACCTACCGATTGAATGGGTGCCTTCCGTTCTAGAAATGATAGAGCAAGCAACGATCGAACCTTTTGGAACCTCAAACACCCCCCTCCTCGCAATTGAAGAACATCTTCAAGCCATGCCCCTCGATGAAAAGAGGCAACTCCGAATTCGTGGTGGCGTGAAGAATTGGGCACCCGAGACAATGGATTTGTTAAGGCCCGAAACACTTGACGATTTAGAAAAGTTCGACATTCCAGGTTTGAAATTACAACCAATCAAACCAATATTCACCAAAGAATTACCCGAGGCATGGGCGTATATTCAACATGGACTCGCCAAGGGCGCTGCAATGATTTTGGGTCTGCGTCATCATCATGATGGCGATGACCTCGTGATTACATCCGGTTGGCCAGCATTACTCGAAGGCTTTGGATTTGGCGACGAAGATGAAAAACCTCTCCGCATTGTCGATGCCAAAACCCGTTTCACCGAACGAATCGATCAATTACACCAATGCCAACTCACCCTTACAGAGGAGCGTCAAAGACTCGAAGAACTTCGCCAAGCGCGTGCAACAGTCCGTATTGCGGCGGAAACAAGCGCTCGGCAGCGCGGACTCGGCATTGCCGACACTGACGAAGTAGGCCGACAAGCCGCAGCCCAAGTTCCAGACCCTGGGCCAGCAGACCCGCAACTGTATCTCGCTGCTCAAATACACGAAGACGACCACGATGTCGATGGAATTATGTTACAGGTTCGAAAGATCTCCAATTTACGTTGGGAGCACGCTGCACCCGTTCGAATTGGCTGTCGAATGGGGCGCCCGGAAAAAGCCGCACCGCGAGTCATGAATCCCATGACCCACGCACTTTTCCCGATTGATCTGAATGGCGGCAATCAAAGATTATTGGCCAATGCTGCTTCAAAACAAAGTATCCGCGTACAAATGGGCCGCCGAATCTGTAAGGAGTGCGGCAAAGAATCCCCTTTCATCCTCTGCCATCACCGGAACGTCGACTCTGATGGAGTTGAATTGGCTGGCAACACGTGTGGTGGCCGTACTAAAATGCGTGAATCCGGCAAAACAAAACGACGACGTCGCGGTGAAATTCAGACGGTTCGTTTGGACACGATGATCGAAGATGCTCGGATACGATTAGGCCTTGACCGAATCCCACGTCAAGTCAAATGCATGAAACAAATTGCAAGTAAAGACCAAACCCCAGAAGCCATTGAAAAAGGCTTGCTAAGAGCCAAACACCAATTGCCAGTATTCCGCGATGGAACGGTCCGATTCGATATGAGTGACGTGCCCATTACACATTTTACCCCACGGGAGATTGGCGTTTCTTGGCAAACACTTCTGACACTTGGATATGAAACTGATTGTGAAGGAAATCCCCTCCAAGATGATGAACAAATGCTCGAAATATTCCCCCAAGATTTCATCGTCAGTAAAAATGCCTGCGACTTCTTCGTTCGTACTGCACAATTCATCGATGAACTCCTGGTCCGTTATTATGGAATGGAGCCGTTTTATAATGTCAACACAGCTGATGATTTAGTCGGGCATTTGATTTGCGCTTTAGCCCCTCACACATCCGGCGGGGTATTGAGTCGGATCATTGGTTGGGCTGATTGTTCAGGCGGATATGCGCACCCGTTATTCCATGCTGCTAAGCGAAGAAATTGCGACGGCGATGAAGATGCCATCATGCTCTTGATGGATGGTTTACTCAACTTTAGCCGGGAGATTTTACCAGCCAATAGAGGTGGTTTAATGGACGCTCCACTCGTTTTGACTACGAGATTGAATCCAACTGAAGTTGATAAAGAGGCTCTGAACGTCGACTCAGGTTGGTTTTACAGCCGAGATTTCTATGAAATAACACTCTCGCAACCCCATCCCAAAGAATGCGCTGAACGCATGGATTTTGTCGAACGCCGTCTTGGCTCAGTTGCTGCAGTAAGAGGCTACGGATACACTCATGACTGCTACGCTCTCGACCAAGGGCCTGCTCTTTCAGCGTACAAAACGCTGGATACAATGATTGACAAAATGAATGGACAATTAGATCTGGGGCACCGTCTCCGGGGAGTCGATGTTCGAACAGTAGCATCCAGTGTTGTACGCTCTCACTTTTTACCTGATTTACGAGGTAATCTCAATGCCTACGGCCGTCAAAAAATCCGCTGCCTCAAATGCGCTCATTCGTATCGCCGTATGCCTGTAGCAGGAAACTGCATCCAGCCAAAGAAAGAATCAGGTAGGGGACTTACAAGTGTTGGCGTAGCAAAATCCGAAGGCGGATTATGCGGGGGCAACCTCGCACTGACTGTTTCAGAAGGGGCGGTTCGCAAATACATCAAAGTCACAAAGCACGTAATGGCGAAATATGGTGTCGATAGCTATACCAAGCAAAACGTCGAATGGTTGTCCGATAGTGCAGATTCACTGTTCAACAATGACCGAGCTAAACAACTCTCATTGTCTGATTTCCTTTAATCTCAAAGTATCAAAACCATCGCGAATGCTGTTTTGTCCGGCTCGGCCTTTTTATCAAATGAGCATTAGAAGGTTACGAAGGGGAATCGCGATGGACGAAGCAACTCTGGTATTGAACATTATTCTCTATGTCCTTTTGCCACTTTGGGGGGTTGCCAGTATGCTTGATTGGTGGTGTCATAAAAAAACCAATATTGAATCCACTTCCGGTTTGCGTGAAGCAAATATTCACTGCCTCATGGGTGCTCAAATAGGGCTTCCATTGGTTCTTTCTCTTGTTTTTGAAGTCAATGTATTGATTCTTCTTCTTTGCTTTGCAGCTCTCATTGCCCATGAATTCATCGCTCACTACGATGTTCACTTTACGACCGGAAAAAGAGAAATCAGTATCTGGGAAGTTCACGCTCATAATTACTTGTCCACCTTACCGTTCTTCCTTATGCTTCTGATAGTTGTCCGAAAATGGGAAGTGTTCCTCGATTTGATTCGCTTGAATTGGGCCGGTGGGTTTTCCATGGAATGGCGGAAAGAGCCTTTGGGTGCAAGTGGCAATTATGCAGCCTTCTACATTACTACAATGTCGATCTTAGTGGTTGGCCCCTATGTCCAAGAATGGTGGCGATGCTGGTCATATGAACGAAATCTTGCCAAGGAGGCGACGCAATGACAGTTTACATTACGAGTACCGGCTCTTTTTTACCAGGCCCAGCAATTTCAGTCGACCAAGTCGAAAACATACTTGGGGCCGTCCATGGCAAACCTTCTTCTCTTCGTGTCCAAATTCAAAAAGCGAACAAAATCGAAACGCGTCATTATGCAATCGATGAACAACAAAAAACTACACACAGCAATACTGAAATGGCAACAAATGCTGCGGAACAGTGCCTTGACCGAGGCTTTGTCCACCGTGATAAAGTCAGTATGTTAGCCGTTGCTTCGACGCAAGGAGACCTCCCCGCCCCCGGAATGGCAAGCATGGTACAAGCGGAATTGGAATTGCCTGAAGTAGAAATTCTTACGACACACGGAATATGTTCTTCCTCAATTATGGCACTGAAAGCAGCTTGGAACAGCTTGCGCCTTGAAGAACACGAAGCCGCCCTTGTCGTCTCCAGTGAATTAGCCAGCCGGCTTCTCAAAAAACAACGGTATGAGGCTGCGACCACCTCAACTTTTGCAGCCAAACGTATTGATTTCAGTACCGAATTTCTCCGTTGGATGCTTTCTGATGGTGCAGGAGCGCTCTTGCTGCAAAACAAACCAGCCCCCAAAGGTTTCAGTTTACGGATTGATTGGATTCGAGGCTTTTCTCACGCACACGCTCTTCCTACTTGCATGAGTGTCGGTTCAGCAGGTCGTCCAGAAGACCCTCGCACTTGGCAAGATTATGACACCTATGCAGAAGCAGAGCAAGACGGAGCCCTCCTTCTTCGCCAAGATGTTCGTCTCCTCGATAACCTCATGCGAATGGGTGTCGATGGATATCTTCGCTTGGTCGAAGAAGGCGTGAGTAAACCCAGCGAAGTCGACCATTTCTTGTGCCATTACTCAAGCCACCACTTTAGAAATAAAATTCTTGAAATGCTTGACACGGCCGGTGTAGGCATACCAGAAGAGAAATGGTGGACCAATCTCTACTCACGTGGGAACACAGGTTCAGCGTCTCTCTTCATCATGCTTGATGAATTCTTGCGTACAGAGGAAGTAACAGTAAAAGAAGGAGACAGAGTTCTCTGTTTTGTTCCAGAAAGTGGCCGTTTCAATACGACCTATCTGCAATTAACGGTGGTGAGTGAATGAACGATGGTGAAATTTCAATCGAAGGTGGCGGTTCCACAGTAACTCAAGAAAGCGAGCATGAAGGAGTTATTTTGAACCCACATGCTCAAGTTTGCCTTCAACAACTCCTCCGTATTTGGCTCGGTTTTGAACGAGACTTGTCTAAAGTCCCTCTTCTTCGCCGAATAGATCTCGGCACCTATACAGTCGAAGACCATCAAATATTTTTGAGAAACATCCGGCAACAAGTCATCGAAGGCTCACGATGGATTACACGAACCGCGAGTAGTTTTGACCGAGACCACTCCGAAATCCGTTCAACCATTATCAGCCACGCTGTCGATGAACACCGAGATTATGAAATGCTTGAGAAGGATTATGTCGCATCAGGTGGCCAACTCGAAGATATCCTCAATATGGAGCGTAATATCGGTTCAGAAGCCTTACACGGTTTCCTTATGCATCGTTCCTCTCGTCCAAACCCAATCGATTTACTCGGTGCAATGTGGATCATTGAAGGTCTTGGAGAAAAGATGGCGAATTCATGGGCTGAACGAATCCAAGAACTCACTGGCTTATCCGAAGATTCAACCCGTTTCATGACGTACCATGGAGAAAATGACAGCGACCATATGCAGCGTTTTTATGCAACGCTAAACAGCGTTTGTGTTAATGAAAAAGCAATTAAAAGTATTGTGAAAACATCCAAAGTTGTTGCCCGACTTTACCGATTACAATTGGAGGAAATTGAATATGACATCCAGTGAATTAACATTATCTCGAAAAGAGCGACGTGCTCAACGCCGCCTTGCCAAAGCACTCGCTAAAAACCACGGAAGAATGCCAGCATCTCTGAGCGATGCATTGAGTGGCGATGACAGCCTCCCTTTAGACTTGGAAGCAAAAGAATACTGGCTCAAAGATTTGCAAAACCCGCTACGCGTTGTCATTTTACCAACCTTGAAAATACTCCTCAGCATTACGCTTCACATCACCTATTACCTCAAGCGACTGTCACCTATTCAATGGAGGGCACATGGATTCCTTCAATGGCAAATTTGTTTTTTTATGAAACACTTCGTTCGCCCAGAAGCTAATATCTTGATTCTTCGACATTTCCAAACCGAGAGTAATCTGTTGAATTTCGTGATTGATAATTCTGGAAAAGAAGGCGTGGAACCAGTTCTCATTTATCCTAAAGTCATTCGAGACCTCATGGTTCAGACCTTTGTCCACCACGATCAGGGCGTCTTGATGACCATGCGTGATTTGGGCGACATGAAAGGCGAAAATTGGCCAATCGCTGAAGAGGAGTTACAATGGACAAATTGGACACCTGTCGACATCCAATATTCACCTTCTCGAAAGAAATGGTCGCAATTCCTTGATTTTGAAACTGCTCATGAATTATTCAAAACTACGTTCTGCTTTTGGCTGACTGCTAAAGAATACGAGTCCGCCATCAACTCGTTTCAATTCGACCATTCAGTCGGTTTGCGTATTGATGAAATCGTCGGAGCTGCACATTTTGCAGACCTTGCCCACAACCGTTTCCCAATGATTCTCGTCGGTCCAACCGGCCTTTCGTATCGCTTCCTTATGCATGGCTTTTTTGTTGAACATGCACATGCCCATCTCGAAAGAATGCGTATCCAATTGGGGTTGGAGAATCGATGATGTACAGCCTTTTGATCGGGTGGTATGTCTTCATTGGACTTGGAGTTTCACTTGGCACCCATCGTCTGATTTCTCATAATTCATTTCAATCGAATTCAGTACTGAAGTACCTCTTGGTTTACGCTGGAACGCCGGCCGGACCACCAATTCAATGGGCACTGAACCACCGTATCCATCACAAAACTACGGATACGGCAGACGACCCCCACTCCCCGTACTTTGGTGGTTTTTGGCATGCACATTGCGGCTGGTATCTGCCCACAAGCAGCACCATAGCCGCCACACTGTATGCCATTGCAGGTCCTATTCGCACCGTTATCGACCCTTTCATTTGGAAAGGCTTTCCAGAAGAACTGCCAAAGGATTTGGATGCACCGTTGTTGAAATTGATGAGTCGCAGACCAGTGAATTTCATACTCGCATTGTCCCACCTTCTACCATTCTATTTCTTCTATGTTGAACTTGGATGGTTTGGCATCGCTCTTGGTTGGTTGATTACGGTGTTGTTTTACAACATCGGCGACTCTATCAATTCAGTCTCTCATTTGGTTGGTTCAAGAGATGATCCAAAGACCGAAGCACGCAATTTCCTACCAAGCGCAATGCTCACGATGGGTGAAGGAAACCACGCAGAACACCATCGAACACCAGGTAATGCAAATTTCGGAGGTTTTGACATTGGTTACTTTTTCTTACGAATGATGAAATTAATTCGAATGGTTAAACTAAAACCCCACCAAGATTGACTTCACTTCGTATGGGCGCCTTCAAGGGGCCCGAGTGGAATGATTCGGAACGGGTTGATGCTTTCATGCGACCAGAAATAATGTGCTTTGATGTGGTGCCAATGACAGGTTTCTCGAATACCAGGTTGATTGAGCATTCGTTCGACAAATGCTTGGAGATTCGGATAATCAATGATTCGTCGGAGATTGCATTTGAAATGAACCACATACACCAAATCAAAGCGCGCCAAGGTTGGGAAGAGGCAAATATCTGCTTCAGTAAGTTGTCCCTTCCCGTCTCCGACTAACCATTCACGCCCTTCAAGATGAATTTCCAATTCATCAAGACGGTTGAATAAGGCCGTGACCGCCTCATCATAAGCTGCCTGTGTTCGCGCGAAACCGGATTTGTATACACCGTTGTTGACCGATTCATAATTGGCATCGATCATTTTGTCAATATCGGTTTTGAGTTCGTCCGGGCATAATGTCCTCCCATTACCGAGGCCGGATTGAGCGAGCGTGTCGAACATTCGAACAATTTCTCTACTTTCGTTATTGACAATGGTGCTGTGCTTTCTGTCCCATAAAACGGGAACAGTCCCTATTCTGCCACTTTCACCCCAACCGTCAAACGCTCGACTGTAGATTCCTTCCAAACTGGTTTCACCGTTGACAGTATCGGCGGTAGCCCCTTCTTCTTCTGGATTAAAAGACCATGAACCATTAGGATTCATGCGCCAGTCGACAACATCGAATGTCATGTGTTCTTCAAGCCCAAGTAGTACCGATGTGATGAGAGTTCTGTGCGCCCACGGGCATGCATGCGATATGTAGAGGTGGTATCGTTGGCTTTCAACGTCGAAAGCATCGTCGTGCGCAATCTGGTCACGGAATTCACTTGACTTACGGACGAATTTCCCCGATTCAAAGGCCTTTGTCCATGCTCCTGCTTGCTCGTCCGTCGGCTCCATATTTTTGTCATGCATAGGTTTCTTATCAACAAATGCAGTATCTTCATCGGTACTTCGATGCCGATGTTACTTGAAAACCCCATCATCTCAAGCCACCTTGTCCATTCTCATCACATATTATTAACGAACACCGATGAGTCTACTACAGGAGAGTTTGAAGTCATGTCCAATACCTTTGCAGAGCATACACTTCTTCTCATCGATTGTCAAAAAGGATTCGATGACCCTCGATGGGGTGAAAGGAATAATCCTCATTTCGAAGCACATGCGAAATCTCTTCTTCATCACTGGCGAAATTTGAAGCGGAACATCATCCATGTTCGGCATTCTTCAACAGAGCACGACAGTCCATTGGGTCACCAAAAACCAGGATTTGCATACTCTGACTGGGCAGTTCCACAAGACAGCGAAGCAGAATTTGTGAAAAGTGTGAACAGTTGTTTCATTGGCACTGAATTAGAACAATTTCTAAAAAACAAAGGAATACACAAACTGGTGGTTTTAGGCCTGACAACGAACCACTGCATCTCAACCAGTGTCCGAATGGCAGGCAATTTGGGATTTGATGTCAAGTTGGTTGGCGATGCTTGTGCTGCATTCCCACGTGCCTCAATAAACGGAGGTATGTTTGATGCAGAAACTCTTCACCAAACTGCCCTCGCAAGTTTGCATGGTGAGTTTTGTACCGTTGTAGATGCAGAGAGCATCACAAGGGATTGAAAATCAAGCGAGTGGCTGCGGTGCTGCAGCATTTACTTCTGCTGAAACGCCGTCTTGGTAACGAGCAAAGTTTTCGTTAAACATCACTGCGAGTTTATCCGCAGTCACGTCGAAACTTGCTGCGTCAGCCCAAGTGTTACGAGGTTGCAAGATTCCTTCAGGAACATTGGGACATTCGACAGGTACTTCGAATCCAAACCGCGGGTCGAGGACGTATTGTACGTTATCCAACTTACCATCCATAGCTGCATTGAGCATAGCACGGGTGTATCGTATCTTCATTCGATTACCAACGCCGTATGCGCCACCGGACCAGCCGGTGTTAATGAGCCAAGCATTTGCACCATGTTCTTCCATCTTGTTCGAAAGAAGATCGGCGTAAACTCCAGGGTGCATTGGCATAAACGGTTCACCGAAGCAAGCAGAGAAGGTTGCTTGAGGTTCTTTGACACCAATTTCAGTTCCTGCTACCTTTGCAGTATAGCCTGAAATAAAGTGGTAAGCGGCTTGTCCAGGGGTCAATCGAGAAATCGGCGGTAAGACGCCAAACGCATCACATGTCAAGAAGATGACATTTTGAGGATGTCCGCCCTTGGAATCCATGGTTCGGTTTTCGATGAATTCAATTGGATAAGAGCCGCGGGTGTTTTGGGTCTTGCTCACATCAGTAAAGTCAGGAACGCCTTCTGAATCCATCACGATGTTCTCAAGAACCGTTCCGAACTTCTTGGTTGTGCCGAAGATTTCAGGTTCATCTTCTTCCTTAAGGTCGATGAGCTTAGCATAGCAACCGCCTTCGAAATTGAACACACCGTTTGCGCCCCAACCATGTTCGTCATCGCCGATGAGAGCACGATTCGGATCTGCGGAAAGAGTTGTTTTCCCAGTTCCAGAAAGTCCAAAGAAGATAGCGGTATTTTCACCAGTGGTGTTCGCTGAACAATGCATGGGGAGGATTCCTTTCTTTGGAAGGATCAGATTCATTACCGAAAAGATTGATTTTTTAATCTCTCCAGCGTACCGAGTACCTCCAATGATGACTTCTTTTGCAGCATAATTGACGATGACGAAACATTGCGAGTTCAAACCATCTTCCTCAGCATTGGCTTCAAAGTGTGGCGCATGAAGCACGGTAAATTCAGGAGAATGAGTGCTAAGTCGCTCTGCGTCAGGTCGAATGAACATGTTGCGTGCAAAGGCGTTATGCCAAGCATTTTGGTTGATGACTCGAATCGGTAAAGCCTCACTGAAGTCTGCACCACAGTAGAGGTCTTGAACAAAGAGTGTATCTTGTGCTGAAAGATAATCTGCAACTTTCGCCCTCATTTTTGTGAAAGTGGCCAAATCTGTTGAGATATTGACATTGCCCCAGTTGATGTCTTCGGAAGTGGTATCTTCATCAACGATGAATTTGTCATTAGGAGAGCGTCCTGTACGTTCGCCAGTCTCGGTAACCAAAGCTCGATGAGAACTGAACACACCTTCATTTCGGGCGACAGCTAATTCGATGAGGACTGGAGCCTCTTGGTTCCAATACACCTCTCCCGAGGGAGTAATTCCGTGCGCGTTGAGGTCTCCGGTCGGAGTCCCATGGGTGGCCGCCATGCCACCTCCTTCCGCGGACCCTCTTTGTCCCTTTTGGCGGTAGGACTCCTCCAAATACCATCTTCTTTCTTAGAAACCAATGTATAGCGGCGTGATTGTTGTAAACTCGGAAAAGATGCAATATCTCTGAAAAGAGGAGCCGGATTCACGAATCATCGAAAGCATTGAAGGCAACTTGGAACGGGTAAGGTTTCATGACTGGGGAGTCGAATGGCGGTACATCCGAAGAAACCCCCTCCCAGCCGAGAGACGAAGTCGTTCGGAAACGTGACTTTCAACGCGCTCAAGGCGTGGACATTCATTCATTCATGGTGAAACAAGACGGAGAGAAGTCTCCAACAACCCCCAAACCCCCTTTATCCGAGCCAGAGGATATTGCCGTGGGCGAGATTACTTCCTTGTTTTCCTCTGGAGAAGAAGAGCATCACAGCCCCGGTTCTGTACAATCCGATGGCACAGTTCTTCAAAAGCCAGAAATGGATAGCGTTACAGATCTTGCAGTACACGGTGAGAAGCGACTGAGTTTCGGGCTCTTGGTGGCGATGGTACTCACATGGTCGGCTATCGGAGCCCTTGTTGGAACGGTACTCCCCGAAATCCCCAGCGGATTAGGACTCTTAGCCATGGGTCTTTTCGGCCTTTATCTCGGTGAGCGATGGATTCCAAATCCAAACATGCGCCTTTTGGGCGTGACTTGGGTTATTATCTCGATGAAACTCTTCTATGGGCTTGCTATTGACGCTTGGCATTGGGGATGGTTTGACGGACTTCCATTTGGAGCAAACGAAATGTTCGGCACGACTCTTATCGGTATTGTTTCACTGAATATATTCTTGGCACAACGTCACGATGAAGATGCGATTGCAGCTCAGGCCACTCTTATCCTCTTGTTGGTTGGAAGCGCTGCAGGGGCTTTCTATGGCGAAATAGGCGTCGCAGCGATGATTGGTGTAGGTACTCTGCTTATGCATGGCCTTGCCATTTACCGTCAATCTGGCAACCTCGCCAGTCTTGGTATTGCATCCTCTTATCTCTGGGTTGGAATCCATGCTCTTTCAGACGACTGGGCACTCTTTGGCCTCGAAATTGTACCGTTTGAAGACGGATTGTTGCTCTTCTTGTTGATGACCTGTGTGACGGCAACCAATGCGATTATTGCCGCAAAGTTTGTTCGGGCTGAAAATTGGTTTTCCAAGGCTTTTGAAGCAATGGGCCTTGGCAAACCTGCACTCTGGTCAGTTTCTGTGAGCCTTGGAATGATTGGTGCGTTATTGGCCATCACGGCACACCGATTGGAGACAGGCTATGCACTTGCACAATTGATGCTTCTTATTTCTGCCTTCAGCGGATCATATCTGGTTGTTCGCGGTATAGATGTGAGGAAATTAGCCCCTTACATCATCTTTCCAGCACCGTTTCTTTTGATCGGACTTTCGTTGTACACCTCGGGCGCGTTTGACATTACTTTGCCGTGGAACTTGGACGGTTACAGTTTGTATGCCGTATTTACAGCCATGTTCACTGTTGTTGCTCTTTTGCGAAATCAAACAGCGGTCTCAGACCACGTACTTTGGCTTGGAGGCCTTGCCATCGTTCTTTTACTCACTCTTCTTATTCCGTCAGGAGGTTCAGCCAACGGCGCTCGCCTTCTTTTGATTACACAAGGTATTGTTTGGATTGGCCTTTCTGGATTAGCAGTTTACCGCTCTTCACCTTCGATCGCAGGAACGGCTGTCTTGGGCCCTTGGGTTTGGCTCCTACTGTTTGCAACCGATGCCGACGCCCGCCTTATCTCTGCTGATTTCATTCCAATTTCAATAAACGAAGTCGACTTATTCCTGTGGATGAGCCTGCTGGTCGTACAACAAATCTGGGTCAATCTCCGTCATGGTGAAGTTGGATTAAACCTCGCAGCACGACTGGTTGGCCTTTCTGAAGTTGGCGCAAGGCTCCGAGATTCTGGCTTAGCTAAACTATGGAATCTGAGCTTCCTCTTCTCCGTTGTTGTTACTTGGGCCATTGTTCGCCCAAACGCATTACCAATGTATGGAGTCGTTATCATTCTCGGTAGTCTGCTTATCGGTCATTCACTGATGGTGTACTTTGAAAGGCATCTTGGAAAACCTCAAACGTTGATGACTTTTTGGGGCATTTTCGCTCTTTTACTTTCTTGGACCTACGGGCAATCTTCGTTTTGGGCGTTTTCTTTAGTGGTTTCATCGGCCATTTTGCTGAAATCATCCGACCGCAGACGCGCAGCCGGAGCGACAGAAAGCGACCTCGAACGCTTCGAAACTCTTCCCGGCCAATTACTAACAATGATGATGGGTTTCCTTACGGCATTTTTCATTATGATTGCTTTGGACCCTGTTACAACCGCCCCTTTAACCGGTGCAGAATATATGCTGGACAAGGAAACAAACCTCTTGGTTTTGATGCTCATTGGACTGGTTGCATTAGTATTGTATCTTTTGCGAGCAGCGACATTAGAGAAACTCTTACCACCTGCAGTGACTGCAGTAGCTCTCATCATTTCAATGGCTTTAGCAGGGCGTTCGATCGCTGTTGAAATTGTCGTCTTAGCATCGATTATAGCGTTCGTAGGGTCGGGGGCTTATCTTGCCATTCAGGGCGAGTTCCGTTCAGGTATACGGGCCCTCACCAAGAAAGAGAACCGAATACAGCGGCTCAAAGATAAACAAGACCGCATCCAAACATTCCTTGAATCCTCGGGAATGGAAGGTTCTGAAGTTCTACAACTTGACGGCACCCAAGAGAGCGATACAACAACTTCGAGCCCAACAAGTAACTTACGCCTGATTGATACAGAATTGTTAACCTTGGCAGAAAAGCAGAGAAAACGGCAACGCCGTTCAGGTTCTTCGGGAGAAATGGACCTCTATGTTGGAGATATTCACCACCAACCAACGATTGTCCTCCTTTTCCTCTCAACGACGATCCTTGCAACATCGTTTCTTTCATTCACCTCTGGTGCCACTCTCCTTGCTCTTTCATTCAGTGTGATGATCTCTATCTTGTTCGTCGGCCTTTCACGAATTCGTGCAAACCAAATTGGACTAAGGCTGCCTGATATCATGGGCATAGAGGCTCCGATCGCCCTTGGGATGTTGGGCCTTGTCTTGGTTCACGTTGCAGGTCGAGCTTCGAATTCCGTTGTTATACTCGGAGATGCAACCCATCTGGTTGTTTTCTTCGGCGGGCTTGTGATGTTAGGTGGAATCGGACTTCTTGGCCGAAATGATTTGGGGCACAGAATCCCTAATGCCCTTGAGGGGGTCATCTATCTTGCAGCCTTAGATCGAGTCTTGTGTGTCGTCATTGGAGGTGAAGTTCCAATCCCATTCGGTATTGATCCGTTTGTTGCAACACTCTCAACACTCACTTGGACAGTTCCTTTTGTTATTATTGAGGCTCTTCTCCTTGCTGCAGTCTTCGGATTTGATTGGGTTGAAGGCAAACGTATCCAACATGACCTGAGTGACCACAGAGGAGCTGGTGGCCGTTCTGCCTGGATCTTGTTTGTCGCCCTGCTCTCCTTTGGGCCAGCAGCATTTGCAGTCATCATGTTGTCTGCCCGCCGTGGTGTTTGGTGGACTCAACCTGCAGTTGTTCTTGCTGCTTGGTTGATGATTCCGATGGCATATTTGGCAAGTAGTGCATGGCTTTCAGACATCATTGCCCTTCCATCTCTCAGTTTCATTGCTTCATGCCTTGGCTTCCTTAGCATCCTTTTCGTAGTATGGGCCGTACAACAACGGCAAGGTCTTTGGCTTCCTGCAGCATTATGGGCAATGCACATTCTCTTGATTGGTTCAGCATTCGGACACGCCCATCTCTTGTACGCGGTGTTGTTTATCCTCTTATCCTCAACTGTTTCATGGGTCAGTGGCGTTCTCACGCTCCGTAAATCTTGGAGAGTTGTTGGCGCCCTTGACCTTGTACTGAGTTGGATTGTTGCCGGAATTGTCATCATTCAGGGAGCCTCAGTCGAAATTCTACTCGCCATCTTAATCGCATCAGCAGCCTTACTCGGCCTCGTGACCTACCTTACGCAGACCCATGAGGGCGAAATGGCGAACGAATGATTTGAGCGTTAATGTTCGTTTGAAAAAAAGCCATATGCTGGAGCAAATTGTATATACTTTGCATCCCATGGATTTTTTATGTCACAGTTATTCCAAATGGACCGATACCTGATAAGAACGAAATTTTGGAGGTTCTTCGGTGGAGCGTTTTACTTTGAAGACCTCCAAGGCAATCTCGTTGCTTATTCAAAACAAAAGCGTTTCAGGTTGAGAGAGGACATTGTACTTTTTTCAGATATGTCCTGCACAGTGCCATTGATTCAAATCAAAGCGCGCTCAATAATGGACCTTGCAACAACCTACGATATTATTGATTCACAAACAGGAGCCTCCCTCGGTTCAGCAAAGCGTAATTTTATGAAGTCGATTATTAAAGATTCTTGGACTATTAGCGATGCATCTGGTAATCCTTATGCACAATTCATCGAAGACAGTATCGCAATTTTACGTCGTTTCATACCCCTTATTCCAGCGAAATACCATTTTGAAATAACCGGACACCCGCCGATTCTGATGCAACAACGCTTCAATCCGCTCATCAAACGAACCGATGTCATGATTCCCCCCGGCCATCCATTAGATCGTCGAGTTATTGCTGCTGTTGCTCTTTTGAGTTCAGCCATCGAAGGGCGCCAAGGCTGATCGGCCCGTTTAACGCATTGCGTCGCCTAAATGATTCGCGAGGATCGGCATGACCGGAGCAATCGATTCATGTTCGAGAGATGAATCTAGGCGCAGTGAAATACTGATTTTTGCTTGGGTCCCACTGTTACGAATTCCTAATGACAGGGGTTTGCCATTGAGTAAGGCTTCAATGAGCATGAGATCTGCTTCTCCTTCAAGCCCGTGACGATTCCATTGCGTGACTTCTCCACAGCCTTCAAAATGAGTGCGAGCGATGCTTTCAATTTCATCTGATAACTCATTTGTTCCATTCCATAATTCGCGGTGAACCTTTTGAACAGAAATCCGTTGTTTCCAACCCCGCTTCATGAGCAAATTCTTTTTGGCAACACTCCGGGCTAGGAGGTATGCAACCAAAGTCGCCGAACCATCGCCTACCAAGCTCCATTGCCCTTCAGCATGGGGGTGTGGTGAAGGCAAGACGGCATGGCCAGAATCTTCAACGCCGAGCATTCGAGGCATTCGAGAATCCAATTCGAGTGAAGCACGTAAAGCGTGAGAAAGCCAACGGTCTCCAACAGCAGTTTCTCTTGATGTAACTTTTACTGGCAATCGGGTGAGAGAAGAAAGCAGAGCTAATTCCGATTCGATACTCGCAGCAATGAGCCATGGTTTTTGCTGCTGAGTTCCAGCAACGAGCATTGCGTCTGCCATTGCGTCTCCATCAATCACTCTGAATCCAGATTCCGTTGATTCAATTACTAAACATCGGTCCCCATCGCCATCAAGCGCTGCACCAACAATGGTTCCAGAAGCTGCGGGTTTGAGATTTTTCAAGAGTACGTGTTCGGATGCAGCGGCTTGTTCAACAGTCCATGTCGCAGTAGGTGAGAAGTCCCCAGCCCCACACGACTTGTTCAATTCCTCCACTTGCCGACTTACTTCTTGAGTCTCGATACCATGGTGGGTGAGCCATTCTGCAAACCAAGAACTGGCGGAACCCTTTGAACAATCTAAAAGTAAAGGCTGCTGAATTAAATCAGGGGAAAGTGTTGAAACCCCAAACAAGTGTTTGAAGTGCGTGAATCGTTGAGAAAGCCACAAAGGATGATGCGACCTTCCCCATTCAAGAGAACTACGTTCGTTCGGCTGACAGAGTTCAGCATGATCAATTTCATCGATTTCACGTTCTTCTTCACACAAAGCATAGGCGAGATTTGAGATTCGGTCTTCGAATTCTGGCGAAGTTTTGTAACCTTCAGCATCGAACACTTTGATTCCTGAATCAGATGCTGGATTATGGCTTGCAGTAATCATACAACCAAGGCGAGCCTTATGCCATAATACGCCATAATGGAGCGCTGGAGTAGCACAGATTCCAATATGCGTCACGGTACAACCCGCAAGACGTAAACCGAGTGTAACGCCTTCAACTAATGCTTGGTTCCCAGGTCGTTCATCCCAGCCGATAACAACCGATTCACCCTCACCGGGGAGCGTATCGATCAGATGCCCAAGAGCCTCACCAACTAAACGCATGAGAGTCGGGCAAACGCTTCGTGCTTCATGTAATGCGGCTAATGCAGATTTTTCATCAGAATGTGCATTGACAATTTTCCCTCGGATACCGTCAGTACCGAATAACCGTTGTACCATTGCCTCACCTGTGTTTGGATTCTGCACCATGTACGCCAGTTACTGTAATATTTGGCCAAACGACACTGTTACAACCAAGAATGACTCCTGGATTTGTGACGCTGTTACATCCCAGTTGGCAACCTTCTCCAAGAATCGCTCCGAATTTCCTTAATCCACTGCCGACGCGTTCCCCTTCAATTCGAAGTTGAACCTCGCCACCATCGTTTCGAAGATTACTGACCTTTGTACCAGCTCCGAGGTTGACGCCCTTCCCGAGTATTGAATCACCGACATAATTGAAATGTGGAGCCTTTGCCCCTGGGAGGAGTACTGCGTGTTTGATTTCACTTGCATGACCAACGACCGCTTCAGCACATATCCAAGAAAAGGGGCGAACATACGCACCATGGCGGATTTCCGCTTCAGGCCCAACATAGCACGGCCCAATCAAATGAGCACCGACTTCAATTCGGGCAGATGTTTCAACAATTACCTTTCCTTGAGATTCATCAAGGGTAGCGCCAGAATCAATTGGGTTTTGTGGTGACGATGAAAAGCCTTCTAACACTGAAAGGAGTTGGGCTTTGAGTCCATTTGGGCTCTTGGGTTGTAAGAAAGTGAAGACTGCATCTGAGTTAGGCAAGGTTGGACAGAACCCTTTATGCGGGTTTGTTGAATATAATGATGGAAAAAGTTCCGATGCCGAGGGGAGTGAATCCGGCCATTCCATGGCTGATGCACCGTGCTCTCTTGCATGAACTTAATGCTCAAATTAAGCAGCAAGATGGTAAAGTCGCTTTCCTGTAGAGTGGTCGAGAGTAAACCCGATCAATTCTGAAAGGTAGCGTGGGATGAAAAACCCAACCTTTCGAGTCGTAAGGCCGTGGTTCCGCATTTTTCTTTCGTTTGATAAATGGTCAACAATATCTGCCGCTGAACATTGTGGCTGAGATGATACATATTCTATGATCTCATTTTTTAATCGGTTTAATCGAGCTTGTTTCTGAACGCCGTATCCTTTCATTGTTATCATATTCATTATGTTTGAACAGGTATAACAATTCGGCGAGGGACAGCCATGGGCCCCCATATTTCTCTTTCTTAAATCAACAAATATCGAGGATGTCGGCCCACTTTTTTGAGGAGCCGCGTCGGAACACATTCTCGTGAAAGTCACGCTGGCCAATGTGTGCACAACGAGATAATCTTCCACGGTTGTCATAGCAACCATAGTTGGCGTGAATTGCGACCATGACCTGCTTCAAATCAATTTCCGGTCCGGTGAACTCCGGTGCTTGAATTTCTACGGATTCAACATTTCCATTCCAAGAGATGTTTTCAGGTGTTGGCGGCATGAGGGGCTGGGTCTCAAAATGCAGCATTCCTTCAGCAGGTTTCACCGGCTTCCACGATCCTCTTCGACCTTGGTCTAACCAAGTAACCATCTGTTTCATCTGATCTATTGTTGCAAGTGCAAGATGCGATTGTTCCCACCACCCTGCAGTTCGTGCGAGTGTAATGTGAAGAACTCCAGGTTTCACTTCACGGTTATCAAACGCGTCGGCATAGGTCCGGCATAGCCCTGAAAGTCGAATGGTGTAGATTGGCAAAGGGCCGATTCCGATATCTTGTAAGCGGTAAGGGTTTGCTAATTCACCCAGCAACAAAAAGGGCCTACGTTCCGACATTGGGGGTGCTTCGTGTGCTGCAAGTAGTTCGTCCACCGTCCCCGCATCGCTGGTAAATTTCGAACAATATGCTTGCAAAGATTCTCCTCCGAGAACTCCATCAGTATTGTGTGAAGGGAACTGTAGAGCAATCACGTCACTCGTGCAGAAGAACACTGACTCTTTCGGCAAAGCGACGGGCGAATTTGATGGCGTGTAGGGCCATTGCCGAGGTGTGCGACTCTCCATGGCCACGCCTACACGCTCTTCTTCATCAATTCAACGCTCAAACATTGAACAGAGTTTCTTGAAGGCATTGCGGGCAAGTAACTTTGATTGGCCGAATATCAGGGATTCCAAGAGCAACTCCACAGCCTGGGCAAAGAATCGCTTGAGCAACAGCAGAACGGCGCGTAGCGGCTTCTTGTGAAGGGTCGTATTCAAATCGGAAATTCGATTTATCGAGCAGTGTAGCAGACGAAGGGAGAGCTGGCGCTTCTTTCAAATCAGGGATAAAAGGGGCAGCATTTGCATCATGATTCACCGGCACGTTCGAAGCGCCTTGTTGTTGACCTTGTCCTGCTGGTTGAAGGCGAGCGAGAAGTTCCGCTTCAGTGATGCCGTATTGTTTGATTATCCGATCCATTCCAAGCATTTGTTCATATTCGGAAAGGACCCTTAATGCTGAAATTTCATGCTCCGGAACATCTGCCATGCTCTTCTCATGAACTTCTGTGTTTTGAGTGTTCACTTATATTGAGTCGACTGGTTTCGCCGGATGCCGGAAAGCAAATACTTGGATGCGGAAGATAACATCCCATAGAAACCCTTGAAAGGAAGGCGCGTTCGCCGGCGGAATGAAGGAGTGACCAAAATGGCCCAATCCCAGCAAAGAAAGTTTACCCGAGCAGAATTGTCGCGTATGTCGGCAACGGAACGTTCCGCTACCGCCCGTTCAATTACATGTGGAGAAACAATGACTCAACCGCATTGGATTTGGGACGACAGTTCCATGGTTGAAGTCATCGAACACTTGACCGAAAATAATTGGGATCACATCTTTGTCATCAATGGTGAAGGCGCTCCCCAAGGAAGAATTCACGCGGTTGATGTCTTGAAAATCATTGCTCGAAAAACCGTCAACCGAGACATAGCTTGGATGCATGGCATTCCTGCTCAGCAACTCGTTAACCAACCGCCAATCACCGTTATTGAATCAACTCCTCTCCTCAAGGCAGGTGCTTTGATGCTTGCTCACGACTTGAATCAAATCGGTGTTGTCGACCGTAATGGTGCATTGATTGGTGTCGTAGGGCACAATACAATGGCTCGTAAGATGCCGAAGTTCATTCTTTGAACTCAGATTCCCCAGTAGCGCTCAGTTTGCGCTTGACGCGTTCTCAATGAGCGAACGATGGTCATTGCCATCCACAACACAACGACCCATGCCATTGGATATTGAAGGTCACCGATAATATCGGCGACACTGAATTCATAAGCTTCACCGCGCAAAACCCTGGTAGCAATAACCAATGCCGTATCGACGAAAGAATACACAACCATGGCAAAAATACCGAGAATGAGTAATCGACCAGAAAACGAACCTCTTTTCAGCCGTAACAACATAAAACCAGCAGTCGAGGTGAGGAATGCGATAACGATCCATGCAAGAGCAGAATGAACAACTTCCAACCAGAGGACAGAAGAACTCACTTCCGCTACATAGGTATTGTATTCTCTATATCCTTCCGCAACAGCGAAAATAGCACTGAAGACTGTTGCAGTCCACAATAAAGAAGAAAACATAGCAGCATCAGCATTGTCACGCATTTCTTGAATCACTTTGTTGACGGTCGCTTCAATTCCTGCACCTTTACTGAGTAGATACAGTCCGGTAACCAGCGGTAAACCGCCGATAACTACGCCACCAATTTCATTTGGTAGCATGATTCCAAGGCCAAGTAAGGACAACACAAGTCCGACAGGAATCATAATTTTTGAACGCCATTTCGGGTCTTCTAATGCTTTTACAATGTAATAGTAGGTTCCTTCAATACCTTTGGATTGCTTTACAATAATTTTCTCGACATGGTCAATTCGAACTTGGGATTGAAGGATTGGGAGGACGGACTCATCTTCTGCCCCATCTGTGACAAGAATGGCTTTATCCGGTTGGAAGGCTGCTACAACTTCCTCTAATTGTGCGGCAACTGCGCGGTCTGAACGAATGCCAACCTTTTCATCACCAGTTAGAATTGCAATCTCTACTTCCTCTTCCTCGGAATTATTTTCTACCAAGTTATCGTGTTGCGAAAGAGCACCGAGAATAGCGTTTGTATCACTTTCTTCAGGGTCTGCGATGCCGAGTTTAAGGGCCGCAGCCATGACCTGTCGTCGTCCGACAACTGGGCCGCGAATACCAGTTTTAACACCAAGGTCATTATCTCGGTCAACTGTTAAAACGAGCGTTCGAGTCATTGGAAATCACCTGTGGTTATAGGAACCTAAGCGCCTCTCCGTTTCAAAGTCTTCGCGCGAATCCACTTTATTCTGTGGTATCTGGCAGTTTCTCTTCTTCCACGGTTGGTGTTGAAACCAATGCCAATGCTTCCGCTTCAGCCCGTTGATTCTTTGCTTTCCAACGTTGGGTAGCGCGGATATATTTGAGGGGATGATCCATCCAAGGTTGGTCGCACAGCCGATTATCGCCCGGGAGTACAGGACAGTTGTGATTCACTTTGAGTTTACCACATCCAGAAGGCGTGTATCCATGCTGGTATACATGGTCCACTTGGTACGAGGTCGTACTTTCACTGAAATCCGGGGCGCCTCGGAAAAAGCCAACGCACGCTTCTTTTGGTAGAGCTAATGTGGCTGCCATCGAGGCAAGGAAGAGCCTTCCAAAGTGATTCAAGTTCACACCGTTTGATAATTCCGCCACCGCTTTTCTCATACATGGCGGCCAATCATTTTCATCAGCCCCAACCAAAGAAATTGCTTCTGAGGCTTTCGTAGCCATAAGATTGCGAACCATACCGACCGGTTCAGCAAGCCGAACGGCTAAGTCCATGGTGACTTCACCCATTTTCTTCAAAGCCACCGCTTCAACACCAGCTTTAATTCGTTCACGAAGTAAACGCGATAGTTTCGCAGATGAACCATATTGGGGTTCTTCGAACAGTGTCACCCATCCTTCGTGAACATCGCAATTGGGCAATCTCCATCGAGAGCCAGTAATCTTTGGACAAATCTCAATGAAATCACTGAGTCCAATCTTCCATAAAGGCCCCGATTGAGAGCGTCGGCGTTGTTGTAAGGCTCCTCCGTAGTTCGCAGATATTTCAGAAATTAATGGTGCATTTTGATGATCAACCTGTTGGATATTTGAAATATATGTTCTGGCAATCAAACTGAGGTTTTTGTGGTCTTTGATGAGGACTTGTTCAGCACGTGCGGCTTCGGCTTGAGCCCAACGGGCGATAAGCCGTTCATCTTCTGAAGCGCAAACTACCAAACGGGCATAATAGAAAGAAAACGCTTCGATAATCCGCCCTTCTTCAGTGAATAAATCACCTCCAACAACCTCGACACCTTCTTTCGATTGTATCGAATCAATCAGACGAATACGTGCCCGCGAGCGCGCTTTTTCCATCCATGAACCGTCTAAGAGCTCATCCATGTCGATGTTGTGCTCAACCGCCATTTTTTGAATCCAGTCGCCGGCTTGGGGTAGGAAAGGATAGCGAGCAAACGTCACTTCGTCATCAAGTACCGGGAGGGACCTTGGGACGGGCATAGCACCGCCATGCGTACCAACTGCATAAGAACTTCAACGAAACAACGGATGGTTCATGTGCACGAGTCCAACCCCCAAAGCATGCATGAGGCGCCAACACCGAATGCATTCTTGATTCAGGATGAGGTGCGCCAAGCCTTTGGCTGGTCGGAAGTCGATGATATCGAAAGCGCCGTAGATCTCCAACTTCTTCTCGAACACCATCCGCATTGGTCCCCTCTTCAGCGTGAACACACCTTGCAGCGCGTTGAAAAACAACTTCTGGGCGCTCAACGAGTCATTATTCTCGGCGCTGCGATTGAGGAAAATGAACTCGTATCGTACAATCGCCCCGGCGACATTTTTGTTGCAGCCGATGGCGCAGTAGGCGCCCTCCCGGGGTATTCTCAATTGGCTTGTATCGTTTCCGACCTTGATGGCGGGGAATTCTTGAATACCGCAGCCAAGCAAGGCCAAACCGTTGTCGTTCATGCCCATGGCGATAATAAACAACGGTGGGCAGAATCACTTTCGTCCTGGCAACAATGCCCACAGCCCCCCTCACTCATTCTCTCTCACCAAGTGAACCAGACCATACTTGGAATGCATAACTTTGGCGGATTTACCGACGGTGACCGAGCCCTTTGTTTCGTACTTTCATTGGGTGTCCATCCCAAAAACGTGGAACTGGTTGGCTTTTCTCTCAATCAAGTGGGGCAGTGGTCAGGCATTACAATTGCTGAAACAAAACTCAAAAAACTCGAATGGATGGAACGAATAGTTTCAGAATTAGGTTTTGGACATTTTATTAAGAAATAAAACACACTGATAAAAACAAATAAGGAAAAGAGAGAGTATGGACCGCAAAAAACTCAACATAATTTTGTGGCCTGTCGCCCTTCTTCTCCTTAATTCTCTTTGGTTTGCAATTTCGGATAATGCCGCCCCGCATGAAATCAATGATTTTGACCATGCAATCGAAGACCGTACAATTACTCTGGCGGGTATTTTTGGCCAAAATAAACCGATGCCCTCTGTGTTTGAAGTTGAATTCCGGGGACTCTCTGTGGAAGAGGGCCAAGTCGAATGGAAAATATTTGATGCCCAAGACGAACTGGTGGCTCAGTGGGCAGGAGAGTTAAATGACGAAAACCCTGGTTGGGAAGGCGATCTGGCCCCCGGCACATACCGTTTCCAAACAACTGTCGACCAAGGCATCATTACAGAGCAAACGCTGCTGATTCAGCCCTTTGCCGCTTACGGCATTGAAGGGCACATCACCCTTTCACTTCTCCTCGTTGTCGTTGCTGTTGGTGAAACATTCGCTCGAAAGAAAGGAAGTGAATATATCGCCAAGAAAAACATTGGTTCGTCCGCTTCTCCTGCAAAGGTCCCCTTTTCTCGGGTCAAATCTGGTATGCCGGAAGATGACCTCGTGAACAGTGATGACGATCCTTGGCGAACTCCCAAAGGTTTGCAATGAAATGTTCCATCAAATATCGTACGTTGCCCCTAAGGAATCTCTTGAAGCGACTCGAGTTTGAAAACAGAAGTATAAATGCAGATATCAAAAACTCGTACCATGGTCCAATCTTACCTTATTGTCGGTGGAAGCAGCGATATTGGCTTAGAACTCGGTTCCAAACTTCTAGGTAAAGGACATTCAGTCACGCTTCTCGCTCGTGATGCAGAGCGTGTTCAAGGCTTAGTGTCGCAAGGTGCACACCTCGTTCAAGGCGATGCTTTGGACAAGGAATGCGTTCAACAAGCAGTCGATTTGGCGAAAGAAAACGGCGAAGGAAGTCTTTCTGGTGTCGCACATCTTGTCGGATCTCTTGTATTACGGCCCCCCCATTCACTTGCACTCGATGCCTTTCAAGAGGTCATTCATACCAATCTCTCAAGTGCTTTTTTGACACTTTCAATTGCTTGTAAATCGATGCTCCGAACCGGTGGCGGGCGTTTGGTATTCACCTCAAGTGTTGCTGCCAGTTTTGGTTTGATGAACCATGAAGCAATTGCTGCAGCTAAAGGTGGAGTAGAGTCCATGGTGCGCTCTGCAGCAGCAACCTATAGCCAGCGAAAAATCCGAGTGAACGCAGTCGCACCAGGTTTGACAGACACTCGTTTAGCAGAAACTTTGTTGCGTTCAGATGCAATAAGAGAGGCCGCAGTCAACAGGATTCCAATCAAAAGAATCAACCAAAAAGAAGAAATTGCTTCAACCATGGAGTGGTTGTTGTGTACTGCGCCAGACAACATTACTGGCCAGATTCTTCATCTTGATGGTGGTATGGCAAAAATAAGCGGGTGAATATATGACTTGGAAAAACGCAATTAAAACAAAACGCCTCAAACCTGGAAAAACCAAAATGGTTACCTTAGGACTGAAAACCGTTACGGTGGGGCAACTCGACGACGAATATTTCGCCACTGGTGGCCTATGCCGCCATATGGGATGGCCATTGGCGTGGGGTGGAAAAATCAAAGATGGATGTATCCGCTGTCCATTGCATCAGTCGACGTATCATATCGAAGATGGTAGTGTAAAAGAATGGTCACCTTTCCCATTGTTTCCTCCTTGGGGAAAAGTGCTCGGAAAACTTTCAAAACAAAAAGATTTGAAAATCTATGAAACACGAGTAAAAGACGAATATGTCCAAGTCTTTATTGAAAAGGTCAAATCTTAAGATTTGCTTGACGGGCTAACAATACAATACGCATACTGTGTTCAAGCATTGCCGCATTGGCCCACGCTTGGTCAAGGTCAGCCCCGACTGCGTAAGCGCCCATTCCACGGACAACAACACATCGCATGCCGCCTTGATTGAGCGCCTCTACAGTTTGTCGTAAGAAATTATCAAGGTTGTCATAATCAGGGTCAACGATAATGACCTTGCCAATTTGTTCCTTTCCAGTGACATCAATTGGTTGAACGAGGACTAAATCTTTCTCGCTGCTGACGGCAGTTGTACAAGCTCCGTACGAATGAATGACTGCAGCAGGACCTCCTGTGACAATGCTAACAGAGGCAAGAATGACTTCCATGACTCTCCAATCCGAAGGGGCTCCTCGAGGGGGAGTTTGTTGTCCGAGAAGACCTGCACACAAACCACGCTCATCAAGCCGAGGCAACATGGTACGATTACGTGTGGAAATCATAATGTTGAGGTTTTCTGGGTGAAGCATAGCGATGGTCCCCATCGTAGCACGAATCAATTGTTCACGGTCGAGTTGCCGTGCAAGTCGAGCGAAATCACCGACGATGTATGCACCGATGACAATGTCTTCGATGACTGCAGGAGGCATTGGAGGGTTTTCGAGTTCTTCAATCACATCAGCAGCGCCTGCCACGGATTGTCTCAAACGTTCAACTTCAGCATTAAGTCGAGCAATCTCTTGTTCTGCAAGCATATGCTGCTCATTGATTTCAGGTTGAGCCTCTTCGATCTTCGATTCTTCAACCGATTCAACGAGCGTCTCTTCAATGACGTTTTCCTCTTCCACTGGTGTATGCTCTATTGGAGCATCTTCCATTGCAGGTTCAGCAGGTATTTCTTCTGAAACCATCTCTTCAACTTCTTGAGGTTTTGAAAGAGATTCATGGACTTCTTCGGGGGGAGGTTCCGAAGGAGAGTCGGATGGAGCGTCTGACGGTGGGCCTGACGGTGGAGCTGAAGGAGGGCTTGGTGATGGGCCTGATGGCGGACCCGATGGCGGACCCGATGGTGGGCCTGACGGTGGAACTGAAGGAGGGCCCGCTGGAGATTTTGATGGCGGACCCGATGGTGGGCCTGATGGTGGGCCTGATGGAGGGCCCGCTGGGGACTTTGATGGCGGACCCGATGGTGGGCCTGACGGAGGACCTGTTGGAGATTCGAGTACTTCCTCTTCGACTTCTGTTTCTTCTTCGAGAGGCGCTTCAACGACTTCAGCCACAGGTTGTTCTTCAATCACCGGTTCTTCAATCACCGGTTCTTCAAGAGATTCAGTGATTTCGATGACTTCCTCTTCAGGGGCTTTTTGCAACCCTCCGAGGTCTCCAAAAGCGGCATCAAGCATATTCCCAACCTGGTTATCCTTTTGCTCTTCTTTTGTTTGTTCAGCAGATGTTTTCTTTCCCGCCATAGATTACGCCCCACACCGTCCACATGGCGCGGCTTAAATAGCGGTTCCGTAACGGATGTCTTGCTTAGGCCCGCTTGGTGTAGAGGTTATCATGCAGGATTGTCATTCCTGCGACCCGAGTTCAATTCTCGGAGTGGGCGCCTACTCTCTTCTTTTTCTGTGTTGATAAACATTTCTTGATATACTGATTCGATGACACGAGGCCATGGAACACAAACCCAAACTTGCAGTTTCTGCATGTTTACTCGGGGAAAAAGTTCGCTACAACGGCGATGCTGCTGAGTTCAGAGCCTTGACACGAAAGTGGAACGGGCATTTTGAATTGATGGGTGTTTGCCCCGAAGTTGGGATCGGAATGGGCACACCCCGCCCAACGATTCGGCTGGTCAACAATGGAGAATCAATCCGCCTGGTTAATCCAAAAAACGGTGACGATTTTACTTCTCCAATGATTGAATACGCACAACTCCAAGCTGATGCACTCGTTGAATCAGGGATCTGCGGTTTCGTATTCAAGAAGGACTCCCCGAGTTGCGGTCTTGAACGCGTGAAGGTCTACCGTGAAGGGCATGTGCAAGCAACCCGCGATGGGATGGGTATGTTTGCTAAGGTCTTCACAACTCTTTACCCACATATTCCTGTAATCGAAGAAGGTCGATTGACCGATGCACGCCAAGCAGAACATTATCTTGCCCGCGTACATTTCTTTTCACTTTGGTATCAAGAAGGCCTCAAAGGATGGACTGCTAAGGCAATTATGGAATTTCATAATGTCAACAAACTCTTCCTCTTGAGTCGCTCACCTGATGGCAAGCGCAGACTTGGGCGCCTCATTGCAAAAGGCTTCGACAACGGTGACCGGCCTGAAGCCGTTGCCCTTGCTTACATGACAGAAGCGCAAAAATCACTTAACGTACTGACCAAAAGCGGACCAATTGCTCATGCAATGGAACGCGTATTGGGTAAACTGTCCAGTAACTTAAGCAAGAACGAACGCCAAGAAATGCTTGAGGTGATTCAGGATTTCCGCCAGGGCCTTCTTCCTCGCTCAGCACCATTGACTCTCCTTCAACATCATTTGCGCAGATGTCACATTGACTCGGCGATTCATCAAAGATTCCTCTCCCCAATTCCACTCTCACTTGGATTGATGGCTCGAGTTTAATACCTGACTTTTGCAACTGCCATGGGTTTAGATCTCATCCAATCGTTGTAAAAACTCATTTAACAAATCCTTCGACAATTTTGCTTCAGCCACCGCCCTTGCATTTGCTTTAGCCCCCATCGCTTCGATGTTTTGGTTATCGTAGCGAACCATGACTTCAGATGATGGGAGAGTAACATACAGTGAAGGGATGAGGAGGAGGCTTAGGCCGAGCACTATTATGCAGCCACAGAGGAAGGTGATGAGCCATGCATCCATAGTTACCCAGATGCACTTTTCCTTTTCACCCGACCTCCATTTCTTCATTTTCTTGATATACTGTTGGGGTATTCAATTTTTGAAGTGAACCCCATGACTGAGAAAACGTATACCGTAGAAATAGCCGATGCCACTGGACACAGTGTTGTCGAGATGACCAAGACCGCCCTTATCGACCAAGCCGCCAAGAGTCAAGGCAGCTGGGTTTTTGTTGACAACCGAATGGTTGCTTCGGAAGATCTTGCGAACACAGACTTTGATACAGCCCAACACATCCGTATGGTTCCTGCCCTTCAAGCAGGTAAAGAGCAAACGTACACTGTGGAAATAGCCGACGCCACCGGACACAGCACCGTCGAGATGACCAAGACCGAAATTGTCGAACAAGCGAGGCAACAATCCGGTTCTTGGGTCTTTGTTGACAATTGCATGGTCGCTACTGATGCCCTTGCAAGTACTGATTTGAGCACAGCTCAACACATTCGCATGGTGCCGGCCCTTCTCGCTGGCCAGTGAGCCGTTTTCAACACCTGACCGACACTTGTTCCAAGGGACACCTTCAAGAAAGGGTGGTGGGTCGCGTTGAATGGAGTCGAATACTATGGTTGAACTCGTTGATTACAAATGCGCTGTCTGCGGAAACCTTGAATCGTTCCACCGTGAACGCAACGGAATCAGTTGCAAAGCGTGTGGTTCCCGTATATTCATGAAGTTACGCCGCCAAGGCAACAAAACGATCAAAGCCGAGTGATTTCACATCACACGACCTCCGCGCAGGGTTGAAAGACCTCTGGCAATAAGAGTGATTCCATGTCATCTTGGCTCGCAGAGAAAGCACCTCTTTTGTTTGAGGATTTATTGCTTCCAGAGCCGGTCCAGGCGAGCCTCCAACATACTTCACTTCAGGCAAATCCGCCGCATCTTCTTCTTTCAGGTCCAGCGGGAGTTGGAAAAACTGCAGCGTGGCGTCTTCTGGCTCGACAAGTTCTCGGTCCAACGTGGGAAGCACGAACGCACATCCTCCAAGCCCGTGACCTTGCACGTACATCAGGGGCCATGGCAAAATTCGAAGAATTCCTTCGCCCAGAAGGGAGCGGTTCGGATGACACACTTGCCGGCCGAACAAGCCTTGATGCGTTTGATCATAATTTTTCTACAACGGCTGCTAACACCCCCCCTCCAGCTGGTAAAGAATGCACTCACACTACAGGGGAAAGGGCTCCAGTGTCACGTTTAATTGTTATCGAAGATGCTGATTACCTCGGCACAATCCGCCAATCCTATTTGCGTAGGATGATGGAGGTGAGCAGTGGCAGTGCACGTTTTATCTTCACAGCCCATACACCTTCGCGAATCATTGAGGCTTTACGAAGCCGGACACAACATATCCGCCTTCCAAAAATTCCACGTTCAGAAATCGAACGCCGGCTTCTCGAAATCGTAGAACAAGAGAACCTTTCACCCGTCCGGGGCATCATTGGCGACATCTCACATGTTTCGTCTGGAAATATTCGTAAGGCGATTTTCATTACTGAATTGCTTGCTTTACGGGAGTTACTTGGAGACCGGAAAAATTTGCAAAATCTATTGGCCTCAACTTCCTTACGTGAAGTACAACATGTTCTCGAGGAAGCATTGCGCAACCGTGTTCACGATTGGCGGTGGGAGAAAGAAGGCAACAAAAACAAACGCGTCCTCAAAGGAGCAATGGGGCTACTCGATCAAGTCATGGCTGAAAATAGCCTTGAAGCAGAAGACATCGTGGTCAATTTCCATCATGTGCTGACCGAAGGCCGCTTCCACCTTGGCGAAGATGTTCTCGCAGAAATTCTACTCGCACTTTCTGTTTGTGATGTCGCTCTCCACCGTTCGATGCAAGGAAGAATTGAATTGGAACAGTTTTTGTTTCAAGTTGCTGAAATAGGGCAAAGGATGAACGTTGCGAAAGCGTCTTGACACCCGGTCCACTGGGCCGGTTGGGCGTGTAGCACAGCTGGATAATGCGTTGGCCTCCTAAGCCGAAGATCCCGGGTTCAAATCCTGGCACGCCCGTACATTTTCACTCGTACCTTGTTATGTTTGAAGGCAAGAGCCAAATTGAAAGAGCCCCCGTCTTGACATGAGCATCATGACATCAGGCAGGGAGGGAGCGACCAGTTCTGAAGCGTATATTCCTCTGCCCGACCCCTACGGTGAAGGATTTGAATATTCAGAAGATCCTATTGAAAACACCCGGGAACAATGGGCTATACTCGAGCGACGACGTCTTCTTGCGGGGCGTATTGCCCGAAACCCGCTCCTCATGATTTGGCGAACATTGAATGGTTTTTTTCTCGCCATGTTCGCCTTTGTGAGTGTCCTTTATTCCCCTTTAATCGAATCGGCTAACGGACTTATTTTCATATTGATTCCATTTGCTCTGATTTCTGCTGGCCCGACTGTGATCGCTGGAGAATCAGCATGGCAGGCTATGCAAGCCCGTATTTCACTACGGGAGCAAGGTGGCGTTTCTGGAGGTAAAACACACGTATTGCGAGCCCAACCGGGGATGGATAGAATCATCGAAAGTCTGAGCGACCAACGCCGAAATAATGCAGTATTGGGATTGCTTTCAGCCTCAACAGTGACGTTACTCATACTTGCTTCAGCAGTTACTCCGAATTCACTCGCATGGAATCTCGCTCTTCTCGTGGCGATGACACTTGGGATTGCTCAATCTTTCCACGGTATTTTCTCGTACGGTTTTATCCGTCAACTTGGCGACCCATTTCCCTCTATTGTTTTTCATGCCCCAACTCACCACCCAACACAATTAGGGAGCGTTTTAGGAGATTTACTGGTTGCTCATCTAGATCCTGATCTTTTTCTAGAATGGGAGACCTGGCAAATAGAATTTCGCAAAGCTTTGATTCCAGGCCACATCACGAAACAGGCACTCGAACGTCTCCTCTATATTCTACATCTGCATTTGGAGCAGGAGTTAAGTACGGAAAAGGCCTATGATGAATTAAAATCCTTCATCATCGAAAAACGATTTAAATCTCTTCTTCTCGACAATGAAGCGCGATTTAATTGGAGAACAATTCAACGCCTTCTTGCACATTCAAGGGGGTGGCAACCGGAAGCCTTTTTGTTGCTTGATCGATTACAGAATGACCTCCTTGCAGGCACTCCGCCTATGCTTCGGGCAGAATGGCGGATGGATGTGGCTTTGGATGAAAACTGCTACGAAGGTTCAGGCAACCTGTTCATTGTCCTCAACAATCAAACATTCGAATCTCGGCATGTCCGAGTTGAAGTTTTGACGCCTAACGGTGAACCTGAAACGCGTGACCATCGTTTCGAATTGAGTGCATGCCCACCTCCTCAAAGTTCAGTGCTGCTGTCACATCCAACGGATGACGATGCTCTGGATTGGATGCCTCGGTATCTTGAGCGCGGTGTTGTTCTTTGGATCGGCGTGGCATGGCCAAGAAGTTTCAATGGTCCTGCCGATGTCCAAGTCATTCTTCGAGATGATGATGGGATTGTATTAGAGTCTCAAGTTATTCGAACAATGGTTCAACGAAGCGCAGGGAGTCAAACCCAAACCAGAATCCGGAAATTAGAGGCCGCCCGACGGCATGGCGAGTTGCCTTTGCCAAAGCTTCTTTTTGGCGAGGAAGTTACCAACTGATATCATTTCCACCCCTTCAACCGCTTCTATTTCTGGAGGCCGCTTAAGCGCGTTGCTTATGGATGGGGTGCACTTGGGTGAAATTACCGGATGTGGGACCTTGGAAGCATGGGATGTCATCGTACTAGGCGACGGGCCCGCGGCCCTCCGTTCAGCAGCAGAGGCTGCAAAGCAAGGAGCTACAACTCTCGTTCTTTCAGTGAACGCACTTGGTAGTGCCACTCATCTCGCTCAAGACGGGCTTGCAGCACCACTTCAAGAATCGAATAATCGTGGCCATCGTGAAGATACGATTCGTGCAGGTGTGTACTTGAACGACCAAGATATTGTCGCATCTCGAACAGCAGATGCAACGCGACAAGTGGATTTGCTTGAGCGCTGGGGGGTAAATTTCCGGCGCGATGCACACGGAATTCCACTGACTCGAAAAGCACCAGGCCATGGCATGACTCGTAATACAGATGCGGGCGATGCAACCGGTCGAGAAATCCAACAAATCCTTGAAGAACAGTGCATGCGACATGGCGTAATACGCCGTGGAGACCATCTACCACTTTCTTTGATTCACACCAATCAATCCGTTAGTGGAATGACGGTGGTTGATTTGGTCAATGGCCGTATCGTTGCATTGCAAGCCAAAGCAGTCATCCTTGCAGATGGAGGATTCGAAGGCGCCTTCAGCCATGGAGCAGTTGGCCTCGGTCTTGATCTTGCACTCCGTGCTGGAGTTTCATTGCGCGATTTAGAATTTATCGCTCACACACCTCTTGGAATTAAAGATACCAACATGATTTTGCCACTTGGCCTTCTCCATGATGGCGCAACATTACATGAAGCAAATGGGAATGATTTAGAAATCGGCGAAGGCGGATTAGACGCAATGTGCCAATCTGTTTCAAAGGCCTTCCAACCGGTCCTCGACGCCCGAGACTTGGGCGACTCTTCCAAGTGGTGGGAGGCAGTGTTCCGCAGTGTCAAACAACGAACTGGTGTCGATTTGAATCGACAAACTATCGCCGTAGAGGTCCGCCCATATTCGACAATCGGTGGAATATCTGTCGATGAATTTGGGCGTGCAATTCTTTCTTCTTGGTCTCGCTGGTTCACCGGGTTGTATGCTGCCGGTGATGCATCATGCTCAGGATTCCATGGCGCAGACCTTTTGCCAGGTAACCAAATGCTCGATGCTCTACTTGGTGGCGCAGCCGCTGGAATTCACGCAGGCGCCTGGGTTCAAAAGCGTAAGTTTTCCAACGCCCACCTCGCTCACGATGCAGAACAATCCGCCCAAGCAGACCATGCTGCTGTTTCAGAGCATGATGAAGAGGGCGTTGTACGTGTGGGCCATGTTGTTTCGAAAATCCGAGACACAGTCCAAAGTGCGCTCGGTTTCAATCGTACTGCAGCAGGTCTTGAATCAGCAATTGAATCATTAGAATCCGCAGGAATTCTTGCAGAATCTATTCACGCCGACCAATCCTCTTTGATTGCAAACACAAACATCGTGGAAATAGCACGCGCACAGGCATCAGCCCGCCTCACCCTCGCTTCTACCCAAGCAGCCCTCGCTCGAAGCGAATCACGTGGGTGCCATCACCGCGATGACTTTGCAGAATCAAACGACGAGCACTTGACACACTATACCGTAAATCAAACTGGAGATGTGAAAACATTGGCTCTCCGTAAGAGTAAGACCGGAAATTGGATTTTACCCCCCCAATAATTCTAAATCATCGAGATTTTGGTGAACTACTGAAAAGGGATGCCATTTAGCGAGGCTATGGCTGAGCCCACCTTGTTCGACCGAATCGTAGAGGGAAGCCTCCCCTCACACAAAGTTGCTGAAGATGAATTGTGGTATTCATTCTTGGACATCTTCCCGCGCCGGGAAGGCCACACACTGGTCATTCCAAAGCAAAGCGTGCAACGCCTTTCCGAACTTTCTCCAGCTTCGAGAGATGCTTTATTTGCCGGCGTAGTTGAAGTACAACGTATCCTTTCCAAGCATTTTGAAACAGAAGATTTCACCGTATGTATCCACGATGGCCCATTAGCAGGTCAAGAAGTTCCGCACGTCCATGCGCATGTCATTCCCCGCCATTCAGGCGATGGTGGCTCTACCTTACAGGCTATGTGGCCACATGCTCCACCGATGGGCGAGGAAGCAGACCATGACGCCTTACACGCCCTTTCTTCGAATCTCCAAGAGGTGATACTTTGACGAATTCACAAGACTCAACGAATACAGATCATCACGGTGAAGATTTGCCAGTACTCTCAAAGTCGGCAACGAAGATGAAAATGGATAAATTATTATCAACGCCAATGCCATCTTTCGACGGCAAGACCCCGGGCTCCTTTGTTTGGTCGAACATTGCTTTTTGGATTGCTCGCCGAATCCTTGCAGTTCAGTTCCGAACCAGTGAAGTCACAGGTACCGAAACCTTACCTCTTGACCGCGGTAATCTCTGTTGTGCATGGCACACGAACGGTCTCATGGACCCACTGCAAATTGTACTAAAACATCCGAATAATTTCGTAATGGGGGGCCGTCATGATTTGGTAACCCGGCCCTTCCTCGGGTGGTGGACTCGGAAATTAGCAGTACAACCTGTTGTCCGTAAAGCAGAACTTTTACGAGGCGGGTGCAGTGAGGAAGAAGCGACACAAATCAATGGCCGTTCTCTTTTGATGCTGGCCCAAGGAATTTCCGCAGGCTTCGGATGTGTGCTGTTTCCCGAAGGCACCAGCCACAATGATTCATCGATGCTTCGCTTTAGAACAGGACCATTCCGTACCGTTTTTGCAGCAGCAGCCATTGCGAAATCAGAGGGTAAACCAATTCCAGCAGTGATTCCAACCGGCTTACATTTCAGGAGACGGGATCATTTCCGAACAGATGTGTGGATTGAATACGGTCCACCTCACTCTCTTCAAGCAGAAGATATTCCAAACGACCTCGTCGAAGCAGTGTCCAAAGGGAATTGGGTTGAACCTGCTGCTGAGAATGTCTATGCTCTCCGTGATGCTCTCCGACTCCAACTCACACCTATGACTCCAAATGCGCATGATTGGGATGAAAACAACGCACTCCATATTTTGGGCCATGTCGAGTCGAGAAGGGCCAATCAACCGCTTCTTTCATGGAAGCAAGAAGTCGAAGCTGCACGGGTCTTCCGCACCTTGTTACAACCCCCATTATCGGATGAAAAAATAATTGATAATTCCGAATTACCCGTCATCACAAGTCCTGCCATCAAGCCCGCTAAAGCGGTATCGGGATTATTACAAGCACAACAATTGGATGGCCGAGACCTCAATGCATCGGGTACTGATTTACGCAAGGTCCGCCCTCTGCGAATTATTCAGAAATTGGTACGATTGCCTTTCTTCTTGGCTTTATTACCAATGTTCCTGTTTTGTTTTACTCCCCAGATTGCAATCGGAAGGCTTCTTGGAGATTCAACCGATGAAGGAGTCGATGCCCGAACTTCGTACCAGTTTCTCGCAGCAATGTTTGGCTCTCTGATGTTTTGGCCTTTCATGGCACTTGGGGGATTAGGAATTGAACACATGTATCACGACTCTGTAGAATCGCTCATCGGTTTCGATTGGTATTCAATATACGGGTCCTCTTCTCTCCATGTAACTGCGGCAATGGGTACATTCCTCGTCGCGCTTCCACCGTGTTTTTGGCTCAGTGGAAGAACATCGACGTTGCTATGGGATGATTGGTGTGACTTCCAACGTGCTCTTCGCCGTTTGAGATTCAATAAAACGAATCGTCAAAATCTCCGCGGAGCATTGAAAAACCTTCATGCTGAGATGGATAAACTGTAAGGTTTCAAAAAGGGTGTTCTTCAAACGAGAGGAGTGCTTCGGCTCTTCATGGCGAGTGAGGAAGCGATTCTCAAAATCCGTAAATGGGTCGAACAAGAACGACTTGTTGCAAAAGAGCAAAAAGATCCACGCGCAGAAATTCATCTGCTCATTCGTTATCCTCAGGGCCCTCAAGGCCACATGTTCGCCGTGGTCATTCCAAAAGGTCGAGACCTCGTTGCCGTTTCCAGTATGACCCGAGTCGATGAAGGCCAACAAAAGGAAATGGCGACTCATATGAAAGAAGATAACGATACATGGTTGGAATGGATTCACGATGTTCGTCTTCAATTGATACGCACCAGCGTCGATTGGGGAATCCACATGGGCCACCAAGGAGATCAAAAAATCGGACCTCTTCAAGCCTTCAATGTGAGTTTACCTCTTTGGTTTGATGGCTTAACCAAGAACGAATTTATGCACACCCTCAGAAGATTATGGCTCGCAAAGCTCGGAATAATTCATGAGATCAAATTCACACACGGCCCCGGAGTCGGAAAGCCCGGACCGGTCGATGATTGGGTGAAAGCCAAACAGGAAGGAAAAGATGTCCCTCCAGTGTCAAACGAAGGTCCGGACCAGTCGACACATCACGAAATTGAATTCGATGAAAAGATGTCTTTTGGCTCTGGTTTTGATCCTTCTGAATGGGCTTAATGCCTCGGTTTCGGCACTCCGTTTCCGAATTTAAAAAATGACTTGAAAGAGTTGCTATTAAGTAGCATGAGAGTGTGCTTTTCTTCAGTATCACCTTGGATGTGTATTTATGGGTCAAAAAATAAAGTCAGTCAGCCTTGTATCGATTATGTTGCTCTCCGTCCTTTCGACGTTGTTCTTGACAACTCTTACTGCCACAGCAAATACTGTTGTTATCACCGATGCGATTCAAATCGTCGACGGTGGAACTTCGGCAGATACACAAACAGCAGTCGGTTCCGACAGCGAAGGAAACGTCCACGTCGTTTGGGCTCGAAACAACCTCCATCTTTACTATTCAATGATTTCTCCACGTGGCGAGACATTGATTGATACAACTCAAATCACAAATCCAGGCCTTCACAAGATCTGGCATCCTGATATGGTCGTCGACGATAATGACAAAGTGCACGTCGTGTGGGCTGACAAGTCAGGCCAACATAAAATCGTCTATACCGTCCTTAACCCATGGGCAGCGGCAATGGACGGTTCCGCTTCTGACGACGGAACCCTCTCTGCAATCAACGATCACGTTGTATCAAGCCGTGCTCAAAACCGCGATTGGCCAGCAATCGATATCGACAGTCAAGGCGGCGTCCACATTGCTTGGGAAGATTCCTATGATGAATTAGGTCGTTTCTTCAACCAACCTCAAATCTACTACACCATGCTCAGCCCAGACATTAGTTCAGGCTCAGTCATCACGAATTTCGATGACACCTTACTCACACCGATTATCGGGCACAAAGGACACCCCGACATCGTTGTCGATGCGAACGATTACGTTCAAATCGCCTGGGACGATACCCGTGGTGGCAAGGTCGAATTGAACTTCATTGTCGACACATCTGGTTCGATGTATTCCGAGTGGGCAGATATCTGCACAGTAGTTTACGGCGGAAACTTTGCTTCTGGTGGATATTTCCAAGGCATTAAGCCAATGCTTGAAACTGCAAACATGACCGTTTACGAAACAATCTACGGTCTTGGAAACACACTCCCTGGCGCAGCAAGCTCCGGTAACTGTGCAGGATATAACCAAAACGCAGGCCCTCGAACAACCGCTCTCGGACAATTCCCAGGTGACGATTCCGGTGGAATTCGCAAGTTGCCGGGTACTGTTTACAACGGCAATACCTATTCCGGATACTCCGGTGAAGATTGGGGCCCTGGAAGCAACTGGGCTTGTTTGTCTTGGAAGGATGCATCTGGCAACGTTCCAGGTAACCCTCCAACTCAAGACGACCACAAGTGGAACCCGAACGCAACCAAGATTGTCATCCCCGTTTCCGATGAAGGACCAAAAGACGGTGACCCATCTCAACAAGCAGATGACTTGACCTCTATCGAAGAGGCTCACGATAACTGTATCAATGCTGGTGTCATTCCAGTCGGCCTCTACGGCCAAGGCTACGGTGGCGCTGGAAACATCCAATCCCACTTCATGGACTTGGTTCAATGCCCGAACAGTGTTGTTTCAACTTCAACCCGTAACTGCCCGGGCAATACACTCCGAAATTCTGACGCCGGCGGTCAAGCCTACGAATTCCCGTCGGGATCCGGCGGTAGCAACGCAATGGCCCTTCTGGTCGAAGCAATGGTCTACATCTCGACCAACAACTCCCGTGAAATCTACATGTCTGTTCTTGACCCCTATGGCAAGATGAATAACGACCCTACATGGACGCCTGGCGCAACCGGCCACTCAATCGTTGGCGGTGCATACGCCGAAGATACCGGTGCTGGCGCAGACGGGCACCTCGTAGTCGTCAACGACACTCGAGTGACCATCGATGACGCTTATTCCTTCCACCCTTCGATTGGCGTGGACATGAAAGGCAACACACACATTGCTTGGATGGACGGCCGAAACTATGGTTTCGAAAAGGGCGTCAATTACGAAGTCTTCTACACCAAACTCCGCTTGCAAGGAGCAGGTGCTTGGGATGGAGCAGATCAAGGTCTTTCCACTTACGCAATTAAGAAAATCCAAGACACCCCAATCTCGAACGTTGAAGGCAACTCTGGAATCCCTGGTAACCGCCCATACGGCGGCAACTCTGTGTTCCCTGCTCTTTTGACCGATGATCAAAACAACATCCACATCGCTTGGGTTGATTCAGGAAACGCAACAGCCGATGAAGAAATCCTCTACACTCGTTTGAATTCTACCGACCTTACCGGACCTGGTATTACTGCATTAGATCCTTGGGACGCAGTTGCAGTCACTTCGTGGGCAAGTAACAAACTTGGTCCAAATTCTGGCAGCCAGCCAAGCATCGGAATGCCACCAGCATTCTCCAATGATTTGGGCAGCGGTGCGCATATTGCTTGGTCCGATACCAACAAATGCAGTGAAGAAGCCAATAACAATCGCTTTACGATTTGTTATTCACACGTTCTCACCGGCCAAGTCGATGTTGAATTCCAAGATGGAGAAACATTCTACCACGTTATTGAACCTGGAGAACAAACCATCTACAACATGACAATGAACAATTCGACACCTGGTCCAAAAGACCTCGTCGCAGATACATTCGGACTCAACATTTCTGGAGTCCCTCAAAATTGGACAGCGACATTGTTCTTTGCTGACAACCACACGACCATCATGCCAGATACGGCCATCTTCCTCGAAGGTGGAGAAGATATCCGGTTCTACATGCGCATTCGTGCCCCGTCTGTTTACCAAGCTGATGCAGACCAACTTGCAGATATTACTGTAACTGCGAAATCGTACAAAGATCCAGCGATCCAATCCGACATCATCACTCGTACGCTTATGGATGTCGTACACGGAATAAATCTCGATACTTCGCACAGTATGGCAGATGTTGAACAAGGACAGACAGCGATTTTCTCAATAACCATTACCAATACAGGTAACGTCAATGACCGATTTATCTTCTGGGACCCTTACACCTTGGAAGGCCAACAAGAATGGCTCTTACCGTTTAACTGGGCTGTTAACTTCCCAACCAGTGTTGAATTAGACCCTGGACAATCAGTGACGAAGAACCTCGAAGTTCTTGTCCCTACATCTGAAGATCCCGGTGCGTTTGTGATTTATCTCAAAGGTTGGTCAGAAGGCGAACCGATCAAGTCTATCGAAAAAGGAACCTACGACGTTCTCGAACTCGGTGTATTCGTATCCATCCGTTCAACTGGAAATATCGTCATGGAAATATTCGATACCAGTGAATACGTTGACCCTGGAGAATGTGTAACCTATCCAATTGACGTCACTAAGAATTTCGATTCTGGCAATCTCGTCTTCGTCACCCCAGGTGCACCTGATGCGAAACCAGATACCATTTCGATGGATGCATGGAGAGTTGACAACTGGGTTTTGACCCTCGACTTTTCTAATGCCCCTGGTGGCAATTCAATTGAAATGAGTGAACCAAGAGCTTGGACGCTTCCACCTGGTGCAGAATATGTCACGTACGAAGTTGGCGTAGAAGTTTGTGCTCCAACGGGCGCCTCTGCTGGTCTTGGACCTGCTGTGATTCTCAAAGCATACCTCGACGGATATCCGCGAATTTCAGCCTCTAAGATTCTCTCAACCAATGTCAACCACGTGTACTCTTTGATTGCAAGTGCCGACATCGCTGATGAAGACATGATGACACTGAACGGACAAGAAGTCCTCCCAGTGAATCCAGGTCAACAAGTCAGTCTAACAACCACGGTTATGAATCTTGGTAACGGTCCTGATCGATTCGATTACCGTCTTGCTCGAGTCACTGACCCAGCAGGCGTCGACGTCATCTGGGACATCGATGTACCTCGTGAAACACTCAAGGAACTGTCCCGTGATACCGACCAAATCTTCGAGATTGATATGAATGTACCAGATCAAGTTGAAGCAGGTGTGTACATGGTTGTCTTCCAGACCTTCTCTGAAGAATCATATCCTGATGCCAGTGGCCGACTTACTCGACTACGCTACACACAGACTATTCCAGTCTATGTGCAGGAATTCTATGACATGCAAATCAGCATGGATTCAACAGTCGATAACGCCATCAAGACATCGGCTCCTGGGCGTATTGTTCGTTTCGAATTGAACATCACCAATAATGGAAACGTTCCTGACTGGCCAACCCTCAACAATCACACTGCTAGCCGTGATGGTGAAGCATTGATTTGGAATGAGTTGCCTGGAATGGGCGCACTTGATGGCTGGGCTGTCGAATGGCGCTTGGTGAAGCAAATTGGAACTGATTTGACAACCGAAGAAGAATGTGAAACGGTTGCATCAATCGCCACAGTCACTGGAGACGAAGACGCATCAATCGATCCTGCAACAGTCTTTGCAGATCTGAGCGACCGTTGTGTTTATCTCGAATCCGATGAGCGTTACTTCATGCCAATGATGGACCCTTACACGACTTATCCTGTTGTTGCTATTGTGAAGATTGCACCATCTGCAAAACTCGACACTCGTAGCATTGGTCTCAAGGTCGTTTCAAAGATGGGCAACATGCTCGAAGATGGCGACCACGATGATTCACCATCTTGGGCTGCTGAGAATCTTGATACGAATGAATTCATTGTTACACTTCGACTGCGTGCTCCGAACTTGGTTATTTCTGAAGTAACCGCATCTGACTTCACAGGTGATGTTGATACAACCATCCCAATACGTGTTGTTCTGCAAAACAACGGAAACACACATGCGACTGATATTGAAATTATATTGTGTGAGTATCCAAATTCCGATGTTGATACGCTTAATGAAATTAAGAAAAATGGATGCGCTGATGAAAACATCGTCATGCGTCAAGTCATTGGAGCTCTTCTTGCACCTGATAATTCTGAAGATTACAAGGAAATCGAATTAGTTCTTCTCTACCCAGTATCTGCTGGTAGTCATGGCGTCTATGTGATTGTTGATCCTTCGAATTCAATCGTGGAAACACAAGAAAGTGATAACATCAAGCGTGTTGAGAATGAATTGCAATCAACCGGTGGCATTTTGGACGTTGCAGGTGAAGTCGTCGGTAAAACGGCCCTTCCATTCGCAGTGATTCTCTTGACACTCGCATTGTTCGGCGTGGTTTACCTCGTTGGACGTGGACGACGACAGGATGTCTTGGACCGAAAGGCTGAGCAATCTTCTCTTGTATCGGTCTTGGCCGGTAACGACTCCTGATTCGGTAAAACTTCACTCCTTCTTTCGAGGAAGTGAACCGAGCCAGAATCGGAGGTCAGAGTTGTTTGGAACAGCGATGACATGCCCGGAACGGTCTGATAATTGGCGTTCAAGCCGGTTACGGACCTCATCGAGTAAGGTTGCCATTTCGGTTTGTCCAAGTTGTAATTCTCTGCGTAAATCGGTGAGGTCTAACTTCCGTTCAGGCGCCTCGATAATGCTGTGGACCATGGTCCGTTGTTGGTAATGATCAAAGTCGGCATCAACTCCTGCCGATATACGATTCCGAATATGCTGATGTAAAGCGATAACTGCATCTCTTTGAGCATCGATTCCTTCGAGTACGCTGTTAAGATGTTGAATATGAGCCATTCCTTCACCAACAGAGATTTTCTTGCGTCCACTGACGGATTTAACCACATGCTCAGTCGTATCTGGTAAACGATTGGATAATCTCATCGGCCCTCCTGCTGGTAGGCTTCGTTGTTCGCAAAGGAATAAGTCTGGCCCGAGGTCTATTCGTAGAGAAATCGACTGTTGTACACTGTAAATGGTCCGAGGAGGTCCACCTTTCTCACTCGCTACTTTCATTTTGGTTACAAAATTTCCACGTTCCAATTCACGTAAATGTTTGACGATTGCTTGTTGACTCACATTGAGCAAATCAGCAAGTTGCATAGGGTAGTGCGGTTCACGAACTAACCGTTCGAGAATCTGTCGACGTAGCTTGTTTTGAAGCAGGGTTAGGGCGGTGTCAATATCTTCCACACTGGTCAACTCGGAGTTACCTAGACATAAGCACCCTTTGAATCCGTCGCTCAATACAATCGCTTTACGCCTCACATAGAGGTAGAGTCACGGTTGCCATTCGAGCCTTTCATTAAGCATACAGTAGAAACAATGAGTGTTAAAATTGCAGAAGAAACAAGGCATCTGTGACTTGAAAGTGATACAATACAATCAATTCTTCACAAGTCATCCCAAGTCGACCAATCTTTGGAATCAGCCTTTTTCTCTCTGGTTTCCTTTTGTTTTAGTCGAGAAGATGGGGATGAGGGTTTTTGAATTTCGTTTATTCCTCCGGCGTCCCAATCTGAAATTTCAGTAATGTTCGCAACAGGGCGTTCGACTTCTTTTATGACAGGTGTTGGAGAATCAGCAAAAGGATCACTGACTTTGTGAACCACTTCAGGCGCATCTCCTCTCATGAAAGCATAGACTTGTTCAGTTGTCATGAGTGTTCCCTGCATAACATCCTTTGAACCATCAACAAATCCATCCTCACTTTCCGTGATTTCTCCGATGTCTTCTTTCTTGGGGCCTATGTATATTGGGCTGTTCACATCGTGTAATGCTGCCAACATTTCTTCATGATTTTCGAACGATTGAAGGGTTTCCTCGTCTTGGCCAACTACTCTTAGAGTGCCATGAATCGCATTACTCCGAGCTGAGTATGCAAGAATTCCAGCAACAGGGAGGAAAAGAAAACCTAAGCAGCAGATGCCAAATCCAAACATCAGTCCACTCGATTCGAAAAGTTTTAACCCCCAATTATCAATATGGACCAGCCAAACTGTTTGACCTTCACATCCTTCATTACACGTACTTTGAGCAAGCATTTCACCACTTTCTCCAGCAATCCATTGTTCATGAATTTCAAAAGCCTCCCCGTCAGAAGCCATTGGAATCCAATCCGAAAAACAAGATTTTGGTGAAAGATCTTCAGATGCAGCAGCAGAACCGTCAATGGGGGTTAATGTGACATCCATGTCGGACTTACCATCCAAGACAATTGCCATATAGCATCCATTCTTTTGAACATCAAAAGTGACTGACCCCTCTCCCTCAATTTGAGCGATGGAAATTTGTCGAGGGTCGTAAACCGAATCAATTGTCTCACTTTGTGCAGAAATAAGAATTGCTCCAATGACAAGGAAAAGAGCACCTAGAATTGCCAAGCGTGAAGCCCAAGGGGACTTTTGCGATGCCCTCTCTGCCATGGTCTGTCCTCAACCTTCTTCCTCAATGAATCCTTGCGCGTGTCAAGCCAATCCTAATTCGGCTAATTTTTCCGGTAAGTAGGTTTCAGTTACGAAATCTAAACCGTATTTGGCCAAGGATTGTTGCTCAGCTTTCTTTCCAAGCTCCAACATCATGTTGATTTGTTCTTGCCACCAACTGTCGGCAAATCTCGGATCGGTGAGTTCAGCATTCAATGCTTCAATATCCTTCTTTGACAAATCGTCACTTGGTAATTCATACGCAACAATATCATCGGCAGTAATGCCGAGATACGTCGCTGATGGTGTTGCCAAATATTCGGAAATATGTGCAGTTTTAATAGCACCATATGCGATTGAAGCAAAGATACGGAAGGACCACGGATCCCCGTCAAGGAAGACAACAACGGGTAAATCCCATTCTTCACTCATCCGTTTCATGATTCGTCGAGTCGAACGAGCAGGTTGTCCTTTGAGGTGCAATAATCCACAACGGTACTGCTCATCAAATCCATTTTCAATCAAACGGTCAAACATACCACCGGTCTCGATTGCCATAATGAAATCAATGTCATGCTCAAGCAGTTCGATCTTCTCTAATTCCACGTTATATGGTACGCCATATCCTGAATCACCGACGTCATCCCGTGCATTGATTCGCATCCATTCACCACGTCGATTTCGTTCACGCAGGGTCAAATTTCCAATCATTCGTGCACCGTCTTCTTCAGGACGTAATTTGAAATCTTCACGCAAACATTTCGTTACAATTTCCAAATCCTCTGCCAAGTTATTGGAATCATTTTGACTACCGAATTTACCCATTCCCCATCCTTCAGAAATATAGTACATTTCTCTCAGAGTTGAAGATTTTCCAGCATCAAGCATTTCCTCGATGAATTCTACGACGTGTAATGTCCGAAGTAATTGCTTGGCTGAACCAAGACTTGTTGCATCGCGCACTGATTGCTTTTTTCCGTATTTGTATACACCGAGTTTCTTATCAAAACCAATGTTGGTTTTTGTTCGTACCGGTAGAGTCATTGTAGGCGGTTCACCTTTGACGATTCGATCATACATTTCTGCAACGACTTTATGCATTGCAGTTTTTGTTTCTTCTGCGGTGCGTGTCCGAGACATTAGACTTCACCTCCAAAGAGGGTACGCTGGCCTTCTGGCGGAGCGACAGCAGGCTCAACTCCTTCTTCTGTAGGCACTTCTGAAATTTCATTCTTTTCAGGTACAGTTTCAGGCTCATCCACCGCTTCACTCCCAGGTTCAGCCTCTTGTGAATCAACATCACTCTCCTCCATGATTTGTTCTTGACGACGAATTTCTTGAAGGAATTTCTCATCCATCTTTGTCGCTCCAATGACATCTTGGGAGCCTCGGAACAAGACTTCGGTTTCCGTCCAGTCACCGCGCTCTAATCCGGTAAGACTGTAGGCAATTATTTTCTTTTCACCAGGTTGTAATGATTCAAGTTTCCAAGCCCATACGCCCAGGGCTTCTTTCCGGCCACCGGTTTCATTGTTCTCGATCTTTGCTCCCGACTTTTCGGGCCAAGTTGCAAGTATTGTGTAGGCACGCACTCGGGTTGTATAATTGAACAATATAATTTCAACATCCGTTTGCTTCGTTTGCTTATTCCATTCTGTTGTGGTTTCGGAAATAACGGCGGACATGATCTTGGTGATTGAGCCAGAGAGCTCTGGTACAGGACGTTCAAGAATTTCAGCAGATTTCTTTGCGATAGCAGGTAAAATGTCATTGATGAGTTCGAACTTTTCCTTCGTCTTCGCCATTTTCTTCTTCTTTTCCAAATGCTTTCTCAAGCCTCGGCCCATTTCGAGCATTGCTTTCCTTCCTTCTTCCATGACTTCAGCATTGTCGGCAAGAGCCTCCTTTGCTTCAGATGTAAATTGAACATTTGTACTGGCAAGATGAACCAATACCGCTGCAGGTCCTTTTGGTACACCTCTTCCACCGGCTTGATCCAATCCATATTGGCGCCAATCAACACTCTCAATGGCTTTGGTAAGTAGGCAACCACCCTGCTGATACATCAGTGGGACGCGGTTAGCAAACCGAAGAATTTCAACCGGCTTATCCGCAGCCATTGCGCCTCCAAAAATCAATCCAACTTCAATTTGGAAAGGATTTCCTTGTGTTACACTTGGGACTCGAGTCAGCGTCGATACGAAACGGGAGTCAATGGTTTTGGAAAGACCCTTCTTAATGAGTAACTCTTCAATTGGCGACAAACAATTCGTTGGTGGTTTGAGTAACTTAACAGGCGACCCGTTGCATAATCGTTCACCTTGGAAGGCTTCTAACAGATGGCGAATATCATCACCTTTTACAGTCTTCATCTTTCTTGTACCTGCAATATCTGCTGCTTCACACAATTCTTTACGAGCACGATTTGTAACTCCGGAGAAATTATTGAGTAAGAAATGGTTCAAATTCAAGTCGTTTGACTCAGTAATCATTCGTTGTAATTGGCCTAATTCAATACCATGGGGGTGGGGCTTGATACTTTCGACCTTTGTCGGTAGCCGTTCAGTAACCCGAGTCCAATGATGCTTTTCTCCATCAGGGTCAATAAATATAATTTCAGCGTGTGGATTGACAATACTGGTCATACGAAGATATTGCCAAACACTCTGCCGCCCTTTCTGGTATTTTGCCTTCATTTCAGCAGTCACTTCAGTGCCATGTTCTTTTCCAGAACCATCTTCATTATACCAAATCTCACGACCAGCATTTGCCTTCGTCGCTTTATTTTTCCGAGTATCGAGTCCAATATCGACAAAAGCAGCAGTCGGTTCAGTGGCAATTTTTGAACGTACATGAGTTGTTCGTCCAGTGGTTAATTGACAATACATGACTACGCCAGTAATTCCAATTCCCTGTTGTCCACGGGACTGTCGAATGGCGTGAAAACGCGAACCGAAGAGAAGTTGTCCGAAGACTTTCTCAATGCTCTTCTGAGGAATACCTGGTCCGTTATCTTCGACAACCATTCGGATGATGTCCTTCTGAGCATCAACTTTGGTGATTCGAATTCGAATGGTTGGTAGTATACGAGCCTCTTCACATGCATCCAGTGCATTGTCTACGGCTTCCTTAACTGCAGTGATGAGCGAACGAGCTAACGAATCAAACCCAAGAAAATGCTTATTCTTTTCAAAAAACTCAGAAATTGCAACCTGCTTTTGATTTGATGCGAGTTTTTGTGCGATGCCAGTCATGGTATTCCTCCAACACAGGTCCTCCTTTGTCCCAATGACATCGGGCCTTTGTGGTAAGCAACCTTGTCGACCGACGGTTTTTAATGTCTAAGACTGAAGATCATCAACGAACTCGATTTTTTAGAAGATTGAGTCCTTCCAAATTAGTTAAACAATTCTTCGTGCCATGAAGTGATGATGCCCATGAAAGCAGAAGCAGCCACAGTTAATGGGCTGGCGAGGTAGAGTTTACCAGGACCTGAACGGCCTTGGAAATTCCGATTGATTGCTGATACAGTCACTTGTTCAGGGGTAATCGAAACGCCAGGTCCTGCGCCAATGCATGCGCCACAACCTGGGTCGATGAGTTTGACACCGACTCGTCCGAATAAATCATGCCATCCTTCGTTTACAGCCAAATCTTTCACGATACCAGAGCCGTATTGGATGTAGAAATCTACGCCTTCCTTGACAACAAGTCCAGCATTTTCAGCAGCCTGGCAAACTTGAGCATAGTAGGCTATGTCATCTGCTTTACCGGCAGTGCATGAGCCTCCGTAGGCGATATCGATTGAAACGTCGCCAATATCGGTAATGTTTGCGCCGTTGGTTGGGTCACTCGGAATTCCTTCATCGGGGTTGCCGGGATGGGCCACCATGGGTTGTATCTCTGACATGTTGATGATGTGGACTCCACCGTGGTATTGGGCCCCTTCATCGGGATGAACTGATCGACTCTTCTGAGTTTCGAAATCCAAATGGGGCTGAGATTTGATCATCCATTCAAACAACAAATCATCGGCTTCACAAATACCAGTTCGGCCCGAGCATTCTGTGGCCATGTTGCAGAGTGTAGCACGTTCATCAATGGAGAGGCTGGCTAATCCTTCACCTCCAAACTCCATACTTCGATTGAGTGTTAATTCTTCTCGAGCGTGGTCGGCTAAGATGAACAGAATGACGTCTTTGGCGGTACAACCTGGAACAAGAGTGCCGATTAATTCGAAACGAATTGATTCGGGGACTTTGATTGAAGTAAATCCAGCACTGATGAGATTGGCATATTCAGTCGCTCCAACACCCCAAGTGAGTGCGTTTGATGCGCCTCCCATACAGGTGTGCGAATCTGTGGCTTGAATGAAATCACCCACTTCAATGAATTCTTCTCGGGCGACTTGATGACAAATCCCAGGCGAGACACCATCTTTAGCAGAGTAATCTCGAACCAAAGTATGCTTTTGAAATTCAACTTGGAGGTCTCGTAAAGTCTGAATCTTATCCATATGGGGGACGAATTTAGGGTTGTGATGAGCATAGAGTAGATGGTCTTCGAAAACTGCAAATTTACTTGGGTTTGGCAGCGAGTAGTCTTCACCATACTCGTTTTGGAGGAATGTATGAACTTGAGCAGTTGTGAATTCATGCGAGTACCCGCCTTGAACTTGAGCAATAACAGGGTCATTTGGTTTGACACACTGCCCTTCTACTTGCCCTACGAGGTTACGGGCGATAATTTTCTCAGCCATGGTCATTGGCCGTGGAGGGGTATCCAACGGGGGAAGTTCGATTTCTCCATTTTTGAGGGATTTCGCAAAAGCAAACAAACCGCCCTTCTCAAGAATAATTTGGGTGACTTTATCGTAGCGGGAAGTGAATTCTTCAAGAGCGATATTTTCGCCTTTTTGCAAACGTTCGAGCATTGAATGGTCACCCATAATTTGTCCAAGGTTGATGTTATTCTGGGCGTGAATTGGGGCAAAAGATGCAGCTATGACAATATTAATTCCAGCCCAACGCTCACACTGCGGGGCAGTTTCTCGTGAAGAGCCAGTTCCTTTACGTTGGCCGGAAACAATAACCTCAAAGTCACCATTTTTGAGTGCATTTTCATTAAACACCCTTAATCCGTTATGCATCAATCCCGCATATGCATTCTTTGCGATCTCGGCAGGATCATGGTCAAAACAAACCCATGCAGGTGTCATGACATCGGTGTTGATGTCATCAAGTAAATCGTCAACTGTTAAGTCTTCCATTTTCAAATTGAGCCCATCATACAATTGTTTTTTGATAAGTCCGAGGTCTTTGGTAAGAAAGAGAACCCTTTTTTCAGGGTTGAGGGCGATTTTTGCCGGCGGCCAATTGTCTCTCATAACTCCCCCTCAAACTCTTTCAAGTGCTCAGTGTTGATAACCGGTTCGGGAAAAAACTCTCGTGGCAAGTGCCGTATTTTCAATAAAAACGCAGTTCTCCGAGTCCACAAGTTTAAGCGTATTGGTAATTAGGTTTAAATACAGTTGGGCATCGGTGTATAATAAGGTTCCCTAATCAGTTGAGCGATGATGCTCAACCAGGGCAAGAGATGAGGAATACATATGGATGAACAACAAGTAGAAGATATCGTAAAATGCAGTGATTGCGCAGGTCGAAATTTAACACGTGACGAAACTCGTGGCGAAGTCGTATGTGACGACTGCGGTTTAGTGTTAGAAGACAATGTAATCGACCAAGGTGCTGAATGGCGTGTATTTTCACCGGAACAGGGCGACCAACGTGCCCGTACTGGTGCTCCAATGACCGTCATGCTCCACGATAAAGGTCTCTCGACAGACATCGACTGGCAAAACAAAGACTACTCAGGAAAAACCATTAATTCACGTTATAGATCGCAATTCTACCGAATGCGTAAGTGGCAAAAGAGAAGCCGAGTTTCAAACGCAACAGAGCGAAACCTCGCTATGGCTTTGGCCGAGTTGGACCGTATGGCCAGCCGCCTTGAACTTCCAAAATCTGTTCGTGAAGCAGCAGCAGTGAATTACAAGAAAGCAGTTGACAAGCGTTTGATTCGTGGCCGTTCGATTGAAGGTGTTGCAGCAGCATCCCTTTACGCAGCCTGCCGCCAATGTGGTGTTCCTCGAACACTTGACGAAATTGGCCAAGCATCCCGTACTGGCCGAAAAGAAATTGGCCGAACGTACCGTTTCATGGTCCGAGAACTCAAAATGAAGATCATGCCAACAGGCCCAGAAGACTACATTTCTCGATTCTGCTCTGGACTTGGACTCGATGCTGAAGTCGAAGCAAAGGCTTACGAACTCATCAAAGCAGCTCAAGAGAAGGAATTGACAAGTGGCCGTGGACCAACTGGAATTGCAGCCTCTATCATTTACATCGCTTCGGTCCTGTGTGGAAAGCGCAGAACCCAACGTGAAGTTGCAGAAGTTGCTGGTGTAACAGAAGTCACCATTCGTAACCGTTACAAGGAACTCATTCAAAATCTCAATATCGAACTCGATATTTGAAATGAGAACCTGTTGAAACCTCGAGGTCTCACGATGGGAAAAGAACGAACTAAATTGTCAGACAATGTCTTCGAGGCTGTCTCTGCTGGAATGGTTGAAGCGTTGAAACGCGGCACCATTGCCTGGCCTTTGCCACAACCTCCGATGTCGGACCCAGACTTTCCACCAATCGCTCCTAAATCCCCCGAAGCGGTCATTGAGCAAGGGATTGGAATTTTACAAATGGACCGAGCAATGTTCGAATCAAATCTCAACACAGTTGTTGATTTGATTGTCCCGCATCGGATGAACCTCAGCGACGATCCCTTTACCGTACATCAGAAATGGCTCCACCGACGAGTTGACAAAGTTGCTGAAAGTCTTCTTTTCACCGTCACAACCGATTGGTTAGCACAAGCGTTTGACCATTCAGCTCCAAACACCGACCGTTGGTGGCTTGCTATTTCACTTCTCAACGGTTTATCCACGACTCCACATGGCCAACCAGTCCATCAAGGATATCACCTGGTCGAATCAATCACATTGGCTGAACGCCCTGGGACCTGGCATACACAACCTGACGCTGGGCCTCACCAATCAGAGTGGAACCCTCATGCAGTCATCCCTCGTAATTCAGGAGTTGTAGCACACGATGCTGGCGTTACAGCAGCTCGATGGTTAATTGAAAAATTGGAAAACGATTCTCTCGACCGCCGTCTTTTGCTGATGGAGTGGGTGCGCCTCCTCCTTCAACGACCCAACCTCATCGAGCCGCTTGACCTTGTGTCCATACTTCTGCGCCGTGCTTCAGACCCTGAAGCTGAAGTCGCTGCACGTGTCACGCTTTGTCTTGCTAAGGCGATTGAATTTAACAGAGACTCGGGGCTTGAACTTGCCAAACGCCTCCATCAGCGCGATGAACTTCTTGTCAAGCGAGGAATGGCAGATGTCCTTACCCGAATGTTCCGTCGTCTCGAATGGGATGCTGTACCGTTTCTGACCGATATGCTCGCTGACCAAGACGAAGGCGTCCTCGCTGCTGCAAGTGCAACAGTAGGGGATTTGAGATTCCTTGATTCCGAACTGTGGGCTGATACCATCGCAAAGTTAGCACAACACCCTCTTCCAATCGTTCGACGAAACCTCGTGCCTTTTTTGCGTGATTACATTGAACAATATCCAGAAGATGACCGTCGCCTTCTTCCAATTCTTTGGCAAGACGGCGACGAAGTTGTTCGTACACGAATGCGTGAACTGTTGATGCGAATGGAAGAAGTATCGCCTGACCATTTCGCAGCGCGCCTTCTTGATTTCAAGAAACAAGACTGCCCTCTTGAACCACTTTGGGAACCTCTCACGCAACGCCGCCCTGAACGAAGCCGTCTATGGCAAGCTTGGTTTACGGGTGAAGGAGAACAACCAACTCTACCCGAATCCCCCCCACCACTTCACAGTGATATGGACGAATCAGGAGAATTACCATCTGTCGAAGATGCGTATCAAATGTTAGATCAAGAACTCGGCTTCATCGATGATTGAACTCATTCTTCTTCCGATGAAGGAGCCAATGGTCCTACGGTGATGAGCCCTACATAGAGCGCATTGAGAATTACTAAACTTCCAATGAGTGTGAGTAACATTCCTGTTGGTTCAGGAACCCAATCCTTTAGATCAGCCCACGACATTACTTTGACAAAGAGCAAACATCCAAGTCCAAACAGCAAGACATTTCTCCATGTTTCTTCGGGAGATGCCCACAAATTGATCGTCGGTGCTACGCCTTTGCGGTCAAAAGCCCATCGAAACCAAGCCAGATAAAGCAATGTCAAGCCTACTAAACCGAGCATACCTCTTGAGAAAGAACGAGAGTCCCAAGGGCCTTCAGGAGTAATATCGATAAAAGACTGAGCAACGAAAAAGACACCAACAATGGCGAACCATCGCCACTCAAGAGTTCTGCCCATGTCTCAAGGCAGAAGGGCGACGCTTGAAAGCCTACGCCATCCAGCAGGTCTCATGGCGGTCGTTCAAGATGCCTTACTGGTCGCAGGAGGTCTTGGGACTCGAATGCTCCCAACCAGTGCATCGGTGCCCAAAGAGGCGCTTCCGCTTGTCGATATACCGGCTCTTGTGCATCTTGCCCGTGAAGCAGTCGCTGCTGGAGCACAACGTCTCCACATCATTTCCTCACCGAGAAAAGATATGAAGTCGTTACTTGGAGACCATGCGTGGCTTCAAGAGAAGCGTCCTGATCTTGACCCTCAACTCCTTTCACCGTTCGCTGATGTCGAGGTCTTTGTCCATATACAACATGAACCACTTGGTTTAGGGAATGCTATTGAATGTGCTTTAGGCGAAATTAATGGACCTTTTTTGGTCTTACTCGGCGACAACATTTTGCTTGACCAACATACTTCGCCAAATGCCTTTTCACCCTCAAAAGCAAGTAAAAAATTAGTTGAAAGTTTTGAAAAGAATGGTCTTCCATGCGTTGGCTTACTGGCAGTTCGCCCCGATGAAGTTTCCAATTACGGCGTCGTTCGCCAAGAAGGGGCGCGAATCCTTGAAATCTGTGAGAAGCCATTACCGGAAGATGCTCCGTCAAACCTTGTACTCTGTGGCCGCTATTTGTTTACTTCCGATGCCAAAAGTCTGCTGCAACACTATGATGTTGAAACCTATGGAGAGCTCCAATCGATTGCCATTCAACAACATTGGATGAAAAACGACGGCCTTGTTGGAGTTGAACTTGCAAATTTCCAATGGTATGATTCAGGTAAACCCTTGCCGTGGCTCCAAGCGCAGGTTGACCATGCACTCCGTCGTAGCGACCTTTCGACTTCCTTCAGAGAATGGCTCCAAGAACGACTTGCTGAAGATTAACGCTGACCAGGTTTCCAAAAGGACAGTGGCACAGGCTGTTCTCCTTGCGCTTTACGAAGTGCCAAATGATCGGCGCGTTCATTCCAACGATAGCCTCGATGGGCTTTGACATGCTCCCATGTAAGAGTTCGAAGTCCAGAAACTGCATCCCAGAGAGATTGAACATGAGCCACCAATTCACGGTTGGCTTTCGCTTTCCATGCACCACAAGCGAGGTTGCCTGCATATTGAGAATCTGCGCGAATGACTGCAGAATCATTTCCTCCTTCGACCAAGAGCCATCGTAGCGCAGCTGCAAACGCAGACAGTTCAGCAGTGTTATTTGAGCCAACTTCAGCACCAATGAAGTGTTCCACACCAGGTTGCGTCACCACAACATCAGCAAACTCTTCATGAAGATCACCACTCCTCTTTCCTAACCCAGTGTCGCCAATCACGACAACAACTGACCAAGCGGCAGGAGTATTTTGATCAACGTTCTGGTTACCAAGACAGGAGCCATCTACGTAGAGGCTCCATTTGTGCTCAGTCAAACTCTTCACTCGCCAATCTCTGCTTTGTAACCTGCAGCATCCATCAACACTGAAACCGCATTCGGTTCATCCAAGGTCATTCGAACAATCCATCCCTCTCCATACGGGTCGGTATTCATGAGTTCAGGTGCGTCGTCAAGTGCATCATTCACAGCGGTAATCTTTCCAGCGAACGGGGCAAAAATTGGTGAAGCTGATTTCACAGATTCAACGATTGCAAATTCTTCCATATCAGTAAGGACTTCTCCTTCACCAGGGAGTTCAATGTAGACGATATCGGTAAGAGAATGCTGAGCATAGTCCGTAATCCCGATGATGATTTCGTTTCCATCGACGCGCAACCATTCGTGCTCTTTAGTGTAGTATTGTCCTTCTGGAATGTCGCTCATCTTGTTCGTCTCCGAATTGTCGAATCGTCGGTATTTGATGAAGTCACCGATTGAGACATTCCTTGTTCCATCAATTCTATCTTCTTTCAAAGCATCGAGTATTCTCTGTTTTCGAACAAAACGTAGTTTTCTGCTTCGAACGCGTCGCGGTTCTTATTAGGAGATGGAATCCGCTTCGAAATGAAGTCAAGCGACTTCAAGGGATGGGACCCACATGAGTAGAGCATTTAGAGAAGGCATTGCCAAAAAGAAAAGAATTCACGCACCGATTCGTCGAAGGAATTGGAGCCCAGTTAGAGATCTCCAAGGTTTGAAAACTCGAACCCAAACAACCGGCTCCCAAATGGGACCACTCGTTGAAATTCCTGCAATGGTACGAATTGAAAATGAACATTGGGTTTTCGAACGTATCGAAGAAGGTGTTCTTTACAACCTCACACACAAACTCATTTTGCATGATGCTGAAGGCGAGAAAGTGATTGGCGGTACGACTGATATGCGCACTGCAATGAAAGTTGCACAATGCATGGCACAAAAAGAAAACCGAATCATTATGATTCAACCTCTCTGAAACAGAGTTTCAGAACAGGTCAAGAATCCACGAGATAACGCCTTGATTTACAAGGTAGAAAAATGTTCCAAGACCGATACATGCTGCATATACTTGGAACGGAGTAATCTTCCAAGCATCTTCTGATTCTTCATCGAAATATCGAATAAGACCTGCAGCCTGTTGAATACCGCTACCGTCGGATTTCTTCTTTGAAGCCATGTGGACCAATCTCTGCGAGTTGCCACCCCTTTATCAACGCGACGCGGCCACGAAAACTACTCTTCTTCATCATTTGATGTCAAATCCACAAATGAAATCTCAGCTTCTGAAGTGCCGATGTCAAGAATTTGCCCTTGGGGAATTTCATACATATCACTCGCCGAATACGACCGACTTCCATCAGGGTCCGCTTCGATAAAGTATGCCTCAGCTCTTGCCAATGCGCGTTCGAACCCAGGGGCATTTCCGTCTGCCAAAGCCCCGCGTGCGACTTCCAAGTCATAGTCTGCATGCTCGATAGCCTTCTCTGCTTGCATTGCGTTCCAGTCTTCAGAGCCGAGTCTATTTTTCATTCGCTTCTGTACCGCTTTACCTTGTTCTTCAACCATGAATATTTGTTCATCAAAAACAGAACGAGCAGTTTCAAAGGCTTTTTTCCAAGACTCTTCATTCGATTCAAGGGAAACGCCAGCGCCTTCTTTCGCGAGATACTTCCGTGCGGCCGAGGAGTGGAAAAACTCCCAGGGCCGATGTCCAAGAGATGCAGAAAGGTCGAACAGCAACCGAGCATACGATTGCGGCGAACCTTTGAGTACAATTCGGTTAAGGTAACCTGAGTTGAATAATCCAAAGCCCCAATATGATGTTGAGGAGATTGTCAATCCTAAACCTCCGCTTTGCGTTTCAAACTTCCATTTCTGCTCATTGAATTGCGGTGGTTCAGAAAAGTGAGGTGTTTCCGGATTTTCAAGATAGGCCAAAGCATGTGTGGCAACATCTCCGAGGTAGACCACTTTACTCGGTAGAGTGAATGATTTAGGTCTCAAAAAGCCAGTATCATTTTCAACTCGATGATTCGCTTTTGCCTGACCTACTTGGGCATACACTACGAGCGCACTCTCATCATACCCGCGGTTGCCCATACTACTCCGGCCCCTCCACACATCATCAATTCGACGCCTTGTGACAAACTGAAGAAGAGAAGAATTGATGAGTAGCGCCCGCCATGGAGTGTTTGGTGAGCCAATGGCTGTAAAGAGTAATTCCAAAATCGACGCGTTAACATCACTCCCAGGTATTGGAGCAGCAACAGCAAAAAAATTAGTCAGTTCAAAGATCGATTCAGTCGCAAAGGTTGCTTCTGCAAGTTCTAAAAAACTTCAAGATGCGGGCCTTAGTGCTGCGGTTGCAAAGAAAGTAAGTGCAGCTGCCAAGGTTGCAAGTAAAGCCTCAGAGTCGGCAAAGAAAGTCGCTTCAAAGGCAAAGACAGTGACCAAATCCACCGCAAAGAAATCCTCTTCTGTGGCTAAAAAGACTGCGTCAAAAGCCAAGACGGCAGCAAAGAAAGCGACGGTTGCCACCAAGGCAGTATCGAAGAAGGCCGCTTCGAAAACCAAAGCCGCTGCCAAGAAAGTTTCTAAGAAAGCAACGGAAGCCAAGAAGGCAACTGTTTCCAAGGTTAATCACACCGTTAAATCATCCAAATCTTCGGATGGACGAAAAGGAACTACGCTCCGAGTGCCACGTAAAGTGACCGATATGCCATGGTTCAATAAAAAGTGAAACTCTTTCACGTAATGAAGCGCTAGCATTGAATACCGCCTCGGCGCACAACATTTCATGCCTCGGCGAAAATACGGTCGGTTGAGAAAGACCGTTGAAATGCCGTCAAAAGAAAAATGTTCGCGATGCCGTTCAGGTAAATTTTGTCCAATTGAAGGCCACAGTGGGCAAGAGATCAAACCACATCGCGAATGGACAGGCCCAACCATAATCAAAAAGCGAAAACAAAAGCGCACGTGATTCACTCAATACCGACCGAACTGGTCGACGGTGTGGTCTCGATGAGCTCCTCTTGTTCACTTATGCTTGCAGCAGCAGCCGCTTCGAGCGTTTCTCGTGTTGCCTGAGCCCTATGGTAGACTTCACGTAATGTTTGGTCAGAGATTTCAAGGTAAACTCGAGTGGTTGCAATACTTGAATGGCCGAGGAGTCGTTGAATGGTCACCAAATCAGCACCTCGTTCCAACAAACCTGTTGCGAAATTATGACGTAAGACGTGCGGCGTCAATTTCCCTTTTGGCAGCCCTGCTTCCACAGCGAGCGAATCCATCAGGCGTTGAACACCTCGAGGTTGTAGGCGCCGACCAGCAGAATTCAAGAGAAATGCAAAATCATCATCACGAACACGAGCATCCCGAATCGGGATCCAAGCATGGATGCGTTCAAGTGTTCTTCGTGTAAAGAGTACTAAACGGTCTTTGTCCCCTTTGCCGCCATAAACTCGAGCAGACCCATCTTCGAGGTCAATGTCATTTCGATCCAGATTGCATACCTCGCTGACCCGTAAGCCAGTGTCAAGCATCATTGTAACAACGATAGAGGCTACGGGGTTTTCACTTTTTGCAGAGGCATCCAAGACCATCGACATCTCTCTTCGATTCAAAGTACGAGGGAGTCGTTTTCCAGTTCGTGCTCGAACCAAATGGTCAGGCCAGCGATGTCCGAGCCATTTGAGTAGATGTCGAGCCGCTGCGAGCCGTGCATTGTACGTGGTTGGGCGCAAGTCCGATAATCCGTGCGTCCATCGATCCATTCTTCCACTGAGAGGCTCCATTCGTTCAGCCAATTCATACACAGTTATCGCTTGGTATTCCGCTTCACTCAGAACATTTTCTCCTGGAAGAGTTGTTTCAATTAATGCTCGTAATCCACTGGCATAGGACTTTTGAGTATTCAGTGATTTATTCTCAGCCTTTAACATCTGCATATAACAGGCGAACCAAGGTAGGTTTTGCATGTGAATAAGTCGCGGCGGAAGCACAACTGAGGCATCATTGAGCCGTAGTTGGCTCGGCCTCAAAGCCTTGCGATTCCGCTCCTCTCCTCTCCGTGTGTTCATTGGCGTTCACCGCCTCCCGCCTAGGGCGGGCGTGCATCCCGTGCTCCGTAGAGCAGAAGAGAAGAATACGGACTCCCATATCAAACCACCGCGCGTTCCCACGAAACAGGAATCGAGAACACGACCCCTGGTCCAACGCCGAGCGTCAAGCGTTGGTTTCTTCAGCTGAAGATTCACTGAACTCTTTCAGTGGTACATCGAGCATTGCCTGGCGGAGGGAAGTTCTCAATTCTGTGAGTTCACCGTAACAAATGAGCACATCCTCATATCGCAATTGCAGTTCATTTGATGGATTCCACAATAAACTGTTATCGCGAGAAAGAGCAAAAACAGGAATTTCAGAATTTGATTTGAAAACACTCGCAAGCGTTTGACCCACAAATTTTGGATGGTTGCGGATTTGAAGTGACAGAACTCCGGCACCAGGGACAGTTCGGAGTAATTGGTCAAGATCGACTTCCGCAAAAGCAGTTTCACTTGTGACATAATCAATAATCTCTCCAGCGACATTGACGCCACTTGCTTTCTCGATACCCTCGAGTCCAGGGGATGAATTGACTTCAAGAACCAACGGTCCATTTCTTGATTCAAGTAGGTCAACGCCGGCAATATGTAGCCCAAGGACTCGTGCTGCTCGGCATGCTGCCTCTTCGAATTCTTTTGGCAGATCTACGCTTTCAACCGTTCCATTGAGGTGATAATTGCTCCTAAACTCTCTCCCACGGGCGCGCCGGCGCATACTCGCAACGACCCGGTCTCCAACTACGAATGCTCGAACATCTTTACCATGGGATTCAGCAATGTATTCTTGAATCAAGATTGAGCGACCAGTGAGCAACAGTCCTTGGACAAGGTTCCGCGCTTCTCGAATTGTGTGGCGCAAAAACACACCTTGGCCCTGCGTTCCTTGTGTGACTTTGATGACAACAGGTAGTCCGCCGACAAAATCAACTGCAGTTTCGACATCAATGATGTCTCGAACATAGGTGGTACGAGGGACCGGGATCCTGTTCCGTGCGAGAATTTGCGTTGCATGGAGTTTATCCCGGCTTTGAAGAATCCCAGTTCCAGTATTTGCAGTCCATATTCCGAGTTGTTCGAGATGGCGGAGTACAGCAACACCGTGCTTGGTGATTGAATGACCGATGCGAGGAATTACAGCATCAAAATCGAATAACTCACCGTTGTGCAAAATATCAATCATACCATCTGCAACGAATAATGAAAACTTCATTGGATCTGCGACATAAGGGTCCAGCCCCCGTTTCCGTGCCTCTTCGACCAATCTTCTGGTGCTGTAGAGGCGCGGGCCTCTTGAGAGAATAGCAATACGAAGGTCAACATCAGGCAATACCCCTTCTGTCCTCTTCACGCCATACTCCTCCATGCTTGCGAGATTCAGTCGCGCCTTTCAAGTGCTCGCTCGAAATCGGGGTTAATATGACCGAAGAAGGGGCAGTGGCTGTTAGTGAAAAAATCACTACCAATGTTGACCAAGAGGAAATTGAAGAAACCCTCACTTTGGACCAACGGAAAGAGGAATTAAAAAAATCGCGCTGGAATGTTTTTTTGTGGCTCGGTATCGCGGTTCTGATGTTCACATTTGCTCTCTTCCCAATGCCTTTCAGTGCTGGTTATGACGACTTCACCCATTCAGTTGAGAAAGATATCGGGTTTGTTTGGGGTCCTTCTTTACCCGGTGACGATTTGTTTGACGCCCCCCTCCATCTGGAAGTTTTGACATCCTCTCCACCGACTCATTCTGAGATACGCCTCGATGCATACGTGATTAAACAAAACAATTGCCAACAAAATCTCGGTATTTTCACTGAAGAAGCAAAACTTGGAACCAATCACGCATATCAATACCAGTCGATTGATTCGTTGATTGAAGATGAAGAATATACGTTCAAGTTTTCTGTTGACCCGGGGCAATATTGTGTGATTATTCAATATTTCAATGAGACAAGCGGTGAGGTTGACAAAACCTCGAACAACGATATGTCTGTCAAAGGTAAAATGTGGCCAAATCAAGTGATCGGTGGACTCTTCGGAATGATCTGTCTTTCATTGTCAGCCTTTGCCTTTATTGGAGCTCAAAAGCACGGCGCTCATGTCAAAAAGATTCTCGAAAATGGAGACGAATCTACTGAAGACAAAGTCTTGGCATCCCTCACCGGTGCACGTGTTGCTGCAGGTCCAACCGGCCCCCCAAGTGCAGGTCCAACCGGTGGCCCACCAGGTGCAGACCCCGCAGGCCCCCCTCAAGCAGTTGAAGCGCCAGTGACTCAAACACCAACAGAACCCGTTGAGGAAATCGCTCAAGCCGAACCAGAACCCGTTTCTCCCGAAGCAACCTTTGAACCGGCAGAGGGTGGATATTTCTTCAAGAAATTACCAGATGGCAGTTACGAGCAAACGGTTTATGTTCAAAATGCAGATGGCTCTTACGCTCCCCATGAAGGATAACCGTACCTCTACGAGTATCAAAAACTCGGGTTTTATGAGGCATAATTGGGGTCATACTTGAAAGGGAAAGACGACAGGCCTAGGTGAGGGTTTGGTGATGTCGGACGAGCAAACATCTTCTTTGACAGTTGCAAAACTCAAAGCATTATGCATCCTTAACGATTTACCTACCAGCGGGAAAAAATCAGATTTGGTTGAGCGTCTGCTTGACTCTGGTCTTTCAAATAAGGAAGTTGGCTTACCCTCAAAAGTAAAGGTTCAAGCTGTTTCAAAGCCCAAAAAAGAGAAGAAACCAGAAGTAGAACCAGAAAAGGAAATTGTCCTTTCGATGGAAGATGAAGATACAATAACCCCTACTAAAGAGCACGATGTCATAGATGATGAAGATTCATCTGAAGAAGAAAGTATTCTCGATGCAGAGATACTGGATGCAGAATTTGTTGACGAAGAACCATCTGCAAAAAGAAAGAAACCGAACATGAAGAAAAAGCAGGTGCGTGAAGGCCCTGCCACCCTTATTGACCTCATTCGCAAACCACAAGTCGCTGCGGTTCTGCTCACTTTGATTATTGTCGGTGCAGGTGGATATTATTATCTCGACAACCAGCTCGACTCATTCACTGCTGAACAACTTCGTTACGGCGACAGTATGCAGTACCAGATCACCGGTGATGAAAACGGATTGGCAACTTTCCTTGCCACTGAAGGGTTTGTTGAATTGGTCATGGATCAACTTGAAACAGATGACGAGATTTGTAAACTCTCTCTTGATTTTGGTGGCGCAGGTAGTCTTTCCATTACCGATGGCGGCACGAGTGAATTGGTAAATGAAGGAGGTTCAACAGACCGTTTAGGAGCAGTACGTATCGTTGGAGGAATGGGTGCAGAATGGCTTGCTGTTGAAACAGTCAATACCAATTCATTGAATCCATTCCGAGTACATCGCCATCTTTCAATAGGAAGTATATGTGAATTCGGAGCGATCACCGGCTCAGGAACTGCAGACCTTTCTTCGACCAAATATATCGAACTTCGAAATCAAGATACCAAAGCAACTGAGTTGAATTGGGGAATCGACCTCCCTTCTCCAATTGGCAAATACCAAGGTACGGCGGTAAGTTATGGCGTTGGAGGCTTACTCGGTGGGCTAGAGACGCTTGCACCAGGACTTGCTTTGATGATGCAACCCGTAGAAATTCAACATTTGTTTGCGAACGACCTCATTGACAAAGGTGCAACCGGAAGTAATCTTGGATGGGATTGGCGCGTGATTGGCATCGATGAATATGGAGGGAATCCTGCTTGGAAGATTGTCGCTACACACCATGATATCGAAGCATATTGTTTAGGTTCTGCCACCATGAATTTGTGGGTTGAAGAAGGAAATCCTTGGGCGGCAAAACAAACAGTTGATGTTTTGATTTCAGAGACACAAGCCGGACAATCGGGTTGCTCTCCAGCATCTCAATTACTGAACGATTACGTCTTACCTGAAGGGGAATTAGAGTTGCATCACACCTTTGCTAAAACTTCATTGACCCGTGGACAAAAACAATTGGACCTTGGTTTGACCTATGCTTCTAAACCTCAAGCCAATCAACTTGGCCCGTCAAACAGTGAACTTGAAGCATGGGGGGAATATGAACTTCATATGCCAGATGACTCAACACTTCGCCAGCATACCTTTGAGGATGCCCTTGCTTGTTTCGAGGAATGGCCAAACACAATTGCCCCTGGAGCATCCAGAGCCCTTGAAGAAAACGGCTACATTTGGCGCGGTACGACCGAGCAGATCTCATCATCCGTATCGCAGTGGAACCTTTCTTGGGTTGCAACAGATAAACAAGCGGGCTGGGTCCAGTTCAATCTCACAGGAATACCAAATGCAGATAATTGCCAATATGACAAAAGAGGCGATTTGGATTTGACTTCTTGGAACAGGGACTCGATCCCAAGTACATACAACATCACCACGCTTGAATCATGGTTTTCAGACTCATCTCGTTACGATATGCTGGCCGGTTCAGAACGCTTCTTTACTTCATCTGGCGAGTATCAGAATGATGTAAAGGTGGGGTACTTGATTGCGGTTCCTGGCGATGATATCGGCTCCCTTCTCTCACAAATTGGTGATGGTGGAGATGGAGCAGTTACTCTTGACATTTCTCGAACGTGGGATGAAAACGGTGAACACAATCAGTTGAACCTCATTGCAGATGCTGCAGAAGGCCGACTCATCGGCTGGAGTATAATCACTAATCCAGTGTGATTACTTCCATTTATTGGAATCCCAATCATTGTTTGATGGGGGCACATACTGGCCCATTTTCGAGAAATCTGGGGCTGCTGGGACATCACCGTACATCGGAGGTGTAGCAAACATTTCTGGCGCCTGCATTGGGCGTTTTTGCGGCCTTGGAATTGAGTTTCGACGTCGCGTGAATATCAAAACAAGGGAAAGCACCACGACTATACCTCCAAGAGCAATGATCAAAGCATTGGATTGGAGAATCGACTGGCTGTCTTGTTCATTGAGGTCTACAACTTCTTCTTCAACTTCAGGAACAGGAGGATGCCATACGGTATAGGTCACCATCCAAGTTGTTTCGATAAAATCGTCGCCATCAAACAGAACGGCCTTGATTTCATACGGTCCAACAGTCCCGTTTAAGGCGCACAATTCTTGAGAAAAAGAAGCATTCTTATCTTGACAATTATGAGGCTGTTCGGTGAATGAAAGTCCTTGGGAGAGTAAACTTTGATTTCTGTACCACTGAACAGTAAGGTTGAGTCGCTGAATCGATGCATCATCTAATTCGAGTGAGAGGGCAAGCTCGAGTGTATCGTTGGTCGCATTAAGGACAAGATCTGACATCAGAGGTGCAGGTGTAAGGCCCGACCTCCTGTCAACACTTTCGTCAATTCCTCCATCACAATCATCATCCAACCCATTCCAAATTTCGAGAGCATTTGGTGAGCGAGCAGAATCGTTATCATCGCAATCAAGGAACCAACGGAAACCATCTTGGTCGGCATCTGGGTCAATTACGAATGGGTTGGTGAAGGTAGAAAGAACTTCAATCCCATCCCTCAGTCCATCACCGTCAGTATCATCATCAAACGGATCTGTCCCGATTTCGAGGAATTCAACCAAATCGAGTAATCCGTCCGCATCCGCATCTGTGCCAATAAATGATTCATCAGCTTCACCATCACAGTTGTTGTCGATGTTATCTAAGAGTTCAAGTGCACCCGGGTAAATACTCGAATTGGTGTCATTACAATCTTCAAACCAATAGAAACCATCCATGTCGGTGTCGTTGTCTTTGACTAAGGGGTCAGTGAGGAGGGTCAAAACTTCCTCTCCATCATTCAAGAAATCACCATCGGTATCGGCGTCAGAGAGATTGGTGCCGAAGACGTGGAATTCACCAAAGTCCGAAAGCCCATCTCCATCCGTATCGGTGGCATTGAATCCTTCATCCCATTGGCCATCGCAATTATCATCGATACCGTTGAGAACTTCAAGTGCGCCAGGGTAGACCATTGCATTGGTATCGTTACAGTCTTGGAACCAGTAGAAAGCATCACCATCGTTGTCTGGGTCGGGGACTAATGGGTTGGTGCCGTACAGCAACACTTCCTCTCCATCGAGTAACAAATCATCATCGGTATCGTTGTCCAACGGGTCGGTTCCATTGACATTGATTTCAACTCCATCTGATAAACCGTCAGCATCGGTATCGCTGAGTAGAGGATTGGTCCCATAGATCAGCACTTCTGCACCATCATTGATGGTATCATCATCGGTGTCAATATCATTAGGGTCGGTGCCATAGACTTCGGTTTCGTTGGTATCTGAGAGGTTATCACCGTCAGAATCAAGATTCATTTGGGTGCCATAAATAATCAGTTCCCACTCATCGAATGAGCCGACATCATTGTTTCCTTGGTCTTCGACGGTGAGTGTCCAGTTACCACGGCTGTCTTCATCCCAGTTATGCACGGTTGAAAAGCGCCAATTATTGTAATCGGAATTATCATCGTCGTGTTTTTCACTCAACACGCTTTCTGTCCCAGAGGGGCTTGTCAAGATGATTTCCAGATCACCACGGAAGTCATGAGGGATATCTACGATGATGTCGACATTTTCGACTAAGATTGCATCGGTGACTGTGGTATTGCTTGAGATATAGTTCGGGCTGTTGTCTGGAATATCTGTATCGACTGTGGTTGTACCTGATGAGAAGGAGACTTCTTCTTCAACGGAAGTCCAACTTTCTGCCATTGAAACCGCCGCACCAGCGTCGATTACACCATACCCGTACTTGTGACTCACCTCATGGCCAGCCCCATTGACTCCCCAAGAAGAATCCGAAGCATCGTTTTTACGAGAGGTGAGGACGATGATGTGTTGAACATCGCGCCATGTCAAGTTCGAGTTTGCTTCGAGCATCAGAGCAATGACGCCAGAAACAAGAGGAGTTGCTGAAGAAGTTCCACCAAAGGAATCAGTGTAATCGTTGTTTGTGTATCCACCAGAACCTTCGATGTCGGTTGTAGTGATGCTTTCACCATCGCCATTTGAGGGCGAGGCGACGAGGATGTTCGCGCCAGGTTCAGCGTAGTAGGATTGTCGACCTTTGTGATCTACAGCGGTCACTGCGATGGTGTAACGAAGGTTTGCATATCCATCGTAATTTGAATTATCCTCATCATCCAATCCATTCCCAGCGGCCCATGTGATGATGTTTCCAAGCCCACTTCTTCCAATTGAAGCATCGTTTTCCATGGCCGCTAACATCAACGGCCCGGGCCCTTCAAGAGTTTTTCCATTATCGCTGGGACCCCATGAATTTGAATAAATATCAATATCTTGACGTTCGTGTCCTAAAGCGCCGCCTTCGCGAACATCAGTTGTGCTGCATGAGATCAACTGCAGTCCAGCAAGACCTGCCTTGGGGGCTGAGCCACTGACGCCGATGTTGTTGTCACCAACGCCTGCCGCAACTCCCGCTGAGGCTGTGCCATGAGCATTGTTGGAGCTCGGAGAAGGATCGCCATCATCGCCACAGAAATCGTAGTCAAGTGTCGATTCGTAATAATTATCTAAATCAGGGTGAGTCCAGTCGAGTCCATCGTCCACGATTCCAATGACAACTCCCGTCCCTCTGTATGAATTCCAGGCGCCCGTGATGTTGACGTCTTCCCCACTTGTTCCTCCGGTTTGGCCAGTGTTCTGGAGGTGCCATTGGTCGGAGAATTTGGGGTCATTTGGAACCCAGCGCGGTTGCATGTCGTTTTCGACTAAAGGATAAGCAGCTTCGATCATACCGTCTTCTCTTTGTTGCGAGAACAAATTTGGCGCTTCAAATGGATTCACATCAACAATCCATGCACCCGGGAGTTCCTTTGCAGGCTCACCGGCATATTGAGGTGCAATAACGACCCACTGGGTAGCGGACTCCAACTGTGCTTCTGAATAGATTGAAAGGTCGCTTTTATGGGCGAGGGCAGCCTGAATTATTGGAGAATACGACTCGACAAGAGTTCCATCCCTTGTTTCCGTAATTCCAGTTTCGAGAGGTTCAGAAGATGGAGAGGCAAATGCGCTTGCCATTGGCGAGAGCAATGAACATACCAGTACGAACAGTATGGCACAAGTGCGCATACTTTCTTGTCGTACTTGGTCCATATTAGCACTACCTGTCTTCTGTTAGCACTTGGCCAGATAAACGAAGGGCGAGTGCTTGGAGGGTTTCCTCGCTGCTTTTCAACGACCGAATATACCGTGGAATGGTATGTCTCGATTGAGCCAGGTCATCAAGTGAGCCCACCCATTCCAGTGATTGCGTTGGGCGTGACAAAGAAGCAGAATCAGAAGAATGAACACTCCAAACCGAACACCCATCGCCATCTTCAGATGCAGTCTGTAAGCACCATTGCTGTGGCAATGGGGATACATTACACTTCAGCGAGTGCCTTTCTGCAAATCGGACAAGGCAATCATGTTCGATATACAACGCCCCCATCTCCTCGAGTGCTTGTCGAGATTGCTCGTCTTCTGCACCCAGTTGAAACCATACCAGTGGAAATTCTTCTTTTGAGAATCGAATGATGAGATTACGAACAACAGCCCGTGAGCGTTCAGGGGCAAGGAACAAAACCACGACTTTTGGGATGACGCCATCATCGAGTTCAGGCCGTATCGGAAATCCTTCAATTGTAGCGCCTCCATCATTGATATGAATCGGCGCAATGGCCCAGCCGCGCTGTTTCAATTCTGACACAGCAGAATGAGCCGGGCGTTCTGAATTGAGGCCAGCACCATAGATGTGAATCACATCGACAGAGGATAGAACCGATTTGAGTTGAACAATCTCTCCTTCACCCCGAGAATCCATATCTTCGAACCCTCGCCTTCTCCTTATCAAAACTTGTACAAGCACAGCCATCACTTGTAACTCATCTATATGTTTCAAGACACCAAACCCCCAGCGCCCGCCATGGCAGACCTAACGCGCCCCCCGCATGACCGCGGGTATGAGTTATGGACTGCTGAAGAAGGTCCTTCCCGCTTGCTTTTAGCAAGTATTGACCGGTGGGTCAGTGCTTTACTCGCAGATGATGGAATAAATATGCCATTTATGGGCGGTTCACAGAAAATCAATGCTACTCTTTATGCGCGTGCTGATGGAATAATTGTCGGTACTGCAGCGGTAGATCACATGCTGCAAATTTGGGCACCTTCTTTGAAAATATCTTGGATGGCAAGTGACGGGAAGAAAGTATCACAGGATGATGAAATCGCCATCCTTTCTGGTGACCGAGAAATCCTTCTCGCCATGGAGCGAAGCATTCTAAATCTGTTAGGTCAACTCTCCGGAATTGCAACAGAAGCGAAACGTTGGTCTGCGCGCGCTCCTGGTCAAATCGCTTGTACTCGGAAAACAGTATGGGGCTTGTTGGACAAATGGGCCGTCCATCTCGGTGGCGGTTTGACTCATCGTTTACATCGAGACGATGCCAAGATGCTGAAAGAAAACGACCTCGCATCAATGCACGAGGATTTAGACACCCATGCAAGCCGAATTGTCGCCTATTTACAAGAAGTGTCCGCAGACGATTGTGGTGCTTTCCTAGAAATCGAGGTACGGGAAGACAAAGAAGCAATCTTGGCTGCTGCAACTTGGGCTCAACGTGAAGGAGAAGTGCTCCCTAAACTGGTCATCATGCTGGATAATTTTGGCCCTGAACGAAGTCGAGAAATCGTGGCTCAATTAGTTGAGATGAATCTGAGAGACCATATCTGCCTTGAAGCGAGTGGCGGAATTGTGTATGACCAACTCGATGAATGGCATGAAAGCGGAATCGATGTACTTTCGACAAGTGCAGTCAATCGAGGCGTTTCACCACTTGATATTTCGATGATTGTCGACGGTGCTTGAGGGAATACGATGACCGAAATCGCTGCAGACCCTAGTCATCCACGTTATCAATCCTTGTTGATGCGACATCGTCTCGAAGAAGCCGAGAAAAAAGGAATGCTTGCTGGGAGTGCACTGATTGCACACGGTAGAGGTGAAGCATTCGATTACTTGCTCGGTGAACAAACGATTCCAAGCGCGCTAAGAGCAACGCAACAGGCTCTCGCACTTTTGTCATCAGCCAAACGCCCAGTGATCAGCCTCAATGGCAATGTTGTTGCTCTTGCAGGTAAAGAAGTACTTCATCTGGCACATCAACTCAAATGCCCTGTAGAAATTAATATTTTTTACCGAACACCAGAACGAATGAAGGCTCTGCTCGGCCACTTGAATGAAATTAAACTTCAAGAAAAACTGGATGTCGAGATTCTTGGAGCTGAACCCGATGCCCGAATTCCAGGCCTTGAGGGCCCCCGCGCTAATTGTACGAAGCAAGGGATTTTTGAATCGGATGTACTTCTTGTACCACTTGAAGACGGTGACAGATGCGAGGCTTTAGTGGCTATGGGCAAAACAGTTCTTGTCATCGATCTGAACCCTCTCTCACGAACAGCTCGAATGGCTTCAGTTACCATCATAGATGAATTGTCAAGGGTGATTACAAACATGAATGAAATGCTTCTCTCAGGTGCGGCGACCAAACCAGTCGAAAATTATCAAAACGCTCAAACCATCGAAGAAGCCTTTACCCATATCGCAAGTTTTCTTTCTTCGGAAGGGTAATTTGGTCATTTAAACTCCATTTAAGGGGCTTTACCGGCAAATTCTTTTTATTCAAGAACGATGATTAACGATTGAAATGAGCGAAAGTCCGAACCCCAATCCTAAAAAACACACCTTTGGGTCATCTATTTCGTTTGATCTGGAATTGCCACCAGAACCGAAACGTCGAGAAAAGAAGAATTTGGACGAAGTACTTACAGAACAACCCCCGGATACACGCCCAAACGCTCCAGAGATCGGTTGCCCGGGATGCGGTCAAGAAATTTCTGAAGATGAATGGCTCGAATCATTGGTAGGTTTCATTTCAGGCGTTCGGGATTTTGAAATAGGTACTCCCGTCCGATCACGAATTGTACAAACCTTGAGGAATACGGTGACAAACATGGATGTCCCTCACCCTCGCGATACATGGGAGTTGAGCGTTGTTGCTCGATTAATGGACGAAATAGAACGAATTGTTCAAGCAGAAAACCTTCGAGTTTCAAACGAAGAACCAGATCAAAGTTTTTCTGTAATCGAAGTCCAAGAAATGATTCAAGCCACAGAAATCGAAATCCGAAACACAATGGCGACCGAAATATGGGGGGAGGTGGTGGTTCAAGTCCAAACCGTCTTAGAGCCAGAATTGCGCAAGCAAATTGAACAAGAACTGTGGAGTGAATTTGAAGCAGAACTCCGGCGGCGCCAAGAGACTTAGAACGTGTTTTGTAACTTGGTTGCAAGTCGAGCAGCAATACCTTCTCCAACACTTGAACACGAAGCATCGCCACCCAAGTCATAGGTGAGTCCTTTCCCATCTCGTAAATGGTCAGCAACACTTTCGTCGATTAGACTACCAATGAGAGTCAATTCATCATCGTTATTTTTACCACCGAGCCAATTCATCATCAACTGAATTGAATTGATACTTGCGATTGGGTTGACTTTATTCATTCCTGCATATTTTGGTGCCGAGCCATGGACTGGTTCAAAGAATGCATTTTTGTCGCCGATGTTTCCAGATGCAGCCATACCCATTCCTCCTTGGAGAACGGCGCCCAAATCTGTTGCAATGTCACCAAACATGTTTGAAGTCACAACAACATCGTAACTTTCAGGACTTCGAGTGAGCCATTGAGTGAACGCGTCAATGTAGCCGTAATCAAGTTCCGTACCGGGATAGTCAGGGGCCACTTTGTCGAATGTTCGTCGGAATAATTGGCATCCACGGGTTACATTGGATTTGTCGATACATGAAACGCGCTTTTTCCCGTCGATTGGAGCCCCATTTCTCGTCTCAGCAATTTCAAAGCCCATTCGAATAAGACGTTCACTGCCATGTTCGGAGATTGGGCGAGGGTCGTAAGCAACTTCGCCCTTGAGGCCAGGGAATGTCATTTCTGGAGGTTCGTAAGGTGGACGGCCCATGGCACGGTCAGCACTGCGTCGAAGAAGCGAATGATACAGTCCTTCTGTGTTTTCTCGTAGAATGGTCATATCAACCATTCCAGGTTCCCAGATTTGGGTAAATTTCCCATGAACTTTGTGTGGCACTCCTTCATAGAGTTTGATTGGTCGAAGATTCGCATAGAGATCGAGGCCACTGCGTAGTCCAAGAATAACCGAGCCACCAGCGAGGTCGCCATTTGGAAGGGTTGCGCCGGGGTAACCAATTGCTCCGAGATACAAAGCATCGGCTTCTTCACGACAGAAATCAAATGAACCTTCAGCCCATTCTTCTCCGGTTTCGAGATAGTGCTGCCCACCGCATTGAATGACAGTTTGTTCGAAACCTTGGTTTGTATGTTGTTCGATCGTGTTGAGAATTCTTTGAGCCTCAAGCGCGACTTCTCGACCTGTTCCATCGCCAGGTAATATTCCAATACGATAGTCTGCCATGTTTTTTCGCACGAGTAACCCCTACATGAACGCGCCCCCTTTTACCAAAGGCCGTCTGCTTTCAACGCCTTCTTGATTTAAGCCGTTGGCAACGACATGAGGTATGTGACCGGTGCAGTGCTACTTTGTTACGAGTATGAGGTGTGTGCGTGGTTTCTGCAATGGAACACAAGGTCTCCCTCAAACGAGAGGTTTCATAGGCCGTCATTGAGGAGAGCAGGTAATATGAGTGACAAACATCACAAGGTTTCTGAGGGGCAAATCGCTGTCGATCAAATGCCCGAAGAGGTCCAACGCTTGGTTGAGGTCATGAGGGGTGTCAATCCGGGCTGGGATCTTGAAAAGTGGCTGGCAGACCAAGCAAATATGGCTCTTGAACTCATCACCATTGACCTGTCCCGTGAAAAAGTATCTATTCAACAAAGATTACACAGACTTGAAGCAATTGGGCGGCGACTGGATGTACTAGACACTCAAGATGCGGACCCCTTTCAACGTAACATATTCGATTGCTTCAATCTTGAAGTTGACCCGAGCTTAAACGGCCTAGGGAAGCGAACGGCAGTCAGTGAAGATCACATTGAACTTTCGAAAACCTCCGAGGTTGCTCTGCATCCTGCAAACAATTTTCTTGAATTACTGCCAGATGGAGAAAGTGATGACCCTCTTCTCGCCGTTGTATGTCAAATGCTCCTCATACATGTGGAAACTGAACTCTCACAAGGCCAGCATTGCGCAACGCTTGAAACAATATTCAAACACTTGAATTCCAGCGGCATTAGTCCGGAGGAAATCGACGAAGCATTAGACCATTTACTCATGAATGGGACTTTGATTGAAATCGATGACGACTGTTTTGTTCCGATGAACTGATTCCGACATATTGACAGGAAAGCACTTCTTCGGCGATTCATGGCCACTAAAAAGGAAGGCGCAAAGCGACTTCTCGACACTTTGGATTCGAAGGGTAAGTTGCAAAACAGACTTTGGTTTGCGATTAGCCAAGGTGTACTTTTGAGCATTCTCATCGGTTACTTGGCAGAACAATGGCGTTTTGGCTTAGCAGCTCTACTTTTATTCGGTTTATTGATTCAATTTTCTTTTGAACGAATGAAAAACAGCATTGAGGCAAGCCAAATTCAAGCTATAGCCGACCTTGGTTGGAAAGACACCTCACTTTCCGATGAAGAATACAGAATTCGACTCATGAAGGTCCTCAACGGGTGATGATTTT